>MDTE01177305.1_pt1 | contig 18680 bp, 20 predicted proteins | sample 811231 | NCBI WGS metagenome assembly MDTE01 (sample SAMN05326651, study PRJNA326480) | marine metagenome | isolation source: seawater | place: Indian Ocean: Red Sea | collected 2010 | reverse complement strand
TTCTTATATTGGCAGAAATCCAGATGCTACACCAGCAACAGGATATGCTAAAAGACATTTGGCTCAACAAAAAGAAATTATTGAAAAGGTATTTAAATAAAAAATGAGTGAAAATATTGTAGTTCCAGCATTAGGTGAAAGCATAACTGAAGCAACAGTAGCTAAGTGGCTAAAAAATAAAGGAGATGAAGTCTCATCTGATGAACCTATAGTTGAATTAGAGACTGATAAAGTAAACTTAGAAGTTCCAGCTCCAAGCAATGGTATTTTAGCAGATATAAAATCTAAAGATGGAGATGTAGTTGAAGTGGGTGCAATTTTAGGAGTAATAAGTTTATCAGAAAATAGAAAAAAAAATGATAAAGAAAATAAAGAACAAGAAAAAAGTAGGGACACAAATAAAAAAAATATTTTAAAAAAAGAACAGAAAAATGAAAAAAATAAGGATAATGAAATTAAGATTTTTGACGAAGAAAAAGTAGAAAAACCTCTAGTTTTAACCAATGAGGTTAATGATAAGAAAGAGAAAAATCAGACTCTTTCTCCAGCTGTTAGAAAAATTGTATCAGAGAAAAAAATTAATATTTCCTCAATAAAAGGTTCAGGTAAAGATGGAAGAATTTTAAAAGGTGATCTTATTGATTTAATGGGAGTAACACCAAAAGCTAATGAGAGAAAAATAAAATTTGGACAGGAAGAAAGAATTAAAATGACAAGGTTGAGACAGACAATAGCAAAAAGATTAAAGGAAGCTCAAGAAACAGCGGCCATGTTAACCACTTTTAATGAGGTTGATATGACTAATGTAATAAATATGAGAAAAGAAAATCAAGATGATTTTCAGTCCAGATACAATATTAAACTTGGATTTATGTCTTTTTTTGTTAAAGCATGTGTAGTAGGTCTTAAAATTTTTCCAGCAATTAATGCTGAAATTGAAGGAAACGAAATAGTTTATAAAAATTATTATAATATTAGTTTTGCGGTAGGAACAGAAAAAGGGTTAGTTGTACCTGTGTTAAGGAATGCTGATGAAATGTCCTTCGCAGATATTGAAAAAGATATTAAGAGACTTTCAGATAAAGCAAAAAATGGAACTTTAGCAATTAATGATCTTCAAGGAGGTACATTTACTATAAGCAATGGTGGAGTTTATGGTTCAATGCTTTCAACGCCAATTTTAAATCCACCACAATCCGGTGTATTGGGTATGCATAATATTGTAGAAAGACCAGTAGTTGAAAATAATGAAGTTAGCATTAAACCAATAATGTACCTAGCTTTATCTTATGACCACAGAATTATAGATGGGAAAGACTCAGTTTCTTTTTTGAGAACCGTGAAAGAGAACTTAGAGGATCCTAGAAGATTATTTTTAAACATATAAATGTCTGAAAAATTTGATGTAACAGTTATTGGTAGTGGTCCTGGTGGATACGTTTGTGCCATTCGACTAGCCCAACTTGGTTTTAAAACCGCATGCGTAGAGTCTAGATCAACTTTAGGAGGAACTTGCTTAAATATTGGATGTATTCCATCTAAAAATTTACTGAATTTGTCTGAAAATTTCCATAGAGCAAAAAATTTCGAAAAAATTGGAATAGAAACAGGGAACATAAAGCTTAATTTGGAAAAAATGATGAAGAATAAAGAAAAAGCAGTAACAGTATTAACAAAAGGCGTAGAGTTTTTGTTTAAAAAAAACAAAGTTACTCATTTTAAAGGTATTGGATCTTTAAAAAGCAATAAGGAAATAATAATTAAAAAGGAAAATGATGAGATAATAATTAATTCAGATAAAATAGTTATTAGCACAGGTTCAGAACCAGTTTCATTGCCTAATATTGAATTTGATGAAAATAAAATTTTATCTTCTACAGGGGCACTTTCACTAAAAAAACTTCCAAAAAGCATGGTTGTGGTAGGTGGAGGATATATAGGACTAGAAATGGGTTCTGTATGGTCAAGACTAGGAACTGAGGTAAATGTTATAGAGTTTTTGGACCATATAACACCTGGAATGGATAAAGAGATCTCAAACGAATTTATGAAAATTCTTAAGAAGCAAGGTATCAAATTTAACTTAAATACAAAAGTAGATAAAATAATAAAAAATAAAGATAGTGTTTCTATCCAAACTTTAGACAAAGAAGGAAAAAAGAATAATTTTGATGCAGATGTTGTTTTAATTTCAGTTGGTAGAAAACCTTATACTAAAGACTTAAATTTAAAAAAAAATGGCGTTGAAACTGATCAAAAAGGAAAGATAAAAATTAATAAAAATTTTGAAACTAGTATTAAAAATATATACGCTATTGGAGATGTAATTGATGGTCCAATGCTAGCACATAAAGCTGAAGAAGAGGGAATCGCAGTTGCAGAACTAATTGCTGGGCAAGCAGGACATGTAAATTATGATATAATTCCTGGGGTAATTTATACTTCTCCCGAAGTTGCTTGCGTTGGTAAAACAGAAGAGCAGTTGAAAGAAAAATCTATAAATTATAAAATTGGAAAGTTTCCTTTTATGGCTAATTCTAGAGCAAAAGCTATAGAACAACCCGACGGTTTTGTAAAAATTCTTGCAGATAGCAAGACTGATAAAGTTTTAGGAGTTCATATAATCGGACCACATGCAGGAGAAATGATTGCAGAAATGTCAATTGCAATGGAATTTGGAGCAAGTTCTGAAGACATAGCTAGAACATGTCATGCACATCCTACCTTTTCAGAAGCGATAAAAGAAGCTGCTTTATCTGTAGATAAAAGGCAAATTCATTCATAATATATTTTCATAAATTTATTTATGAAATATTCAGTATTAGTTCCTAATATATTTAACCATCCATTTACTTATGAGAGTGAAAAAAAATTAAATATTGGTGATTATGTAAAAGTACCATTTGGAAAGTCGGTTATTACAGGTTTAATTTGGGATGAATTTGAAAATTCTAAAAATAAAAATTTTAAGATTAAAAAAATTTTAAAAAGAATTGAAATAGAGCCATTAAAAATAGAAACAATTAAATTTTTGCGATGGTTTTCAGACTACAATATGGTTCCGTTAGGAATGTCATTAAAACTTCATTTATTGAGTGGGGATGCAGTTATAAATTTTAATAATAGTGAATATAAAATATATAATAAAAAAGAAGAAAAAAAGATTTTTAAGCTTACAAACGAACAAAATAAAATATTGAAAGAGGTACAAAAAGAACTAAATAAGTTTAGAGTTCATTTACTTCAAGGAACAACCGGTTCTGGAAAAACAATAATTTATTTTAAAACTATAGAAAAAGTAATTAAAGATGGTAATCAAGCTTTAATTTTATTACCTGAAATAGGGCTTACGGGTCAGTTTGAAAAAAAATTTAAAGAATTTTTTGGGTTTAATCCAGCAATTTGGCATTCTGGAATAACTCCAAAAAGAAAAAAAATTATTTGGAGTGGATTAGCTTCAAAAAAAATAAATGTTATAATTGGCGCAAGATCGTCTTTATTTCTACCTTTTAAGAAATTAGGTATAATTATTGTAGATGAAGAGCATGATCAATCTTACAAACAAGATGAAGGTGTAATATACAATGCTAGAGACATGGCAATAGCAAGAGCAAATTTTGAAAATGTTCCTATTAATTTAGTTACTGCAGTTCCATCGTTAGAAACATATGCAAACGTTAAAAATAATAAATATTCACTATCAAGATTAATTGATAGATACAAAAAGGCAAATTTACCAACTCACAAAATAATTGATCTAAATAAACATAAATTAATTAAAGAATCATTTATTTCCTCTGAAATAATAAGAAAAGCAAAATATCATATTGATATAGGTGATCAGGTTCTGTTTTTTGTTAATAGGAGAGGTTTTGCTCCTTACGTTTTATGTAAAAAATGTTTTAAAACTTTATCATGTCCACATTGTTCAATTAATCTTGTTTATCATAAAAATGTAAAAAAATTACTTTGTCATTATTGTGGATTCAAAACTTCATCTAAAAGAAAATGTTTTAAGCAAGAAGAATGTGATTTTATATATGGTGGTTTAGGAGTAGAAAAGGTATTTGATCAATTAAAGTTATTATTCCCTAATCAAAAAATCACAATTTTTTCAAGTGATACGATTAATAAAGTATCATCAAAGAATACTTTAGAAAAAATTATAAGTGGCGATATTAACATAATAGTTGGAACTCAATTAATTTCTAAAGGTTATCACTTCCCAAAATTAAATTGTATAGTTGTACTTGAAATTGACCTTAATTCCCAAGGACATGATTTGAGAAGTGCTGAAAAAAACTTACAGTTATACCATCAATTATCAGGAAGAGCAGGAAGAGATGGTATGCCAGCTGTAGTCTACTTTCAGTCCTATGATTTAAAATCTGAGTCAATAAATCAAATTACAAGTGAGGACCCATTTATATTTTTAGAGAGAGAATTAAAACTAAGAAAAAATAATAATCTACCTCCTTTTGAAAGGTTTATTTCTTTAATTTTAACTTCGACAAACGAAAATAGATTAGAAATAGAGTCAAACAAATTAAAGAAATATTTAGAAAATAAAATTCAAGCTAGAGTTTTAGGACCTGTGGAAGCCCAAATTTATAGAATAAAAAGAAAATATAGACAAAGAATTTTAATAAGATCAAAAAAAACTCAAAAAATTCAAAAAGTTCTTAGATTGGCTCTTAATCAATATAAAATACCCTCAGAAATAAAACTGACGGTTGATGTAGACCCAATTAGCTTCAATTAATTAAGGAAAAAATTGATATTTTTACATTGTGTCGCTTGAAGACAGATTATTGTTATGCTAATTAATCTCAATTTTTTAATCTTCAAATTAAATAAGGGTATAAATTGAGTACAAACAACAACAATTCCGTAAGTTCAGTAAACAGTTATGCTCTTGCTTTATATGAGTTAGCAGAAGAAAATAAACAAGAAAAAATCATTGAGGATGAAGTAAACCAAATTCTTATTTTATTGGATAAAAATGAGGATTTTAGTAACTTTATAAAAAATCCAACTAGCAAACAAAATGATAAAATTAATATTTTAAATACTATATCAGAAAAATTTGGATTAAATGAACTTTTAAAAAAATTTTTAAATTTCTTAGTTGTAAAAAGAAGATTGTTTTATATTGAAAGTATACTTAAAGACTTTTTAAAGTTATGTTCTAGCAAAAGGGGAGAGATTGAAGCAAAATTATTGGTTGCAAAAGATTTGAATGAAGAAGCAATAAATAAAATTAAAAATGACCTAACAAATAATTTTGGTTCTAGTATTAAATTAAATTATAAATATGATCCAACTTTAATAGGAGGTTTAATATTACAAGTGGGAAGTGTTATGATAGACACGTCAATAAAAAATAAATTACAAAAAATTGAAAATAAAATGATAGAGGTATAATGGAAATAAATCCTTCAGAAGTTACTAAAATTTTAAAAGAACAGATTAAAAAATTTGGAGATAAAGCAGAAGTATCTGAAGTTGGTCAAGTATTATCAGTAGGAGATGGTATTGCAAGAATTTATGGTTTGGACAATGTTCAGGCCGGGGAGATGGTGGAATTTTCAGATGGTTCAAAAGGAATGGCATTAAATTTAGAAAGTGACAACGTTGGAGTTGTAATATTTGGAGAGGATAGAGCTATTAAAGAAGGAGATACAGTTAAAAGAACAGGTGCAATTGTAGATACCCCAGTTGGAAAAGAATTACTAGGAAGAGTTGTTGATGGACTGGGTAATCCAATTGATGGCAAAGGTCCGCTGGATAAAAATGTTAAAAGAAATCGTGTTGAAATTAAAGCACCTGGGATAATTCCACGAAAGTCTGTAAGTGAACCAATGCAAACAGGTCTTAAATCGGTTGATAGTCTAGTTCCTATAGGAAGAGGCCAAAGAGAATTAATTATTGGAGATAGACAAACTGGAAAGACTGCTGTGGCAATCGATACAATAATTAATCAAAAAAAAATAAATGAATCAAACGATGAAAAACAAAAATTGTATTGTGTTTATGTAGCAATTGGACAGAAAAGATCAACCGTAAGGCAGATTGAAAAAACTTTAGAGGAAGCTGGTGCAATGGATTATACAACTATTGTTGCTGCAACTGCCTCTGATGCTGCTCCTCTACAATTTTTAGCACCTTACACAGGTTGTGCTATGGGAGAATATTTTAGAGATAATGGAATGCATGCATTAATTATTTATGATGATTTGTCAAAACAAGCCGTTGCTTATAGACAAATGTCTTTATTGCTTAGAAGACCCCCGGGAAGAGAAGCTTATCCAGGAGATGTATTTTATCTGCATAGCAGATTGCTCGAAAGAGCTGCAAAACTAAGTGATGAACATGGGGGTGGTTCTTTAACAGCGCTTCCAATAATTGAAACACAAGGTGGTGATGTTTCTGCTTTTATTCCTACAAACGTAATTTCAATAACTGATGGACAAATATTTCTTGAAACAAATTTGTTTAACCAAGGAATAAGACCGGCTATAAACGTTGGTTTGTCAGTTTCTAGAGTAGGATCTTCAGCACAAACAAAAGCTATGAAAAAAGTATCAGGTTCAATGAAATTGGAGCTTGCCCAGTATAGAGAAATGGCTGCTTTTGCACAATTTGGGTCTGATTTAGATGCCTCTACACAAAAACTTTTAAATAGAGGGTCAAAATTAACAGAACTTTTAAAACAAAATCAATATTCTCCAATGACAGTTGCTGAACAAGTGATTTCAGTATTTTGTGGAGTAAGAGGTTATTTAGATGATGTTGATCAAAAAGATATTGCATTATTTGAGACAAAAATTCTTGAAAAATGTAAATCAGAGAAGCCAGAAATTTTAGAAAATATTTCTAAAGCTGGACAGCTCGATGAAAACACTGAAAAAACTTTAGTACAAGTAATAAGCGAACTTAAACAAAACTTTAATTCGAAATAAAATGGCAAGTTTAGATGATTTAAAGAAAAGAATATCAAGTGTGAAATCTACACAAAAAATTACCAAAGCTATGAAAATGGTTGCGGCCGCAAAATTAAGAAGAGCACAAGAAAATGCAGAAAAAGGAAGACCATATTCTGAAAAAATGAATAATATTATCCTAAACTTATCGAGTGGAATTTCAGATAAATCTAATGCACCAAAACTTTTAACTGGTTCAGGTGAGGATAAAATACATTTATGTGTAGTTTTAACTTCAGATAGAGGTTTATGTGGGGGATTTAATAGTAATATTATAAGAAAAGCTAAAGCTTACTTTCAAAAAGTTTTAAATGAAAAAAAAGAACTTAAAATAATCACAGTTGGATCTAAAGCAAATGATCAATTAAAGAGAGCGTATGGCCAATACATAATTGATAAATTATCTTTTAAAGAGTCAAAAAATGCAAATTATTTTGATGCTGATAAAGTTGGTAAAAACATTATTGATAGATTTGAAAAAAAGGAATTTGATGTATGTACAATTTTTTATAATCAATTTAAAAATGTAATTACTCAAATACCACAAGAACAACAAATAATTCCTTTGAATAAATCTGAAGTTAAAAATGAATCTTCAACTGAAGACAATTATGAATTTGAACCAGATGAAGATGAAATATTAAAAAATTTACTTCCAAAAAATATTTCAACTCAGATCTTCAAAGCAATGTTGGAAAATTCAGCTAGCGAGCAAGGTTCCAGGATGACAGCAATGGATAATGCCACAAGAAATGCCGGTGAAATGGTTGATAAGCTAACTATTCAGTATAATAGAAGTCGTCAGGCCGCAATTACAAAAGAATTAATTGAAATTATATCAGGAGCAGAAAGTTTATAATTATGAGAAAAGGAAAAATTACACAAGTTATTGGAGCAGTCGTGGACGTTAAATTTGAAGGTGAACTGCCGGAAATTTTAACTGCGTTAGAGTGCCAAAATAGTGGCAATAGATTAGTTTTAGAGGTTGCTCAACATTTGGGAGAATCAAGCGTTAGAACAATTGCAATGGATGCTACAGAAGGTTTAAAAAGAGGAGATGATGTTGTTGATACTGGCGCACCAATTAAAGTACCAGTGGGTCCTGAAACATTAGGAAGAATAGTAAATGTAGTTGGAGAGCCAATTGATGAAAAGGGACAAGTTAAAACAAAAGAAAGTTGGCCTATACATAGAGCGGCACCTACATTCAATGATCAATCAACTGAAACTGAAATATTAGTAACAGGTATTAAAGTCATCGACTTATTAGCACCATATGCCAAAGGAGGTAAAATTGGTTTATTTGGAGGAGCAGGTGTGGGTAAAACAGTAATAATTATGGAACTTATAAATAATATTGCAAAAGCACATGGTGGCTTTTCCGTTTTTGCTGGGGTTGGTGAAAGAACACGTGAAGGAAATGACTTGTATCACGAAATGATTGAGTCAGGAGTAATAAAACCAGAGGGATCTGGTTCTAAAGCAGCTTTAGTTTATGGTCAGATGAATGAACCTCCGGGAGCAAGAGCAAGAGTTGCTCTGACTGGATTAACAGTAGCAGAATATTTTAGGGATCAAGAAGGACAAGATGTATTATTCTTCGTTGATAATATTTTTAGATTTACACAAGCTGGTTCGGAAGTTTCAGCGTTACTCGGAAGAATTCCTTCAGCGGTAGGATATCAACCAACTTTAGCTACAGATATGGGAAATCTCCAGGAGAGAATAACTACGACCAACAAAGGGTCAATTACATCTGTTCAAGCAATATATGTGCCTGCTGACGATCTTACAGATCCGGCTCCCGCAACTTCTTTTTCTCATTTAGACGCAACTACAGTATTATCGAGACAAATTGCTGAACTTGGTATTTATCCAGCGGTTGATCCATTGGACTCAACTTCAAGAATATTGGATCCAAGAATAGTTGGTGATGAACATTATAGAGTTGCAAGAGAAGTTCAAAAAGTCCTGCAAACATATAAATCCCTCCAGGACATTATTGCGATACTTGGCATGGATGAGCTGTCAGAAGAAGATAAATTAACTGTAGCAAGAGCAAGAAAAATTCAAAGATTTCTGTCCCAGCCATTTTTTGTTGCCGAAGTATTTACCGGATCACCTGGTAAATTGGTAGACTTAGAATCAACAATAAAAGGATTTGATGCAATTTGTAAAGGTGAATACGACCATTTACCTGAATCTGCATTCTATATGGTAGGAACAATTGAAGAAGCAATCGAAAAGGCTGAAAAAATGGCAAAAGAAGCAGCTGCTTAATGAGCGAAGAATTTAAATTAGATATTGTAAACCCTGAAAAACTTTTTGTATCTAAAAACGATGTCATAGAAGTTGTTGCGCCTTCCTTAGAGGGAGAGATGGGAATTTTAAAAGATCATATTCCAATTATATCTTTTTTAAAACCAGGTATTTTAAAAATAATCAGCAAAAATAATAATGAAGAAAGTTATTTTATTGAGGATGGAATTTTAGAATTTAAAGATAATTCTCTTTCAATATTAACAAGTACAATATTTGATCTAAAAAATTCAGATAAAAATTATATAACCAACTCATTAAAAGATGCTGAAAAACAACTAGAAAAATCAGATATAGATGATCAAAAAAGATTTTTACTCTCCCAAAAAGTGGAAACCTTAAGACAAATTTAAGGGAATTAAATTATATTTTTTATTTCTTTTTGAAGTTTTCTATAAACTTCTAGTTTAAAATTTACAACACCTTCTGTAATTTTATCAATTTCTATCCATTTCCAATCCAAAAATTCTGGTTTTTTTGTATTTAGATTAATTTCACTATCTTTTCCAATAAATTTCATAACGTACCACTTTTGTTTTTGCCCTTTATATTTTCCACGCCATATTATCCCCAACAAATTATCAGGAAGATTATAAGTTGTATAACCTTGAATTTCTTTTATTAATGAAACGCTTTTCACACTAGTTTCCTCTTCAAGCTCCCTAAGGGCTGCCTGTAAAAAATCTTCTCCATTATCAACACCACCTTGTGGCATTTGCCAGTAATTTTTTGGATTATCTATTCTTTTAGCGACAAAAATTTTATTTTCTTTGTTTAAAAGTATTATACCCACACCGGATCTAAGTGGTAACTTCTTGTATTTTTCTTCCATGTTCAACCATTTAAAAGTTTTAAAGCAAAATCTAACTGATTATCTGTTTCTGTATTTATTCTAAAATCATCTGAATTTTCAGCAATTTCTATATCAGGCTCAACCCCAACTTCTGATATTGAAGTTCCAGATGGAAGATAATATTTTGAAACAGTCAGTCTAATTGCTCCATCATTTTCAAGTGGAAGAATTGATTGAACAGACCCCTTTCCATATGTACTTTCGCCAACAAGTATTGCTCTTTTATGATCTTTTAAGGCCCCCGCTACAATTTCCGAAGCCGATGCGGAGCCATAATTAATTAAAACTACAAGTGTTTGACCATTAATTATATCACCTTCATTTGCAAACCATCTTCTATTTTCAGTTTTCTTTTTACTTTTAGTAGATACAATTTCACCATTATCTAAAAAAAAGTCAGTAATTTTAATTGCCTGAGATAATAATCCTCCAGGATTATTTCTTAAATCAAGTATGTATTTTTTAATTTTTTTTGTTTTTTTAAAGTTATTTATTTTTTTTCTAACCTGATTACTGCTATTTTCATTAAAAGCGGTAAGTCTTAAATACCCAACTTCATCATTAATTATTTCTGATTTAACAGAGTCTATTTCAATAATCTCTCTTTTGATGTTAAATGTTAAAGCTTTTTTAACACCTCTCCGTCTAACTGTTATTTCTATTTCAGAACCTACGGGTCCTCTCATTAAATCAACGGCCTCAGATAAGGATTTTCCCTGAACTTGAATACCATTTATTTTAACAATATAGTCACCCGCTTTTACACCAACCCTAGTTGCTGGAGAATTATCCATTGGAGTTATAACTTTTACTACGCCATGTTCCATACTTACCTCAATCCCCAGACCACCAAACTCTCCCCTTGTTTCTGTTTGCATATTTTTAAAAACTTCTGGAGACATATAAGCAGAATAAGGGTCTAATGATTGAAGTACTCCATTTATTGCTGCATCCATAGCTTCACTTTGATCTATATCGTCAACATACTCTTTATTAATTTTGTCTAATACTTCACTAAATAAGTCTATTTTTTTATAGATTTCCTCTTCATTTGTCGCATAAACAATACTATGAAAAAGAAAAATAAAAAATATCAAAAAAATATTTTTAATTTTTTTCATATAATCAATTTTTCCTTGGGAATAAGTTCAGACCACATTTTTTCTAACTCATAAAATTTTCTTTTTTCTGGGTTAAAAATATGTACTATCAAATCAATACCATCAACTAATTTCCAATCATTACTATCTTTGCCTTCTATTTTACAATTTAAGACTCCATAACTTTTAAACTGATCTAAAACTTGCTCAGATAATGCTTGAATATGTCTTGATGAAGTACCGCTTGCTATAATCATGTGATCAGCAATTGAAGATTTTCCATTAAGATCTATAGTTACAATATCTAATGCTTTATTTTTATCAAGAATGTTAATGATCTTTGATTTTAAGTCGGAGATTTTTTCCATTAATTAATTTTAGATTATCAAATTTTTCTTAATTGAGAAGATGAAATATTAAGTTTTTTAAAATTTATATATTTTAAATTTTTACTATTTATCATTCTAAAACTTAATGATTTAAGGGATTTTGATTTATATCCATGACGGTCGAATACCAAAATGTTACACTTTAGTGAAATTTCTTTCCATTTATGCCATTTATGAAATTGTATAAGGTTGTCAGCCCCCATAATAAAATAAATATCTGAATTTTTATTTTTTTTTTTAAAATAATTTATCAAATCAATTGTTTTATTAGATTTAATAATATTTTCGAAAAATTTCACTTTAATAAATTTATTATTTAAATTAATTTTTCTAGCGTATTGAATTCTTTTTCTTAAAGTTTTTGAACACTTAGATTTAAATGGATTTTTTAATGTTATTGCCCAAAATAGTTTTTGTAAGTTAAATCTTTTTTTCGCTTCTTTTGATATTTTAATATGACCTTTATGAGCTGGATCAAATGAACCACCTAAAATACCAATTCTTTTTTTTACTTTTTTCAATTTATTTTCTAATTTGTCCTGATCCTGCAATTTCGTATTTATAAGTTACTAACTGATCTAACCCAACAGGTCCTCTAGGAGGAAGTTTATTTGTAGAAATTCCAACTTCTCCACCAAAACCAAATTCTCCACCATCTGCAAATTGTGTTGATGTATTATGCATAGCTATAGAGCTTTTTACATTTTTTATAAAAAACTTAACATTTTTTTTATTTGTGGAGATTATTGCATCTGTATGCATCGTTCCATATTTATTTATATGATATACTGCCTCTTCTACATTTTTTACAGATTTAACAGAAACTTTTGCTGACAAATATTCTGTTGACCAACTTTTATTCGTGGCATCTCTACATTTGTGTTTAAAAATTTTTTTAACTTTTTTATCGGCATATATTACACAATTTTTTTGGATTAATTCTTCTAAAATAGGATTTATAAATTTTTTTAAAGATTTTTCATGTACCAATATAGTTTCCGTTGCCCCACATATACTTGTATTTCTTAATTTTGCATTTTTAATAATTTTTTTTGCCATTTTTAAATTTGCATATTTATCTATATAAGTATGACAAATACCTTCAAGGTGGCCAATTGTTGGAACTGTAGAGTAGTTTTGTACTTTTTTGACAAGGTTTTTACCACCTCTAGGTATAATTATATCAAAATACTGATTCATTTTTGATAACATTAAATCTACTATTTTTCTGTTTCTGATATTTATATATTGAATATAATTCTCATTAACTTGGTTAATTTTCAAAGATAATCTAAATAAGTTAGACAAAATTTTATTTGAAAAATATGCTTCAGAGCCACCCCTTAATATTACAGAATTTCCTGCCTTAAAACATAAGCTTGAAATATCACAAGTAACATTGGGCCTACTTTCATAAATTACCCCAATTACACCCAAAGGTATAGTTACTCTTTTTATTCTTAATCCATTTGGTCTCTTCCAACTTTCCAGAGAAATATCCACAGGATCTTTTAATTTTGATATGTCTTGGACTGATTTAATTATTTTATTAATTTTATTTTCATTAAGTTCTAATCTTTCAATCAAATTATTTTTTAAACCAGCCCTTTTTGCATAATCGATATCTTTTTTATTTTCTTGTATTATTTTAAATTTATTAATTTTTATTAATTTAGAATACTTTAATAAAATCTTATTCTTTTTTTTTGTATTTATTTTGGATTTTGAAGCTTCTTTTGCCTTACTACCAATTAATTTTAAATATTTTAACATTTAAATTTTAACCATATCATCTTTGTGAATTACCTCAGATTTTGAAATATATCCAAGTAATTCATTAATATTTTTTGAATGTTGTCCTTTTATTTTTGATATTTCAGTTGAAGTAAAAGAGCTAAGTCCACGTGCAAATTCATTCATATTTTTATCTAAAACTTTAATATGATCACCTTTAACAAACTTTCCATTGACTTTTAAAATTCCAGTAGCAAGCAAACTTTTTCCCTGTTTTAGTGCTTTAATAGCGCCATCATCAACAATTAATTCTCCTTTAGGAGATATTGAACTTATAATCCATTTCTTCCTAGCATCAAGTTTTGTGACTTTAGGTAAAAACCAAGTACAAGAATTTTTTTCATATAATTTTTTTATTGGTCTTAATGAAAGTCCATTTGATATTGCCATCATACAACCTGATAACTGACAGACTCTTGCTGCATCAATTTTTGTTTTCATGCCACCAGTACCGTGTTCACCTACACTTTTTTCAGCAAACTTTTGAATATTATCATCTATATTTTTTATTTCATATATAAGTTTTGCATCCTTAAAAATTTTTGGATTTTTAGTAAACAACCCCTCAACATCAGATAAAAGCACTAAACAATCTGCACCTGAAATTTGAGCAACTCTAGATGCTAAGCGATCATTATCACCATATTTGATTTCAGAAGTTGCTATACTATCATTTTCATTTACAACTGGCACAAAATTTAGTTTAAATAAATTTTCAAATGTTCTTTTTGCATTAATTGCTCGTCTTCTTTTTTCTGTATCTTCTAATGTTAGCAAAATTTGGGAAATATTAATATTCTTTGAATTAAAATTTTGCTTCAACAAATTCATTAACTCTATTTGACCAATAGAGGCTACTGCCTGACTTTTATCTAATTTTAAATTTTTTTTATTTAAATTTAATTTTTTACAACCTAAAGCTATAGCTCCCGAGCTTACAATTATTACATTTTTTTTTTTATCTATCAAATCTTTAATATCTTTTGCAAATTCAGATAACCATTTTTTTCTTATTTCTCTTTTGTCATTTATCAATAAAGAGGAACCAATTTTTATTACAATAGTTTTACAATTTTCAATGTACATATTTTAGTAATTTTGATTTTATTTGACTAATATTTGCTTTATTCATTGTTGAAATTAATAAAACATTTTTATTTATTGTTTTTTTAAACTCTCTTTTTTTCTCGATTAATTCATTTTTTTCCAACAAATCTGCTTTATTAAATACGATTAGCTCATTTTTTTTTAATAAGTCTTTACTGTATTTACCTAATTCTTTTCTAACCTGTTTATAGGATGCTACTAAATTTTGCTCAGATATATCTATTAAGTGTAAAAGTGTTTTACATCTTTCTATATGTTTAAGGAATTTTATACCTAGGCCAGTTCCTAAATGTGCTCCTTCTATTAAACCGGGTATATCTGCTAAAGTAATTTCTTTATCGTCGTATATAGCAACTCCTAAGTTTGGATTAATTGTTGTAAATTTGTAATTTGCAATTTTTGGTGTTGCGCTGGTTAAAGAAGCTAAAAGACTGGACTTACCCGCATTTGGTAAACCAATTATTCCAATATCTGCAATAGTTTTAAGTTGCAACCAAATCCAATACTCTTCACCTTTGTTTCCTTTTGTAAATTTTTTAGGAGCTCTATTGGTTGATGATTTAAATTTTGTGTTTCCAAATCCACCTTTTCCACCTATTGCTACAATAAATTCTTCTCCTTGTTCTTTAAAGTCATATATTAAAGTTTTATTATCTTCCTCAAATACTTGAGTACCTACTGGTACCTTTAAAAATAAATTATCTCCACCTCTGCCAGTTTGACTTTTTCCCTTGCCATCCACACCTCTTTGAGCTTTAAAATGTTGTTGATATCTATAATCGATTAAGGTGTTTAAGTTTCTTTCTGCTTTAAGTATAACAGATCCACCTTTTCCACCGTCGCCACCATCAGGGCCACCAAACTCGATAAATTTTTCTCTTCTGAAGCTTGGGGAACCTGAGCCTCCATCGCCAGCTTTTACATATATTTTAACTTGATCTAAAAATTTCATGATACAACAATTAATAGTTGTTAAAATTAGTTGGGTTTTACAGAAACAAATGTTCTATCTGACTTTGATTTTTTAAATTCTACTTTACCTTTTACTAATGAAAATATTGAATGATCTTTACCCATTTTTACATGATTACCTGGAAAAATTTTTGTTCCTCTTTGCCTAACTATGATATTTCCTGGATTAACAAACTGACCACCATATTTTTTGACACCAAGTCTTCTGCCAGCACTATCTCTTCCATTTCTAGATGATCCACCTGCTTTTTTTGTTGCCATAATATTTTTCTATTTAGTTTCTTTTTTTAATTCAGAAAAAACTGATCCGTCTTTAGAAAAGATCTTCTTTATTTTTATTAATGAATATTGTTGTCGATGTCCATTTTTTCTTCTTGAATTTTTTCTTCTTCTTTTTTTAAATATTAAAATTGTTCTATTTTTTCCATTTTTGATTAATTCAGCCTCTACCTTTGCTCCTTTAACTACAGGAGATCCAAGTTCAATATTTTTTTCGTCACCATATGCAAGGACTTGATCAAATTCTATTTTTTTTGATTTGTCATCTTTGATTTTCTCAATTTTCAATATATCGCTAGTTTTAACTTTATATTGTTTTCCACCTGTTTGTATAATTGCAAATGACATTATTAATCCTCAAATTTTATAACCAGCAATATAGTTCTAGACATTTTTTAGTCAAGATTAATAAATTAATAATTATCCTTTAAATCTCTCAATTTTATAAAATCTTTCAAATTTTTTGCTCGCAAAAAAATATTACATGCTAATTCATCATTAATAGTTGATGGTATTGTAGGTTCTTGTTTTGAAATTTTTTTCTTAATTTCAGAAACTTTTTCTTTAAGTAAAATATTATTATTTTCGTGTTTTAAACAAAATTCAGAATTTTTAAGAGTATATTCATGACCACAGTAAATTTTTGTTTCTTTGGGTAATTTTTTTAGTTTATCTAAAGATAAAAACATTTCTTCATAACTTCCTTCAAATATTCTACCACAGCCAAGAGAAAAAAGTGTATCACCTGTAAATGCTATTTTTTCACTTTCAAAATAGAAACATATATGTCCACTAGTGTGTCCAGGAATATGTAAAATTTTTGATTTAAAATTTTCAGCCACCCAAATTTCTTGATCACTAACTGATATGTCTATATTTGGTATTCTGTGACTATCGCCTTTAAAAGCAACTATTTTTGAATTATATTTTTTTTTTAGCTCCTCATTTCCTCCTATATGATCGTAGTGATGATGAGTATTTAGAATATATTTTAATTTAATATTTTTTTTCTCTACATATTCAACGATTGGCCTTGCTTCACTTGGATCTACTACGCATGCAATATTTTTTGTTTCATCAATTACTAGATATGAAAAATTATCCTCTAAACACTTTATAATTTGAATTCTCATTTTATTTTTCTATAATAAATATTCCTAATTCTGAAAAAAAATTTTTATATCCTAAGTTTGTACTGTTGATTTTTATATTTTTGATTTTACAATAATTTACAAAGTCTTTAATTGTGCACATATGCAAATTGGGTGTATCATACCATTCATTTGGTAAATTATCCGTAACAGGCATGGTTCCTTTAAAAAGTAAATGCATTCTTACTTTCCAATAACCAAAGTTAGGAATCGTAACAATTGCTTTTTTTCCTATTCTTAACAATTCTTTTATTACTTTTTCTGGATCTAAAAATGCTTGAAGTGTTTGACTTAAAATAACATAATCGAAAGATAAATTAGGAAATTGTTGAAGATCTTTTTCAGCATTACCTTCAATTACAGTTAAACCTTTCTCTATACATTTTTGAACATTTTTTTTTGATATTTCTAAACCTCTAATATCTTTAGTAATATTCTCATAAATATATTTCATTAATTCTCCATCACCGCATCCAACATCCAAGATTTTAGTATTTTTTTCTAAAAGTTTTGCAATAATATTAAATTCTTTTTTCATAAAATTTACTATAAGAAGTGTTTAAAAAGTTTTTTACGGCATTTAAGAAATCTGGAACGTCTAATAAAAAAGAGTCGTGTCCTTTATCTGAGGTTATTTCAACAAAACCAACATCTTTACCAATAGAATTTAATGCAATAACAATCTCTCTATTTTCAGATGTGGGGTATAACCAATCAGATGTAAAAGAAATGATAAAAAATCTTGTATCTGATTTTTCAAATGCTTTAGAAAGATTTCCACCAAATTGTTTTCCAAGATCAAAATAATCCATAGCTCTAGTTATGTAAAGATAGCTGTTAGCATCAAACCTATCAACAAAGACTGATCCTTGATATCTTAAATAACTCTCAATTTGAAAGTCTGCATCAAAACTAAATTTTAAATCATCTCTTTCCTGGAGCTTTCTTCCAAATTTTTCTTGTAAACCTTTTTTTGATAAATAAGTAATATGTGCAGCCATTCTTGCTACAGATAGTCCCTTATCTGGAGGTTTATTTTTTTCTTCATAAAAACCATTATTCCAATTATGGTCCGCCATAATTGATTGTCTTCCAAGTTCATTTAATGCAATATTTTGAGCAGAATGACTTGCAGCACAAGCAATAGGAATAGCTGTTAAAGATTTATTTGGAAAATTAGATATAAATTGTAACACCTGCATTCCCCCCATCGATCCACCAACAACAGAAAAGAGTTTTTCTATTCCAAAAAAATCTATTAAATTATATTGAGCATTTACCATATCATTTATAGTAATTACCGGAAAATCGGTTCCAAATATTTTGTTTGAATCTGGGTTAAAGTCGCTAGGTCCATAAGATCCCATACATCCGCCAATTACATTTGCACATATTACAAAATATTTATTTGTATCTATTGCTTTTCTAGGACCTACTGCATAATTCCACCAACCTTCTTTATTGGTTATTGGATTTGTACCACAAACAAACTGGTCACCAGTAAGTGCATGAAAAGCTAAAATTGCATTATCTTTATTTTCGTTGAGCTTCCCATATGTTTCATAAGCAATAGGAAAATTAGATATAGTTTTTCCACAATCTAATTTAAGTGGTTTTTTTACAATTAATTTTTTTACTTTATCAATATTGTTCATAACTTTTTTGAATTGTGAGGAAAAAAAACTTTTTTAGCGGTTTTTTTAAAGCGCTCGCAATTCAGTTAATTAAATCAG
>MDTE01003122.1_pt1 | contig 18684 bp, 18 predicted proteins | sample 811231 | NCBI WGS metagenome assembly MDTE01 (sample SAMN05326651, study PRJNA326480) | marine metagenome | isolation source: seawater | place: Indian Ocean: Red Sea | collected 2010 | reverse complement strand
CCTCATCAAGAATTTTTACAAATAGATACATCCAATATTTTATTTATACTTGGTGGGGCATTTGATGGAATTGAAGAGGTTATAAATGAAAGAGTAAACAAAGAGAAATTTTCAATGGGTTTTTCAAATAAAATAGTTAAGGAAAATTCTAAAGATTTTGAGTTGCTAGAAACAAGAGACTTACTAAGATATGGTTTTATCCCAGAATTTATAGGACGAATACCACTTGTTGTTGGTTTATCTGATTTATCTATTGAACAAATGAAGCAAGTACTTATAGAACCAAAAAATGCTCTAGTAAAACAATATTCTAAATTATTTAAGTTGGACGATGTTGATTTGGAATTTACTGAATCGGCACTTCAGATTACTGCAGAAATGGCCATAGAAAGAAAGTCTGGTGCTAGAGGATTGAAATCTATCATCGAAGAATTATTACTTGATGTTATGTTTGAATTACCTAATATTAAAAATGCAAAAAAATGTGTTATTAATGACGAAACCATTCAAGAGAATTTGTGGCCAATGATATATGATTGTGATGGTAGTCGATTAGATGTTCTTTTACCACGAGATAATCATAACGTTGCTGCATAAAATTATGATATTGATGCTGATAAATCTACAGGATTATTATTTTTTAGACTAATTTGATTATTTGAAATTCTTGCTAATGTTTCTGAAAGTAATTTTCTTTCAAAAATTAGACCTTTTTGTCTAATTAAATTAAATAAACGTAAATCTTCTCCATATTTATCCTTAATTTCTTTAATTGACATTCTTTCTATTATTTTCCATTCTTTTCTAAAATTTTCATCGCTTAAGCTGTACCTACCAAAACTTATAACTGGACCTTCATCCACTTTTTGAGTTGAAATATGCACCATAGCTCCTGTTTCATAAGATTTTTTTTCAATAACATCCCATATTGCTTTTTTCCATGTACCTATCGTTTCTCCAGGAAGAGCAGGGTGTATATTAATTGTCGTGAAATGTTTACATAATAATGGAGCAATTAACATATAACCAGCTTGAACAGCTATATCTACAGTATAATCATCTAGCAAATTTATAATTTTGTGATCAAAATTTGATCTTAGTTCACTCCAATTTTTTTCATTAGATTCCTTAAATTTTTTTGATGAAAATGTAATCAGAGGAATTTTATTATGTTGTACAATGTCCATAAATTTGTCACTGTTTTTATTTTCTCCATAATCCTTATTAATAAATACAAAACTAATTGATCCATTAATATTTCTAGTATTAATGGCATTTAATGTAGATTCAAATAATCCTAAAGATCCCTCTCCTCCAGCCGATGTAAACCATCCAATTTTCACATTAATGATTTTCTAAATTATCATTGGATGAAAATTTTTCTCTAAGTTCTGAAAATTTTAATTCTGCATCTGATAAAATTTTATTGCACTCAATCGCAAGATTTTGAGCCTCTTCAAGAAGAATTAGTGAGTCATCAATTCCAACTTGGCTAGACTGTAAGTTATCTATTATTTTTTCAATCTTTTCAATTTTAGCCTCAAAAGAAGATTTATTTTTATTTGTCATCTTGATTAATTTCCTTTACTTCAGTAATTGCTGATCCATCAGATAATTCAAAACTTAAGTGTTCACCTAAGCTGATACTTGCGGTTTTATTTACGATTTTACCATTTTTATTTCTAACTAAGGCAAAACCTCGCTTTAATGATAGCTTTGGGTTTAATATGTTAATTGAATTTTTGATATTTGTTATTTTTTCTTTTTTTGATTTAATCGTGTTACTTATCACAAAATCCATACTTGATATTAAATTATAAATATTTTTTTTCATTTCTAAAAAATCAGGGTAATTATTATTTAATTTTTCTAGATTTAAATCTAATCTATAAAATTTCTCGTTTAGTTTTTTTTCTAATATATTTTTACCAGTGTTAATTTTTTCATTAATATTATTCTTTACATTCTTCATATCCGGAGCTATAATTTCTGCTGCTACAGATGGAGTAGGTGCTCTATAATCTGCCACATAATCAGCAATTGTATAATCGGTTTCATGCCCTATTGCACTGACTACCGGATGTTTGGACCCATATATAGCTTTAGCTACACGCTCATCATTAAAAGACCATAAATCTTCAATAGAACCACCACCACGTGCTAAGATTATTACGTCTATGTCAGAAAAATTATTAGTTATCTTAAAAGCATCACATATATCATCGATTGAATTTTCACCTTGAACAGAGACCGGAATTAATAAAAGTTCTCCAATAGGATATCTTCTAGATAAAACGTTTTTCATATCCTGAATGACCGAACCTGTAGAAGAGGTTATGGCGACAATTTTTTTTGGAAATTGAGGTAAGTTTCTTTTTCTTGAATCATCAAATAAGCCTTCATTTCTCAGTTTTACTTTTAATTCTTCAAATGCTGCCTGAAGTGATCCTTCACCTTGCGCCTTAATCCTGCTTACATAAAGTTGTAGTTGCCCATTTACTTCATAAATATTGCAATAACCCTTACAGATTATTTTTGAGCCTTCAATGATAAAGTTCCCACCGCTATTACTCTCATTATATTTACTTTTCCACATCACACATCTAATCTGGCTATAATCATCCTTAAGTGTAAAATATTTATGACCAGAATCTGGTTGTGAATAACCAAAGACTTCTCCAGATACGCTAATATTTGATAGTAAAAAATGCTCTTGAAAAGTTTGTTTTATTATTTCATTTACATCACTGACAGAAAAAACGGAAGGTTCATTCATATTTCTAATCGGCTCTACCTGTATATTCACCAGTAGATGTATTTACATTAATTTTATCTCCAGAATTTATGAAAAGTGGCACTTGAATAGTCAAACCAGTATTTGTTGTAGCGGGTTTATTTGCTCCACTCTGGGTATCACCTTTTAATCCGACATCTGTTTGACCTATTTCTAAAATTACAGACGGTGGTAATTCAAGGTTAAGAGCATTACCATTAAACATTATTAATTCAACATTATCTCCCTCATTAATAAATTTTATATTATCACCAATAATATTTTTATCTATGTTGAATTGTTCAAAAGTTATATTATCCATGAAACAGTAGTATGCATCATCTTCATATAGATACTGTGCAGAAATATTGTCAGTTTCTGCTTTGGTTAATTTTTGATTTCCTTGTAGTTTTTTTTCATAGACGTTACCAGTAAGAATATTTCTTACTTTTAATGTAAGTGTTGGAGGAGCCTTTGGAGCTTGTCTGTGCTGCCAGTCTAGTATTTGATAAACCTCATCATCAAGTAAAATTGTCATATTTCTTTTTATTTCTCCAGATGAAATTGTCATATTTCTTCCAATCTATAAGTTTATTTTTTTTGCTTTACTAATTACTTGAGTCTTATTATCAATTATTATCACAATATCTTCAATTCTAACTCCGCCCCATCCTTGCAAGTATATTCCAGGTTCTACAGTAAATGGCATATTATTTTGGATGATATACTTTGACCTAGGGCCAACATTTGGATTTTCATGAACATCAAGACCTATGCCGTGTCCAAGGCTATGACCAAAAAAGTCTCCATACCCAGCTTCTGAAATTATTTTTCTGGCTATACTATCGCATTCTTCTCCTGTCATTCCAACTTTAACAAGGTCTATTGCACTTAATTGAGCCATATGAACGATATCGTATATATTTTTTATTTTTTCTTCAGCGTCTCCTATCACTATTGTTCGAGTTAGATCTGAACAATAACCATTATATTTGGCACCACAATCAATAATAATAGTAGAATTAGCCTCGATTTTAGAATCACCAGTTGCATGGTGGGGTCTAGCGGCATTTATACCCGAAGCAACTATAGTATCAAAAGATATGGATTCAGCATTTTGCTCTCGAACAGATTTTTCGAATATCCATGCGACTTCTTTCTCTGTCATCCCTATTTCAATATTTTTCTCTGTATACTCAAAAGCTTTATCACCAATTTCGATGGCTTTTGTTATTAACTTAATTTCTTCCTCATCTTTAACCGCCCTTAATGTCAAAACTATATCAGTAGTTGGTATGAGTGTGACTTCAACATCTGAACTGTTGATAGTGTCTTTAATCAAATTAAATGTGTTTACTGTTATAAATTCAGACTCAAATCCTACATTAGATACCCTTAACTTCTTAATTATCTCAGGTAACCAGCCTAATCTAGAAGTTATTTTTTGTATATTCCATCCAGGTGCTTGAGAACTGGCTAATTCAGTATATCTAAAGTCAGTAAATAAATATAAATCATTCATTGTGATAAACAAGAATCCAGCAGAACTTCTTAATCCTGAAAAATAAAACCTGTTCTCTTCGTTAGAAATTATTATTCCGTCAAGTTTTTTTTCACTTAGATAGTTTCTTATATTTTTAATTCTTTTCGGGTGTTTAATTTTATTCATACTTTTTATTAATAAAAAAGTTCATTGCAGCTAAGTAACCATAAGTTCCTAATCCACATATTTGTCCTAATGCGAATTTTGCAAATACTGATTTTTGTCTAAATTCTTCCCTAGTATAAACGTTTGATATGTGTATTTCTATAAATTTAACAGGTGAAAGATCTAATAGTGCATCAAGGATGGAGTATCCTACTTGGGATAATGCACCAGCATTAATTATTACCCCTGATAATTCATTTTTATCCAAAGTTTGTATGAAGTCAACAATTGCTCCTTCATGATTAGATTGAAAAAATGATACATCACAATTATGTTTTTTGGCATTTTCTAGCATTTGATTTTCAATATCTAGCAATGTTTCTTTACCATAAAAATTGTTATTTCTTTTTCCTAAATTATTAAGGTTTGGACCATTAACAACTATAATTTTATTTGTATTTTTAGACATGCTTTTTTCTTTTCTTTTTAATATTCTCTTATGATTCTCATTACTATTTTATTACTTGACGTTCATTTTAGCTTTTGGGTGGAACCTGAAGTATGCTTCTTTCGTATGTTTTGCGGATGTATGAGTATAAATTTGTGTAGTTGATGGACTTTCGTGACCCAGTAGGTCTTGAACTACTTTTATATCTGCTCCTCCTTCAATAAGGTGAGTAGCAAATGTATGTCTTAGAGAGTGAGTATGTAAATTATTTTTTATTCCAGAAATTAGCATATACTTTTTTACGATTCTTTGTATAGATCTTACCGACAATCTTGAGCCATACTTGTTCAAGAAAAGTGCATTAGAAAGATTCCTTGAATTGCTTTTATTTCTTGAATATTTAATATAGTTTCTGATTGATGCTTCACATTTTTCTCCGAAGAGAACCAATCTATATTTTGATCCTTTACCTAGTATTCTAATATTTTTTTCATTATGATCAATATGATCTAGGTCTATTTTATTCATCTCTGAAAGACGAATACCAGTCGAGTAAAAAATTTCTAGAATTGCTTGATCTCTTACTCCATTCTTATCATTAAATTTTGGCGCTTCAAGTAATTTTGACATTTCTTTTTTTTCAATTATTATTGGAAGTATTTTTGCACTTTTTGGTGCGTATACTAGTTCAGCATAATTTTCTTTAATAATTTTTTTCGTTTTAAGATATCTAAAATATGATCTAATAACTGATAATTTCCTAGCAATACTTTTTTTCTTATAATTTTTTTCTATCAAAGATGATAAATACTCTCTTATTATAATTTTAGTAATTTTTTTTTCATCAGAGATATTTTTCTTTTTTGCATACATGTAAAAATCATTTAGGTCAGAAGAATAATTTCTTATTGTGTATGGAGATAAATTTTTTTTTAATTTTAGATATTTAAGAAAATCGCTTAGTAAATTCATAATAAATCAATAAATATAGTTTAAGTTACATACTTAGATTTTATGATTAAATAATAATTAACACATCTACATTGTTTTTACGTTTTTTTATGATTTAATATTCTTAAGTTTTTAAAAAATTATCAAACTAAAATTATATTAGTGTATTGATTTTTCTTTCATTGAGTTCTTTAGAGCTTCTATTGATCTATTTCTTCGCCTTCCAAAACCAGCCCATGCACTTTCATCAGCTGTAACTTTACATTCTCTATCTTCGCAAGCTAAAAACCCTCCATCTCCTCTATTATTTCTAAATCTAATCCAAACCATTCTTGGTAATTTTTCTAATGAAGGATTTAAGGATTTTTTACCTAATGGCGGATCATTCTCTTCGAAATCTTTTCCTGTTTCAGAATTGATGCATGGTGTCCTAGAGGAGCATATAATGTTTGTTCGAATAAAGTTATAATCACTAGGATTTCTGGGATTTTCCTCAGCCATTTTCTCGTAATTATTTTTTATCGGTTCAAAATTACTCCAAAATGTTTTTACAAACTCAGATCTTTTTAAATCACCATTTGAAATTAAATCAAGATCATTTTCCATTTTTTCAGTAAACTTATAGTCCATCACACTTTTTGCGAAGTGTTTATTTAATTCTTCAACTAATGCATTTCCAATTGGGCTTAAGTAAATTGATCTGTTAATCACCCAAATATATTTTTTCTCTTTAACTGTGTTTAATATGCTTGCATATGTACTTGGTCTTCCAACCCCTAGTTCTTCCATAGTTCGAATTAGAGATGCCTCAGAATACCTTGGAGGATGTTGTGTGAATTTCTGTTCTTTATTAAAAAAGTCAAAACTTATTTCTTCATTTTGGACAACATCTGGCATTCCATCTACTTTTTTTTCAGGAAATAATTTCTTAAATCCATCAAAGACTAATTCATCATAATCAGACTTAAATTTATATTTCTCATCATATGAAGTAGTAATAATTGTTGTTTTTTTATTTTGACTCTCAGTCATTTGACTGGCTACAGTTCTTTTCCAAATCAAATCATATAACCTAAACTGCCTGTCATTAGTCGATCCATTTTTATCTGTCTTAATCAGATATTTTTTTATTGATTCAGGTGTTCGTCTTATTGATGTAGGCCTTATAGCTTCGTGAGCTTCTTGAGCATTAGCGGATATAGTTTTAAATTTTCTTTCACTGTGATAGTTGTCTCCATATGATTTCTTAACAAAATTTCTTATTTCATACAAGGAGTCTTGTGATAAGGCTGTTGAGTCAGTCCTCATATATGTAATTAATCCCTCTTCTCCATTTCCTATATTTATACCCTGGAATAATTGTTGAGCCGTTGACATGGTAACTGATGGACTCATTCTTAGTTTAGAAGATGCATCTTGCTGAAGAGAGCTCGTTGTAAAGGGCGCCCTTGGTTTTGTTTTTCTAATATTTGACTTAATTGAATCTATTTTATATTTTTGTTTTTCTAGGTTATTTTGAATATTTGATGCGTCTGATTTATTAGATATAATTAATTCTTTTTGAGATTTTCCATCAACCTCAAATAGTTTTCCTTCATATGCTTTCTTATTTTTAGAAAAATGACCAGTTATATTCCACTATTCTGCAGGAACAAATGCTTTTATTTCATCTTCTTTATCCTTAATGATGCTTACAGCAACAGATTGAACTCTTCCTACGGATAGTCTTTTTAATCTAAGTAATGATGAAGTAAGTCCACTTAATGAAAAACCAACCAATCTGTCAACTAATCTCCTACCAATATGAGCATCAACTAAGTCCATATTTAGCTGGCCTGCTTTTTCAAAAGCCTCTTTAACCGCTTTTTCAGTAATCTCATGAAAAACAACCCTTTTGAATTTTTCTTTTGGTTGTTTTTTTTCAATTAGAGCATTTGCTACATGAAAAGCAATACCTTCTCCTTCACGGTCTGGGTCTGCGGCTAGATAAATTATTTCAGAATTTTTTGCCAATTTATTCAAATTATCAATTCTAGTTTTTGCGCCTTTTTCAAGACCCCAAACTGGTTCAAAATCTTTATCAACTCCTGCTACTGGCCCAGTATATTTTGCTCCATATCCTGATTCAAGATTATTGATATGTCCAATCGATGCTTCAACCACATATTCTTTTCCTAAGAACCTTTGTAATGTTCTTGCTTTTGTTGGTGACTCAACTATGACTAGATTTTTTGACAACTTTATACCTCAAACAATTTTTTAGTGGGTTATTAATATTATATCTGTTATAAAAGTAAAATGGTATTTGTATGGCGGAGAGGACAGGATTCGAACCTGCGGTGAGCTTGCACCCACACACGCTTTCCAAGCGTGCCCATTAAACCGCTCTGGCACCTCTCCTATTTTTGGTTAATCTATAATATTTAACTTTACACTGAGTGAAAAAATTCGTGTAATAAAAAACATATATAATACGTACTATTATATAAAATATATATTACATAATTTCTGATATGAATCAATTTAATATTAATAAACATAAAAAAAATGGAGTAAACATTGTTGATATAAATAATGTTTATGTAGATGATGATGTAAAAATAGGTAAAGGTACTACAGTTGAACCAGGGGTTCATATAAAGAATGGGGCCCAAATTGGCAAAAATGTAATTATTCGACCCAATAGTCAAATATCTAATAGTATAATCGGTGATAATTGTGAAATTGATGGCGCTATAATCAGAGATTCAGAAATATCAAATAATGTATTTGCTGGTACTAATTCACTCATTAGAGACGGTTCATGTATAAAAAAATATAGTAGAATAGGTAATCTAGTAGAAGTTAAGAATTCTATAATTGGGGAAAAATCAAAAATTTCTCATTTTTCATATATTGGCGACTCTACAATTGGAGAAAATGTCAATATTGGTGCTAGTACTGTTACTTGTAATTACGATGGACAAAAAAAGCATAGAACAGTTATAGAGGATGGAGCTTTTATTGGAGCAGGTAGTATGATAATTGCTCCTGTAAGAATAGGGAAAAATGCTAAAACTGGAGCAGGATCAGTTATTCGAAAAGATGTTTTAAGTTATGATGTTGTTGCTGGAATTCCAGCAAAGTCAATTAAATGATGCTTTTGTAAAATTATGATATCAAAATTCGAAAAAATTAATGAAAAAGAGGAACCTCCTCATTCGGGTATAATTTTTTATAGTTATACCACTAGGAATATAACTGGAGGGATGGTTGTTTAATTCATTACTTTCAGTATTATTTCTTATAATTCCTGCAGTCGGTTTTTTTATAATTTCATTGACTCTCAGTTCTCTAGGAACTAGAGTTATAGCAACTCCTTCATCAATTAAAAACTCTAATAAAAATAATGATGAAGATATACATTTAGAAAGATTGTCTGCCGAATCTTCGGCTGTTGGTAGAGGGCTGCAAACTTTATTTTTAGTTTTATTATCTAATTTTTTATTTAAAGAGCTTATTAGTTTTGATACTTTAACTTCAACTGAAGTAATCTGTATAAGTTTCTTCTCATCTATATCTATAGGGGTTCTTTTGCATATAATTGCATCGGCTATATGTAGTATGTGGATTAAAAATCTTAGAACATTAGCATTTCCTGTAGGAAAATTACTAAATTTCATAAGTGGATTACCACTTGTTTCAAAAATCATTTCTTTTTTACTATCAAGAGGTCTAGGTAATGAAGCTGTTGACCAAGACGTTTATGCTAATCTTCAAGAAAGATTAGAGCAATTAGAGGATGATGTAATACCTGCAGATGAAGAAGAGTTAAAAATGATTAGAGGCATATTGCGTATGGATACCGTAAAAGTTAGGGAGATTATGGTTCCTAGGGTTGATATGATTACTGCTGATTCTAACCAGAATCTTACATCTATCATAGAACTTATGAATGTAGGAGGCCACAGCAAAATACCTATTTACAAAGATTCGATTGATACAATTGTTGGAATTGCATACGCTAGAGACGCACTTGGGACAGAAAATAATAAGATTATTATAAATGAACTAGTTAGGCCTGCACTAAGAGTTCCTGAGTCTCAAAGTTTGGAAAAATTACTTAGAGAATTACAAGAACACAGGACAAGTATAGCTATAGTTATTGACGAGTACGGTGGTGTATCTGGCTTAGTCACAGTAACTGACTTAATCGAAGAAATAGTTGGTGAATTAGTTGATGAATTTGATATTGAAGGCCCAGAAGTTCAAAAAATAAGTGATTCAGTTATATTAGTTGATGCCGGCGTATCAATTGACTATATTAATCAATATTTTACAACGCATATATTGGCAGATGGATTTGATACAGTTGGAGGCTTGATACTAAAACATATAGGTAAGATGCCTTCAATTGGAGAAGTAATTAATATTGATAAACTCAGGATAACAGTTCAACATGTTATCGGTAGAAGAATTACTAGAGCTAGAGTTGAACTTATAGATTAGTAGAATTTTGTTATTATGTGATAAAACAAGCATATAATGATTTTTTATAAATCATCGATTAAATTATCAAAAAAAAAGCGCCAAATGGCGCTTTTTTAATCATTCAATTTGGCGAGATATTATCTAACCACATCTCCTGCAACTGCTCCAGATGATCCAGAGCTAGCACCAACAACAAATGCGTTAGAAGCTGCACCACCGCCAGTACCCATGGCTGTTACACCATGTACACCTGCTGGTGGGTTGTCTAATGCGAAATCTACTGTAAATGCACCGTTATCATCAGCGTCAGTTGAGCCAAGTACTTCACCGCTGGTCATGTTACCAAGGGTAATTGTAACTTTAGCATTACTTGAGAAACCACCACCGTGAACGGATAATGTGCTTCCTGATAATGAAACGGATATACCTGCCATGTTAGTTGCACCAGATCCACTAGATCCTGTTGGTCCTGCTGGTCCTTGCGGTCCTGCTGGTCCTGCTGGTCCTGCTGGTCCTTGTGGTCCTGCTGGTCCAGGTTCTCCAGGTTCTCCAGGTGCTCCAGGGTTACCAGGTGCTCCAGGGTTACCAGGATTACCAGGCAAACCAGGTAGTCCTGGTTCTCCCGCTGGTCCTGCTGCTCCTTCACATGCGAATGATGCCATTAAGGCTAGCATCGTGCCGATTATTATTAAGGCTTTTGCCTTTTTTTGGATCAGACCTTTCATGGGCCCCCATCCTCCAGTCATTATTAATTAATTAATACTTTATGTCGATAATAAAACTGTCGACTGACAATATTATAAATATTTGACAATAAACAATGTATTACGAACATACAATTATTATACTTTATTATTTATCGACTTACACTGTCAATAGACTCTAGATACACGATTAATGAATTTTTGAATTTTTTTACTATACATTACATTCAATACATTCAATTTTTTGTTAGTGTAAGTTCATATTTATGAAATTATATATCAATATTGCTAATAATTTATGAATAAAATATATATTCTTTATGTACTTCATGATAACCTTATAGTTGTTTTAAAAAGAGAAAAACAATAAAGACAAATTCCTTGATCGATGTATCAATGAATACAAATGGGTGAATAAAGAATTGGAAAAAACTGAAAAATTATCCACAATAAATAGTTATCAGGTTCATAAAACTGATACTGGATCTGCTGAAGTACAAATAGCACTTTTAACCGATAGAATTAATTACTTAACTGATCACTTGAAAACACATAAACATGATTTTAGTGGTAGAAGGGGTTTATTAAAACTTGTGGGGCAGAGAAGAAGTCTATTAAAATATCTAAACGATAAAAATGTTGATAAATATAGAGAACTTATAGATAAATTAGGACTCAGAAAATAGTTTACAAGTATTTATACTAAGTTACACCCTAAATCAAGAAGAACAAAAGAGAAGAGTAGATGATTAATAATTTTGAGATGGAGGTTGGTGGTAGGTCTCTAAGGTTTGAGCACGGAAAAGTTGCCAAACAGGCTGCAGGTGCAGTTACTTTACAGTACGGAGATACAATGATTTTAGCAACAGTCGCGGCTTCAAAAGAGCCAAAAGATTTGGATTTTTTACCCCTCACAGTAGAAGTTGCTGAAAAAGCATATGCAACAGGAAAACTGCCAGGTGGTTTTTTCAAAAGAGAGGGTAGGCCTAGCTCGGAAGCAATTTTAGCAAGTAGGATGGTTGACAGACCTATCAGGCCTCTTTTTTCTAAAACCATACATAATGAGATACAGATAATAATAAGTGTTTTAAGCTCAGACGGAGAAAATCCTTATCCAGCAATGGGAATTATTGGGGCTTCTACGGCTCTTGCTATTTCTGATTTACCATTTCATGATCCTATAGGAGCATGTGTGATTGGTTTGATCGATGGAGAATTGGTGGTTAATCCTACATATGAAGAACTTGAGTCAAGTGACTTGGAGTTAATGGTTGCAGGAACCGGAGATTCAGTAATGATGGTGGAATCTGCAGCAAATTTTGTTTCTGAAAGTGTTCTTCTTGATGCATTGCAATTAGCTCAAGAAGTAAATGGGCAAATTGTTGAGCAAATTATAGAAATTCAAAACAAAGTTGGTTTAAAAAAATGGGTTGCACCTGAAGTTTCAGAAGATGATAAATCTGCTTTTGAAGCAACGCAAAAACATATTGGGCAAGATTTTTTGAATACACTAAAAGATCCAGGAGATAAAAAAGAAAGACTTGATAGAATTTCTGAACTTATGAACAAAACTATAGAAGCACTTGGAGAAGATCATGAACCTTCGAAAATAAAAAGTGCTCTTTACTCACTTGAAACAGAGGCAGTGAGGAAAGCTATTCTAGAAGATGGACAAAGGCCAGATGGGCGAAAATTAGATGAAATAAGAAGTTTAAACACAGAGATTGGGTACTTACCTAGAGTTCATGGCTCTTCAATTTTCACACGAGGAGAAACTCAGATTATGGGAGTACTTACACTTGCATCCGCAGGTGAGCATCAAAGGCTTGATAATTTTACTCCAGAAGATGAAAAGTACTTTATTCATCACTATAATTTTCCACCCTATTCAGTAGGTGAGGCTGGTAGATTTGGATTTACTGGTAGAAGAGAAGTTGGTCATGGTGCCCTTGCTGAAAAAGCACTTAAGCCTGTAGTACCGTCTCAAGAGGATTTTCCATATACAATAAGACTGGTATCAGAAGCTCTTGAGTCTAATGGCTCTACATCAATGGCCAGTGTTTGTGCTGGGTCCTTAGCTATGATGGATGGTGGAGTCCCTATAAAAGCACCGGTTGCTGGTATTGCAATGGGATTGATTACTGATGAATCAGGAAATCACGCTATATTAACAGACATACAGGGTGCAGAAGACCATTCTGGAGATATGGACTTTAAGGTGGCTGGAACTCGTGATGGTGTCACCGCGTTACAGATGGATATAAAGGTAAAGGGTATTACATTTGAAATTATGAATAAGGCCCTTGAACAGGCTAAAATAGCTAGATTGGCAATTTTAGATAACATGGAGGCCACTATTTCGTCATCTAGGGATGATATTAGTGAGTTCGCTCCTAGAATGATCAATGTTACTGTTCCTAAGGATAAAATAGGTGCAGTAATCGGTTCTGGAGGATCAACCATAAGAAGTATTGTTGATGATTTTGGAGTTACTGTTGATGTTGATGATGATGGAGTTGTTACTATCGGATCTTCAGATAAAGATGCTGCAGAAAATGCGAAAAAATTCATTGAAAATCTCGTCAAGGAAGTCGAAGTAGGAGAAATTTATAAAGGTAAGGTGGTAAGAATTATGTCATTTGGAGCATTTGTGCAAATTCTTCCTGGCAAAGATGGTATGGTTCACATCAGTGAATTATCAAAAGAAAGAGTTCCTGATGTAGAATCTGTTGTTAATATTGGAGACGAAGTAGAGGTAAAGGTAATTAAAGTAGATAATCAAGGTAGAATAGATTTATCTATGAAGGCTCTTCTTCCTGGAGCAGATAATTCTGATCAAAATGAAGAGCGTTCTAATGATAAGGAAAACTCTAGAAATAGAAGAAATAACTCACAAAGAAGAAGAGTTTCAGGTGGGTTTAATAAAAATAAAAAACCAAGGAAACCTTCTAGACAGTAATATGACCACGAAAAAAGAAATCAATATAGCCATAAATGGTATATTTGGTAAGATGGGATCAACTGTATTTTCTGCTGCAAATAATCAAGAAGACATAATAACCATAGCAGGAATAGACCCTGTTATTGAAAAAATAAATAATAAATTTTCTGTGCCTGTATATGTCGACATAGAACAAATGTCAAAAGTTTCAAAGCCAGACGTAATGATTGACTTTACAAATGGTAAAGTTGCAGCTAAATCTATTTCACAAGCATTGTCTAAAGGTATACATGTTGTATCAGGCTCAACTGGTCTATCCGATAAAGAGTATTCTGCTTTAGAAAAAGATTCAATAAATAACAATGTCGGTTTTATTTCAGCTCCTAACTTTGCTATTGGAGCTATATTACTAATGCATCTGTCTGGAATTGCTTCTGAATATTTTGAATATGCAGATCTAATTGAAAGTCATCATGAAATGAAAATAGATAGCCCTTCAGGTACAGCAATTTCCATTTTAGAATCTATGACTAAAGATAAAACTGGAGATTTCAAAAGCAATAAGGCTGAAATAGAAGATGAAATTAAAAATACTAGAGGAGGTAATTATAAAAATATAAATGTTCATAGTGCTAGAATGCCTGGGAGAGTAGCAAGGCACGAAGTTGTCTTTGGCGCTTTGGGTCAAACCTTAACTTTGATTCATGATTCAATTAATCGTGAAAGTTTTATGCCTGGTGTAATGTTATGTGTTAGAAAAGTAAAAGATTTTAGTGGGCAAGGTGTTATATTTGGATTAGATAAGGTTTTGGGATTGGGTAAAAATGAACATTAATGATCTGAAAATTGCTATTGTAGGTGCAACTGGAGTTGTTGGTTCTACAGCAATTCAAATACTTGAGGAAAGACTTCATCCTAAAGAAAACATATTCCCATTGGCATCCAAAAGATCAAATGGTAAAAAGATAAAGTATCTTGGAGATAATTTAACTGTTAAAGAAATAAATAAAGATTCATTTAATGGTCTGAATATAGCTATTTTTGCTGCAGGTGGCACTGTTAGCGAGCAATTTGTCGACATAGCAATAAAAAAAGGTGTTTTTGTTATTGATAAGGGTTCTGTTTTTAGGCGAGATCCAACTATTCCATTAATTGTTCCAGAAGTGAATGCAAAGGATATTGATTGGCATCCTGGTGTAGTTTCTACTCCAAACTGTACTACAACTCCACTTGTTATGGTAATAGATGCTATAAGAAGTTTATCAAAAATTACGGCAGCGAAAGTGTCAACATATCAAGCAGTTACAGGAACTGGACTATTGGCTAAAGATGAACTAATTGATCAGTCAAAAGATTTTTTAAGTAACAAAGAAATTAAATCTGATATTTATCCTCATCAAATAGCTTTTAATGTTTTACCTCATGTAGATGAATTCTTAGATAATGGATATACTGGCGAAGAAGATAAAATGCTTTTTGAAACTAGAAAAATATTGCATGATAAAGATATAAATATATCAGCAACGTGTGTTAGAGTTCCAGTAATAACATCTCATAGTGAATCTGTATTATTAAAACTAGAAACTGAAATTATCGTTGAAGAGATTCGCTCTGTTATTTCAGATTATCCTGGTATGAGATTATTTGATGATACTAAAAATAATATATACCCTATGCCTATTTTTTCTGCTGGTAATGATGATGTATTAGTGGGAAGAGTAAGAAAAGATATTTTTGATGAGAATACAATTTCTTTGTATCTTTCATGTGATAACCTAAGAAAAGGCGCAGCCCTTAATGGTATTCAAATAATGGATTACGCATACAAAAATAATTTACTAAAACCAAAATCAGAAAGATCTTAAAAAGGTGCAAAATGAGTAAATTTGGTAGACTGCTAACCGCAATGGTTACTCCTTTTCATGAAAATGGAGATGTCGACTATAAAGTAGCAAAATTGCTTGCTAAAAAAATTGTTGCTTCAGGTTCAGATGGACTAGTCATTGGTGGAACAACCGGTGAAGCACCATCCATGACAGATGAGGAAAAAATTAAACTTTTTCAGGAAATTAAAGATGAGATTGGAGATTCAGCTGATCTAATAGCTGGAACTACTGATAATAATACAAAGGCTTCTATTCAACTTTCAAAAAAGGCTGAATCAGTTGGCGTTGATGGAATTTTACTCACAGTTCCTGCATATAATAAACCTACTATGGGTGGTTTGATATCACATTTTGAAGCTATTACTGATGAGATATCAATTCCTGGAATTTTATATAATGTTCCCTCAAGAACTGCACTAAATATGGATGTTGAAACAACGTTGAAATTATCTAATTTTGAAAATATTGTTGGTACAAAAGAAGCTTCAAGTGATTTAGATCAAATTTCTAATATAATAAAAGATTCTCCAGATGACTTTTGTGTTTGGAGTGGAAATGATAATGAAACCTTTCCAATAATGTCTGTAGGTGGATATGGTGTGGTAAGCGTAGCTGGAAATATAATAAGTACACAAATTAAAAACATGATTTCAAACATTGTTACTGGAAATTATAATAAAGCATCTATTCAACATTTGGATATGTTGCCCTTGTTTAATGCATTGTTTATCATAACTAATCCTATACCAGTAAGGTATGCAATCAATCGATCTGGACTAGGTATAGGTAACGGCAGGCTTCCTATGATTCCTAGCAGCGGAGAACTAAAAAGTTTTTCAGAAATTTTTGATCCTATTATGGATAAATACTCTATAGACTTATAAAAATATTTTGAAAGATAATTTAAAAAAAGTAGTTGTAATAGGTGGAGGCAGTGGATCATCTGTTGCTCTTAGAGGTCTTAAGGAATATGATATTGATATAACAGCTATCGTTACCATGTTTGATAGCGGAGGTAGCACTGGGATACTTAGAGATGAGTTTGGCTATCCATCCTTCGGTGATTTACGTCAATGCTTATTAGCTTTGGCTAGTGATAACAATGATAAAGTTTCTGCCTTAAAAAAGGTTCTTGATTTTAGATTTGATTCTAACTCCTCGTTGAGAGGTCACAGTGTCGGAAACTTAATTATGGCTGCATTGACTACTGAAAATGGTAATATTCAAGCAGCTATAGATAAAATCTCAGATATTTTACTCGTAGAAGGCCAAGTTGTTCCGGTAACTCTTGATGATGCTAACCTTTGCGCAAAACTATTGAATGGCGAAGTTATATATTCAGAATCCTCTATTGATCTTCGTGATAGTAATTTGCCTGGCATATCTGAATTATTTCTTGATAAAAATGTTTTGGCTAATCCCTCGGCTATTCAAAGTATCAAAAATGCAGATGTAATATTATTAGGTCCAGGAGATTTATATACAAGCATTATCCCAAATCTTTTGCTTGATGAAATAACTTTAGCTATAAAAAATTCTTCTGCGCCAATAATTTTTGCATGCAACTTAATGACAAAATACGGAGAAACATATGAGTATCCAGCATCAAAATTTTCATCTGAAATAGTAAGATATCTTAATGGAAGAATGATTGACTTTTTTTTGGTTAATTCTATGGAATTTCCCTCATCTATACTTGAAAATTATGATGTAGAAAAAGCCAAGCCTGTGTCTTTTGATGAGAAAAAAATAATTAAGTTTTGTAATAATGTTGTTTATGATAATTTTGCTTTCATAGAAGGAAAAAAAGTTAGACATGATTCAAAAAAATTATCTGAATTTGTGATATCTAAGTTATAAATTCTTTAATATGAAGTGTTTCTTCTCTACCTGGGCCAGTTGAGATAATTTTTGCTTCTACTTCGATAACTTCTTCAATCATATTAATATATTTTTGAGCCTTGGAATTAAGTTTAGAAAAATTCGTAATAGATTTTGTTGACTCAGTCCAGCCGTCGATCGTTGTATATATAGGTTTAACTTTTTTCAGATCTTCAACATTGTTTGGATAATCACTGGTTCTTTCACCGTCTATCTCATACTCAGTACATATATTAATTTTTTCCCAATTATCAAGGGTGTCTAAACGTGTTAGGATTAGCGCGTCAAATCCATTGATTTTTGCGGTATATTTACCTGCTACTCCATCAAACCATCCTATTCTTCTTGCCCTACCGGTTGTTACTCCAAATTCACCTGCTTTATTTCTGATTTCATCGCCCTTTTTGCCTAGTATTTCTGTAGGGAAAGGGCCTTCTCCAACTCTAGTACAGTATGCTTTATAAATGCCTGCTATTCCTTTATAGTTTTTAGGAATAAGACCTAAACCTGATATTGTTCCTCCGATTGTTGAGTTAGAACTAGTGACATAAGGATAAGTTCCGTGATCTAGGTCTAACAATGATCCTTGAGCACCTTCAACTATAATATTTTTATCATTTTTTATTGAATCATTTATTATTTTTTCGGTTGGCTTTATATATTTTTCAAGCTTATTTTTCCAAACGTTTACACTTTTCAAAATTTCATCGAAACTTAATGCATCACTATTATATATTTTGGTGATAATTTGATTTTTATTTTTAAGTATGGATTTAATTTTTTCTGATAATAATTCAAGATCTTTTATTTCTCCGATTCTTATACCTTGTCGAGAAACTTTATCTACATATGTCGGGCCTATACCTCTACCTGTTGTTCCTATAGAATTTTTACCTCTGCTCTTTTCTTCTAATTTATCTAAGAGGATATGATAAGGCATTATAGTATGGGCTTTGTCGCTAACTATCAAACGACTAGGATT
>MDTE01177152.1_pt1 | contig 18685 bp, 15 predicted proteins | sample 811231 | NCBI WGS metagenome assembly MDTE01 (sample SAMN05326651, study PRJNA326480) | marine metagenome | isolation source: seawater | place: Indian Ocean: Red Sea | collected 2010 | reverse complement strand
TTTAACAGTAAAAAATTTAACTTATGTTGAAGCTTCTAGATCAATGGGAGAACATCCAGTTAGAATAATTTTTAAACATGTAGCTCCACAATGTATTGCTCCTTTACTTGTAGTTGCAAGTGTTAGTTTGGGTGGGGCTATATTTGCAGAAGCTGCATTAAGTTTTTTGGGCTTAGGAATCACTCCTAATGAACCTACATGGGGCAATATGATGTCAGTTGTTGCTGAAAATTTCCTTAGACCTTTATGGTGGATTGCTGTATTTCCTGGGTTATTTTTAACGTTTACAATTATGGCTTTTAATTTAATTGGAGATGAATTAAGAGATAGCTTAGATCCAAGATTAAAAGGTGAAATTAAAAACGATTAACAAGATGATTTGAAATGACTAATAATTCTGAAAATTTACTAAACATTAAAAATCTTAGAACAATCTTTAGAACTTCTGATGATCCAGTTATAGCTGTAAATGATGTCTCTATAAATATTAATAAAGGAGAAATAGTTGGAATTGTAGGCGAAAGTGGTTGTGGTAAAAGTGTTACAGCACTTTCTATAATGAGATTAGTTCCTAATCCTCCAGGAGAAATAATTTCTGGAGAAATATTACTTGAAGGAAATAATCTTCTTTCAATAGATGAATCAGAAATGGAAAAAATTAGAGGAAAGGAAATTGGAATGATTTTCCAAGAACCTATGACTTCTTTAAATCCTGTATTAACTATTGGAAAGCAAATTACTGAAATATTGGAATTGCATCAAGGCGTGGATCCTAAAGAGGCTGTTATTGAGGCTGTAAGACTATTAACTATTGTTGGCCTTCCTGATCCAGAGATTAGAGTAAATGAGTATCCTCATCAGTTGAGTGGAGGACAGAGGCAAAGAGTGATGATTGCTATTGCATTAAGTTGTAATCCAAAAATTCTTATTGCTGATGAACCAACTACTGCATTGGATGTCACAATTCAAGCACAAATTTTGGAACTCATAAAGGATTTAACTACAAAAATGGGAACTGCAGTAATTTTAATTACTCATAATCTTGGAATACTAGCACGTTATGCAGATAGGATATATGTAATGTATGGAGGTCATGTCGTTGAGTCAGGAAATATTATAGATATTTTTAATAATCCTAAGCATCCATATACAGTTGGATTATTAAATTCTGTTCCTACATTAGAAGTGAATTCAGATGTGGAATTACCAACAATTCCTGGTGAAGTTCATGATTTATCTTCAATAAAAGGATGTGTATATAGATCAAGGTGTGCAAACCCCACAAATGATTGTAAAGAAGGGAAAGTTGAAATGGGATTGATAGAAATAAAACCAGGTCATTGGGTGGATCAATGTTGTGTTAATTGTAAATAATTGTTTTAAGAAAGATGTAGGAAGTAATAAGTGAATAACAAAAGTATGATTAAAATTGAAGATTTAAAAGTTTATTATAATTCTGGATATAAAAAGCTATTATCAAATAGAAATGAAGTAAAGGCTGTTGATGGAGTAAATTTAGAAATTAATTCTGGAGAAACTTTAGGTTTAGTAGGTGAAAGCGGATCTGGTAAGAGCACAATTGCTAGAGCTGTATTAAGATTGGTAGATGCTAATAATGGAAAAATTCTTATAGATGATGAAAATTTACTCGAATTAAAATCATCAAAGTTACGGAAAAAACAGAGAGAGATAGGTGCAATATTTCAAGATCCTTATAGTTCTCTAAACCCTAGAATGAAAGTAAAAGATATTATTTCAGAACCATTAAAAATTCATGGTGTTTTAAAAAATTCTAGCGATATAAAAAATCATATAAATGATTTATTAGAAAAAGTAGGATTGAACTCATCCATGGCAAATAGATTTCCCCATGAGTTTAGTGGAGGACAAAGGCAAAGGATAGGAATTGCCAGAGCTATAGCTACAAAACCTAAATTGATTGTTTGTGATGAACCTGTATCTGCATTAGATGTTTCAGTTCAGGCTCAAATATTGAATTTATTAAAAAAATTACAGAAAGATACCGGAATTACATATCTTTTTATTGCACATGATTTAGCAGTAGTAAAATATTTGAGTACACGAATCGCAGTAATGTATTTAGGAAAAATTGTTGAGTATGGTGAAACAGATACATTGTTTTCAAAACCTCAACATCCTTATACTAAAGCTTTAATTGATGCGATTCCTTCTATTGATCCTCAGCTTGAAAGAACAAAACCTAGAAATATTATTCAAGGTGATATTCCTAGTGCTACAAATCCTCCATCTGGATGTGTATTTCGAACAAGATGTCCAAAACCCACAAATGATTGTAAAGAAGGAAATATTGAGATGGGATTGATAGAAGTTAGTGCAGGTCATTGGGTAGATAAATGTTGTATAAATTGTAAATAATTTAAAAAATAAAATAATAAAAAATATTTTATTAAGGAGATTTTATGGATAAGCCGAATATAATTTATATTCAATCTGACCAACATAACCCTGCAGTCACAGGATGTTATGGGGATCCTGTAGTTGAAACTCCTAATTTAGATAAATTAGCTCGGAGCGGAACTGTGATTACAGGAGCTTATTGTGCTTCTCCTATCTGTGTTCCTTCTAGAATGTCTGCAATTACTGGTAGATATCCTCATGAGAATAAAGTTTGGACAAATGATCAAATTTTAGATTCAGCAATTCCAACATATGCTCACTCTCTTGGGGCAAATGGATATGACCCTGTCCAAATAGGAAGAATGCATTTTAATGGAATTGATCAGTATCATGGTTTTTCTAAAAGGTTAGTAGGAGATCATGGAAGGAATCATTTGGGTTCTCCAAGGCCTCCTGGAACACATGGTGATCTACAAGGAACAGCTGGTCCTAGCAGATTTAGTTTAGAAAATTCAGGAACAGGTCAAACTGCATATGAAATCCATGATGAAATAGTTGCAGAATCTGCAGTTGAATATATTAATGAATTAGGGAAAACACCTGCTGAAGAAAGAAAACCAATTTCTCTTTCTATTGGATTAATGTTGCCCCATCAACCTTTTATAGCTAGAAAAAAAGACTATGAGAAATATGAAGGAAAAGTAGGGCTTCCAAAAGTTCCTGCTGAAGCTTTAAAAGATTGTCACCCGTATATTAAATGGTGGAGAGAAAGAACAGGTATAGAACAAGTTACAGATGAAGAGATAATGAGATGCAGAATTGCTTATTGGGCTTTAGTTGACAGAATGGATAACTTAATAGGACAAATTCTAAATGCACTTGAAGAAAATGGATTTATGGAGAATACAATGGTTGTTTATACTTCAGATCATGGGGAACAAATAGGTGAACATGGATTATGGTGGAAGCAGACTTTTTACGAGAATGCATCTAGGGTTCCAGCAATAATTTCTTGGCCTGGTCACTTACCTGGGGGTCAAGTTTTAGATAATGTTATAAATCAGTTTGATTTAATTGCAACTATGCTTGATGCCTCTGGGGCTCCAGAACTTCCTAGATCGAATGGTAGGAGTTTATTGAAATTATTAAAAGATCCTAAAAATGCAGACTGGGAAAATTTGGCTTTTTCAGAATATTGTATGGATGATTCTGATTATTTTTCAACATCAGGAAACTTGGGAGGATTGGATATTCATGCTATGTCAGGTGGAGTTCAAAATAGAATGATTAGATATAATGAATATAAATTGAATTACTATAATGGTTTTGAACCTCAACTTTTTAATTTAAAGGAAGATCCAGATGAATTAAATGATTTGGCTAAAGACAAATCTTATCAAAATATAAGAAAAGATTTAACAAATAAAGTTTTGGAGAATTGGGATCCAGATAAAATTGCAGAAGAAATGAGAGTTCTTAGAAGAGAGACAAAAATTCAGCAGGATTGGGGTAGAGAAACTGATCCTGATGACTCTTTGAGATGGGACCTTGATCCATTGAAAGATTCTACTCGTTTAGATAATTGATATGAAAGCATTAATTCTTGTAGGTGGTTTAGGTACTAGATTAAAGCCAATTACAGATTCAATGCCTAAACATTTAATTCCTTTAGGTAATAGGCCTTTGATTTTTTATGTTTTTGATAAAATTCTTGATTCAGGAATTCAAGACATTGGTTTAGTGGTTTCCCCAAATAACAAAGATTTTTTTCAAGATTCTCTATATGAATATGATAAAGAATTAAATATTTCAATAATTGTCCAAGAGCGTCCCTTAGGTGTAGCTCATGCAGTATCTATATCAAAGGATTTTTTAGGACATGAGAATTTTTTACTTTATTTGGGAGATAATCTTTTCGAAGATGACTTGAAAGTGATTGTAGATGATTTTAAGAAAGATTCAGCTGATGCATCTATTGTATTGAAGAAAGTAGAAAATCCTTCAAGTTTTGGAGTGGCAGAAAGAAATGAATCTGGAGTCGTTTTTAAAGTTTTAGAGAAACCTACTAATCCTCCTACTGATTTAGCTGTAGTTGGAATATATTGTTTTACTCCAATAATTCATAAAGCTATAGCACAAATTAAACCATCAGGAAGAGGTGAATTAGAAATCACAGATGCAATTCAATATTTATTGGATAATAAATTTGTTGTTTTAAGTAATCAATTTACCGGATGGTGGTTAGATTGTGGAACTTTTGATGATTTATTATTAGCGAATAAAGAAATCATGAAGAAAATATTTAATGATTTTGAAGATGAGAAAACTAAAACACCTTATGGATCCCAAATTATATTAGGTGAAAAATCTAAGATTATTGATAGTGTTTTGAATGGACCATGTATCATTGGAGATAATTGTTTAATAGAGCACTCTATTATTGAAGATAATACTTGTATCCAATCCAATTCTACAGTAAAGAATTCTAGAATAAGTAATTCTATATTAATGAGTAATGTGAAAGTATCTAATTTCAACTCAATTCATAATAGTATTATAGGAAATAATTGTGATATTAAATTAGTAGAAAAAAGGAAATCAGTTGAGAAATTAATTTTGGGAAATAACACAAAAAAGATCATTGATTAATTTATAAAAAGACAAGGCATATTATAGAAAAATATATTTTTAAAATTATTAAGAATCTAAATTCTAAGTTATAATTTCTAAATAGGAGTTAAAAAAAACCTATAAGCAAGCTTTACATAGTTTTCATTTTTTTGTGAAAAACTTATAAGAAATATAATTAGAAAAGGATAAAATGTCGACGAATGATCTCCAAAAAATAATTAATCAAGGTAGTAATACTAAGAAAAAATTTTTCTATATATTTTTATTGATTATTTTATTATTAGGAGTGGGTTACTATTTTTATAATTCTTCAGATTTTGTAAAAGAACTAATTGGTAATCCTTTTTCAGATCCTGAATCTTCTTCAAGTGATGAAGAATTTACAGTCACTAAAGGAAGTTTATCTGATACTCTAACTAGTTCTGGAACTGCTGAATCTAATGTTTCTATGGAATTGTTTTTTTCAACTTCTGGAGAAGTTATTGAGACATATGTGGATGTTGGATCCAAAGTTTCTAAAGGTGAAAATTTAATTAAATTAGATGACTCTGACTCTTTGAGAGCTGTAGAAAATGCTGAGTTGAAGCTTTTACAAGCTAAACTTAATATGGAAAAACTTGTTTCAGAACCGACTAATGCTGAAATAGTATCTTCTAATCAATCTATTGCTTCTGCAGAAACACAATTAATTAATGCTAAATTAACTCTTTCGAAGCTAGAAAATCCTAACAAATCTGATATTTCTTCTGCAGAATCTGCAGTTGTAAAAGCAAGATTGACTTTAGATAAAATTAAGAAAGACTCAGTTTCCTCAGAATCTGAAATGTCCTCAGCCAAAGCTGCAGTTTCTCAGGCTGAATTGACACTTGATCAAATAATTAATCCTTCTCAATCAGAAATTTCATCTGCTGAATACACTGTTACTCAATCTGAAGCTAGTTTGAATTCTACAACAAAAAAAATTAACACATTTTATGCAAGTCTTTTGGATGCTCAGAATAACTTTTGTGAAGATATAGAAGATGACAAACCACCTGTCTGTAATACATCTAATATTCCATTGTCTGAATCATTAATAACAAGATTATTAAATGAGATAAAAAGAGAAAACACTCCTTCTGCAATTCGTGTTTCAAGAACTAAATCATTTTTAGATGCAAATAGTTCATATCAAAATTCTTTAAAAGATAAAGAAGTTGCTGAATCAAATTTAGAATCAGCTAAAGCAAAATTAGATAATCTACTTAATCCGAGAGATAGTAAGGTTTCACAAGCTCAAGCTTCTCTAGAATCAGCTAAATTAAAGCTTAAAGTTTTGGAAGATTCTTATGAAACTGATTTAGAAGATGCTCAACTTTCATTAGAAGTTGCAATAGAGAAAAGAGATTTATTGTTGAATCCAAAAGAGAGAGATTTAAATCAAGCTAAATCTTCTATTGCTAGTGCAGAGGCTGCTTTATTAAGTGCTCAAGCAAAATTAAATGATTTAATTGGAGGACCATCAGAAACTGATATAAGTATTCAAGAACAAAATGTTAAGTTGGCTGAACTTGCGTTATCTGAGGCTGTAGATAAATTAAAAGATTATAATTTAATTTCTCCCATTGATGGAGTTGTAGGGCAAATTAATGTTGATGTAGGAGACAAGGTTAACTCTTCTACTTCAGTAATTATGATTTCTGATCCTAGCTCAGTAAGGATTGATTTGACTGTTTCTGAAACCGATTTAATTGGTTTAAATCAAGGTATGTATGGAATTGCATTATTTGATTCTCTTCCTGGTCAATTTTACGTTATATCCATAAGTAATGTGAGTCAGATACCTAAGGTAACTCAAGGAATTGTAACTTATCCTGTTGAATCAGAAATACTTACGGGACAAAAATTAATGCAAGCTTTTCCTGAACTTACGAAACTCGCTTCAGGTTTATCTATGACTGGAAATTTAGGGAATTTTTCTTCTATGTTGCCTGGAGGAGGAATGCCTCCTTCAGGAGGCACAGGAGGACCTCCAGGGACTGGCAGAGGAATGCCTGATATTGATATTGATTGTGCACAAAAAACTCTTGGCGAAATGGATATAGATTTTTCGGATTTTAGAAGTTTGGGAAGAGAAAATATTGAAAAATTAAGAAGTGCTGGATGTATATCAAGACCTTCTGGCCCTCCAGCAGGAGAAGGAATGCGAGCGATGATGGAAAATTTACTTAATCCATCTTTACCTCCTGCAGGAATGACAGCTAATGTAATTTTATTGAAGGGAATAAAAGAAAATTTACTTTTGGTTCCTTCTAAAGCTATTTCAAGAAAAGGAAGAGATGCATTCGTTAATAAAAAAGTTTCTGACACTGAGATCCAAGAAATAAAAGTAACATTAGGAGAATCAGATGGAACTAGAACTCAAATAGTTTCAGGTGTTGAAGAAGGTGAAACTATAATTTTACGTGTAAATAGTTCTTCGGTTATCCAAGAAGAATCTTCTGAAAGAAATTCGCAACCTCCGCCTGGAGGAGGAATGAGAGGAAGAGGAGGTATGGGGCCACGATGATAGAGCTTAGAAATCTAACTAAAGTATATAAGACAGATGCTGAGACTGTTAATGCATTGAATTCTATAGATCTTGATATTTCATCTGGTCAATTTTTATCTATCATGGGGCAATCAGGTTCGGGAAAAACTACACTTATGAATATTCTAGGATGTTTGGATAACCCTTCGTCAGGGAAATATTTGATCAATGGTTTAGATGTTTCTTCTTTATCTGATGATCAAAGAGCTAGATTAAGAGGCGAATTATTTGGATTCGTTTTTCAGAGTTATAATCTTATTCCTAGAATGAGTGCATTAGAACAAGTTGAGCTACCTCTGATGTATCAAATTAATAATAAAGATAGAAAGTTAAAAGCTGCTCAAGCTTTAGAATCAGTTGGTTTAGTAGATAGAATGCATTTTAATCCTAATCAATTATCTGGAGGCCAACAGCAAAGAGTTGCCATAGCAAGATCTTTAGTAGTAAATCCCCAAGTAATTTTGGCAGATGAGCCTACCGGAGCTTTAGATTCTAACACTGGTGAAGAAATTATGGGGATTTTTAGAGAATTAGTTGAAAAAGGGATTACTGTAATCCTTGTCACACATGAATCTCATATAGCAGAATTTGCTTCTCGTGTAATTACGCTTAAAGATGGATTGATAATTAGCGATAAGAAGGTTTAAGTTGAGATTTTTAGATGCTTTAAAAGTATCCCTTAGAGCGGTAACCGCTAATAGGTTAAGAAGTGGCTTAACAGCACTTGGTATTGTTATAGGTGTAAGTTCTGTAATTGTTCTTATGGCTATTGGGCAAGGAGTTCAAAAAGGAGTTATTGAAAGGCTTCAGGGACTTGGAACTAATCTCATATTTATTAATCCTGGAGCATTCGAAGAAACATCAACAGGTAGGAGGGGAGGTCCTGGAAGTGGTCTTACTCTAACACTTAGTGATGCAGAAGCTATTGAAGATGTAGAAATTCCAGGTGTTATTGGAGTAGTTTCTCAGATAGATTTAAGTGCGCAAGCAATAGCAGGATCATTCAATGAAGGTGTTGAAATAGTTGCTACTGATGATATGTATAGCACTGTGAGAGGTTTAAATATAGATGAAGGACGTTTTATTACCCAAGAAGATGTAGATAAAAAAGCTCTAAATATAGTTTTAGGAAACAGGGTGGTAGAAAAATTATTTCCGGATAATTCTCCTTTGGGTAAAATAGTAAGAATTTCTTTGGGACCAGGTGGTTTAATTTCATTCAATTTCAGAGTAGTGGGGACTATGCTTTTAGAAGGCTCATCAGGTGTTCTTAGTCATGATGATAAAGTTTTTATTCCTGTATCTACTCTACAAGCTAGGATAAGATTTATACGTAACCCGACCGGTGAGACTAATGTTACACAGATTAGTATTCAAACTAGTGATGAAACTGATCAGGATAATGTGAAATTAATAGCAGAAGAATTATTAAAAGCTAGGCATTCTGTTTCAGAACCTGATTTTGTGATTCAAAGTCAGGAAGATCTTATTAGTGCTGAGAAAGAAGTTGCAGCTACATTATCAATTTTATTAGGAAGTATTGCAGGTATTTCTCTAGCTGTAGGTGGAATAGGAGTAATGAATATCATGTTAGTATCAGTTACAGAAAGAACAAGAGAAATAGGAATAAGGAGAGCTGTAGGAGCGAGAAGTAGAGATATAGTACGTCAGTTTGTGGCTGAAGCTTTAGCTCTTTGTTTATTGGGTGGGTTAATTGGAATTCTTTTGGGAGTTGGACTCTCTATGTTTGTTGATGGAAAGAATATTGCTGATATGGATGTTACCACTGTAGTGCAACCATGGAGTATAGGGATAGCATTTTTGGTTTCAGGAGGTGTTGGATTATTAAGCGGAATATATCCAGCTTTTAGAGCATCAAAGTTGGATCCAATAGTAGCTTTAAGAACTGAATAACTTAAAGTAGGTCTCTTTTCTTGAAAAATCTTATTGATGTTAGCATTAATATTATGCTTGAAATAATGAATATACTCCAATGCCATTGATGAAATCCATTAATAAGAGGATCACTATCTTTATAATAGTGAAATAACGAGAAAAACTTTGTGAACTCTATAGAATCAACTAGTGGGGCTATACTAGCTATTAAATATGATGCTACTCCTAGAGAAGATGTTATAGCTATTGATTTTGAGGTGCTTCCAGTAATAGTTCCTATTAATATTGAAATTAAACCAAATGTGATACTCATTAATCCTAGCTGGAAACATAATATAGCTAAATTTTTGAATGACATATCCAATCCAAATATAAAAGTGGATAAAACATAGCTAATCCAGTGAATACTACAGATGAATATCACTTTTATGATCATTGAAAGGATTTTTTCAATAATAAAACGTTCACGAGAAATAGGAGTTGAAAGTATTATATCTAAGCTTTTAATACTCTCTTCATAAGCATTAGCTTTGCTTCCTGATGAAATTGCTATTCCTATTACAATCAATGGGGCCATAATTGTGAAAATTTGAGCATTTAAGAATCCTTCGACTGAACTAAAGTCTATGCCTCCAGATCCACCTATGAATTGACCTAAAGCATCTGGTAGGTTATCTACTAATGTTTGAAATTGATCCAAAGGAATTTCTGAAATAACAAACATAATATAAATTGAAAGAAGGAAAATCCCAATTGCCCAATATAGAAGAACATTTCTTGAATCTCTTAATGTTTTTAAAAGAATATTATTTAACATCATTGTTTGGCTCTTTATCTCCATAATATGATAAGAAAATTTCTTCTAAGTCTGGGTCCATAGTTCTGATACTTTGAATTTCATATTCGCTTAATGCCTTTATAAAAGCATTAATATTTCCTTCTATATCAAATGTATATCTTTTTGAGTTTCCAGTGATTTTTGATACACCTGTATTTTTAGGGAATTTTTCAATTACAAAATCTTTAGCAAAATTAACTTCAATTCTATTAAGGCTTTTTTTCTTAAGATCTGAAACTTTATCTTCAGCAATTATTTTTCCTTCCTTTATAATTGCGACCTTGTCACATAGTGCTTCAACCTCAGGAAGAACATGGGAAGAGATGAAAATGGTTTTCCCTTTTTCTTTGAATTCTAAGACTAAATTATCAAACTCATGTTGTTTTAAGGGGTCTAATCCACTGGTAGGCTCATCAAGAATTACAATTTCGGGATCATGACAGAAAGCTTGAATTATTCCGATTTTTTGTTTATTCCCTTTAGATAAATGTTTAGATTTTTTTGATAAATCTAAATCAAATCTCGAAGCTAGAGTTTTCAAATTTGATAATTTTTCTGGTTGTTTCCTTAAATGTAGAATATGTTTGATATATTGTTCTCCATTTAAATTGTCATAAATGGAAAATTCACCAGGAAGATATCCTATAAAATTTCTTATTTTTAAGTAATCTCTTTTAGAGTCAAATCCATTAATTTTTATTTCTCCATCGGAGGGTTTGATAAAATTTAAGATACTCCTCATAGTTGTGCTTTTCCCTGCTCCATTAGGGCCTATCAATCCAAATATTTCACCTTTTTGGACTGAAAAAGAGATATTAGATAGTGCTAAGAAGTCACCATAATATTTTGTCAGGGATTTTACTGAGATTACTGAATCCATATCGTCATATTATAGATATATTATTCATATTTCATCCATCAAACTTATATTGAGAAATTCCAGAGAAAGTTTTCCAAATTATTATTACGACTAATATTGAGAGTATTCCGCCTAGTATCATTGTATTATTGGCCCCAATGATATCTGACATAATCCCTACTTCAAAATGACCTATATTGTTAGCTGTCATTGCTGCTACTGAATGAAAACTTACTGCTCTGCCTCTCATTTCATTAGGAGTTGTTAATTGAACAATGCTTTGTCTAGTAGTCATACCCACAGCATCAGTAGCTCCTAATAAAGAAATTATTAATGTTCCAAAAATTAAAGATGATGTTAGTCCGAAAAATATTAATAGAATCCCATATAAAAAGGTTGCATATAAAACAACTATTCCCTTTGATCTTATTTTAGATGTAAATAAAACAAAAAAACTGCCTAAAATTCCTCCCAATGAATTAGAAACAGTTAGAATAGTTACTGTCCCTGCTCCTCCAGAAAATAATTTTTTTGCTAATAGTGGCATTATTTGTCTATAAAAGCTAAAGATTGTTACTCCAAAATCAAGAAAATATAGACCAGGAAGTATTGGATGATTGCGTACATATTTAAAGCCAGCAATAATATTTTTTATAGAACTAATTTTTTTGTTATTTTTAGGAATAGATGTAGTAGTTTTTATAAATAAAGGAATTAAAGTTGCAGGAATAGAAATCAAAGTTGCTAATAAGAAAGCATAGGGAATAGAGAGATTTATAACTAATAACCCAAAAGCTATAGGAGCGAGAATACTACTTACTTGCATAGTCGCTGTATTAGTAGTTACAGCATGTAGTAAGAATTTTCTAGGAACAACATTTGCTGTTAATGCTGATCTTGCCGGATTCCCTAGTACTAAAGTAATAGAAAGTATTCCTGTTGCTAAAAATATATGCCATGGCAACAATATTTCATTGAAAGATAATATAGTGATAATAGAAAGAATAATTAAGCTGAATGATTGTGTTAAAGAGATTAATTTTTTTCTTTGTAGAAAATCAGCTAATACTCCACCGTATAGTATAGCGGGAATCTCAGTAATTAATTGAATTATTCCAAGAATTCCTAATTGTAGGCCTGATCCTGTAACATCATAAAGCCAAAAACCAGATGTTATTACCCTTATTTGCATAGTTAGTCCGCCTAACAGACTACTAATCCATAACAGTCTATAATCTCTGAATTTAAATGCTGACCAAGGAGGAATTTTTGCTTGCCCTTGATTCATGGAATATTTATATCAAGTTTCTTGAGAATTTCATTAAGCATAGAATCTAACTGACTTTGATTTGAAGATTCACAATAGAATCTTATTAAAGGTTCAGTTCCTGATAATCTCAAAGCTATCCAATCTCCATTTTCAAGATTTATTTTTAGTCCGTCTGTTCGATCTAGTTTCGTTATCTTGTTTCCGCTGAAACTAGATATATTAGGCTCTTTAATGAATTGATTGATTTTTGCTAATTTCGATCCTGTAGGCACTCCTGCTTTTTCAAGAATTTCCATCCAATCTTGCGTAGTTTTTTTTGTGAATGATTTTTCTAATTCTTTTTCTAATAAGACTCTGTTTTTAAGTCTTTCAGGTGATCCTTTGAATATAGGATTTTTCATTAAATCTTCTCTATTAATCGATATGGTAAGTCTTTCCCAATTTGTTTGATTAGGCGCTCCAATATTTATATAACCATTTGTGTTCCAAAAATTGACTTTTGTTTTTATCACAATATCTTCTTCAAAAGGAATATCGATTCTTTTATAAAAATGATCCCCAAATTTTTGATTCAAGCTTCTTAATAATTCTGAAGGATTCTTACTAGAATCTACCAAAGCTTCTAATAATAGTAATGCACTCATAATTCCATCTCGTTCAATTAAGTGTTTTGAATATGCAAATCCACCACTTTCTTCTCCCCCTATGAATGAATTAGATTCTTCCATCAATGGAGCTACGTATTTGAAACCTATTTTTGTCCTTAAAGATTTTACTTTCTGGAAAGAGGCTAATTTATCTACCATTGAACTCATTGTAATAGTACTCACTATAGGCCCTTTATTTTTCATTGCTGTTACATGGTCAGCTATCATACAAAATAAATATGGAGTATCTATATAATTTCCATTTTCATCTATAACTCCTAATCTGTCTGAATCTGCATCGAAAGCTAAACCTATATCTGCTTTTTCATCTTTCACAGCAGTAGAAAGATCTAATAAATTAGATTCAATCGGCTCAGGCTGTTTAATTCCAGGGAATAAAGGGTTTCCCTCATTGTTGATTTCTTTTATTAGGAGGTTTTCTGTGCCAAAAATTTTGGGCAATATTCCTGAAGAGGTACCATGCATGCAATCTGAGATAATTTTTATTTTAGATGACCTGATTTTTTCTACATCTATTAATTTTGTTATGTTTTTAATGTAATCATTTAAGGGAAAAATTTTCGTAATTAATCCTTTTTCTTCTGCTTCTTCAAAATTGACATATGCATCAATTTTTTTGTTTGATTTTATATTTTGAATTTCTTTTTCTATTAAATTAGCTTCAATTTCAGAAATACTTTTCCCTTTCGAATCTTTTATTTTAATTCCATTCCAAATTCCTGCATTATGACTTGCTGTAACTATAATTCCATAATCTGAATTGTTTTTTGATGTAGTGTAGCTTACAACTGGTGTAGGAACAGGATAACTACTTAAATCTACTTTTATTGAGTTTTCAGCTAAGATTCTTGAAATTAAAAGAGCAGACTCATTAGATAAAAATCTAGTATCATAACCTATCGTTACTTTGAAGTCTTCTGGGTTTTTTTGAGATTGATTTTTTATATAATTGGAGAGTGCTTCTGATAGAAATTTAACATTTTCCAATGTGAAATCTTCCCCTATTATTCCTCTCCAACCATCAGTTCCAAATTTAATTGATCCCAATTTTATTCCTGATAATTTATTTTAGTTTTGTTACTTTATTTAGTTTTTCCCAAGGAAGATCTAAGTCATTTCTACCAAAATGACCATAAGCAGCAGTCTGTTTATAAATTGGATTTCTTAGTTGTAAATCTTGGATCAAACCACCAGGAGTTAAATCAAAATTGTTATTTATTTTTTTAATAATTTCGGATTCTGGTATTTTATTTGTCCCGTGTGTATCGACCATAATTGAAATAGGTTCAGCCATTCCTATAGCATATGATAATTGAACTTCCATTCTTGAAGCCAATCCTGCAGCAACACAATTTTTTGCAACCCATCTAGCTCCATATGCTCCTGTTCTATCAACTTTAGTACAATCTTTACCTGAAAATGCTCCTCCACCATGTCTACAACTTCCTCCATAAGTATCAACAATAATTTTTCTACCTGTTAAACCTGCATCACCATGAGGTCCACCTACTATAAATTGTCCAGAAGGATTAACAATGAATTTTGTTTTTGAATCTACTAAATTATTAGGAATTGTTTTTTTACATATGAATTCCATTAATTGTTCTTGAATTGATTCTTGAGAAATTTCAGGAGAATGTTGAGTGCTAATTACTACTGTGTCTATTCGGTTAGGAGTTCCGTCTATATTGTATTCCATTGTTATTTGACTTTTTCCATCAGGTCTAAGCCAATTTAATGTATTACTTTTCCTTAATTCTGTAAGTTTTCTAGTAATAGAATGTGCAAGAGATATAGGTAAAGGCATGTATTCTTCTGATTCGTCTGTAGCATACCCAATCATCATTCCTTGATCGCCTGCTCCAATTCTTTTTTCTCCTTTTTCTCTATTTTCTAGTGCTAGATCTACGCCTGCTTTTATATCTGGACTTTGTTTTCCTAGAGCAGTTATAAGTTTGCATGTTTTACCATCCAAACCTACTTCTTCGTTGTTATATCCTATAGAAAGTATTGTATCTCTAGCGATTTTTTCAAAGTTTACATTTGCTGTGGTCGTAATCTCTCCTAGTAGGACTACTAAATTTGTTGTAGTAGCACTTTCACAAGCAACTCTTGCATATGGATCGCTCTTCATAATTTCATCCAATATTGCATCTGAAACTTGATCACAAAGTTTGTCTGGATGACCTTCAGTTACTGACTCTGAAGTTAATAAATATGTGTCCATTATAGATTCTCCTGATTAGATCCTGTTCCTAATTCCCAACTGTTGAAATAATTAATTTGTTTTTTATTTAGAGTATCAAAATTCATATTCATAGAATTTATTTTTAATGTAGCTATTTCCTTATCTACTTGTTTAGGAAGTACATGAACACTTTTATCTAAACTTGAATAATTTTTAATTAAGTATTCGCTTGCTAAAGCTTGGTTAGCGAAACTCATATCCATTACACTAGGTGGATGACCTTCTGCAGCTGCAAGATTTATTAGTCTTCCTTCACCAAGAACAAATATTTTCTTTCCTGATTCTAATGTATGTTCTTGTACATTGTTTCTTACAGTTCTGGTTCCTTCAGTCATTTTTTGTAAAGATTCAAGATTTATTTCTACATTAAAATGTCCTGAATTAGCTACAATTGCACCATCCATCATATTATTGAAATGTTCTTCGTCAATTGCATGTAAACCTCCTGTAACAGTAACAAATATGTTTCCAATTTTAGAGGCTTCATTCATAGGCATTACTTCATGACCGTCCATTATGGCTTCTAGTGCTCTTACTGGATCAACTTCACAGACTATTGTTCTAGCACCCATTCCTTTAGCTCGAGAGGCTAATCCTCGTCCACACCAACCATATCCTATTACTACAAAGTTCTTACCTGTAATAAGGATGTTAGTGGCTCTAATAATTCCATCTAAAGTACTTTGTCCTGTTCCATATCTATTATCAAACATATGTTTAGTATCTGAATCATTTACAGAAATAACAGGAAATTTTAATTTTCCTTCTTCTGATAAAGCTCTTAATCTAATTATTCCTGTAGTAGTTTCCTCCATGCTACCAATCATATTTTCAAGACCTATATGATTACTTGAATGTAATTTTGCAACCAAATCTGCTCCATCATCAATTGTGATATGAGGTTTTTCTGCTAGAACTGATTCTAAATGATCATCATAAATGTCTTCTGATTCTCCTTTAATGGCATAAACAGATATTCCTTGTGAAACTAAATATGCAGCAATATCATCTTGAGTGGACAAAGGATTAGATGCGCACATAAATACTTCTGCTCCACCTGCTACTAGAGTTTCTACTAAATTAGCTGTCTCAGCAGTAATATGAAGGCAACCAGAAACTTTTTTTCCTTTTAGAGGTTTTTCTTTCAAGAATCTGGATTTTATTGATTTAAGAACAGGCATTTCTCTAGAAGCCCAATCTGCTCTTAAGTTTCCTTGATCTGCTAGGTTAATGTCTTTGATATCATATTTGATAATTTTGTCTGACAATTTCTACTCCTTTATTTAAATTTTTATCTGACTCATTAATAGGTTTTTTCTTTCTTTTATATCTTTTTGGGACAAATTTAGTAAACGGGTTAACCCAAATTCTTCTATACAGAAAGAAGCCATTACTGTCCCTGTTATGCAAGCTTCTTTATAATTTTCTTCTGTTAAATTTTCTATAGTTGATAAGTATCCCATAAAACCACCTGCAAAACTATCTCCTGCGCCAGTAGGATCAATTACTTTATCCACTAAAACTGCAGGCACAAAAAACTTTGTTTTATTGTGTGAATACAATAGACCATAATTTCCTAATTTTATCACCATTCTTTTAACACCCATGGAATATAAATCGTCTATACAATTTTTCAATGAATTTTTATTAGTGAGTAGTTTCGCTTCATTTTCATTGATTATGAGCACATCGATTTCTGGGAATAATTTTTTTACTTCATCGGGAGAGTTATTTATCCAGAAATCCATTGTATCTAATCCAATTAATTCTGCTCTTTTTGTCATCTGATTTATTAAGTCTAGTTGATGTGAAGGGTCTCCGTTTGCTAGAAAAAGGTTAAATTTTTCTTCTGTGTTTTCATCTTTTGAGAACAGAGTGGGTTTATATGTATCTAGTACATTTGATTCTCCCTTAATAATGCTGTTACTTAATGTTATCGCATCATTAGGTGACTTTGATTCATATTTCCCTTCCCATCTGAATGTTTTTACATCTAAATCTACTATACCTTCAATATTTATATTTTTAGATGTTAATATTTTTAAGTCAGATTGATTAAAGTCATTTCCTATTGCTCCAGTTACTCTGACCTCTTTTGATAAGTATGAAGAGGATATTGCAAAGTAGGTAGCTGAACCTCCAAAAATATTTTCTTTTGATCCAAATTCAGAGGTGATTGAATCATAAGCAATTACACCCACGACTTTTAATTTCATATAATTGCCTCTAGAGTCCTTTTTCTGAAGGAAAACCTTTTTCTATCCAAGTAGGAGTACCATCATCAATATTAAAAAGACGATCTTCAGAAATACCTAAAGATGCAGCAAATTCGCAAGCTAATCCACTTCTAGCTCCAACTGCACAAATGAATAGTAGTTTCTTTTCTTGAGGTAGTTCATTGAATCTAGTAGTGATCTGATCAACAGGGATTAGTGTTGCTCCTTTTACATGACCTTTGATATATTCATCTTCTCCTCTAACGTCTATTACTATTCCTTCTTTATCTTCAATAATTTGATTTGCTTCTTCAGAAGTAATTCTTGTGTAGGGTTCATTATCATTTTTTCTAGGCATTTTTTCTCCTGATTCAACCGTTATTAAATAATCTTTCTTTGTAAAAATAAATTTTATTTTGAATTAAGAATAATCAGATAATAAGCTTAAAAAAGTGATTTATGCAAGCAAATCAAAAATTAATTGATAAATACCGGAAATATCCGTTGACAGCAAGTATCTCTAAATATAGACTTAAACAGTTCTTTTCTAGAACGATTTTAACAACTGAATAGTGGAAAGAATTAAAGACGTCAATTAAATGAAGAGTTTGATCCTGGCTCAGGATGAACGTTGGCGGCGCGCTTAATGCATGCAAGTCGAGCGAGGGATATTTTCTTCGGAAGATAATACCTAGCGGCAGACGGCTGAGTAACGCGTGAGTAATCTGCCTTTAAGAGGGGAACAACTGTGAGAAATTACAGCTAATTCCGCGTAATGTCTAATGTCTAATGATATTAGAAGAAAGGATCAGGGTAACCTGGTTCGCTTTTAGATGAGCTTGCGTCCTATCAGGTAGTTGGTAGGGTAATTGCCTACCAAGCCGAAGACGGGTAACTGATGTGAGAGCATGAACAGTCAGAGGGGGACTGAGACACGGCCCCCACTCCTACGGGAGGCAGCAGCAGGGAATCTTGCACAATGGGCGAAAGCCTGATGCAGCGACGCCGCGTGAGGGATGAAGGTTTTCGGATCGTAAACCTCTTTTCTTAGGGAATAGTTTGGAAGGTACCTAAGGAATAAGTCACGGCTAACTACGTGCCAGCAGCCGCG
>MDTE01076089.1_pt1 | contig 18687 bp, 17 predicted proteins | sample 811231 | NCBI WGS metagenome assembly MDTE01 (sample SAMN05326651, study PRJNA326480) | marine metagenome | isolation source: seawater | place: Indian Ocean: Red Sea | collected 2010 | reverse complement strand
TTTTTTTAATGAAGAAAACACATTAGAAATAGCAGTTACAAATCTAGTAAATGAAGATTTTGCAAGTGAAATTATATTGGTAAATGACGGATCTAACGATAAATCATATGAAATTGCCACAAGTCTTCAAAATAAGCACGAATTTATAAAGTTAATTGAATCAAAAGAAAATAAAGGAAAGGGCCATGCCCTAAAACTTGGTATTAATGAAGCAAGCAAGAAATATATTGGGGTACTTGATGCTGATTTAGAATATTCTCCTAACGATTTAAAAAATTTATTTAGAGAAATTGACATAAACAACTTTGATATCGTTTGTGGATCAAGATTTATAGGAGATTATATGAGGAATAATATCTATGTTAGAACCTATCTTGCAAATAAATTTTTAAGTATGTTTTTTTCAATAATTCACAAAGAGAAAGTTACAGATATTGCAACTTGTCTTAAGGTCTTCAGAAAATCTTTATTTGATTCTATAGATTTAAAAGCAAATGGATTTTCAATAGAGGTTGAAATCTTAGCGAAAACTCTTGCAAAATCAGATAATTTTAAAGAATTTCCTATAAGTTATACAGCTCGAAGTTATGAAGATGGAAAAAAAATTAAATTGATTGATGGGTTTAGATATATATATTCAATTTTAAAATTTAAATAATGATTAAATTTAAAAAATTAAAAAGTTTTATAAAATTTAAAATTAGTCCAATTAAATATTATTTTAAAAAACAAAAAAATAGAAATATTTTTAAAGGATTCAGCGGTGAAGCCAAAAAAATTGAATATTTCAGACACTTTTCAGAAGCAGATAAAAAAACAACTTGGGATAGTTCTATTTTTTCAAAGATTATTGAGAATGAATTAAACAATGTTGATGATTTAATAATTGTTGAATTGGGGGTTGCACGAGGAGGTACTGCTAAATTCACATTGGACAAATTAGGAAATAAAATAAGTAAATATTTTGGAATTGATCCATATTTATCTCGATACGATAAGTACGATCAAATGTCGTATATGTCTGATGAAGGTATGGAGTATCTTTATCTCTATGTTTTAGATAAACTACAAAAAACAAGTTTCCAGTTATTAAGAACATTTTCAAATTTAGCTGTGCAAAGTTTTGCTGATAGAAGCATTGATGCAATTTATATAGATGGTGATCATACGTACGATGGTGTAAAAAAAGATATTACATTATGGGAAAAAAAGATTGTTTCTGGAGGCATTATGGTTGGAGATGATTACAAAAGATTTGAAGGTGTTAGAAAAGCTGTAAATGAATCCTTTGAAAAATTTGATGTGATTGGAAATACTTGGTTCAAAAAGTTGTAAAAATCGATTTTTTGGAGCTTGGGTGGGATATATATGTATATCAATAAAATATATTTATGAATTTAAATGAAAAACTAAAATTTTCAATAATATTACCGTTCACAATTTCAATTTTGTTTGATATCTTTTCTTTAAAAAGAAAAGTTCAGCCATTTAACTATTTTCAAATTGGATACGATGAATTGCAAAATTCAATAATTTATACAGGTTTTTTCTTCTCAGTTAGTATTGTAAGTTATCTAATAACTTCTTTTCAAAAACTAGATACACATTCAAAAAAAATATTCGCACTTACATTTTTTGGTATTACTATTTCAACACCAGTATTTATTTCAAACAATCAAAACTTATTTTTCTTACTTTTGTTTTTTCTATTATTTTATTTAGGATGCTTATTTTTAAATCAACTTAAAATTAAACATTCGTATCAAACTATTTTGATAATTTTTATTTTTTCCTTTGTAAACCTTTTTGCAATGTCAATATTTGAGAGAAAGCAAGATACATTACTATTTACTCAAATTTTTAAAGAAAACAAAGTATTTGTGAATCACTCAAATATTGAAAAGCAAAATAATTTTGAATTACAATATAAATATTTAAACTGTTGTGATTCAGAAAAGTATTATGAGTCTGGCCAAAAACCAGGTGGATTTTTACTTGGTCATAAAGATGAAGTAATTTTCGTTACAGGTGACGATAATTTTTATAAAGTCAATAAAAATAATTTATTTGATGACATAATTTTTACTAGAAAAATTGAATCTAACTTAGATAAGGTAATAAATAATCCTCTATTAAATAAAGTAAGCAAAGTTAGTATCAGAGGAGTTGGAATATATGGAGACTTATTTTTTGTTACATATACAAATGAAGTGTACGACAAATGTTACAATTTACAGGTTGCATATTCAGACATCAATCATCTAAATAATTTAGAGTTTAAAGATTTAACAAATTTTGAAGAATGTATAGAAATTTCTGATATTTATAATACCCAATTACATGAAAGTGGTGGAGCCCTTGTGTTTAAGGATAACAATTTTTATGTATCAGTTGGAAATTTTGGATCGTATCTTTATGCACAAAATGAGAATTCAATATTTGGAAAAATACTAAGAATAAATCTAGATACAAAAGAAACTACAATAATTTCAAAAGGTCATAGAAACGTACAAGGAATGGTTATCGAAAATGATTTATTGTATGCTGTTGAGCATGGACCTAAGGGAGGAGACGAACTAAATGTCATCGATTTAAATGTTGAAAATAATATACAAAACTTTGGTTGGCCAATTGCATCATACGGAGATCATTATGATGGCCAATTCAGAAAAGATGCACCCCTTTATAAATCACATAAACTATTTGGCTTCAAAGAACCTATTCTATACTTCACTCCATCAATTGGAATAAGCGATATTAAATTAAAAGATGATAAGTTTTTTATTTCATCAATGGCTGCAAATAAATTATATATTTTGAATAAAGACTTAAATGAAAATGTATATGAAGAATTCAATATTAATTCTGAGCATCGTATTAGAGATATTATTTTATTAGATAATGATATTTTAATGTTTTTAGAAAGCCTACCTGGCTTTGCAATATTATCGAGTACTATTTCAAATTAAAGTTTTTTTATTAAGTTAAAATAGCATTTGTAAAGTAAATTAATGTTTAATCTAAAAAAAGTAGTAAAAGCTAGAAAGAGATTAGAATTTCTTACATCGATTTTATTTAAGTTTTTTCAAATAAGTTTAAGATATAAAGAATCAAGAAAGAACTACGGTATTGAAATCTTCGAATACTTTTACTTACCATGGAGAACAGAAAAGGATTTTAATAACTATTTCAATATAATTTCAGATTATACTTTAAATCCTAAATCCAGAATTTTTACGCTTTATAAATATTCAAAAAGGTATCTTTTACCAAATACTTCATATATTGAAGTTGGGTGTTGGAACGGTGGTGCTTCCGGAATGGTGGCCTTAGCTAATAAAGAAAAAAAAATTGATTATATTCTTTGTGATACTTTTACTGGAGTCAAAAACTCTTCAACTAAAGATTCTTTTTTTAAGGATAATGAATACGATGATGCAAGTATAAGGTCTATTTCTGAACTTGAAAAATTAACAGCTTCTAAATTTGATATAGTTGAAGGAATATTTCCGAACTCTTTTGATAAAAAAGAATTAAAACAGCCTATATCTTTTGCACATATTGATGTTGATACATATATCTCTGCAAAAGAAAGCTTCGAATTCATTTCAAAGAATTCAATAAATGGTGCTGTAATTGTGCTTGATGACTATGGAGGATGGTTTACGGATGGAGTTACAGAATTTGGTAATGAATTATTGGAAAACAAAGAGTATTTTGCAGTTCCAAACCATATTGGTCAACTTATAATTTTTAAGAAATGAAAAAAATACTACTTACGGGAGGTCTTGGATATATTGGCTCTTATTTTTTTGAAAAATATTGTAGTAAATATGATTTAACGATAATTGATACAAATTATTTTCAAGCTGTTGATGAAAATAAAAACATAGTTTACAAGGATATAAGAAACATTAATCAAAAAGACTTACTTGATATTGATGTTGTAATTCATATGGCAGAACTCTCTAATGATCCACTAGGCGACTTAGATAAAAATCTCACAAATGAGATAAATCATTTGGCAACTTTAGATTTGCTTGAAACTGCAAATAATTCAAATATAAAAAAATTTATTTATATGTCCTCCGCAAGTGTTTATGGATTTTCTGAAAAGATTCTCAAAGAAAAAGATAAAGCTTCACCATTAACAGAGTATTCAAAGGCAAAGGTCAAAAATGAAAATTATATATTAAATAATAAATTTAACTTTGAAACAATAATTTTGAGAAACTCAACGGCATTTGGTTTTTCTAAAAATTTGAGGCTAGATTTAGTAGTAAACGATTTGACCTATTCTGCATATAAAGAAAATAAGATAGTTCTATTATCCGATGGTTCTCCAAAGAGACCCATTATTCACATACATGATATATGTAAATTTATTGATATCTTAATTAATGAAAAAAGAAATTTAGACAAAGAAATATTTAATGTAGGAGATGAAAGTTTAAATTATTCTATTAGAGAAATTGCAGAAACTGTTAGTTCAGTTTTAGGAGTTGATGATATATCTATTGGAAAGTTTGATTCAGATCAAAGATCATATCAATTAAGTTTTCAAAAATTAAAAGAATATTTTCCACAATTTCAAATTAATTTTAATCTTGAAAAAGGAATTTTAGATCTTTTAGATAACTTTAAGGTTTACAAAATAAAAGGTAATGAGAGAAGGGTTCAATTACTCAATCAGCTTATTAAGCAAAATCAATTAGATGAAAATTTGAAATGGAATTAAATTTAAATAGGTTTTTATGAATATTCAAAGTTACCTCATTTACAATCGTTATAGATTCAAAAATTTGCATAAGATATTTACATTCAAAACTAAAACTATTGATGAAATTATAAAATTTTCAAGAAATCAAATTTATATGTTTTTTTTAGATTATTTTTATTTCCATTCAAAATCTTTTGTAAGGAAGCACAGAAATTATTTCAAAACAAACAAAAGAGGATTTGGAGAGGATGCTTTTCATGGTATGTGGGATTTTTTATTCTTAAATTACAAACCAAAATTAATTTTAGAAATTGGAATCTACAGGGGGCAAACTCTATCTTTGTTCAACTATTTATCAGACTATTATCAATTAGAATCTGAAGTTTGGGGAGTTGCTCCCTTGACTTCTGCTGGAGATAACGTTTCTAATTATATTGATATAAATTATCAAGAAGATATTGAGATTAATTTTAATAATTTTAATTTGAAAAAACCCAATATTTTTATTGGTCACTCAAACAGTCGTTTAGGAAAAAAATTTATTCAATCTAAAAAATGGGACTTAATATACATAGATGGTAGTCATGAGTATGAAATCGTTAAGCAAGATGTGGATAATTGTATTAAATCGCTAAACAAAAAAGGTTTACTAATACTTGATGATTCTTCACTTTATACAGATTTTAATTTGATTCACAAAGATATTAGTACATTTAAAGGGCATGAAGGTCCCTCAAAAATATTTAATGAATTAATCAAAGATAAAAAATTAAATTATTTATTTGGAGTTGGACACAACAATATATTTATACATGATTGAAAGAAACTTAAATGTATGAAATAAAAATCTAAACAAAAGATTTGAAAGCTGAGTAAAAAACTTACCAAAAAATGAATAATCTTCAAAATTAGAAATTGAATGTAGACTAATAATCATCAAAACTTCTAAAAATCTCGGCAATTGTAAAATACTAAACTTTCCAAATTTAAATCTGTAATGAAAAACTTCATTCTCTAAGCTATTTTTTTTTGGAAAAAATTGAAGATTTTTATGTTCTGAATTTGTACGGATTATCCCAAGTTCTTCCATAAGATAACCTAAAGACACATCATCATAATGTGGTAAGCTCAATTTGTTAGAATTAATATTTATTTTTTTTACAACATCTCTAGATAGAAAATATCCAGCACCACTTGCATATTCAACTGTTTTATCATTCTCGTTTGTTAAAGGAAAAGCAGGATTTTTTAATATAGGAGGATAAACAGTATTTTCTCCAGCGTACAAATCTCTTGGATTTAAACTTAATACAAAATTGTTCAATTTTTTCATATCAATATAACTAGTAGTTGTTGCTCTGTATAAAATATCAAAATTAAGATTTTCCTCTATCCACTTAAACGCATATTTCATTCTGTACGAAACGGGATCGTCATATTTGTTCCTAAATTGAGTTGATATTTGTATGTGATTTTTTACTAATCTTGTTTCAAATTTTGAATCTTCAACAAAATACAATTTAATATTTTTTGGCAAGTTTTTACCCCAAGTTTGTTTTATAATCGGCACACTTATATTTGAGGGATACTTATTTGAATTAATAATCAAAACTATTATCTTGTTCATACTTTAAATTTTCATGGATTTTTCTCTAATTATACGAACCTTTTCTGTAAGAAAATGGAATATATTAAATTTTATACAATCAAACAAGTATTGTTAACAAACAATCATTATGGAACTATTATTTTCCTATGCGGCAATTTAAAAAAATTTTTAAAGAAGTTCAAACAGTCTCAAAAAAAACCAAAGTAGGAAAGAAAAAAATTAGAATTTTTCTTTCTGTTTTACTGTCAAATCTTGGAGTATTGGCAGATATTCTAATAATTTTATTTTTTACAAAATTATTAATTGGAGAAATAACTGATATACAAGTAATAAATCAGATAATAGAAAACATTTATTTTCTTCCATTACTAATTATTTTTAGATTTTTAAATTCTTTTGCGCAAACAACCAATATTGTAAATTTACAATTAAATATAGAAAAAAATATTAAGTCATATCTATTAGAAGAAATATATAAAAAAGGAAATTATTCTATTGCAGACTCAACTTATTTTATAAATACATTAAGTGGTCATATTGGATATTTTTATGGGGCTTTAAGTAATGTAATAAATGCCATTATTCAGGTTATTGTATACTCTTCTTTTTTGTTTTACACAAATTTCAACACAGTGTTAGTGTTTTTAACTGGTGCAACAATTTTATTTTTTCCAATTAAAAAACTTTTAGTCCTAGCAAGAAAATATATGCACGAGGCATGGACAAATGGACAAATTGCCCAAAAAGATATTCAAAGTGTTATAGAGAATATATTTATTATCAAGATCCTAAACACAACAAAACAAGAAATAGAAAATTTCAAAAAAACTATAGATAGAGTACAAGACGCAAATCAAAAAAACCAAATTTATGGAACAATAAATACACTACTGCCTAATTTTACAACTGGTTTAACAATTTCAATAATGATTATTTTTTTCGGGCTTCTTAAAACACTTACTCTTGATTTCCTTGGGGTTACTTTAAGAATGGTCCAAACTATCGGATCTTTGATAAATCATACAAATATGATGATAAATTCACATATTCATTTGGAAAAATTTATTGAAATTGATAAAGATAAATTAGTCATTCCAAAAAACTATTATATTGTTGATAAAAATATAAAAAACTCTGTAGAAATTACAAACTTAGATTTTTCATATTTTAATTCTGAAGAAAAAATATTTAACAATCTAAATCTATCCTTACCTAAAGATCAACATACTGTAATTACTGGTGCTAATGGTTCAGGTAAGAGCACATTATTAGGATTAATTGCAAAGGTTTTTTATCCACAATCAGGAATTATTAGAGTTAACAGCGAATTTATTGGTTATGTTGGAGTGACTCCACTTATATTTAGAGCGTCTTTGAGAGAAAATATTTTATACGGTAATTATCAAACGATATCTGATTCAGAGATTTTAAATATAATTGAAGAGTTCGAACTTTTTAAGACAAATGATTTTTCATTAGAAGATAATGTGAGTAATACCTCTCTATCATCCGGACAAATGCAAAAAATTGCTTTCATGAGGGCACTTCTAAATAAAAATGAAATATTATTATTAGATGAATCAACTTCAAATCTTGATGTGGCAACAAAAAGACTGATATTCAATATTTTAAAAAATAAAAAAATTACAATCCTTAACTCAACGCATAATTATGAAGATTTTAATTATGATAAGCATTTAAGAATTATTACTGATGAAAATGAAAGAAAGATAATAGAAATATAAAACTCTAAAAAAATTTAAAATTTATATATGAATTCAAATAAAATTTCCGTAATTACCTGTTCAATGAATAGAGGCGACCATTTAAAAGATGTAGTGAAATCTACAAATGAAATAGTAAATCTCCATGAACATCTTATTATTGATTTTTCAAGTGATAAGGAGATACAGATAGATTTTGAGAAGATTAATCCAAAATCAAAACTTATTAGAGTTGAGAGAGAAAATAGGTGGTGGCTTACAAGAGCATATAATTTTGGTGCATATTTAGCAGAAGCACAGACATTAATGAAACTTGACGCAGACACAGTTGTTGATGCTGCTCAATTAAATGAGTTAGATTTATCAAAATATGACTACTTAGCTTTTAAGATCAAACATGGTTTGGGAAATTTCATAATTAAAAAGAATTTATTTGATGAAATAAATGGATTTAATGAATATATATATAATTGGGGTTTTGATGACATAGATTTGTATGAGAGAGCGAAAAGTCAAAAGAATAAATATTGTGAGGTATTAGCTGGTGAAAAATATATACAGATATTCGATCATGTTGATCAAAAAAGATTTAGTACTCTAAACTCTAACTATTCAGCTCTGTCTTTAGCATTTCATAAAAAGAATAGATTTGTATCTTCTAAAACTAATTGGTCAAAAGAGAATACTAAAAGCTATAAAAACATTGGAAATAATGAATATCTGATAGAGCATTTTTATTCAATCAAAGAAAAAAAAATATCACTCAAATTGAACTATAAAAAAATATTTTTTGTTGTTTACTTAAATGAAAAATATAGAACTAATTTATTTAATAGATTAAATATATTTCTAATATTTATTCCATATTTTGTTTTAAAGGCAATTTTGAAAGTTGATATTTATCCAAGAAAGAAATAGATTGAGAAAAGTTTTATTTAATCATAATAAATTTATTTCTAATGAGAATTTAAGAATATTATTTTCCTCATTTTTAAATCTAATTATGAAAATGACCATCGTTTTTATAGTTTTGGACGTTTATAAATATGATCCAGAAAGAAGTTATTACTTAATTTTGATGTCCGTATTAATTTTTTCATTTATAAGTAACTTAAAAATAGGCTTTAGAAAACGATTTAAATTAAATTACTTAATTAAATGGCTCTTTATAATGATTACACTTTTGATATTAGAAAATATTATTTTTTTATATTTTGAAAACTTATTTAATTTAAAGACGATCTTATCGTTATTGCTATCAATTATTTTTTATTTAATTAGATTTCTATCACAAAAATATTTTATATTTAAGTAATATTTTTTCTCTTAACCTCTTCAAGGTTTTGTATAGATTTTAAAATTACTCCTGTAATTAGGAAAATAAGACCCGTAATACCTAGTCCTAAAACTAGATTTACGTTTTCAACTGGCTTTGAAGTTTGATTATTTAGAAAATTAATAAGTTGACTTATTGATATAACTAAAGATGATGTAATTAATATCAGTCCCATATTTCCAAATATAGCCAAAGGTTTTTTTAAAACGATCATAAGTAAAATCTGTAAGATTGCTTTAAATGGGTATGAGTACTTCACAAAACTCTCACCACTTACTCTTTCATTAAATGAAATTGGAACTTGTTTGAATCTTAGTCCTGCTATGTAAGAAGAATAAATTATTTGTTGAGTGTAATTGTAATTTGTTAAAATATAAAAATTATTTAAGAAATTTTTATTGCCAGCAAAAAAACCAGGTTGGGAATCTGTAATTTCATATTTAGTAAGTTTTTTGAGAATAAAAGTGAAAAATTTATTACCTAAAATTCTATGTCTTGGCATTTTATAATTTATATTTCCATTAAATCTATCACCATAGATCAAATCGGACTCGTTATTTAAAATGGGGTCTAAAAGATACTTTATTTCATCGACGGAGTGCTGATGGTCACCATCTATTTTTATGACAAAGTCAAAATTTTTTTTCTCAAAATACTGTAAACCACTTCTAACCGCAGCACCTACCCCCATATTGTACCCATGTGAGACTACACTTATCCAATCAGCATTTTTTAAAATTGATCCTGATGAATCGTCACTTCCATCATCGACGACTAAAATTTCAAAATCTTCAAATTTTTCATTTAGGTAATCTAAGTTTTTTATATCTTCTAAAACATTTAGTATGGTTTTAGATTCATTGTATATCGGTATTACTATCCCAAGCTTTTTTGTACTTTTCACATTCCAATAATAATTAAATAATATAATTTCTAAAAGAAAATTATATATTTTGCAATAAAGATTTATAAATATCGACTTCTCTAGTTATGGCAGATTCAAAAATGTAATTTTGGTTAATTGTTTCTCTGGCATTCTCACTGATTAACTCAAACAATTCTTTATTATTAATTATTTTATTTAATAAGTTTGGAAGATCTTTAAAATCATGAAATATAAATCCATTCTGATTATTTTCAATTATTTCTTCAATATTTTTATTTTCAAATGCAACCACCATACATCCCGATGACATAGCTTCTAATATGGCTTTTGGATTACCTTCGTACATTGAAGCTGAAACAAATACCTTATATTTTCCATAAATTTCAATTAATTCCTGGTTATTAAAGGGTCCTATAAAATTAATTTTCAGTCGTTTGTTGTTGTATGTTTTATAAATAATTTCCTTTTGAATTCCTTCACCAACAATGTCGATTTGTAATTCTGATTCTTCCAGACTATTTAAAAGTTTGATATAATTTTTTTGTTTTTCAAGTCTACCAACTGAAATTATTCTATCACTATATTTTTTTTCATATGGTTTTGAAGCAACTTTGAAAATATAGTTTCGATTTAACAAAATTTCCCTTGTTCCAATAAATCGCTTCTGTATTGTAGATTTGTCTGTTAATGAAGTTACTGAGAAAACATCTGAAAACAATATTGCTAACTGGGTAAGTAAGTAATAAAAAATAATTATATAAACCGGTTTCTTTTCAATTATTTTAAATTGTAAAATATCATAACCAGTTCTGATAAAAAGTGGTTTGTTCAAAATTAACTTGAGTATAATTCCAATCCAAGATCCATTAAGTTGGTTTGTTTTTATTAGATCAATGTTATTTAAAGATTTTTTTAGTTTAAAAGGTAAGTACATACTTTTTAAAAAATTAATTATTTTAGAAGAACCAAATTTTAATTTAGATTTTGCTGGAATTACATCTATAAATTCATAATTTTTTAAAACATTAATGTCAGAATCATCTCCAAAAGTTAAAAATGTAAACTTATATTTATATTTTTTATGTAATTCTTCATATAATTTGATTTCTCTGGATAGGAGGCCACTTTCCTCCCAGTTTTTTAAAGAAATTCCATATGTAAAAATAAGAATTATATTCATTGAGTTAATATTAACTTGGTAGTAACTATTTAAAAAAATTATATTTATGAAAAAGATTCTAATAATTCATAACAACTATAGACAAGTTGGAGGTGAAGATATTGCCGTTGAAAATGAAATTGAATTTCTTGATAGTGTTTATCAAGTCGAAACATTAATATTTGATAACAACATCCAAAACCCATTGCTTCAGTTCTTGTATTTCGTTCTAAACAGAAACTTACAAAGTGAAAGAAAGTTGCAAGAAGTTTTAAAAAATTTTCAACCAGATATTGTTTACATTCATAATACCTGGTTTAAAGCATCGATTGGTATATTTCGATTATTAGAAAAGAGTAATGTGAAAGTATTAATCAAGCTTCACAATTTTAGATATTACTGTACAAAATCTTGGACTAAAAAAAACCATCTTAGAAAAAAAGATATTTGTGAAGCTTGTGGATTTGAGAAATATGAATCATTATTTTTTAATAAGTATTTCCAAGACTCATTTTTAAAATCTGTTTTTATGATTCTCTACGGCAAAGCTTATTTTAAAATATTAAAAAATAATAAGTTTAAGTTGTTAGTTTTAACAGATTTCCACCGATCTTTTTTATCTGATCTTGGAATAGATAAAGAAAATATTTTTGTATATCCTAATTACTTAAGTCATAAAGATGAATTTAATGAACCTGGTGAAAATTATATAATTTATGCAGGAAGAATTTCAAAACAAAAAGGCGTTGAGGAGTTAATTCTTTCTTTTTTAGAGGCTGATACCCATAGTTTGAAATTAAAGATTGTTGGTGATGGACCAACATTGGATAGTTTAAAAGAAAAATATAAAAATCCTAAAATAGATTTTCTTGGATTAAGAAAAAATTCTGAAGTTATCGAGTTAATTAAACGTTCAAAAGCTGTTGTATCTGCAACAAAACTATATGAAGGGCAACCTACTTTATTGTGCGAGGCATCTTTATTAGGAAAACCATCCATATTCCCAGACTTTGGAGGAATACCAGAATTCTTTAAAAATGATTACCCATTTAAATTTGAGCAATATAATTATCAAGAATTGACGAAAAAAATAAACGACATACACAGTTCAGAAGGTTTAAAAGAAATTGGAAAAGAAAATAAAAATTATATTCTTTCAGTGACCGATCGTAAGAAACTTTTAGAGAAATTTCACCACATAGTTTATGCATAATAACCCTTTAATTTCTATATTGGTTTGTTCTTATAACAATAGTGAATCAATAATAAATTCAGTAGAAAGTCTACAACTTCAAACTTATGAAAATTTAGAAATATTACTTCTTGATGATAAATCTACCGATGACACTAAAGAAAAAATAAATTACCTTACTAATAAATATAAAAACATAAGGCCATTTTTTAATGAATCAAATATTGGATTAACAAAATCATTAAACAAACTTATAGATTATGCAAATGGAGAATTAGTTGCGAGACATGACTCTGATGATATTAGCCTACCTAACAGATTTGAAAAGCAGTGGACTATCTTCGATGAAATGAATTTAGACTTTTGCACATCAAGAGCGATGATAGTGAATACTAATAGACCAATTCCTGGCCTTTCTTTCTATCTACCAGTGAAACAAGTTATGAAATTTAAGAACCCCTTTATTCACGGCACACTATTGATAAAAAAAAGTTTGTTAATTGAAGTTGGAAAATATAATGAACGATACATTTATGCCCAAGATTATGAATTATTTTCAAGACTTTTAAAACAAGGCAAAAAATTCTCAATAATAAAAGATCCATTATATGAATTAAATATGAATGGTAATATTTCGACATTAAAAAAAGATGAACAGGCATATTATGCAAAATGTGTAAAAAAAGGTTTAGAGCCAAATGGAGAATAAAATTAAAATATATTTAAACAAGGCAGGCGAGTCCTGGGTTGCTGATAGGTTTAGAGATGAATGGTATCAAAATAGCAAGTTTAAAACAAAGTTCTTAAGAAATTCAGAAATTGTTTGGATAATTTCACCATGGACATGGCAAAAATTAGATACTTCATTACTAAAAACAAAAAAAGTAGTCTGTACCATTCATCATTTAGACATTGATAAATTTAATGATATAGAGTTAAAACAATTCTATTCAAGAGATAAATTTGTAGATGTTTACCATGTTCCCTCAGAAAGCACTCAAAATCAATTGATAAATTATACTGAAAAAAAAATTTATACAATTCCTTTTTGGATTGATCAAGAAAAATATTTTAGTATAAACGATAAGAATTCAATCAAAAAAAAATATGGTATTCCTGAAAAATCATTTGTAGTTGGATCATTTCAAAGAGACACTGAAGGTTCCGATCTTAAATCACCAAAACTTTCAAAAGGTCCAGATAAACTTGTCGAGTATTTTACTTTATACAAAAAAAGAGAGGAAAAACTGTTTATATTGCTTTCTGGGTATAGAAGACAATTTATAATTAACGAATTAAAAAAAATAGATGTTCAATATAAATATATTGAAAGACCATCAATAAAAGTTTTGAATGAACTTTATAACTCATTAGATTTATATATTGTTGGATCAAGAGTTGAAGGAGGTCCACAATCAATAATGGAGTGTGCGTTAATTAAAGTACCCATAATCTCAACAGATGTAGGAATTGCTAGTCAGATATTGAACAAATCTTCAATATTTGATGAAAAAATATTAGATGCAAAACCAGATATAAATCATGCATATAAAATGGCAAAAGAATTTACTCTACCCAACGGTATCAAAAAATTTGAAAAAATGTTCGAAGAAATACATGAAAATTAGTATAGGTACAAACGTTAAAGATGGCCCCTGGGGTGGAGGAAATCTTTTTGCTATAAACTTAACAAATTATCTACATAGCGAAGGGCATGAAGTTGTCTCTAATTTAAAAGATGATGACATTGATATTATATTATTAACTGAGCCAAGAAAAACATCAGAGTCTTCTGCGTTTACACATATTGATGTAAATAATTATTTGAATTACGTAAATGATAAATCAATTGTTATACATAGAATTAATGAATGTGATGAAAGAAAACAAACAGATTTTGTAAATGATTATTTAGTAGGCGTCAATAAGTCAGCAGACTACACAATATTTGTTAGTACCTGGTTAATGCAATTATTTGAAAGAGAAGGATTAACACAGCAAAATAAGAAAGTTATATTAGCTGGAGCAAACCAAGAAATATTTAATGGTGAAAATTTTTTACCATGGGATCAAAAACAGAAGTTAAAAATTGTTACACATCACTGGGGTGCAAATTGGAATAAAGGCTTTGATATTTATCAAAAACTTGACAGATTGTTAAATGATTCTTACTGGAATAACAGAATTGAATTTTCATATATTGGTAATCTACCAAAAAACTTTGAATTCAAAAATTCAACACATATACCTCCGTTATCTGGCATTAAACTTGCTTCAAAGCTAAAAGAAAACCATCTTTATATAACAGCTTCCAAAAATGAGCCATCTGGAAACCATCATATAGAAGCAGCACAATGTTCATTACCGATACTCTTTATAAATTCAGGTGGAATTCCTGAATACTGTAATGACTATGGATTAATTTTTGAAGAAAGCAACTTTGAAGATAAATTAGATGAAATCTATGAGAATTATGAAATATATTACAATAAAATTTTAAGCTATCCATTTAATGCTAAAAAAATGTGTAGTGAGTATTTAACTCTATTTAATGAACTTAATAAAAGAAAAAATCAAATATTAGAAACAAGAAACATTAAGAACCTTAAAACAACAAATCAATACTTGTTTAGAATAAAGAATTTAAAAATTAACAAATAAACATATGTATCATAAATTTGAAAATGAAAAAATTATCATCTAGCTTACTATTCTCAGTATTTTTTTTACTAATAGTTTTTACACGTTCTTTCGCAGGAATTTATATTTTTGAATATAGATTGGGAGAATATCTTGTTGCTTTTGGTCTCTTGATAAGCTTTAGCCTCTTATTTATAAATCAAAAAAGATTTGATTTTGATAAATATACTCTCAATATTTTTAAACTTATCATTCTTGCATTTATAACAACAATATTAATAACTAGATCAGACCTAACTTGGACTTACACTTATAGGGTCACTTCATATATCTGGACAGCTTCTTTTGTGTTTATTGGATACTATTTGTTCAAAGATAATTTGTCGAAACAAAAAGCTTATATTCTAATGTTTGGAATATTAGTTATATATGTTTTTGGTACAGGAAATTATCCTGATGATCTAATCAATATCTTCAAAGATATAGCTGACAAATTTACTTTTGTTAAAGCATCAGATATGGTTTTAGCTATCGTTGTTTCAAACCTTGTTATTTTAAATTTTATACGAAAAGAGATATCATATATTTATTTTTTGATTTCAGTGACAATGTTTTTACCGCTTATCGTTCAAATGAGTAGGGGTTCTGCAGTTGCATTAATTATGTTTGCAATTATGTATATTATTTTTGATTTTAGATATATATTTTTTAGTTTAAAAAATATAGTAATTTTTGTATTATTAGTTCCTTTAGTATTTGTAGTTTCTACTTATAGAGTCACACAATTTGATCTTTCAGCAATACCGACAGATGAATTGGATCAGGTTTTAATTGAATCATTTGATGAAGAAATTGACAAAATAAGACGATTAGATAGAGAGGGAAATGAAGTAGATCCTTTTCTAACTCTATATTTCGAAGAAAGAGAACATGTTACTGGTAAACATATGAAGCTAATTTCAACTGATGGGACCTTCAACTGGAGACTAGATATGTGGCAAGAACTATATTATTTTCAAGATGACGAAAATAAACTTTTGTTTGGATATGGAACTACAGATAAGCTTCCAGTATTTTTACTAGAGTATGACAGTCAGAATAAATTTAATATTGGTCATGATCAAAGTAATGAACAAATACATAATTACTTTGTAAACATATTTGGCAGAGGAGGATTTTTACAGCTTTTTCTTTTTCTAGCTTTTCATGTAAGTCTTTATCTATTTTATTTTAAAAAATATAAAAACCACTATATTTTGATGTTGATATTCCCTTCACTATTTAATTCAATGACAGATATCTCTATGGAAGGTGTTCAGTTTCCAATTAATTTTTACTTAACATACGGATATCTACTTACAACTGGAATAAGATTGAAATCCATATAGTATGTTCATATGAAAACCGCGTTTATAACAGGTATTACAGGGCAAGACGGATACTACTTATCTAAGTTTCTTTTGGAAAATGGCTATGTTGTTCATGGGACAATTAGAAGGGCGTCTCTAATAAATACTGGAAGAATTGATACACTTATCTCAGAGTATGGAAATGACCAGCTCTTTTTACATTATTCTGATCTACTAGATTCATCTTCTTTAACTAATTTACTAAATAAAATACTTCCAGATGAAGTATACAATTTGGCTGCACAATCTCATGTATCAGTTTCGTTTAAAAACCCCATTTATACAACACAAGTTGGAACACTGGGATCAATTTCATTACTTGAAGCAATAAGAAATACAGAAAAAGATATAAAATTTTATCAAGCATCTTCCTCAGAAATGTATGGAGGGTCTTCAAAAGAAAAACTTAATGAGAAATCACCATTTGATCCAAAAAGTCCATATGCAGCTTCAAAGGTTTTTGCACATAACGTAACTAAGCTCTACAGAGAATCCTATGATATGTTTTGTGTAAATGGTATCTTGTTCAATCATGAATCACCCATGAGAGGCGAAACTTTTGTAACAAGAAAAATAACAAGAGCTGTGGGAAGAATAAAAATGGGGATCCAAGAAAAAGTTTTATTAGGAAATCTAGATGCTTCAAGAGACTGGGGCTTTGCTGGTGATTATGTTGAGGGAATGTGGATGATGCTTCAAAATAAAAAAGCAGATGACTGGGTACTTGCAACAGGTGAATCCATTAGTGTAAAAGAGTTTGCCAATCTTGCTTTCAGAGAAGCTGAACTTAATTGGGAAGACTATGTTGAAGTTTCAGATAAGTATTTTAGACCAAATGAAGTTGAATTTTTATTAGGAGATTACTCGAAGGCTAAAAAAGACCTAGGATGGAAACCAAAAACATCAATTAAAAAATTAGTAAAAATGATGGTTGAGAGTGATATGTTGTTAGCAGAGCAAGAAAAAGTCTTAATTGATAAAAATCTATTAAAGCCTACATGGGACAATCCAAAATAAATTAGTTGTTATCTAAATACCATTCGTAAGTTAGGTTTAAACCTTCTTTTAATTTATGTTTTGGAGACCAACCAAGATTTTTAATAATTTCAGAATTCAATAATTTTCGTGGATTTCCATCAGGCATACTTTTGTCAAATTTAAGTTCACCTTGATATCCAGTTACTTCTTTTATCATATATGCCAATTTAGATATAGTTATTTCTTCTCCGCTTCCAATATTTATTAAGGGATTCTCAGGTCTTTCCTCAATTATTTTTTTAATTGCTAAAGACAAGTCATCAACATATAAAAATTCTCTTAATGGTTTACCTGAACCCCAAATATTAAAACTTTCTTTATTTTCTTTCTTTGCGATATGCATTTTATGAATCATGCCAGGAATTACATGACTATCATTTTCAGAAAAATGATCATGAGGACCGTAAAGATTAGTTGGCATCAAGTTTGTTATACTATGTCCATATTCTTGAAAAATTGCATCGCCAATTTCAATTGCAGATAATTTGGCCATAGCATACGGTGAATTCGTTGGTTCCAGTTTCCCCGTCATAATAGAAGATTCTTCAATGGGGTTCTCAGCATTTAATGGATAAATACAGCTACTTCCTAAGTTTATAATTTTTATTTCTGGGAATGAAATACTTGCCTCTAAAATATTCATATTTATTTTTAAATTATTAATGATGAAATCTACTCTTTTTGTATTATTTGCGTATATTCCACCAACCATTGCAGCTGCATTAATAATTATGTCAGGTTTTTCACTATCAATTTTTCTTATCGTCTCATCTAGTGAAAATAAGTCTGTATCTTTTCTTGAGGAAGGAAATATTTGAAATTTTTTTTCGTCACCTAAAATTTTAACAAGTGAACTTCCAACCATTCCTTTTGAACCAAAAATTAATATTTTCAAACTATTTTCACCTTCATAATCTTTACATTAGTATTTATATAAATGGTAAACCTTTATCCTCAATTAATAAAAATACCAG
>MDTE01013001.1_pt1 | contig 18689 bp, 19 predicted proteins | sample 811231 | NCBI WGS metagenome assembly MDTE01 (sample SAMN05326651, study PRJNA326480) | marine metagenome | isolation source: seawater | place: Indian Ocean: Red Sea | collected 2010 | reverse complement strand
CTTCTTGCTTCTGTATCAAATTTAACAATTTTAGACATTTTATTTTTTTCCTTTCGAAATTCCCATAATATCTGATTCTTTCATTATACTGTATTCTTTTCCATCAATTTTTACGTCTGTACCTGACCACTTTCCAAACAGAACCAAATCTCCAACTTTAACATCCATCGGTATAATTTTACCATCTTCTGTTTTTGCTCCAGGTCCTACGGCCACAATTTTTCCTTCCTGAGGTTTTTCTTTTGCCGAGTCAGGAATTATTATTCCACCAGCAGTTTTTTCTTCACTATCTAGTACTTCAATTAAAACACGATCATGTAGTGGTCTAAATTTCATTTTAAAACTCCTATATTTAAACTTTCAGCTTCGATGAAACATATAAATACCCAAACTTAAAATTTCAAGACATCTCTTTAAAATTTAAGTATTTATGGAAAAAACCCCGAAAATACTATATTTTTTAGCTATTAAAATAACACCAATATGCAGCCTAAACTTCTTTCTAATGGATTAAATGAAATATATGAAAATTATGATGCATTTTTTATTGATTTGTGGGGGGTGATTCATAACGGCGTACAATTAATTAAAAGCGCAAATGACGTGTTAGATCATTTAAGAAAAAGAAATAAGAGATTTGTTTTAATGTCAAATGCTCCTAGACCCAAAACCAGTGTAGCAAAATACTTAAGGTCTTTAGGTTTTAAAAATGAATATATGGAAAATGTTTACACATCAGGGGACGCTGCGCTTAGTGCGTTAGAACAAAATAAGCTAGGCAAATATTTTTTTCATTTAGGTCCCAAAAAAGACGAAGACTTATTTATGCGATTTATTCAATTTAAAAAGAAAAATATTAGGGAATCAGATTTTATTTTGTGCACAGGCCTTGATGAAAATAATGAAACTGATTTGAAGTACTATGAAAAATTTCTTAATGAACATTTATCAAAAAAGATGCTTTGCACAAATCCAGATTTGGCAGTTTATCGTGGAAATAAAAAAGAATATTGCGCCGGTTCAGTTGCAAAAATTTTTGAAAATTTAGGAGGAGAAGTTGTTTATTTTGGAAAACCATATAAAGATATTTATAATGATTGCGCAAAAAAGAATGAAAAAATTTTAGTAATAGGAGATAATTTAAATACAGATATTAGAGGAGCAAACAACATGAATTACGATTCACTTTTAATTGTAGATGGAATTCATAAAAATGAGTTTAAAAAAATTGATTTAAGCAATGTTCAAACAATTTTTTCCAAATATAACGTGACTGCTAATTTTATTCAAAAAAAATTGGAGTGGTAAACTATTTATGAAAATATTTAAATCAAGCAACATTTCTAAAAATTATAAAAATGCAGTTTTGGCCATAGGCAACTTTGATGGATTGCACAATGGACATAAAAAAGTTTTTCGTGAGGCAAAAATTTTAGCTAAAAAATTGAATTTAAAATTTGGAGTTCTTACTTTTAATCCACTTCCCGTAATGTATTTTAATAAAAAGATTAAAAATTTTAAAATAAATAATGATAAACAGAAGGAAGAACAGATAAAAAAATTAGGAGTTGATTTTTTAATTAATCAAAAATTTAATTATAATTTTTCAAAAAAAAGTTCTGATTTTTTTATAAAAAAAGTAATAAAAAGAAAAATTAATCCAAAATTTTTGTTTGTTAGTAATAATTTTAGATTTGGATATAATAGACAAGGTAATGTTTTTCAGTTAAGAAGCAGTGGTAAGGCTTTGGGATTTAAATTAGTAATCACCAAACCTTTTAAATATAAAAAAAAAATTATTTCTTCAACATTAATTAGAAGTTTATTGACATCTGGTAAATTAAATTTAGCAAACAAACTTTTGGGGAGAAATTGGTCAATCAACGGCCATGTTAAAAAAGGAAAAAAAGTTGGAAAAAAACTAGGTTTTCCAACATGCAACCTAGATATTAAAAATTATATATTAGCTAAACCAGGAGTATACGGAGTAAAAGTTAGGATTAACAATTCAAAAAAATTAATGAAAGGAATTGCAAATCTTGGATACAGACCCACTTTTGGCGGAAAAGATGTAATTTTAGAAGTTAATCTCTTTAATGTTAAAAGAAATTTGTATAAAAAAGAATTGACAGTATATTTTCAAAAATTTGTTAGAAGTGAAAAGAAATTTAAAAATAAAGAACAATTGATTAAACAAATATTTAAAGACATTCGGATTGCTAAAAATAGTTTTAAAAATAAAGTAATTTTATGACTAAAGAAAATTTAAATTTACCCAAAACCTCTTTTTCAATGAGAGCAAACCTTCCAAACAAGGAACCAGACATTATTAAATTTTGGGATGAGATTGACCTTTATAAGAAACATAGAGAAAAAGCAAAAGGTAAGGAAAAATTTATTTTACATGATGGCCCCCCATACGCAAATGGTCATATACATATGGGAACTGCTTTAAATAAAATACTTAAAGATATTGTTACAAGATTTCATCAAATGAATGGCAAAGACTCAAACTACGTACCCGGATGGGATTGTCATGGGTTACCAATAGAATGGAAAATTGAAGAGAGGTACAAAAAAAATAAAAAAAATAAAGATGAGATTCCAATAGGTGAGTTTCGAAAAGAATGTAGAGAATTTGCTAATGAATGGATAAATATTCACGTTAAGGAATTTAAAAGGCTTGGTGTTATAGGTGACTGGAATAACTATTACTCAACAATGAGTTTTGAAGCAGAATCAGCGATTGTTAAAGAGCTAGGAAAATTTTTATTAGAAGGTAGTCTTTATAGAGGATTCAAGCCAGTTTTGTGGTCGACTGTGGAAAAAACAGCTCTTGCAGATGCCGAGGTAGAATACAAAGACCATACATCTCATACTATTTATGCTGCGTTTAAAATTAATAAAACTAAATTTAAAGAGCTAAACGACTGTAAGGTAATTATATGGACAACAACACCGTGGACAATTCCAGCAAATAGAGCTTTGGCGTTTAATGAAAATTTAGAATACTCTGTAGTTCAAATCGGAGATGGATCAAAAGATTTTATAAACCAAAAAATAATAGTAGCGTCTGAACTGCTAAAAAATATTGTAAAAGAGTGTGAAATAAAAAATTACAAGATAGTCAAATCGTTTAAAGGTGGATTGTTTGAAGGAACTATTTGTGATCATCCACTAAAAAAACTTGGATACGTTTTTGATGTACCAATGCTCAATGCGCAATTTGTAACGTTGGAACAAGGAACAGGTATTGTTCACACAGCTCCAAGTCATGGTCCTGACGATTTTAATCTTTGCCTTAAACATGGAATTAAAGCTGGAGATACAATCGATGATTCTGGACGCTATACTAAAAATATACCTGGTTTTGAAGGCACACATATTTTCAAAGCTGATCCAATTATAATTGAAAAATTAAAGGAACAAAAAAATTTACTAGGCCATGGCAAGCTTAATCATAGCTACCCACATTCTTGGAGATCAAAGGCACCGTTAGTTCACAGAGCTACACCACAATGGTTTATCTCTATGGAGAGTCACCAGTTGCGAAAAAAAGCTTTGAAAGCAATTAGTGAAACAAATTTTTACCCACCGAAGGGACAAGAAAGAATTCGATCAATGATAGAGCTTAGACCAGATTGGTGTATATCGAGACAGCGTACTTGGGGGGTGCCATTACCCATTTTTATTTCTAAGAAAACAAATGAAATTCTTAAAGATAAAGATGTGATCGATAACATAGCAAGCATTTATGCAAAAGAAGGATCTGATTGTTGGTTTAATGATGATCCTCAAAGATTTTTGGGCAAAAAATATAATAAAAAAGATTTTATTAAATCAACAGATATATGTGAAGTGTGGTTTGATAGTGGATCCACTCATTCTTTTGTTCTTGAAAAAAGAAAAGATTTGAAATGGCCAGCATCAATGTATCTTGAAGGTTCAGATCAACATCGAGGCTGGTTCCATTCATCTCTCCTTGAGTCTTGCGGAACCAGAGGTAGAGCTCCTTATGAAAGTATATTGTCTCACGGTTTTGTTGTTGATGGAAAAGGACTTAAAATGTCAAAATCTTCAGGAAATATAATTTCACCTGATGAAATACTAAAAAAATATGGGGCAGATATTCTTAGAATTTGGGTCGCTTCTTCAGATTATGCTGAAGATTTAAGAATTGATTTTTCTATTTTAGAACAACATGCAGAATCGTACAGAAAGATAAGAAATACATTTAGATTTTTGCTAGGCAATCTTCAAGATAAATTTGAAAACATCGAAATTAACTCCAAAGAGATTTTAAAATTTCCAGAGTTAGAACTATACATGCTTCATCAGATTTATGATTTAAATAAAAAATTCAATAATTATTTTAAAGAATATAATTTTCATAAGCTCTATAAGGAACTATCAAATTTTTGCTCACAAGAATTGTCAGCCTTTTACTTTGATATCAGAAAAGATATTTTATATTGTGATGAAAAAGAATCTTCAAAACGAAAAGCCTGTATTACACTTCTTAATATATTATTGGATGTTTTATTAAAGTGGTTTGCCCCAATTATTTCATTTACCACTGAAGAAATTTTTAAAATAGTAAAAAAAGACAAAAATGACAGTATTCACTTGAGTAGTTTTCCGTCGATACCTGAAACATGGCATAATGATAAACTTTCTCAAAGATATAGTGAGCTTAAATCTATAAGAAATGTTTGCAATGCTGCTATAGAGGTAAAACGAACCAATAAAGAAATAGGCTCAAGTTTAGAAACAGATCTAGAAATTTATTTAAATCAAAATTATTTTAAACTTATTGATGACTTAGATTTGCCTGAATTTTGTATTACTTCTAATGCCATAATAAAAAATTTAGATGAATCAAAAAATAAAAATATCTTTAGTTTAGAACAAGTTTCGGGAATTGGAGTTTTGGTAAAAAAAGCAGATGGAAAAAAATGTGAAAGATGCTGGAAAATTAAAAAAGAAGTAAGTGAATCAAATAATAACAAGTGCACAAGATGTTCGAAAATAAAATAAAAGAAGTTTCAAATGTATGCTGAAATTAACTAAAAATCATCTAATATGCATAATTTTTATTGTTACAATTTTTTTATTAGATAGATTAACAAAAATATATGTTTTAAATTTAAGCGAGATGGGAACTCAAGTCGATTTTTACATCTTTCCTTTTTTAAATATTTATTTAGTTTGGAATACAGGTATCGGTTTTGGGCTTTTTTCGATTGAGCCTAATTTATTTTATCATTTTATAACTTTTCTAATAATTGTAATTAACTTTATATTAATTTATTTACTAATTAAATCTTCAACGCAAAAAAGTTTTTTGTTTGCTGTAATTTTAGGCGGTTCTTTAGGAAATATGTATGATCGACTATACTATTTTGCTGTTCCTGATTTTATAGATTTTCATATAGGTGATTTCCATTGGTTTATCTTTAATGTTGCAGATATTTTTATTACAATAGGTATTATAGGTTTAATTATTTTTGAATTATTTGATTTAAATTTTAATGAACAAAAAAATTAATATATTTTTACTACTTTTAATTCTATTTTTACAATCTTGTGGATCCTGGGATGAAGTAAAAAAAGGTATCACAGGACAAAAAACAAGCTCAACCGATGAATTTTTAGTGGAAAAAAAGGATCCTCTTGTTAAACCTCCAAACTTTGAAGAATTACCTGTACCAGGATCCAACACAGGCAACGTCGAGTCGTCAGAAGATGATACCGAGTTACAATCTTTGACAAGCTTAGAGAGCGAAGAGGAAGTGTATGAGGCAGCAGAAACCGGTTCAACAGAAAGTAACATTTTAAAAAGGATTAAGAAAAAATAATGTTAATTAGCAACTCAATAGTTGTAGATTCAAATTTTTTAAGAAAATTTAAAATAAATTTAAAAAAGACTAGAGTCGAATTTAATTTTGTTAAGAAAAATTTTACAATAATAGCTCCTTTTTTAAAATATTATACGAAATTTAACCCATTTAAAAATAATCCTAATTTAAAAAAATTTTTAAGATATAAAAATTTAGTTATAATTGGAATGGGCGGATCATCTTTGGGTATTAAGTGTATTTACTCATTTTTTAAAAATAATATTAAAAAAAATATTTTATTTTTTGATGATTTGGATGTTAATTTATATAAAAATTTATCTAATTTGAAAGATCTAAAAAATACTTGCTTTTTAATAATTTCTAAATCAGGTAATACTCTTGAAACTTTGACAAATTTAAATGCAATATCTCCAAAATTTATAAATAAAAATAATTCTTTAATCATCACCGAAAATAATTTGAACACTCTAAATACTATTGCTAAAAAAAATAATATCCAGATTTTAAAACACCCACGTAATGTTGGTGGAAGATTTTCAATATTTTCTGAAGTGGGTCTTTTTCCAGCTTCATTGATGGGTATAAAAATTAATAAAATAATAAAAAATTTAAAAATTTTTAATTCAAAAAAAATAGAAAATGAAACTATTAGAAATGTAGCATTTTTATTTTCTCTTTATCAAAGTGGTTATAAAAATAATATTTTATTAAACTATGATAAGGATTTTAATGATTTATGTTTTTGGTACCAACAATTAATTTGCGAAAGTTTGGGGAAAAATAAAAAAGGTTTTTTAACAATGTTATCACCAATGCCCAGAGATAATCATAGCATGTTGCAATTCTATCTAGATGGTTTTGACAAATGTTTTTTTACTTTTTTAAATTCTAAAGGTAGGTCAAAGATAAAGATTTCAAAAAAATATCTCTCAAAAAATCAAAAATTTTTATCATCCAAGAGCGTCAAGGAAGTTGTAGACATCCAAAACATAGCTACTAAAATTATATTTAAAAAAAGAAATAAACCTTTCAGAGATATTAGTATTAAAAAAAATGAAAAAAATTTTGCTTTTTTAATTTCTTTTTTAATATTAGAAACAATTATTTTAGGAAGATTATTAAAAGTTAATGCTTTTAACCAACCAGCAGTTGAAGAGGTTAAGATAGAAACTAAAACGATTTTACAAAGATAAAATATTTCCAAACAAAATTTTTGAATTACCATATATTTTTTTTTCAATGCATTTGTAGGAATCAAAGTAAGTGTTATCAGCTTTATTTCTGTGAAGAACTATTAAGATTTTTGAAGAAAAATTATTTTGTTTAATTAGACATTGAAAAATTTTTAATATTTTTTCTTCTTTAAATGGTGGATCCAAATAAATTAGACTCGTTTTTTTTTTTAAAAAATTTTTATTTTTTAGCAAATGAAATACATCATCTTGATAAACGTCGGATATGTTTTCAACCTTTAATTTTTTAATATTTGTATAAAGGTTTTTTAATGCAATAGAATTTTTTTCTACAAAAGTAACATTTTCAGATCCTCTCGAAATACACTCAAGACCAAAAGATCCTGTTCCAGAAAACAGATCCAAAATTTTTGAGCCTTGAAAGTTAAACATTAGCTTTGCAGAGTGAGTTAGAACATTAAAAATCCCTTCTTTTGCAGAGTCTTTTAAAGGTCTGATAGATTTATCGATTGTTTGATTCAGAGTGATTTTTTTATATTTGCCAGATATTATTCTCATATTTTTATTTTATGTTTATAGCTTTCCAACCTATATCACTTCTATAAAAACCATCTTTCCAATCTATATCTTTAATTATTTTTATAGAGTTACTTCTAGCTAAATTTAATGTTTCTGCTTTTGAGGTTGCGTTCAAAACCCTACCTCCTTTAGAAAAAACTTTTCCATCTTTCAAATATGTACCAGCGTGAAAAAGTATGGAATTTTCATTATTATTTATTTTATCTAAATTGGGTATGAGTTTATTATTAGAGTATTTTAAAGGATAACCCTTTGAACATAATACTATAGTTATACTTTTCTTTTTGCTCCAATTGATTTGGACATTACTTATTTTTTTTTCTAAAATACTCAAAATTATTTCTAACAAATCGCTTTCTAAACGTATCATCAGTGCTTGGCATTCAGGATCTCCCATACGAATGTTGTATTCGATCAGGAACGGCTCATCTTTAACTATCATAAGTCCTGCATATAAAATGCCCTCATAGGGATGTCCCATTTCTTTCATTGCTACAAGAGTAGGTGTAATAATTTTATTTTTAATTTTGCATTCTAATTCTTTCGTTAACAAAGGTGATGGAGAATATGCTCCCATGCCACCTGTGTTAGGACCGGTATCTCCTTCGCCAACTTTTTTATGATCTTGAGCAGAACCAAAAAATTTAAAATTTTCTCCATCAGTCAAAACAAAATAGCTTAGTTCCTCACCTTGTAAAAATTCCTCTATAACAACTACTCTGGAACTTTCAAATTTTCCATCCAATATTTCTCTAACTTCTTTTTTTGCTTCATCTTTAGATTGACAAATTACAACACCTTTTCCAGCTGCCAATCCATCAGCTTTTACTACTATTGGAGTGTTAGAGGTTTCAATAAAAGATTCTGCTTCTGTTTTTTTAATAAAAATTCCAAACTTTGCAGTTGGTATATTTTTTTTTTCACAAATTTTTTTCATGAAAGCTTTGGAGCCTTCTAGTTGTGAAGAAAATTTTTTAGGACCAAAAACTTTAATATTATTATCTTTTAAGAAATCTACAATTCCAGAAACTAATGGCTGTTCTGGCCCCACAACCACAAGATCAATTTTATTATTCTTGATCACATCCAACAAGATATCAAAGTTTAAAATATCAATATCCACATTGGTTGCGATATTTTTTGTACCTGCATTTCCAGGGATGCAAAACAAATTCTTTATTCTTTTAGATTGTTTGAGTTTGTAGCATAAAGCATGCTCTCTTCCGCCACTTCCTATAACTGCGATATTCATATATATTGTTAATCTGTATATTAAAATTAAAAAAATATGAATGAAAATTTAGCAAAAGTAATATACAAGCCAAATAACATTGAAGTGGTTAAGATGGGAACCCATGTTATTTGTTCAGTATCAGGAAAAAAAATACCACTCGGAGAGTTAATCTATTGGAATGTCGAATTACAAGAAGCTTATTTTTCACCAAAAGAAGCGCAACAAAGATATGAAGAGTTGAATAAAAAAAAATGAAAATAATATTTATTATATTTTTTTTATTTTTTACAACCACAAGTTTTGCCACAAGCTTCAAAGGAAAATTTATACAGGGTGGATTCATCATTGGGCAAACAGAAGCAGGTTCGAAGGTAACGATCGATAAAAAAAAAGTGAAGGTTACAAAGGAAGGGTTTTTTGTTTTCGGTTTAGGCAGAGATAGAAAATATGATGTTATAATTAATGTAGAAAATAATGGAGAAAAAGAAAAAATTGTAAAAAAAGTTTTAAAGAGAAAATATAATATTCAAAGAATAGACGGTTTAGATGAAAAAAAAGTTACTCCGCCTGAAGAAGTATACGAAAGAATCAAGAGTGATAATAGGCTGATAGCATCGGCTAGGGCTACGAATAGTGATTTAGAATTTTTCAAAAACAAATTTGCCTTACCTCTTAAAGATGCAATCATCACAGGTGTTTATGGAAGCCAAAGAATTTTAAATGGTAAACCTAAATGGCCACATTATGGTTTAGATTTTGCGGCTAAAGAGGGGACAGAAATTAAAGCTATGTTAGATGGTGTAGTTACTCTTGCAGAGCAAGATTTGTATTATACAGGGGGCACTTTAATATTTGATCATGGACATGGCGTTTCAACCCTTTATATGCATATGCAACAATTGTTTGTCAAAAAAGGTGAAAAAGTAAAGCAGGGAGATATTATTGGCACAGTGGGATCGACTGGTCGTTCAACGGGAGCACATTTGGACGTTAGACTAAACTGGTTTAATGTTAGATTAGATCCTGCAATAGTTTTAAATTTTTAATTGTGTTTTTAAACGGAAATTCCTCTTGAATTTGAATCTTTATCCAATTAAAGTCAGAAAAAAAAATCTTATAAGACCAGATATTAATTGTTATGCAAAAATCAGGAAATAGGGTTCTTTCCGCAGATCCAAAAAGATTTGAAGGAATAAAGAGAGACTACAACGAGAAGGACGTAGAAAAGCTCAGAGGAACTTTTGACATTGAGTACACTGTTTCAAAAACACTTGCTGAAAAGCTTTGGCAATTATTAAATACTTCAAATTATATAAATTCACTAGGTTCTTTATCAGGAAATCAAGCAGTGCAGCATGCAAAAGCTGGATTAAAAGTTATTTACTTAAGTGGTTGGCAAGTTGCAGCAGATGCGAATAGCGCTGGAGAAATGTATCCAGATCAAAGTTTATATCCATATGATAGTGCACCTAAATTAGTGGAGGCAATGAATAATGCTTTAATCAGAGCGGACCAAATTCAACATTTAGAAAAAAGCGAAGGCCAAACCAATGGAAAGGCTTTAGTAGATTACAAACTACCAATTATCGCAGATGGAGAAGCTGGATTTGGAGGACCACTAAATGTTTTTGAATTGACAAAAAAATTTATAAAATCAGGTGTGGCAGGTGTTCATTTTGAAGATCAACTTGCATCCGAGAAAAAATGTGGACACATGGGAGGAAAAGTTTTGGTGCCAACTCAAACAATGTTGCGAAATTTAAAATCTGCTAGACTCGCAGCGGATGTAATGGGAGTTCCTCTAATTATTGTAGGCAGAACAGATGCTAACGCAGCAAAATTAATTACAAGCGATGTTGACGAAAACGATAAACCGTTTTTAACAGGGAAAAGGTCTCCCGAAGGATTTTATTATGTTAATCATGGATTAGATCAAGCAATTTCCAGAGGTTTGGCTTACGCACCTTATTGTGATCTAGTTTGGTGCGAAACTTCTAAACCTGACTTGAAGGAAGCCAAAACATTTGCTGATGCGATACATAAAAAATTTCCCAAAAAACTGCTAGCTTACAATTGTTCACCATCTTTTAATTGGAAAAAAAATTTAACAACAAAAGAAATTGAAATTTTTCAACAAGAAATGGGAAAAATGGGATATAAATTTCAATTCATCACTCTTGCGGGTTTTCATGCTCAAAACTATGCAATTTTTGATTTAGCAAAAAAATACAAAGAGCAGGGAATGTCAGCATATTCAAAACTGCAACAACAAGAATTTGATAGAGAAAAAGATGGATATACAGCAACTAAACATCAACGAGAAGTTGGTACATCTTATTTTGATGCCGTTTCCAATACAGTAAGTTCTGGTGAAAGTTCAACTACTGCTATGGAAGATTCTACCGAAAAGGAACAGTTTTAAAATCAAAGACTTTTAGTTTCAGAATACCATCTACACGTATCGCATCCATAATTAGGTGCTGGTATTTTTTTATTATAATAGCATTTTTCAAGTTCTACCAAGGTATCTTCAATATAATCTGTTTTTAAATCGTAAGACAAAAGCTGGATTTTAAAATTTAATTTACTTTCAAAGGTTTTCTGATGCTCTTCACGACCATTGCATAATATCCAATATCCTGTTTTAAAAACTTTAAATTTATTTAATTTTAACAAATAGGCATAGAAATCTAATTGTCTCAAATAAGATTTATGATAGCTTTTTGATGATGTCACATAATTAATTTCTTCTTTTGTTGATGTGGCTTTGTAATCTAAAATGACTACTTCATCTGTATCTTTGTTTAACCAGATGTCATCTATTGATCCATAAATTACAAAATTTGTTTTAGTTGATTTTGCTCTTACTCCTTTAAAGTTATTTCTAAAATCTTTTAACTTCTGTTCGTCTATTTTATAAGGAACAAAATTTAATTTATATTTTATAAAAATTGGATGGGGTTCTTGTTTTTTTCTATAAATATCAAATTCATTTTTTAATAAAGAGTCTACTCTACTATTGATTGGATATCCTGGCGTTCCTATAGGTCTTATTTTTAGTTTTCTTTCTAGGTAAAAACATCTTTTACATCTTATAAAGCTTTCCCAAGCAGTTCTGCTTACGTTTTGCATTATTTCCATCTATTGTGTGACCAAATCCATTGTTCAGGATTATCTTTTATCATTTTCTCCATAACAGAGTTTAGTTTAATAGATATGTCCAAAATATCTTTGTTTTGATCTTCAGATTTTTTTACATCAATTGGTTTTTCAACAACCATATTAAATTTTACATCAGAGGTTCTCTCCAAGCTTATTGGAACGATTTTACTATTAAATTTCAAGGCTATTTGTGCAGGGATGGTAGTTGTGTAGGCGGGTTGATTAAAAAATAAAATTTTCTCTCCTTCAGTGACTCTCTGATCTATCATCAGGGCTACTGAATTTCCCTCTTTAATTTTTTTCAAAATTTCCCTCATGCCTGCCCTGCCTTTTTTAATTTGGCTAGGGCATATATATTTTAGTCGCCAATACTCCATCAAAGGGTTTAAGAAAACATTATTTAAAGGTCTATATATGGCTGATAAATTTATACCATGATTTGATAGTTGCATGGCCATGAGTTCAAAGTTTGCAAAATGTCCTGATATGAAAATAACTGATTCATTTTTATCTATAATTTTTTTTAAAATATCTTTTCCCTGAATTGTAACCAATTGTTCAGGAGATTTGTTACTAAATTTATTTAGGAAAACATATTCAGCAAAGGTTCTTCCATAATTAGACCACATCCCTTTTATGATTTTTTTTTCATCAGAGCTACTTATATTAGGAAATGCGAAATTAATATTTTTACTTATTATTTTTTTTGATCTAAATAAAGGACCTATTATAATACCTATTTTTTCTCCTAATGCTGAGGCGTTTTTTAGACCAATAATTTTAAAAATTGCAAAAAGTGATATTATAAATAAAAACTGAATAAAATATTTTATATATTTCATATGATTCTTTTAATTTTATCAATTAATTGATTTTTTTTTTCTATAGCTAATGTAATTTTTAAAATACTGATTTTATCATGAAATTCTTTCTTAATTCTTAAAAAATCCTTTTCTGTTGTTAGTAAGATAGCCCCCATTTCTTCAGCTTGATTAATTAGTTTTTTTATTTCATCATCAGTATAGTTGTGGTGATCGGGGAAAGAGGAGTTTTTAAGTGTATTAATATTATTTTTTTTTAAAAGTTCAAAGAAACCTTCCGGGTTTCCAATTCCGGCAAAAGCAATAACAGATTTATTTAAATAATTTTCTATATTAATTGGTTTGTATTCAAAATAAAAAATATCAATGGTTTTATTTAATTTTCTTATTTTATTTTCTATTAGGTCATTTTTTTTACCTTTTACAAGTATACAGTCAGCACGTTTTATTCCACTTTGTAAACTTTCTCTCAAGGGACCGGCTGGTATTAACAAACCATTACCAGTCCATAATTTTTCATCGAAACATAAAAAAGAAAAATTTTTTTCCAATGAAAAATCTTGAAAACCATCGTCCATTATTGCTACATCAAATCCATTTTCTTGTGCCAATTTAATAGAGTCGATTCTCTTTGAAGAGCTGAATACATTACCGTATTTTGACAAAAGTTTATTTTCGTCTTCTGTTAAATTACGATTTTTCATAACGAAACAAGTTTTTTTACCCAATCCTTTTAATATAGAATAGAGTTCGATTGAGAAGGGAGTTTTTCCAGTGCCACCTAAATATATATTTCCAACACACATTACTTTTATTGGAAATTTTTTTTTTTTATTAAGTTCTTTTTTAATTACAAAAAGGCACCAATACACATATGAGAAAGGAATCAATATTAGCGCGATTAGAGAAACTTTATTTTTTTTCCAAAATTTAGGTTTCAATAACATATTAAATTATATTACGGTTTTTATTTCTTTCACTATATTATTCAAAATATTTTCTCCATGTTCATTAATTACTTTGATTATATTTTCTTTTTCATGAAAATCACTATGAAAATTAATTTTTAAAAATTTATATAATTCATCATCATTATTAATAACTTTACTTAAATTTGTATTATTTAAGTATTCATAAACTTCCCAAAAATTTTGAATGTATGGGCCATGACAAATTTTGCAGCCTAACTTTGCAGCTTCAATGGGATTTTGGCCTCCATGATTTACCAAAGATCCACCCAGGAAAGCTAAATGTGATAACGAAAGATATTTTGTTACTTCACCATAGGTGTTTACCAATAAAATATCCGTAGAGTCTTTTATATTTTCATTTTCCTTAATCGTTTGTATTTCTAAATTAAAATTTAATAAAGATTTTTTAATAGAATTTATTCTAGAAATATGTCTTGGAATTATAATTCCCAATATATTTTTGTTTTCTGATTTAAGCTTTAAATGTGCTTTTGCACAAATGACTTCTTCTGAAGGATGGGTACTTACCGCACACCAAATTTTTTTTTTACTTTGTTTTTTGTTTTGGAAAGTCACATTTCTTGAAAATTTTAAATTACCAAAATTTTTTATTTTTTTTGCTCCAAGTTTTTCTAGGTAAATTTCAGTTTCTTTATTTGATGATATACATAAATCAATTTTCTTAAATAAACTGAAAGAAAAATTTTTTAAAAATTTCCACTTCGAAAAAGTTTTTGAAGTAATTCGTGCATTCAAAAGAATTAATGGTATTTCATTTTTTTTAACTTCATGAATTAAGTTTGGCCAAATTTCAGACTCTATTAATACCAAGGCATTTGGGTTCCAGTGGTCAAGGAAATTTTTAATATATTCAATTTTGTCCATAGGAAGAAATTGGTGAATAATTTTTTTGTTATTTGTATACTTTTTTTCAAATATTTGTGAGGAGCTTAATGTAATGGATGTTACAAGTATTTTTTCAAACAAATTTTCTTTTAAAAGCTTATCGATCAAAGGAAAAATGCTCAACAGCTCTCCTACGCTTGCCGCATGAAACCAAATTATTCTATCTTTGTTAGCTGCTAGATTAGTTATTGCTAGTTTTTCCAAATATCTTTTTGGATGTTCTTTATTATTTTTTACTCTTATTTGAAGGTAGATTTTGAAAAATATAGAAAATATATTAATAAGTATGTTATAGAATATGAACATCAGACGGCTTCTAATTGTTTGTCATAAAGATTTTTATAAATTTTAGAAGTGTTCAAAAGTTCTTTATGTTTTCCTGATGCTACTATTTCTCCATTGCTTAGTACGAAAATTGTATCCGCTTTCATTATGGTAGATAACCTGTGGGCTATAATTATGGTTGTTTTATTTTTTGTTAGATTGGTAATTGCTTGCTGAACTTGGTTTTCTGATTCAGCATCAAGAGAAGATGTCGCTTCATCTAGGAGTATTATGGGTGCATTTTTTAAAAGAGCTCTAGCAATAGATAACCTTTGTTTTTGTCCACCAGACAGTCTTACTCCATTTTCACCAATAATAGTATCAAGTTTTTTTGGCAAATTATTTATAAACTCTTCAGCTGCAGCTAATTTTGCAGCTTCCGTTATTTCAGCTTTGGATGCATTTAGATTTGCATAGGCAATATTAGAAATTATTGTGTCGTCAAATAGAGTTATGTCTTGACTTACTAAAGAAATATTTTTTCTAAGTGATTGCAAAGATACTTCTCCAATATTTTGATTATCAATAAGAATCGCACCTATTTGGGGATCATAGAATCTTGGCAAAAGATTAAAAATTGTACTTTTTCCAGCTCCACTATGTCCAACTAGTGCCGCAGTGGAACCTCCCTTTATTGTAAGATTAATATTTTTAACTGCGTGCTGATCCGATGATGGATAAGAAAAATTTACATTTTTAAATGAAATACCCGCATCCTTAATTGTTAGATTTTTAGAACTTTCCTCTTCTTTGATAGATATTTTTGTGTCTATAATTTCAAAAATTCTTTTAGCCGCAGCAAAACCTTGGTTGATGACAATATTAATAGAGGCTAATGATCTGATGGGTTGATATGCCAACATCATTGCCGCTAAAAAAGAAAAAAAATTATTAATTCCAATTTTATTTTCCATGACCAAATAACCCGAGTAATAAATAAATCCAGCAATTATGAATCCAGTTAAAATTTCCATGATAGGGGTTGCTCTTATTTGTATAATTGTCATTTTTTTTATCTTTTCTATTAATCCATAAATAAACTTTTTTGCTCTTCCGTGTTCATAATTTTCTTTTTGATAAATTTTAATCACTTTTGATGCCTTAAGAATTTCTGATAAAAAACGTGCTAAATTACCGGAATGTTCTTGTGCTTCTCTAGCAGCTTTTCCCATTCTTTTTCCAAGAGACCTAGATATAATTGCTGCGCAAGGTATCATTAATATAGCAAAAATGGCCAATCGCCAATTTTGATAAAACATCAAACAAATAAGAAACACTAAGGTGAGAGTATCCTTCATCATATTTAATAATGCAGTGCTCACTAATTCTCTCATTAACTGAGTATCAAAAATAAAATTTGAAATAAATTTTGCAGAATGCTTGTCTTCTATTGTGTGAACATCAGATTTAAGAATAGTTTCCGCCATTTCTTGTTGAAGATCTCTAGAAATATCTAAGCCAACTTTTATTGTAGTAGCTCTAGCTAGAAAAAGAGAAATTCCTTTTGCAGAAAATGCAACAACAATTGCTATTGGAATTAAATAAAGCATTGATAAGTTTTTATCTAAAAATATTTTTTTAATAGCAGGATCTAATAGCCATGCTGTGGCAGCGGTGCTCAATGCAACGATTACTGAAAGTATCAAAGCAAATACTAATCTTTTAAAGTACTTATTAACTTTAGTTTTAATTAATCTTTTAAATATTTCAGAATTTGTCATTTATTTTATATATAATTTGTTAGTAAGGTAATAAAAACTAAAATTCCAATATAATTGTTACTTTTAAAAGCTTTAAGACAAGTTTCTGGTTTATTTTTGTTAAAATTTTTAATTTGTGAGTAAAATTGATAAACTATTATCATAAGTATCAAAAAATAAAAAAGATTAGCACCAACAAAGAAAGTTAAAGTTATTAAAAAAGTGACTGTTATCAAGTAACATATTGTGACAAAATTTTTTACATTATTTTTAAATTTAATTGCTGTTGATTTTGTTCCAATAATTTCATCATCCTGTATATCTTGAAGTCCATAAATGGTGTCATAGCCGAGTGTCCAAAATATGGCCGCAATGTATAAAATTATTGGTTCAATCGATATAGAATTTGTTATTGAGGTCCAAGCCATAATAATTCCCCAATTAAAAGTAAGTCCTAAAAAAAGCTGGGGCCAGTAAGTAATTCTTTTCATAAACGGATAAGCAAATGCTAAAAACATTGACCCTAAACCAAGAATTATTGTTCTCAAGTTAAATTGTAACAATATGAAGAAGGCTATTGAACAAAGTATGATTACATAAATTAGAGACTGAAATACTGAAATTTTCCCAGAAGCAATCGGCCTTTTTTTTGTTCGCTCAACTTTTTTGTCTATATCTCTATCAACAATGTCATTAAAAATACATCCCGCACTTCTCATTAAAACAGAGCCTAAAAAAAATAAAATTAAATATTTTAAATATAATAATTTTCCCCAATAAAAATGAAAACCAAAAAAAGGATCTAAATAGTATGCAAGTGTAATTCCCCATGCGCATGGCCAAAATAATAATAAAAAACCTATTGGTTTATTGAGCCTTGTTAATTGAATAAATATTTTCAATTTTTCCATCAAGGAATAATAAGTGCAGGCCCTATAATTTTTCTGGATTCTAAATCTTTATGGGCCTGGACAACATCATCAAGTGAGTATTTTTTAAATATTTTTATTTTAATCTTTCCTAATTTTATTGTTTCAAATAGTTTGTCTGCCGCCTCCTTGAGCTCGTTTGGCGTTCCAAGGTATTGACCTATAGAAGGTCTTGTAAAAAAAAGTCCTTTTGGTTGAATCATTTTTCCAACATTTATATTTTCTAGGGGTCCTGATGCATTTCCAAAGGACACCATCATGCCTCTTATTTTTAAACATTCGATCGATCTTTCAAAAGTTGCTTTTCCCACTCCATCATAAACTACATGGACACCTGCTTTTTTAGTAATTTCCAGAACTTTTTCAGAAAAGTTTTCCTTAGAATAATTTATTACAAAATCACAACCATTTTTTTTTGCTATACTAATTTTTTCATCCGAGCCAACAGTTCCAATAACTTTACATCCTAGACTTTTTGCCCATTGACAAAAAACTTGTCCCACTCCACCCGCGGCAGCATGAAATAATAATGTTTCATTAGATGATATCGGGTAGGTTTTATAAAGGAGATAAAATGCTGTCAGCCCTTTGGTCATTATGGATGCAGCTGTATCAAAAGTTATTTCATCAGGTAATTTTACTAAATTTTTTGTTGGATAATTTCTTTCGGAGGAATATGAGCCAAGAGGTATTCCTGCATATGCTACACGGTCGCCAACAGAGAAATTTTTAACTTTCTTGCCAATTTCTTTAATAATGCCAGCACCTTCAGCACCTATTCCCGACGGTAAATTAACAGGATATAAACCAGATCTATGATAAGTATCTATATAATTTAATCCAATTGCTTTGTGTTCAATTAAAACTTCATCTGGATTTGTTTTGTCTAGTTTAACGTTAACAACTTTTAAAACCTCAGGTCCTCCATTTTTTTCAATTTTTACTGCTCTTGTCATTTTTTATTAGATGATTTTAAGTAATTCTTTTAAATCTTTAATAACAAATTTTG
>MDTE01004919.1_pt1 | contig 18689 bp, 13 predicted proteins | sample 811231 | NCBI WGS metagenome assembly MDTE01 (sample SAMN05326651, study PRJNA326480) | marine metagenome | isolation source: seawater | place: Indian Ocean: Red Sea | collected 2010 | reverse complement strand
GCTATAACCCCAGAGAGGAAAGTCCGGGCACCACAGAACAAGGTGCTTCCTAACAGGAAGATATTTGAAAAGCCAAATAATGGAAAGTGCAGCAGAAAATATACCGCCTTCGGGTAAGGGTGAAATGGTGGTGTAAGAGACCACCAAATCTAAAACAAATTTTAGATTTGTGTAAACCCCACCTGGTGCAAGATTGAATAGTTTCCAAGATGTTGTTCGCATCGATTAAGGAATGGGTAAATCGCTTGATATCTACGGTGACGTATTTACTAGACAAATGACCATCTCTAAAGTTTAATTAAACTTTAGAACAGAACTCGGCTTACAGGTCGACTCAATTATATTTTTAATTATTTTTATTAATGTAGGTTATAATTAGTGAATCAGCTATGAAAATTACTAGAGAAGCAATCCAAATCCAGGGAGGTTATGGATATGTGCATGAACATGATGTAGAACGTTTTTTTAGAAATGCAAAAATTATTAAAATAGTTGAAGCAACAAATGAAATTCAAAAATTAACCATTGCTAGAGATATCATTAAAAAACCACAGATACAATGATAAAGAAGAAAATTTTAAATTCAATATCCTTATTATATTTTGATAAATATTTAAAACAGTACTCCATAATAACTTCATTAATTATTTTAATATCCTTTCTATTCCCCAGAGGAGAAGTCTTAAAATATACATATCAAATAAATGATATTGCTAGCGATGCAATAATCGCACCATTTACCTTCCCAATTTTAAAGTCAGAAGAGAAACTGAAACTAGATTTAAGTGACAAAAAAAAATCGATCCCCTACATTTTTAATAGAAGTGATCAAATTGTGAGCCAGAGTGTATCGGCATTAACAGAATTTTTCAATATGATTAAGGATTTACGTAATGCCTATATGAGGTTAGATCAATCAAAAAAACTAGTTTATGAAAACCGCTACAATAAGCAATACGAAAAAGCTAGGTTAGAGTATATATCCGATAGTACAAACTTAGAAATATTAAGCAACAATTTCTCTAAACTTTACCCATTTGTACTTAATAAAGTTAGTTGGAATGACTATGTGTCACTGCCAAAAAACTTAAAGGATTCAAAAGAACTCCTTAAACATAGTGGCTTAATTTTACAAATATGTAGGAATAGATGGTCTGAAGGCATCTATGATATAAACATAAAAGATATTTTCAGCAGAAAAGTTACAGTTAACCAGAACGAGCTCCCTATTATTGCATCGCCTGAAAATTTTAATGACCTTGAGTTAGCCTGGATAAAGTCTAAAAAAGAATTAATATCTTCTCTAAACGAAGCTGATGAATTTCTAGACCTTGGATATGACCTTATAATTGAGTTCATGAAGCCGAACCTACTATTTGATCAACAATTAACAGAAAAAAAGCAAAATGAAAGTTTGGATAAAGTCCCTAGAAGTCAGGGGGTGGTCTTAAAAAATGAGTTGATTGTTGATGCGAATGTTCGAGTAACAAAAGATGTACTTCTAAAATTAAGTTCATTGGCACATGCTGTAATGCAAAAAGAAAAGAGAACCGGCTTTTTACAACAAATACAAGGATTTTTTGGTAGAATAATATTATTGTCAGTAATTCTATCTTTATTTTTTGCTTTTTTGGGAATTTATAAAAAAAACATATTTGAAGATTGGAAAATGGTCCTTTTAATCTCAATAGTTTTTATCATACAATTAATGTTATCTAATATAATTCTTTTACAATTGGAATTATCTGAATATTTAATCCCATTTACCATTGGAGCAATGACTCTTACCATTCTTTTTGATGCTCAAGTTGGTTTTATGGCAATAGCATCAATGGCAATACTTATGGGCTTAATGATGGGGCAAGGTATTGATTTGATAGTGGTTTCCTTATTCTGCTCGACAGTAGCAATTTATAATATTCGGAGATTGAGAAAAAGAAGTCAACTTTTTTCAACAATGTTTGCTCTTATTGCCGCTAGTTTTTTTGTTGCAATAGGTTTAGGACTTTTTAAAGACAACTCATGGGAAATTATTTTTCGAGATATTCAATTTCTTGCTATCAATAGTATTTTAGCTCCGATTTTTACATATGGTTTAGTAGGCGTTTTTGAAATGTTTTTTGATATTACAACCGATTTAACTTTGATAGAGCTTCTTGATTATGATCACCCGCTTCTTAAACGTGCTCAACAAGAAACAAATGGAACTTTTAATCACAGTATTGTTGTAGGTAATCTAGCAGAAGCTTGCGCTAATTCTATTGGAGCACATTCCTTATTATGCAGAGTAGGAGCTTATTATCATGATATTGGGAAAATGAAAAAATCGGAATATTTTATCGAAAATCAATTTGGAGCAGATAATAAGCATAATAAAATAACAGCAACTATGAGTGCTCGAATAATAAGAGCACATGTTAAAGACGGTTTACAATTAGCCAAGGAATATAGATTGCCAAAAGTTGTATCTGATTTCATTCCCATGCATCATGGTACGACCCGCGTAGAATATTTTTATCAAATGGCTCTTCAGCAAGCTGAAAATGACAAAACAAAAGTAGACGAATCGGCATTCAGGTACCCTGGACCAAAACCAAATACAAAAGAAACTGGAATCTTAATGCTCTGCGAAGCTATTGAAGCTGCGGTTCGTTCGATTAAAGAACCAGACATTCGAAAAATTGAGTCTATGATAGATAAGATTATTAAACAAAGAATTGAAGATGGACAACTTAGTGAGTGCCCTTTAACTCTTGACGAATTAAGAAAAATCAAAGGAAAAGTTGATGGAACAAGTGGAATGCTCCCTGTTTTGAGAGGTATTTATCATATTAGAGTTGAATACCCAGACGATAAAAAACTAAATCATAGAACATGATTAGCGTCATATCTCATTGTGATCCATCTTTAACTTCTCCAAACCTAAAATGTATCCAATCAATTGTGAAAAGTATTTTTACAGATAAAAAAATTAAAGATGCAGAACTCTCTTACATTTTTTGTGATGACATATATTTGTCTAATTTAAAAAAACAGTTTTTTAGTGAAGATCATTTTACTGATGTTATTGCATTCCGATTAAATAATTATGACGAGTTAAAAGTGGAAGGTGAAGTCTACATTAGTTTACCAAGAGCTAAAGAAAATGCTAAAATTTACGAAGCTCCCTACGAAGAAGAGGTTGCTAGACTAATAATTCACGGCTGTCTTCATTTGCTTGGTTTCTCAGATGAAACAAAAAACCAAAAAAAAATAATGGACGACCTTGAAAACTATTTTCTAAATAAAGTGCTCTGGTTAACTCTATTCCAAAATGGAAGCTAAATCTAAGGCAATAAAATCTTTTCTGGATCTTATCGAAATAGTTGAAAAACTTAGAAGCCCAGATGGATGCCCATGGGATAAAGAACAAACTCATGATTCTTTGTTGCCTTACTTTCTTGAAGAAGTATACGAAGTTATTGAAAGTGTAGAATCAAATGATTGGGAAACATTAAAAGAGGAACTAGGAGATGTTTTACTTCATATTTTATTACAAGCCCAAATAGCAAAAGAAACCGATAAATTTGATATTACGGCCGTTGTAGATGGTATTAATAAGAAGCTTATAAAAAGACATCCACATGTTTTTGGGGATAAGAAGAAAGATAATACCTCTCAACTCAAAAAAGATTGGGAGACACAAAAACATAATGAGAAAAAAAGAAAATCTCGCTTAGATGGAGTTCCTAATACATTACCCGCACTCATTAGAGCACAAAGATTACAAGAAAAAGCTTCATATGCAGGATTTGATTGGGAAAAAATAGATGATGCCTGGAAAAAGTTACATGAAGAATTAAACGAACTTAAATCAGCTCAAAAGTTAGGAGACATTGAAAATATTAAGGAAGAGATTGGTGATGTTCTTTTTTCAGTGGTTAACCTTTCAAGATTTTTCAATGTTGCGGCTGAAGACATGCTCCGTTACGCAAACCGTAAGTTTATTAAAAGGTTTCAATACATAGAGCAAAAATTAAAAAATGAAGGAGAAAAACTAGAGGATTGTTCATTAGAAAAGATGGATGAAATTTGGGAACAAGCAAAAAATCAGACTTAATTAATAATCTGCGCTCTATCCAAAAACTTTAATGAAGTTGTAATTTTTATCCTTTTTCTCCTTGAATTGTTATAATTATCTTTCTGGGGCTAGCCAAATTACGGTGTTCACATAAGTAAATTCCTTGCCATGTGCCTAAGTTAAGTCTACCATCACTGATGGGGATAAAAACGGATGATCCTAAAAGAGAACTCTTTAGATGAGCAGGTATATCATCAGAACCTTCATAATTATGCTGGTAGTAACTTTGGTTTTCTGGAGCAAGTATATTAAAATGAGACTCAAAGTCTTCACGAACAGTTTGGTCGGTATTTTCATTAATTGTAAGAGAAGCAGATGTATGCTTAATAAATAATTGTAGAGTACCAACTTTAATACTTTCTAATTCAGGAACATTCTTTAAAATGTCATTTGTTATTATATGAAAACCCCGATCTTTAGGTTTAAGATTGATTTGTTTTTGAATCCACATTAAGGTGATATTAGGTTTTTCGTTCCTTTTTTCTAGCTGCAGGGAACAGAATATTATTTAGAATTAATCTATATCCTGGTGAGTTTCGATGTAGAGTTAAATCTGTGGGAGGGTCACCAACAAAATGCTGATAATCTTCTGGGTCATGTCCGCCATAAAAAGTAAATGTCCCTTTACCAAAATTGCCATGCAGGTATTTAACTTGTTCAGAAGCTGGATCTTCTCCCATGACAACAATATGTTTTTTAATTTTATCTTTATGAAATCCAGTAGTCTGCCCCATAAATCCTTTAATGATTGGAACATGATTTTGAGTAAGCATTGAAGGCACAGGATCGTATTTAGCAGAAAATTCAAATAGGGTAAAATAATCAGCTTTTGCACCTCTAGTAATTGGGTTGTTGCTTGGTGGAAAATCTATATCTGAGAATTCATAAATCATTGGATCTGAAATTATTTTAAAATTTTCAAAAGCAAAACATTGTGAATAATCTAGATTATCTTGAATCTTGGGATTAGTAGGGGTTCCATCATAAACAGATTCAACTCCGTCAAGATTCCCCATTGCCAAGGCAATATCATATGAGTCGGTCGCTGAACACATTGCAAAAAGAAAACCTCCATCTTTCACATAACTTTTTATTTTTTTTGCGATGCCTTTTTTATGTTCATGAACACTAGCATATCCAAGTTTAGATGCTAGATCTTGGAATTGTATTTTTTGTTCTATGTACCATTTAGAATTACGATGACTTCGATAAAACTTACCATGCTGTCCTGTGAAATCTTCGTGGTGCAAATGCAGCCAGTCATAATTGCTCAATTTGCCTAAATGAACTTCAGTATCCCAAAGGGTTTCATAATCTACCTCAGCATATGTTAGTGCAAGGGTAACTGCATCGTCCCAGGGTTGTTTGTTTGGAGGAGTGTAAATGGCAATTTTAGGTTTTTTTTCTAAGAGCACTATATCCATATTGCTTTCGTTTATAGTAGAGTAGATATTTAATACATCATTTGAATTAAGTTTTTTGTATGTCACTCCTCTAACCCGACACTCTGTTTCAATGAAATTGTGAGTATCAATCAAAAAAGACCCTCCATGATAATTTAATAGCCATTCAATATTGATATTATTTTTCAAAGTCAAATATGCAATCCCATAAGCTTTTAAGTGGTCATTTTGTGCTTGATCCATAGGGATTAGTATTTTTTGTCCTGTAAGTATAGCAAAGGTAAATAAGTACAATAAAATTTTCATTAGCCTCCAGTTTTTTTAATTTTTCGAACATGATACCTAATTGGCTCATAGTAAATAGAATAAGTGAAATCATTCAAGATTTTCATATACTGCTCTAGAGGTTTGCCCTTAATCTTTCCTTGGGTTTCATAGATTTGTCCGGCAAGTATAATCCCTCTATCAGCAAATTCTGTATTATCGAGTAATAATGCATAGTCTAAAGCATCATTAAGGTTCCCCAATTGGAAGTTTAAAATAGCTAATCTTAAATGAGCTAACGATTTGATAGATGCATCAGGAAAATTATTAATTAGATATTCAAGCTCCTTTATTGCATCACCTAATTTTTTTTGTCTGACAAAAAGTTCAGATTTTTGAAAATATTTAAAAGGTGCATGATTAGTTGGCTCATGACAATATTTAAAGACAAGATTTTTTAATTCCATTAAATCATTAAAAGAAGGATCAGATGGTGCTATGTTATTAAAAGTTAATTCAATGTTATGGAGTATTGAGTCTGGAGTATCAGTGAGGAATTTGACAAGAAGTATCCTTTCATTGATTCCTTTTAAAGGCTCAACTTTTAGTTGTTCTTGCAGAAAACTTAGAGCTTCTTGGGTTTGCCCTAGTGCAATCAAAACATCTGAAGTCCTATTGATAATTTTAAGTTTAGTTTTTTTATTTGGTCTAAAATTTATGGATTTATTTAGCAGATAATATGACCTATCAAAATCTTGTAAGATTCGATAATGTAAATCACCTAATCGATAATAAGCTTGTGATAAAAATGAAGGCTTTTTTAAGGAGACTAATAGAGAATCATAAAGCTTTAGACTTGATTCTAAATGCTCAGTAGATATTGATGAGTGTACTTGGAATGGATCTTTAAAAAACATGTTATTGTCATAAAAATAAGGTATTAGATTAACAGATTCTTGAGAAGTAATTTGATCATCAAATGTTTGACCTAAGCCCAAAAGTGCTCTCTCTGTAAGCTTTGAATTGAGTTTGTAGCTCAGGATGAAGTAATATGCCTCAATTGCAAATTCATATTGCCTTTCATTTCGAAGATCATTCGCAAATTTAATCCATTCGTCAAAATCTTTATTTCCTTTATTCGTCCAGTCTTTTTTTGTTTGGAAAGCAAGGCTATATTTTTGTTGCTTAAAGTAAAATTCGCTGAGCATGTTTAGAATTTGATTTGGGTAAAGTTTTGAGGCTTTCAAAAGTTTTTCTTCAATAAATGTGATTGCTTCATCTTTATCACTCATCAGTAATATTTTTCTTTCAATAATTCCTTTATAACTTTTTTCATGTAATAAATGTGCTATGTATTCATCCATCGCAGTACCATAATCACCAATTGATTGGAAATATGTCCCTACTTCGTATGAAAGAAATGATTTCCCAAAATTATCTCTACCTTTCTTAATTACTGTATAAAGTTCGTCCTCGAGGTTATATTTAACTAAAGTAGATAGCAGTATTCTATAGAAGGAGCGGTTATGCTTAAATTTTTTTAATCCAGCATACCATATAAGAGTTGCATCTTTTTTCTGTTTATTTAAAAAATATAGCTCCCCCAGTTCACAGTGCGTTCTTACATCGTTAGGCTCTTTTGCCAATCTTAGGCGCATAAAATGTATCCCTTCATCATACATAGAGTTGTTCAAATAAATATTTTTCAAATTTTGTACTGACTGCCTATGATTGGGTTCCTTTAAAAGAATATCTTCATAAATCAGGACTGCTCCCTTTATATCGCCTTTTCGTTCAAGCATTTTTGCAGTTTTTATTAACTTATTATTAATGACCCTGCTTTCTGCAAGAACAAAAGTAGGAGGAATAACCAAAAAAAGAGTTAAGATCTTATTCAAGTAAACTTTTTGCATTATTAGGTTGATTATTATCGTTGCTTAAAAAATTAAAATATCTTTTTATCATGGTCTGATGTTCTTTAGAATATCCAGCTTTCATTGAATTATTAAGAGCTTTTAAGGTAAGGTCTTCAAGTTGCCCTAAATCAGTAGGTAAGCCACGGGGCCCTGTATATATTAATCCAAGTTTAGCTGAGGATGATTTCCTTTCATCTTTTTCCCCGCGTTGGGTCATTGAAACTTGACTATCTAACATCCGTGATAAGATTTTTTGTTGTCTTTCTTGAGTTTTTTGATTGTATTGATTTCTTTGTAAATCCTTTATGACTTCATCCATTTCTTTTGCAATGCCACTTAGATCACCAAGTTCATTCCCGCCTGATTGGCGCATTTCATTCATTAACTGCTCTAAAGATTTCCGTATACCTTTTTGACCTTTCATCATTTGTTGCATCAGTTGCTGCTGTGCAGCTGCCGCCATCTTGCCAAGGGCTAATTGAAGCCCTTGTTGATTTAAGCCTTGTTGCTGGCCGGCCATTTGTTGCATCATTTGCATAAATTGTTCAACTCCGCTAGAAGAACCAGATTTTTTCATATTTTCTATAGAGTTGAATAGACCTACTGCAGCTTCGTTTAGTCCTTGCATAGCAAGATTTTGGCTTTCACCTGCCTGGGTGGTATTTTTTTCTGTAAGTTTTTCTTTAGCTTGTTGCATTCCAAGGTTTGCTTTCCCAATACCTCTCCCTATTTCAGGGGTGATTGCGAACGTTTCTTTTGATAGTTCCATCATTTGGTTAGTTATAGACTGCAATTGGTCCTGCATAATTTGTTGCCTTGCTGCAAGGTCTTTAAGCCTTGGTGAATTACGATATGTTTTTTCAACCTCAGACTTTAAATTTTCTTCTTGTGATGATAGGTAAAGCATTTTTAGCATAAGGTTTTCAAATTTTTGTGCCATCTCTGAAACGGTTTCCATTTGAAATCCTTGTTGAATATCTCTCATTTGCTGCATAATGTCATCTATTTTTTCGGTTGAGGCTGAACTCATATTTTTTGCAAATTGGTATTCCATTTTCTGTAAGCTTTTCTCACTTTTTTCTAAAAGGGACTCGGCTTCATTGGACAAATCAGAATCGGACAGAGAAGATAATTTTTCTGAAGAAGTATCGCTAAAGGGTTCAACTAAGGATGAAGCTTCATCCATCAAAGAAAGTATATTTTTAAATTCATCTAAATTTCTTTGCTGTTCTTCTGCATACCTTTGAGATATAGAGGGCTCTGTATCTGAGTTTAGTTTCTCAATTTGGTCACTGAGAGCATTCTGTTGTTCAAAAAGCTGCTGCAACCTTTTTTGTATTTCATCTAATTTTTGTTCAGCTTGGAATCTCTTAAAAATATCTAAATATCTGTCAAGATCACTTTCAATTTGTTCCATGTTACTAGCAAGTTCATCTAATGCCTCTTGTAATGATTTCATATCTAATGATTCCAAGGCTTGTTGAAGATTTTCTAAGTTGTTTTGCATATTTTCAGGCATTATATCACTGATTAATTTTGAAAGTTCATCAAATTTTTCTAATAAGCTTGGCGAAAATAATTTATGTTTATCTGCTTGATTTGTAATAGCTTCAATAGACTCAGATAAATTTTCAAGCTTTTGTATTTCTTTTTTTGCCTCTTCAATAACATTTTGTATTGATTGTTTTTGATCCCAATTCAGTTCTTTCTCTTTAAGCATTTCTAATTCTAAAGATTCAAATTCTTCTTTTAAATCTTTTACATCATCAAATTCTAAAGACATATCCTTTAAAAACTGTTCCTCAGAATTTGTAATACTTTGGAAAAGGTCGGTTAAAGATGGTACTCTAGCGATAAAAGTATTTGAAATAGTTTTCTTTGGTCCAGAAACATTATCATTATCTGTTAATTCAAAATGAAAATGGACTTCATCATCAGGCATAAGATATAAATCATTTAATTCCCAGATCATTTTGATAGATTGGACGAGAGAATCTGGCTCAAGTTTTTCAATTTTAAACATTGCTACTAATGTATTATCCTTGATATAAGCTGGTTTTTTTATCTCATACGCAAGTTGTAAGTCTGTAAACCCGAAATCATCTAAGACTTCTAAATGTATTGGTATCGTTTGCTCATTCCCAAGTTCAATCATCGGTGGAGGGGCGATGATATTTATCATTGGGCTATTATCAGGTAGAATCTCAAGAGTGTAGGCAATGGGATCTTTATTTGTGATACCTCTTTTATCAACAAGATTTACAATAAAGTTACCCTCATTCAGTAAAGTAAATCCTCCTGAAGCTGAATTATAACTTGTGACCATATTTACTTTTTCATCATTCAAACTTAAATAAGCTGTGTTAAGTTCTCTAGTTGATGTAACATCAATAAAAACTTTTGAACCCTTCAGACTCTTAATAGCTGCAAGATTTCCTTTCTGGTTAAACTTTTCAAGTTTGCTGTATTTTGGAGGTGTGACAGTTAGTAAAAATTTTTCAAAAGAAGGTCGATCTGTAACAAAAATCGTATCAACCTTTGTAGTCACATGATCCCAAGACTCCCAAAAATATCGTGCATTTACAACAGCTTGATAAGCGTAATCTTGATAGAGTTCAGGTAGTTCAAAAATATATTCATCAGTAATTGTTGAGGGAGAAGAAAACTTCAATATCAAAGAATCTCTTTTCTGAGTTGAAACTTGTGTAGGTGTCAAAAGGAGAAAAACAGTATCAATTATACTTATGGAGGATTTGATGATTATAGTTGGTTTTTCTCCACCAAGTATATTTAATGTTCCTGTGGTATTAAGTAACTGAAAAGGTTTAGGTGCAAGAAACGTTTTAGTAGGGTTAGTTAATCGTGAAAAGGAATCAGAAGAGAGTTGATAGTTGAAAGAAAAAATAATCATTATAAAAATCCATGTGGATAGAAGAATCAATTTTAACTTTGATCGATTTTTATTAAATATCAGAAGCGAAAAGTCAAAGTTTTGAAGTTTTTTTAATATCGATATTATGTATGCATTAGCTAATGATTGAGATTCGTTTTTTTTTGCCCCATCTTCCAATTGAAGCGCATTGATTATAGTATCTTTTTTATTCGGGAATAATTTTTCACCTAAAATTACTGCAAATTTATTTATCTTATATGATTCCATCTTCTCCATTTTTATCAGCTGGGAGGATACAAACCAATAAAGGGTAAACGCTACCAAAGAAAAAATTGAAGAATAAATAACGATCAACTTCACTGTTGGTGAAAAATAAAAAATAGACTCTAGCATAACTAATAAGAGCAATAGTATAGACCCAATGATCCCAACATAAATCATATTCCCATATAAAATATATTTAAAAAACTGTGAGCGAAAATTTTGGATATGTTCTTTAATACTCGTCATTGGCTTAGGGCAAAATAGATAATATTTACTCCCATTTTTAATGCGCTTTCGCGGACAATCCATGGGTTTTGGTGTACATTTGGATCTTCCCATCCGTCCCCTAGGTCAGATTCATATGTGTAAAGTAGGATCATTCTCTGCTCATCGAACAATGCAAATGCTTGTGGAGGTTTTTTATCATGCTCATGTACTTTAGGGAGACCATCTGGAAAATAAAAATAACTATTGAAAATCTCATGATCTTTGGGAAGTTCTACCAGTTCTTTTTTTGGAAAAACTTTCTTAATCTCTCGCCGGAAGGATTTATCCAACCCGTAATTATCATCAACATGCATAAATGAGCCACCAAGGAGGATAGATCTTAAAGCAATAATTTCATTTTCATTTAGTTTTATATTCCCATGTCCAGTAAGATATAAATATGGGTATTGAGTTGCATCATCATCAGAAAGTTTAATTGTTGCCTCTTCTTTATAAGCTGAAATAGGTGTATTATTCTCCAAATAATTTAATAGATTAGGTAAGCTACTTGGGTCACAATACCAATCTCCCCCACCACTATATTGTATTCTTGCAATTTGGAATGTTTGCCCATAAAGACTTCCCAAAAGCATAACGATAAAGTAAATTGATTTAATCATATCATGTTAAAGTTAATATAAATATATATGTTCCATATAAGTTAACTACAAAATTAAGTAGTTTCTTTCTGGCACTCGCTGTAAATATTACAAAGGTCTTTAATTTTTGGATATCAATGTTTTTTAAAAAAAATAAACAACTTTTTTGTTGTCTTTTTATTATTCACAGCTTATCGGCTCAAATTAGTCAAAAAGAATCTAGGTCTTTTCTTTTTGGTTTAATAAAGATAAATAAGGGGCTATCACATGAAGATGGTTATTGGATCAACAAATGGTTTTTTTCAAGAGAATTTTCTTCCCCCGTAAATTTTTTGCCTTTTGAAGTTAGGTATGGAGTTGGTGCAACAGGTAAAAGGACTGGTTCTTGGGTTTTATCTGCCTTGACCCGTAATTCTATACAAGATGAGCCAAATAATATAAAATACGATAACAATGGCTCAACATTAGTACAACCTATACCAATTTCAAATAATAATATCTGGGGCACATCTTTAGAAGTAGATATTGGTCTTTTTAATATACCTCACTACATCTTTGGTTCAAGTTGGTTAAATGTTTTGACAGGGATTTCTTACAGGACAAGTACTTTGCTCTATCCTGCTAAGTTGCCATCAAAACAATGGTCACAAATAAATTCAGACTGGGGAGGAGAATATTTTTTTTCACCAAATGTTAACGAATATCTTCTAACTAATCATTTCCAAATACAGCCATTTAATAACTGGTATTTAAATTTTAGGCATTCCTATGGAATCGCTTCTACATATTTTTATTCCCCTGATAGGAATGAAGACCTATGGGAAAAAAAGATATCTGGGGCTGGAACTTCTTCTGCTACCGCTTTGGGCGTACGTTTTATTTTTGATCCAGGATTATCTAATCAATTTTCCGTTGGATTAGACTTAAGGTACTCTTATACTAAGATTGATACAGTATATGACCTAAAAAATATCTCTCCTATAAAAAAGTTTGATCTTCAAAATTTTGGTTTGAATATAACATTGGCCACTTTTTATGGTGGTAAAAAAACTATTGGAGATAAAGCAAAAGTAGATTTTTACCGAAAAGATTACTCAAACGCATTGAAGAAGTTTAATAGATTTGTAAACGAATATCCATCTCATACGAATCGATATAGAGCCGAAAAATATATTTCTGATTGCGAATTTAAAATCCCCTATATGCTTATGAGCAAAGGAGTTGCGTTAGAGAAATCAAATAAAAGAGAAAAAGCTTTAAACATGTATCAAATTGCATTCTCAAAGGTAAAAGATGATTCATTGGTTACGCGGCTAATAAAAGGAAAAATTGAGCAATTAGCATTATATTGGATGGTAGATGCTGAAAAGTTATTAAACGATTCAAAATATATTGATGCATTTGAAATTGTAAAAAAAGTTTCTTTATTTTCATTGCAAGGTAAAAAAGAGTTGCAAAGGTTTAAATCATGGGTGATTTTGGACCAAGGTAAAGAGCTCCAAAGTTTAGGTTTAATAGGACGAGCTATGGATAAGTACTCTGAAGCATTAGAATTGAATTCAGATTTAATTTTTGAAGTAAAATCTTTGCAATATAAAGCTGGTGTTAAAATGGCAAATCTAGCGAGGAAGGCAGATGAGTTTGAAGAAATTCAGTTGGCAATAAGTTCTTTAGAGTTTGCTAGAGAACTTGCAGGAGGGATTGGCACTAGGAATGAAAACCTTTTAATAGATTTAAAAGAAAAGTTAAAAAAATATGATGAATTTAAATCAAGAGATATTATCGAAGAAAAAATGGAAAAAGGAAGATATAATCAAATGGTGGCCCGCTCAAAAAAATTAGAAGTAGGTCAATCTTTGCCAGAAGTTGAAGAATTACTTGGTCAACCCCATGAGAAAATAAATGGATTAGATGCCGTTGAAAACGATATCCAATTATGGATTTATTTTACAAATAATAAGTCGTTACAGTTATCCTTCCATAATTTTAAGTTATTTAAAATTGAAAAAATATAGATACTAAGTTGCTATTTTTTGTTAATCAAATATCCTACAAAGAAAATTTTTTTTTACCATGAAAATTGTTTTAGTAATTATGTTTACATTTTTCTATTGTGAAGAAAGTTTTGGTCAATCTGATGATAGAGATTATGATGAAGAACTTCGCTATCAAAATCAAGCAATCAATTCTCTTAAGAAGGAATTAAAGCAATTAAGAGCAAAAATCAAAACAGCTGAATCTCGTGAAAGGTCTACTGTAAATCGTTTATCTTCTATTGATAAAGAAATTAGCCTGACCAATAAATTGATTCAGTCTTTGAGCTTTGAGGAGGATAAAGCTAGAAAAACAATTTACCAATTAAAGAATGATATACTCAAAAATGAAAATGAATTAGAATCTTTAAGAGTTCGTTATAAAAAACGGGTGCTCAGATCGTATAAAAAAGGGAACCTCTCTGAACTAGAAAAAGTATTTTCTTCGACTACATGGCGTCAAGCTATTTATCGTTCACAATATTTAAAATTAATTTCAAGTATTGAAAAAAAATTGACAAAAAAAATAGAAAAACTTCTCGTTGACATAAGTCGTCAAAAGGTTGAATTAGAAGTAATATTAAGAGACAACTTGAACCTTAGAAGAGATAAGCAAACCCAAATTACCTCTTATAGAAACATGCGAATTAATAGAGAAAAAGAGCTGAACAGAATAAGGAACGATAAAAATGCATTGACTAATTATGTCAGCGAAAAAGAAGAAGGAATTCAACAATTAGAAAAAATTATTAAAAGAGTTTTAGAAGATAAAGCAAGATTTGAAAGAGAATTAAGGATTCGTCAACAACAACAGACTTTAAAAACAGAAAGCTTTAAGGCTCTTAAAGGACAATTACCTTGGCCTGCAGAGGGAAGAATTATTTCTAAGTTTGGAAGGCAATGGAACCCAAAATTAAAAACAACAACAGAAAATCCAGGTATTGATATTAAGGGTAAACCAGGTTCCTCAATAAAGACAGTTCTAGGTGGTGTAGTTACTACAATAACTTATATCCGTGGGTATGGTACGACGATAATTGTAGACCATGGAGGTGGTTTTTATACAGTTTACAGTCATGTAACAAATATTCAAACAAATGTTGACAGTCAAGTTCGTAATGGAGATGTAATCGCATATATGGGAGATTCCGGATCGATTAACGGATCAAAATTACATTTCGAAATTTGGGGGAAAGGACAAAAGTTGGATCCAGAAAAATGGCTGAGGAAGAAATAAATATTTCTGCAATATTTGAGTCTCAGAAAGCGATATGGGACCAACTTAAAAAAGTAATAGTTTCTAATCGCCTAGGGAATGCATATCTATTTTACGGTCCTTCTGGATGTGGGAAGGAATATATTGCAACACAATTTGCACAAATGCTTAATTGTGAAAAAGAAATAGGTAACATTTGTGGAAATTGTTCATCATGTAAACGGTCTAAGATCCTTCAGCATGAAAACATCAAATTAGTATTCCCATTACCGGTATCAAAAAATCAATCTTCTAATGATGAAAGTGAATTCAGTAGAGGTAATATTGATATAATAACAGAAAATGTTAAAAAAAAATCGGAAAATCCTTTCTATAAAATTCAGATTCCTCATGCTAATAGAATATTGATTCAGTCAATTAGAACTCTGCGCAGAACCCTTTACCTCAAAACACAAAACTCTGGTAGAAAGGTAGTATTAGTTTTTGATGCACACCTATTAAACTCTGGCCAGGGAGAAGCTGCTAATGCATTTCTTAAAATTTTAGAAGAACCACCATCTAACACCACTATTATTTTGGTTACTGATTATTTAGAATTACTTTTACCAACTATTCTTTCTAGATGTCAAAAAATCAATTTCCCTAAATTAGACAACAAATTTCTAGAAAATTGGTGTGATGCGAATAGGGTTAAAAAAACATATGTCCCTCTTGTAATAGGGCTGAGTGAAGGAGATGTACATAAGGCAAAAGCTTTAATTTCTCAATCGTTAGAGAAAATCATGACCAATCTTTCAGCACTTGTTGAAGTCATTTCTGGAGAAAATCCAGCACAATGGAGAAAGCTAATAAATACATATTCAAGATATTCAAAGTATGATAAAGCAGAATTTATTTTTTATTTTCATATGTTGAAAATATGGTTTCAGGCAGCGTACAGATCATCAAAAAATATTGAGCATATCCTTCATAAAACCCCTCTTTATAGTGATATTAAAATTTTCATAAAAAAAAATCCGAATGCTGATTTTTGTTCAATTATTTATGAATTAGAAAAACCAACCTTAGCGATAAAAAAAAATTTTTACATGCCATTAGTTCTAATTAATCTTCTTCTAGATATTCAAAGACATTTTAAGAGATGAAGAAACATTTTTACATAACTACACCTATTTACTATGTGAACGATAAGCCTCATATTGGACATGCATACACCACAATATTAGCAGATGTATTGTCAAGGTATTACAGACAATTAAATGTGGAGACATTTTTTTTAACCGGACTTGATGAGCATGGGCAAAAAGTGCAAGAGGCAGCAAAAAAATTAGGTGTTAACCCCAAAAAGCATTGTGATACAATAGCTCCTAGATTTAATGACCTTTGGGAGAAGTTACACATCTCGAATGATGACTTTATTAGAACCACTGAAGAAAGACACAAAAAAGTGGTCAAAAAAATTCTTCAGATTGTGATGGACAAAGGAGATATATATGAAGATGAATATGAAGGACTTTATTCTGTTTCTGAGGAGCGATTTATTACTGAAAAAGAAGCTGAGTCTGGAAATTTTAGGAACATTAAAAAGTTAAAAGAAAAAAATTATTTTTTCAGGATGAGCAAATACCAGAAAAAGCTGATTGAACATATACATTCAAATCCAAAATTTATTCAACCAGATTATAGGAGAAATGAAATTTTGGGTTTCTTAAAGAACCCTCTTAATGATTTATGTATTTCTCGACCAAAATCAAGATTGAGCTGGGGGGTTGAGCTACCATTTGACAAAAACTATGTTACTTACGTTTGGTTTGATGCTTTAATAAATTACATTACTGCTGCTGGATATTCTAGTAATAAAACGCTATTTAAAAAATTATGGCCAGTTTCTTATCATTTAATTGGAAAAGATATCTTAACGACACACGCAGTATATTGGCCCACAATGTTAATGTCAGTAGGTATTGAATTACCGAAATCAATATTTGCACATGGGTGGTGGCTAATGGGAGACTCAAAAATGAGTAAATCTTTAGGAAACATTATTAATCCAATGGATCTCATAGACAAGTATGGTGTTGATCCTTTAAGATATTATTTAATGCGAGAAATGGTTGTTGGTCAAGATGCAAATTTTACTCTTGAATCATTTATTCAACGATATAATAGTGATTTAGCAAATGATTTCGGTAATCTTCTTAGTCGTGTTACTACACTAATTCATAAAAATTACTCAGGAGAAATTCCAGACCCAGGTAAACTCTCTGATCAGGAATTATCTATAAAACATAAGAGTAAGCACTTGCAGAGCATAGTAAAAACTTTAATTGATGATATGAAAATAAATGAAGCAATAGAGCAAATTATGCAGTTCATCAGACATGTTAATAGATACATGGAACAAAATACACCTTGGAAGATGGTCAAGGAAAATAAATTGGAAGCAGGTAGAGTTTTATATACAGCAGGCGAGGCATTGAGAATAAGTGCTATCTTATTATCTCCCATCATGCCAAATCGTACATTAATTTTACTAGAGGCATTGAACAGTGAGAGGGATGAATGTTCCTGGGGCGGTTTATCAGTTGGAGCTAAACTGAAAAAACATACCCCTCTTTTTCCTCGAATAAAGTAAGTTTATTAATTTTTTTTAGGGATGTACCAAACATTCTTCCTAAGGTCTACCCCCCCTTCCATTTCTTCAATCACTACTCTATCAATTATTAAGATTGCTCTCTTTGCTAATAATTCGAATGTATCCTCCCCCTGAATTTCGGGGGTCATATCAATGAAGTTTTTTCTTGTCCTATGTATCCAGTAAGTATCGGATATTTTATTATTATTAAAAATTTCATGAATTTCTTCTTTTCCTAGAATGAATCCTAATAGCCCACCCCAAGTAGCTGTAGGATTATCCGAATCCCATCCTGCAAGAGTACCAATTTGTATAGTACGTTTTAAATCACCTCCTCCATAAAATAAACTAATGAGACTAGCAGCGAAGTTTATTCCTGAATCAAATGGGTTTATGTAGGTATATCCATCATTACTTTTTAACTGGTATCTTTTATGCACTTGATCTCTAGTCTTTTCCCAATCGTCCTTATCTGGATTATCTAGATATAACTTTCTAACGTAATCATAAATTTTTGCAGAGTAAGAGTTTTCAGGCAATAATTTTCTAGATTGACTTGCGAGCCAGTCAATTTGATCTTTGAGACCTTGTTTAGAATCAACTTGGGGAGCAAGTGAGTGCATAGAAACATAGAACTTAGATACCCATTCAGAATCAAATTTACTAGTAACACGAATTGGTAAATGAGCCATTTTTAAAGCTATATCACTTCTGATAGGACATAGAACACCGAAAATTTCGGTCGTTAGTTGCGCATCAATCATTGAATAATTGGAGTTGTTTTCTGGCTCGCTTGTTTCGGGAGGGAGTATTCCTTTTAACATAAGATAGTATGCTGTCTCATTTGAAACCCAAAGAAAATTTTCTCCTGAGGGTGCATTTTCATTTGAGTAAATATGATTAAGCCAACCCTTTCTAATTTGTTCTGGAGATAATATGCTAACATTATTAATATCTAGCAAATGCTGATACATATATTCGATATCAGTATCATCGTCTGCTCCCCAGGGCTCACCCTCGTTTAATATAAAAAAATCTATAACTGTATCTTTTGTTGAACTATAGTGCCCCCAAATATT
>MDTE01183125.1_pt1 | contig 18691 bp, 24 predicted proteins | sample 811231 | NCBI WGS metagenome assembly MDTE01 (sample SAMN05326651, study PRJNA326480) | marine metagenome | isolation source: seawater | place: Indian Ocean: Red Sea | collected 2010 | reverse complement strand
TTCAAGGTGTTCTACGTTTCTTGACACGGTCTCTTTCCGTTCTTCGACTGACATATTCTCTTTGTAAGCCGGGTCTGAATCAGTCCTAATGATGTCAATCAGGGAAACGGAGTGCCCCATTGCTTTGTAGTCTTGGGCCTTCTGCTCAGTGGTACGTGGTTCCGCTGCCATTATTTCTCCTTAATCTCTTTGAGTTCTGCCGAAAGTTCTTGAATTGCTGTAACTAGTATTGGAATGATGGCCCCCGGAGCGACCCTCTGCCTACCATCAGCCTCGTCTTCTGACCACATATCAAACCCGTCAGCTATTTCTGGATGCGCGTCGATAACGGCCTTGACCTCTTGGGCTATGAAACCGTGATTAGTTTTGTCGTTCATTTCGCGTTCTTCAGAATCTTCATAGGCAAAATGATCTTTCGGCAAATCTTTCTTCTTCTTCCAATTGAAAGTTACAGGTCGCAGGTCATTGATAAAACTTAACCCTGCCTGTTGATTTTCAATGTTTTCTTTGTAGCGAACATCTGATGGGGCTGTTATTGAAGTTGCACCGAAAGCAATTGCAGAGTCGGTTGACCCGTTTCCAAAGCACAGGGAGTCATCTGCGTTGCCCGTAACATCTCGCCCTAAAACGATTTGATTATTGCTGTCGCCTCCACTGGTTCTGGCACTTCTGCCAATGATTACGTTACTGTCTCCAGTCGTCAGAGGCACCGTGTCTTGGCCTGCGTTTCCCCCGATAATTACATTTGATGTTCCAAGAGAGACGCTATATCCCGCCTGATAGCCGAGAGCCACGTTATAAATATAAGTTGCAGAAGTCGTGTAATCGGAGGAGTACAAGGCTCTGTAGCCGACAGCGGTACTGCCGTGGTCATCTTGATTGGACCTTAGCGCGTTGTCGCCCACTGCTACGTTGTAAATACCCGTGGTATTGCTGGCCATAGCGGACCTTCCAAGGGCCGTGTTGTATGACGCCGAAGTGTTTAATTGCAACGCAGCACCACCGACTGCCGTATTTTGAGCGCCAGAGGTCAGGTCCTCTGCTGCATAAGTTCCTACCGCAGTGTTGTAATCTCCAGTAACATTGCCATCCTCCATTGAATAAGTACCAATAGAGACGTTCTGCGTTCCTGTAGTAATGCCACGACCTGCATGCATCCCTACGGCTACATTGTCCGTGTCCTCATTTGAAGCCTGATCTACTTGGAATAAAGCCTGATAGCCTATGGCAGTATTTCTGTCGCCTACAGTATTTTCTTTAAGTGCTTGGGTGCCTACGGCTGTGTTTAGATTTCCCGTAGTTGTGTTTTCCGCCGCGCCATATCCCACCGCTACGTTACTACCAGCAGTTGTCACCGCAGCAAGAGCGTGTCTCCCTACGGCTGTCGTATTAATCCCTTCTGTCAGAGCAGTAGCTGCACCTCTACCCACGGCGACGTTATCCGACCCAGTGGTAATTGCATCCAGCGCCGTATAGCCGACAGCTGTATTGTTGGCTCCCGTGGTGACCTGTTGCATTGCAAAACCACCAATGGCGGTATTAGACCCTGCGGTAGTAGCATTCTGGAGCGCCGTATAGCCGACCGCCGTATTGTAATTTCCAGTAGCCTCCGTATTGCTACCACCAGCGCCGTATCCAACCGCCACGGTGTATTCTGCGGTAGTGGCTTCATCACCAGCAAAAGCTCCGACATAGGTGTTGTTGTCGCCAGTGGTAATGGCTTCTCCCGCTAAATAACCCAATGCGGTGTTGTTGTTGGCATCCCCGCTCTGAGCCTTCAAAGACCCATACCCGACAGCAGTGTTGTAGTTGCCAGTGTCATTTGCAGTAAGCGCCTGAGAGCCAACCGCCACGTTATAAAATGAGGTCGTAGCAGCATCCAGAGCTTGATAGCCAATAGCTACGTTGTTTTGGGCCGTAGTTGCTGCAATCATGGCATTCTTACCAAGAGCAACATTAGAGTGGCCCGAAGTTACAGCCTCTAGGGTAGAGTGACCAAGAGAAGTGTTCCCGTCCCCAGTGGAGGCGGAAGCAGAAGCTCCTCCGTTAGCGTTATAACCAACGGCAGTGTTGTAGTTTCCGCTAGAAACTTCTTCGCCACTATAGGCTCCAACAAAAGTATTTTCGGCTCCAGTGGTGTCATACCCCGCATTTCTGCCTATAGCGGTGTTATTGCTGGCCGTCTCATTAGCGTGCAGCGCACTCTTACCTATTGCAATATTATTTGAAGCAGTGGTGATATTTACCCCGGCGTACTCTCCAATAGCCACGGTGTAGTTACCTGTGGTCTGAGCATAACCTGCTGCACGCCCTACAAAGGTATTGGAAATTCCAGAGGTTAAAGCATACCCAGCACCGCGACCTATAGAAGTGTTATAGGAGCCTGTTGAAGTTGCGTTAGCAGCCCCCGACAGATAGCCAACAGCTACATTACCGCTTGCTGTAGATACTTCGTCTCCGGCCAAACCTCCAATAAAGACATTCTCAGTCCCGGTGGTTACATCGAACCCAGCGTTAAGACCTATCGCTACGTTATATGTATCAGTCTTGCTGTCAGGGTTCGCCTTATTCAAAGCGTTGTGGCCGATAGCAACGTTACGGTCTCCGTAAACATTACTAGTGAGAGCGTTGGAGCCTATCGCGACATTAACATCACCAGTCGTCACCGACTCAAGAGCTTTATACCCAAAGGATGTGTTGTAGTCTGATGTTGTTTCTGCTCCTGCAGCCCCTCCCCCCGCTCTGTAACCTACAGCAGTGTTGTAATCCCCAGTCGTGAGTTCCTGTGCAACCTCACCGCCTATTAGGGTATTAGCCACTCCGGTAGTTAGATCGTACCCAGCGTTATAGCCTAACGCCGTGTTGTACATATCCACATTACTAGCAGGATTCATGGCATAGAGAGATTGATAGCCGACCGCCGTATTTCTATCCCCAGTCGTGTTAGCCGTAAGGGCTCTGCCGCCCACAGCTACATTTGAATTTCCTGTGGTATTGGCAAGGAGGGCTTCGTCCCCCACAGCGGTGTTAGAACTACCCGTCGTCAAGGCACTTAAAGCGTTGTAGCCAATTGCGGTAACTCTATCTGCCGTCGTTATTGCATCAAGCGCATTGACGCCCAATGCCACGTTATATTGAGCGGTGCTAGTGGTTCCAGAAGGATCAGAACCAATCCAAATTGAACTGTTCTCTTTAAGCGCCGGGTCAAGGACGTTGAGTTCTGCTGCGGTTGATGTCACGGCGGTACTGCCAATAACTAACCCGCTTGCAGGTACAACGACTCTTGCTGCGCCTGCCAGAATAAGATCATCTGCGGACTCATCCCACAGCATGTAGGCACTGGCGGTAGCACCAAAAAACTTAACATCGTAGCCAGTGTCATCCGCGCCGACCGTGACCGTGCTATCAATCTGGACAGCACCATCTATATCGACAGCATCTAGATTGGTTGTTCCGTCTACGTCGATATTCCCAGAAATATCTAACGATGCCGCTACAACTTCCCCGGCGAACGTAGCCTGAGTCGTTCCGGTTGCGATAGACATAACTGTCGCATCAGCGTCGTTCTTGATCGTGACATCAGTACTACTACCTTGGCCGGTAATAATGATGCCTTCCGCACTGGTGTAGCCGATTGCGGCATTGTCGCCAGCGGAGGTGTCTCCAGTTGCCTCAAGAGTAGCCGCAGTAATTACGCCAGACGCGGTCACCGTAACCGCGGTCGTTGTACCCGTCAGATCAAGGTCAACCAGCGCATCTTGAACAGCAGCACCTGACCCGGCCCCGTCGAGATAAAGAACCTTAACGGCACCATTGCCCACATTGACCGTATTGCCAGAACCCTGCTTGATCGTAATTATTTGAGACCCAGTAGTTGCGTTCTCAATGATCATGACGCGACTAACAGTATTGGGAGCAATAGTTAGCTCACGCGTTGCACTCAACGTCGCGGAAGAAGTGATCTTAAAGTACATGGCCCGTGCAGGGTCCGTCGCACCATCCGCTACCGTGGTCGTAGCATTCGCATCAGAACCAAAACAGTCTTGAGTTCCGTACCCTAGAGCTTCGCCAATAAGCTCAAGGTTAGTATTCGTGCTCGTTCCCCAAGTTCCACTTTCATCGCCAGTGGCAATTTCTTTGAGCCGGAGATCATTTACATAAGTTGCCATTTCTAAACTACCTCTTCTTCCCAAGTAGCAACTTGAGAGCTACTAATTTCAGACCAACCCGGCGTCTGACTTGTCGAGACGCTAGTCCAAGATGGTGTTTGAGATTCACTAATTGCCGCCCAAGACGGGGTTTGGCTACTAGATATTTGCGACCAATCTGGTGTTTGGCTGTCATCAACTTCTGACCAAACCAAAACAACAGATGTTTCACCCTCTGCCGACACTCCAGTAACAGAGACAACTGCCTTAGCGACAACCGAAACACTTCCGACAAATCCTGTGCCAGAGAGGCCAGTCGCCTCCACAGTAGCGATGCCAGATACAGAAACAGACCCAACAGCGCCACTAGCACCAAGACCAGTTTCGGCAACAACTGCTGCGCCTGTAGTCGTAACCGAACCAACAGAGGCAGTACCTGCCGCGCCAGTAACTGAGACAGTAACTCCTGTCCCTGCTGTAACTGTGACTGAGCCGACCGAGCCAGTCGCTGCAACACCGGACGCTGAAACATCTGCGCCTGCAGTGACTGTTTCAGAGCCAACGCTACCTGTTCCGGCAACGCCAGTAACCTCGACAGGTATTGGCGAACCCCAAGTGCCTTGACCCCAAGTCCCTCTGCCCCAGCCGGAAACATTAGCCAACGCTCCTCCTAAACAATTCTTATAATTGCGTTAGAAGCATCTGCCGTTGGGAACTGAATCGTAAAATCGCCAGCAGTAGATGTCTTGTCTGCGCCAAAGTCCAGTATAGCGACAGCAGGGTCTCCACTAGCAGAGTCATTAAAAATCATTGCGCCTCTCGCAGTAATTGTGGCGCTACTCCATGTGGTATCAGCAAAGTCCGTAAAGCCAGTGGTCCCAGACGAGCTAGGATCAACACGGGTAAGAGTATTTCCCTTCGCTGTATAATTCGTTCCGCTAACCTCATTGCTTGTTGTATACGCCGTTGTTGCCGCCCCAAGAGAGGCGCTACTGGTATACAAAGCAATGTTAAATGTGCTTCCGCCAGAGTTTTTGAAATTATGCACCGCTTCAAGAAGCTCTTTCTTAAAGCTAGTAGCCATAGCTTGCGTAATAGCCATCTACATCTTCCTCAAAATTTCAGCTAATTCAGTTTCCCCAGCAAACACTAGCTCAGCTATCAAGCTGGACTTGCTGCTTTCAACAGCTTGAGCCATGTAATACCTAACAACGTTTCTGACATCGTCTTTAAACGCTTCGGCTTGTGCTGCCACAAGTGGATGACTGTTACGCCCAACAGAGACAATAGTATTCGTAGCCCTGTCGGCCCAATGGTCAATAGACAGCCCACCATCTTTCGTGGTTTGAACAGAAACAGAGCCAACAACACCTTCCATTAATGACATTACTGCCTCGCAGCCAGAACAGAGCCGGAACGATAACTATCGGTAGTGCTGTAGCCTTCACCAAGAGCTTTAAGCTTAAGCAAGGCGTCCTCATACCTTCCGGCATAAAGTTGCAGCATGTCAGGGTCGCCTTTCATAAAGGTGTACGCCTCATAAAGACAGCCATACAACAAAGTGCTTTCTGCATTTGTTCCCAGCCAACTAGTCCCAGAAGAGGCTGCGGTAATAGACTCGGGTTTGTAAAAGTAATGAAGCTCAACCGAGTAATTACTGTTTGGGGTAGGGCCTAGCAAAAAAGACGAGTCAGTAAAGATCGCGTAATACTTCGGAACCGCTTGAGTGGAAGCGGCAGGATAAGCCTCCCTAATCAAATTAACGTCTTTAAACAACAAATACTCATAGCCCGAGTTGTCTACTGCCAAAGAGTATGGTGCCAAAAAGTCATCAGGCATCGACAAATACTTATTGCCGCTTGTTGTCGTGCCGGTCGAGTTCTTCCTAAAGTCAGGCAATTGAGCAGACTTAAGGATTCTGTCCTCTGCCTGCTTGATGATTACCGACAAATTGTTAACGAAAGTTGTTTCGCTATTTTGCGTGTAATCCTGAATCGCCTGCTTCAGCGTGGTAAATGTCCAAGCCATTAAGTTACAACCGTTACTGTTCCAACTTTGCCAGTCATGTCCAGCCCCACAGTCCGGCTACCAAGTTCGGTAATACCGCCCCCGACAGGATTCCAAGCAAAGAACTGCCTGCTTTCTTCCATAGACTGATCTGGTCTTGGATTCCTTAAAGCCTCCGGGTCATCAACCCTAACCCGGCCTAGTTGCAACTGAGGTTGATCTTCGTCAACCACATCCTTACCAACTAGTAAGCCGGTTGGCCTCTGATTAACAATTTGAGGAACCAAGTCTTTTTTCGGGTACCGAAACCCTGTTCGGTCACAGTACCCAAAAGCATATTTGCCGCTTGCGTAACTCAAAGCCGATACCCTCCGGGCGTCACAAACAATGATGCCTTTTCTCTGGAAGCATCAGCAGCCAAGTTCCAATGCTCCTCATATTCACTCTTGAGCAAGGTTGACCTATCAGACACTTCTGGATATTTCACAGAAAGGTTGTAAGCCAATCCCGCAACCAGACACGGCAAGTATCTTGCCGGGACATCCATATTGTTGCTGGCTGGCTTACCTGCGTCCTCTATCCTCTCCATGTAGTAATAACCAAAGGTATATGTTTCTTGGCTGTCAGGAGCGGGCCAGAGGTTAATTACTATGCCGGTGGGAGTTCTTTCCACATAGTATTCAAGGGGCTTTGATTGAGTCAGCTTGTTGGATAGATGAGCATACTGGCTAACCGAAATACGGGTCATGCTCTGGTCAAACTGGCTGTCTGTGTCTCCAGCATCTGTACGCAGAAAAGCTTCTACGATGTCAAAAATCTTGCCGTCCAGCGTATACGCACTAGTCCCAGCAGTTAAAGCTTGGGTGCCAAACTTAACAGTCCAGAGGTTTAATCCACGGTTTTGCCATTCCAGCATCAACAGGTCGATGCTTCTTCTGGCCGTCTTGTAATCGTAACCACTGCGAAGCTCTAGGCCAGCGCGTTCAAACGCCTCCTCTATGGCATCGCCTAGATCCAAGTTAAACGTGAATGTTCCGCTGGTAGCCATCTAAACAATGCGCCCCTTGGTTTTACCCTTAACGGCGGCCCCATCTATCGGTCTCTTTCGGGAGGTCTTCCCTCCCTCAAACATTTGAGCAGCCCCGGCCATATCAATCTGCCGCTTTATCCGCATAGCGTCTTCTTCTTCTAGCCGCTTTGCTTTTTCAGCACGCCTGTCTGCTCTACCTTTTGCTACCGCCGGGATAAGCCCCCCAGTAAGAACATCTTTTATGTCCACGTTTTTTGCAAGAGCCGGTAAAGCGCCCCCGGCAAGAACATCTTTAAGTTTCATTACTAAGACCTCCGAGAGCTACGCTTTCTTTTGCCTGCTGCTTCACTAAGCGCAATAGCAATTTCCTGTTTTCGATTCTTAACCTTCTTCCCGGAGCCGCCAGACTTAAGCTTCCCCGCCTTAAACTCTTTCATCACCTTGGAAACCTTCGCCTGCTTTTTCTTCTTGGATGAAGAATTTTTAATCTGCTTGCCCATCTGTGCCCGACTAATAGTCATTAGCCCTTACCAAACTTTTGTTTCTGGCTTTTTGGTGGACTCTTCTTGCTTCCGCCTTTCCCTGACCAGAAAACCTTGTTTGCCCAATATGCAGCAGAGGTAGGGCCTTTCTTTATATTCTTGGCATGCCTCGCCTTAAAGGACTTACGAGCCTCTGCCGAATAATTGTGCCCCATCTTCTGATCACCAAACCGGATGATCTTTACTTTGCCACCATCCCTTACAGCCACCACACCCTTCTTCGTAGGATGCTTAGGCGTTCTTTTAGGCTTATTTAGACCGCTAAGACCAGCCTTTTTTAGCCTATTCTTTTCAGCGTCAGTTAAGCTCATTTGCGATGCCTCGCCGTCTTCTTGGCTATCTTCTTTGGCTGCTTAGAATGTTGCTTTCCTTTCTTAGTATCGGACCTCTTTTTCCTTGAGGTCGCCGCATACTCTTTGTCGCTAAGAGCCTCTCTGGCTTTCTTTGGCAGGTACCTCTCTCCAGTAGCCTTTTTGCCCTGAGTAGAGGGCTTTCCAGACTTGGTCCCCCACTCCTGCTTAGTCCACTTCTTAAGAGACTTCTGGGGTTTCTTAAAGGCCATTAGTCTTTATAGCCCCCGCCAGCATCTTTATAACGCTTAGCCAACATCTGGGCTTTACGAGCAGACCACTGCCCGGGCTTGCCGCCCTTGCCGCCCGACTTTATCTCATTAAAAAGCCTCTTGCGTAAGGCTGGCTTCGTATAGTTGCCAGCCTCATTTACGCGAGATTTAGCCTTTTTCTTGGCTTTCTTTTTTGCTGCCATTAGCCGTAGCTTTTCGACACTTCCATGACGATGTTGTAAACGTCGCCACTACTATGTCCTACAGTTGTAAAGGCAATGTCTCCTGTTTTCCCGGACCCCGAGTTATTCGGGACGCCAGAAAAATCAGAGAAATCTAGGGTGTCGCTCCAGTCGGCATTCAATTGCCATGCGAGTACGTCAGTAGTCGCGTCAAAGAAAATCTTCACCCCCATACCAATGGTTGAGTAATAAATTTTCCGAATGCTTACCGACGTACAAGATGCCTTTGTTAAAGGGTCTGCCGACAAGGAAGAAACGTCGATCTTTACAACCGCCGATTCTCCCGTGCCATCGCTTACATTCGTAAAGCGAAATATGGCTGTGCGACCATCATCCTGAATTGTTTGAGTAGCTACTGCATCAGCCATGTATGCCTCCTATTATTGGTCAGCAAATGCTGGAGCAGTTGCGCCAGTCACAGTCCCAAAGATTTGATAGTTCGTGCTATCAAGACCAATGATCGTAATGTCGAAAGCTGCAGGAACATTGATCTGAATGCTGCTATTAGAGTTCCCGTCAGAAAACACAACACTTACTTCGTTTTCCGTGTCCAAGAAGGTCACGCCACCTTTGTAAAAGTTTGTGTTACCGGGGGTAACAATAAGCGCATCAGTGGCATCTGCCGCAGCACCTGCGTAAACAAAACGATAAAAAACACCAGCCGAAGGGGCCGGAAGCGTATAAGTGCTGTCTTGGCTGTTATCGCCAATCAGGTTGATACGTCCGCCATTTACGGCAGCAGTCAGTGTTGTGGAAGCGGCGTCGGCCAAAGAGACCGGAGTAACCTGCATGCCAGACCCGTCAAGGGTAAAGGACGTGGTAAACGCTCCGGTTGTGCTGTTTTTTGAAACGACATCAAAGCCGTTTTCAGACCGGACTGCTCCGGTGAAGGTGGTGTTAGCCATGTGTTTCTCCTGTCTTGGCTAGTGTCTGCTAATGCTCTAGTTGGAACATTACAGTCAGGGGAAAGATATTAAAAGAACAAGCGACCAATGTTTCACATGAAACACTGGACCAAAAGAAAGGTTACAACAAAAAGGGGGCTTTCGCCCCCTTTCCGTCTTAGCTTGCGCCGGGTGATCCGTAGATACCCAGCGGGTCAGACACACCGAAACTGTAACGAGCGCGAGCTTTGTAGCGCACGTTGCCAGTATCGAAGTCTCCGTCCATCGAGGTTTCCAGTTCGGTCCGCTCGAAATGCTTCATACCGTTAGGTACGTCCGTAATCAGGAAGAAAGCATTGCTGTCCGTCAGGTAATGATTAACGCTGTACCCTTCAGGGATTGCACCCATGTTGCGAATAGCGTTGAGATCATTGTCTGCCGTGCCAACACGCTGAGTTGTTTCAAGCAGGCGATCTGCCGTAAACATCAAAGCGGGAGGAACGATCAGGCGACGAGGACGAGCAGCAATCAACAGACCACGTTCGTCAGTGAAGGCCGCAATATCAATAATTGCATTCTCCAGAGACGTTTCGTTGAGGTCAGCAGCCGTAGAAGGCCGATTGCTGTTTTTCCCGCCATTGACGAGGGGGTGACCGTCACCACCAGTTACGCCGTCACCAGATGCGGTAAACAGGTTTACCCCGTCACCTGACTGGTAACTATTCGTGAAGCCATTGTTAAGCGGGTTAACCGCCTTAACTTGCTTGGTGTAGGCCATAGCCCGAGCAAGAGCTTTGGTGTAACGAGCAGACAAAGAGTCATACAAGTTATCTTCCATAGCTTCTTCGGTAATGGCGAAGCCCATAGCGATGGTTTCGTGGTTGTAACGAGCCGTGAAAGATTCCTGTGCGGAGTCATAGCTGATGGCAGCGCCCTCAGCTTTAACCGGCGCAGCAGCAAATCCTGACAGCTTCACCTCTTCCTCGAAAGAACGATCAGAGCTTTCCGTCTCATAAATGAGAGTGTGCTCATCTTCGTACTTCTCATACTCCAAACCAAAAAGAGCATTAAGCCCCGGCAGGAGTTCTTTAAGCATTTGCGCTCTTGAAATTGCCATTGCTTAGTTCTCCTTAAACGCCGAGCTTGGTTTCATAAGCATGACTAAGCGGCAAATAAGTAACGATACAATCAGTGTATGCGTCACCCACAGTGCTGCTTGGCCCGTCTACGAAATCAATGACACGCAGTGGTAGTGAGTTGGTCGTAGCAATGGAGCCGCCATCTAGGGCGTTCTTGCTTCGACCGATAGAGGTTGATCCAGCGGTGTTAACCGCAGAGACGTTGTTTCCAAGCCCGGTTTGAGCAATAGCCTCATCGGCCTGCATGCGGAACAACAACTTAGGATCATCAACCACATAACCGACAATATCGCTTGCAGCGGTAGATGCTGGGAATTGCTGGTTGAAAGTTTTTTGGTTGGTGCTGGGGTCTGTGTAGGCGCAGCCCACAAAGATACCAACAGTGCCCGCAACGACAGCCGTCGTCACTGCAGCCTTTTCCAACGTACCGGCAGCAACTAGCTTCACGAAATCACCGTAAAAAATAGCCGTACCGTACCCACTGGCAATCTTGATATGCCGAACTTTGCCCGTAAAAGAGCCGCTGGCACTCAGAGTATCAGTAGGTTCTGCCCCCATAGGGGTTGCAGATGTAGCCATTAGTGGCCTCCTTACTAATTAGAAGCCAACCCCTCTGGGTTTAACTTCTGCCAAATGTTGTTCTCGTATTCCTTTCGGGTGCCGAAAGGGGCATACGAGGGTCATTTTCACGCATGAAGTTATTGTCAACGGACTCCATCTGGTTCGCAGAAACTCTTTGGAAGTGCTCGGTTCGTGACCTGATCTTCTCCTCTGGAGCTTTACAGAGCAGCAAACCGCCAACCTCGACGTTACCTTGAAACCTAGAGTTAAAATCTGACTGAATTTCCAGTTCAGGGTGGTCTTCCGCCTTTACAGGTATCCAACCTTCCCGCATAGACCTAGAAACGTTTGTGTTGTCAGACTGCCCTAAAATGCTTGTCCGAATCCAACGGAACACCCAGCCATCTTGAGGTTTGGGAGTCGGCAATATAGATGCCGGATTCCAACTATCATCCTGCCGGAACTGTTCCTCTTCTCGCGTTTCACTTTCTCTCGGGGTGCGCTCTGTTGCCATTACCTATCTCCTTTAGAGCATTTCGGCATGTTGGGCATACTGTTCATTTGTCAATCCAAGCCGCTTGGCGAGGGCAACTTGGGTAGCCGTTAACCGTACTTTGCGCGGTTTGGCACCGTTGTTCCTTGCGGAAGGTGCCACCACCGTCGAGGGCTTACTAGCAGTCACGGACGCGCCACGGCTATATGTATCGCCTTGATCCTGCCAGTCATAATTAGGAAATTGTTCTCTCATGGCAGAGTCGATGTAGTCAAAGTATTCGTTTGACCTAACGTCAATGCCATTGCGGACAGCTTCTTCGTGAGCCCCATAAGCGGCTCCGGTCATTCTTTCGTGACCTTCCGCCATGAACCACGGATTATTGCCTGCCCATTCTTTCGCCTCCGGGGTAACTTCCACTTGAGGCTGTTGAACTTGTTGCGAACGCTGGGCAGCGACATCGTGTGCCGCCCTCCTAGCAACGTCCTGCTGGTAAGCCTGTTGCTGATAAGCCAAGGCTTGTTGATTCTGAGACTGCAGATTGTTGTGATAACGCTCTATCTCAGATAGCTCAGCTTGCGCCTTTACCATCTGCTCTTGAGTATTTACCACGCCATCGGTATCGCCTTCTTCATAAGCTTTCCGATAACCTTGCTTTGCAGCATCAAGGTGAGCCTGAGCGCGCTCCCTGATCTGATCAACCAAAGCAGCTTCGCCCCTAGAAATCAGAGACTCTTGCTCCTGATTCTTAGCGGCATACTGCTGAGCAACCTTGACAGCCTCTTCCCGCATTCGCTCTGCGGCTTCACGCTGTCTGCGCTCTTCATGGTAATCAAACTTGAGCTTGTTTAGCCTTTTCTGAACTTTCTCAGAATACTGACCAAGCTCCTCATCATTGTCGCTTTCATCGGAACCGGAAGCCTTAGCGGGTCTCCTGTCTTCGGGAGGACGGTCGTCAATTATTTCAAACTCGTACTCACCAGACTCAGAGCCCCCTTCGGCATCCTTGTTCTTTGTATGCGTAGTCTTTACACCAAAGAACTTTTCTTCCGCAGAAGCGGGTACATCTTCAAAGACTGCGTCAGTTGCTTCGCTCATGCCTTAACAATTCCCCGTGGGTCTTCAACCACAGCTTCTACGCTGTCGTCGTTGATCAAACGAAACTCTTTGCCGTGAACTTTGAATCGAGTGCCCGAATAAGACCTCATAATGATCCAATCGCCTTCTTTGCAAAAAGAACCGGACGGAAACCTGTTAGGGTCTTTATAGCAATCTGGACCCATCTTCAAAACCATCCCACAAATAGAGCCAAGCTCTTCTTCTTGAATGGTTTTTTTCGACTTAATAATCCCGCCCTCGTATTCCGAGTCAGGATTGGGGAGCGCAATCAATATCTTGTACCCCTTGGGGTCAGGAAGTTGATTTGCGTTGCGAGACTCTTCAGTCTCTTCTAGTTGCTGAGCAGCTTCGCTCATTATTTCTCCTTTGCATCGGGATAACGCCCGAAGTCGTTTGCACTGGGTAACGCCCAGAGTCGCTTGACTCTTACACTACTTCACTGCGCCTGCTCATATCGAGCTTTGGCGTCAAGGATTTCTCGCTCTGCTTGAGCCAGACCCTGAATTATTCCACAACACTTTGTGTATTCTGCGTAATCTTTACATCCGCCGCCACTAAGGTGGTCAACAGCGTCATTCATCTGGTCCATTATATTGGACCGCAAATAATTAAAGATGTCTAGTTCCTTGGTCACTTGTCGCCCATGAACTCTTTGGCGATCTCTATGCCCAGCTTAGCGCCCTCTAATTGGTCTTGGGATGCTATCCGTGCACTCTCCAATTCTTCCTTTGTGTTGGTTTCAGCGACCTTAACACCCAGTTTAGCCTGCTCAATCCTTTCCTGCTGATCCAGTTTCTCTCTATCCAGATCAGCTTTTGCCGCAAGCTTCTGCATATCAAGCTGAATTTTTGCCATTTCTGCCTGAGCTTTTTGCTGAACCTCTTGCTGCTTAATTTGAAGCTCTTGCTGTTGCATTTGAATGACAGGGTCTTGCATTTGCTGCTGCATTTGCTGGGCCTGTTGTTCCTGAGCCGCTTTGCCTGTTACCTGAGCCGCCGCAGGCGCAACAAGTTTAGAAATCCTAAACTCAATATCTTCTGGCAGCGACTCATCAGGCGCAGGAAGTTCCATACCAAGCTCTTTTTCGATCTCTTGACGGTACCTGAACGCCAAATGCTCCTGAACATGCGCCGCTAATTCCGCCTGAGCCTTCTGAGCATTGGGACTCTTGCCCAAAATCTCCATGATCTTTGGATTCTGGGTAACCGACATATGAGTTTGGATATGGGCCTCATGATCTTGGTAAATAAACGCCTTAACCGGCTTACCATTGATGATGTCCATGTTTTCACTGACAGGATCGGTCGGCTTCATGTCCTTTTCAGTAGGAACAATCTGATCTGCGTCCTGAATACCCAAAACATCCAGCATTTGCCGGTGCAAAAGAGGCATGTCGTACATTTGCGGAGCCTGTGCCGCCAATTGCAGCGCCGCTTGGTACTGCATAATGCGCTGAGCCATCGTTCCAGCGTTCGGATCGCTAACTGGAATGATGTCAACGCGGTCATCGAAGTCTTCGGCCACCAAATCCTTGCTATCTTCAAGGTATGGGTACTTTTCGGGGCCAAAATCGCGGACCAAGTTGCTTAATATCCGCAATTCAACGCGCATAGAGGCATGCAAACGGGCCTGAATGGCGCTCATGACCTTCATTGACCGCTCAAGTATGGCCAACGTGGTCCCAACCGGGGCCTCGGCGTTCATATCTGCAGCTTTTACGTCTGCTGCAGAGGCAAATCGACGCCCTTCCTCTACAATATCGCCCATCAACTGATACAAAACGTTGCTTGGCTCTTTGTAGGGCAAGAAACTGATGTTGTCCCGTATTGCGCCACCCGGAACATCCACATCCCGGAACTCCCCGGGCATGATTGGGGTGTCATCCCCCTTAATTCGGAGCCCTCTCGACTTCAAACCACCCGGAAGATTGGACAATGTGCCTGCATCGACTAGTTGTCGCAGCAATGACGTGGCAGATTTAGCTAATCCGCCAATCATGTGGATCAATCCGAAGCCATAAAAGCCCAATCCGGGGATATATTGGTAGTGAACAAAGTGCTCACGCTTGGTTTTCAGGCTATCGCCCTCATACCAATTCCGCCGAATCGACAAAATCTCCCTAGAACCAAGGTCAATAGACACTACGTAAGGCAGCGCAATGCCTGTTGGCTCACCACCCTCTTCGTCCTCAAACCCCGGAAGGTCTAAATTAACCTGAATTTCTAAAATCGTGTGACGGGAATCAAGTTCATAGCTCGCACTATCCCCCGTCAGGCGGTTGTACTTCTCTTCTACCCGGTCAACGTCTGAAGACGGAGCGCCAAGCTCTATATCCCGGTAGAAACCAGACACCTGAAGCTTACGGACATCATTAGTGGTGCGCTTCATGATGTGCGTTGCACGCTCACAGGTCGTCAAATCGGACGCCCCGTAGCTCACAACAAAGTCTTCTGCCGGTACAAACATGCTGCACGGGCGTCCCATGCTGGGATCGAAGTAGACTTTCCTAAAGGCGCTGCCTGCCAAAGGCAGGGAAAACAGCATCTTTTCTGTTTCTGACCGATACTCGGTCATCTTCTCCGTAAGAAGATAGTTCAGGTAATCCTGAACCCTGTGGGCCTGACCTTCTTTTTCATCGGTCAGCTTGCCGACAACAGAAGTCTTAACTGGGCCGCTGGCAGGAAATAGCTCCTGAATAGCTTGGGACTGAAACTTAATTACTGACTCTGACAGGAGCGGGTGAAAAACACCGCAAGCCCCGTCCCAAGGCGTGGTCCTGTCTTCATGCTTAAGGCCAAGCAAATCCAAACCATCAACATAAGCACGCTCCCAGTCTGCACGACTTTCCTTGTCAGACTTGAAGAGACCCACCAACTCAGACGCGATGATGTTTAGCTCACCCTCATCAACTACCTCTGCAAGGTTGGCGTCATGCGGAAGCATCCCCAACGAAGCCAATGTGCTTGCGTCCGGGTCGAAATCAATGATTACCCCGCCATCTTCTGTTTCTATTGATACAGATTCGGGGTTTTCAATTTCAACCTCGACACCCGGGCCGTTCCCAACCAGCGGGTTGGAACGAATGGTTCGGTCAATAGCCATCAGCCATTCTTTCTAAAAGGTTGGGGCCTTGCTGCACCACTGCCACGCGCAACATTTGCCTTAGCATTGTCACGCTTGACCGCGCCTGTCGGACCGCCGTTCGCCATCATTTTGGGACTCATGCGAATTTTGCCACCACCAGCGTAGCCTTTGGTTTTCATCTTTCCGCCGCCAGCAAACCCCATCCCCATGTTCTGAACTTGAAAGGGGTTGCCAGAACTCTTCCTCCCGCGAGCCGGACCTCCTGAGCTAATTTGGCCACGCCTTGGCCCCTTAGACCTATTAAATTTATTGAGCATCTGAGTCCTCCGAATAAAGGTTATCGAACACTTGGTTAACGTCCAATGTGTAGTCTAAATCTGATTTGCTGTAATGGACATGCTGCGAGGGCCTGAAATCTGGGGCTCCTTCGCCCACCTCAAACCAAGCCGGATGAGTGACCCTGACTCTGTTATTGGGTAGCGCCACGATATTCCCCGTCCACTGCCCCGCATCCAGCAATTCCAAAACATGGGCCTGCTTATGCTGAGCAGGGTCATCTGCAATTTCAGACTCAGTGTAATCCACCGTAAAGTAATACTTTGCAGGGTAGAAGTCGCCGTCTATTTTTGCAAGCCAAGGGCATGGGGTGCAGCGATCCATCACGTACACAGAATGAGTTCTTGAAGAGCAATCCCAAGGTTGAGCCGCCCAAGTCGGCATAGGTTCAGGCCATTCAGCAAATGGCGTATCTCCAACCAAGGCCGTAATGGGCATCCTAGCCCACATAGCGCCACCATGAACATTGGGTTCGTCCGAGTCATAAGTTTCAGCGCCAGTAAAAATAATCTGAAAACTTAATGACCGGCAGGGAATGCTTGTTACCGCAATCGCCATCGCATGGAGAAACTCCCCGTGATACTTGGCGTGGTTGTGGGTGTATTCCTTTCTGACCCAGCACTTAAAATAAGGAATGTTGCTCTGTAAGAAAGCCATGCTGCTCCATCACGCTTTCCGCGCCATCAGTAATAGTTTGCCTTCCTAGCATAGATAGGCTCGTCTTCTTCATCACTGTTCAGTTTCAGGAAGCCGCCTTGCCTGAATCTGAGCAATGCCTGCGTTGAGGAGTCAACCAAGTCGTCATGCTCCCCTGAAGGGAAGGCCGCAAACTCTTCGATAACCTCTTCCGCGAACCTGAGTTCAGGTGCCCAAACAATCCCAGAGGCAAATAAATCTGCGACGGCGTTGACCCTAGCTATCTTGTCATTACCTCTGGACGGGGTGTACTCAGAAACAGGAATACCCATTGCCCTGAGTTCAAATATCAATGGCGTGCCTGCCGCTTTGGCCTCAACGATAAATGCATCCGGTTGCCAGTCCACCCAGTAGTCGTAGGCTTTCTTCTTGAGTTCCGGGAACTCCAGCCGCTCTTTATAGGCATCCAGAAGAATAATGTTGGGCTGCTCTATGCCTGACTCGTCAGGGTGATAGAAGACACCCCACGTAGTACAAGCAGAGTAGTCAGCACGTTGAGTCTTAAGAAAGGCCGTGTCCCATGACTGGATGACAAACTCACAAGCAGGAGGATTGTCTTTTTCCCAGACGCGCCACCATTCTCTTTTAACCAGAGCGCCCTCTTCCGAGGTAGGGTTTTGCTGATACTGGGCATTCCACTTCGGGGCCGGGAGTTCATTCCGCAGAGCTTCAAGCTCATCTTTGGGCCAGAACTCGGGCCACAGCGGTTCATCAGAAGGCATAAGTGCCGGGAACTCAATCAGTTCCCATTCATCAGAACCCGATCTTTGCAGGGAGGATTTAAGTATCTGCCCAGTCAAATCTCTTTTATGCCATCGGGTCATTACAACAATGATGGCCCCGCCGGGCTGAAGACGCTGCCTTGGCCCAGAGGTGTACCAGTCATAAACCCGATCAAAGACTGCCGGGTCCGCACTCTGCCCTTCCTGTTCACTGTGCGGATCATCAATAACTAATAAGTCAGCACCTTTACCCGTAACGGCACCGCCTACACCAATAGCGAAATATTCCCCGCCTTTGTTGGTACTCCAGCGTCCTGCAGCCTTGGAGTCAGACCTCAGTGCAACTTGGGGGAATATAGACTTGTAGTCATCACTGTCTACTAGGTTCCGAACCTTGCGCCCGAAACCAACTGAAAGCTCAGCAGTGTGAGCCGTCTGAATGATTTTCTTTTCCGGGTATTTGCCCAAGAACCAAGCAGGTAACAGGTAAGAAGCAAATTCAGACTTAGTATGCCGGGGAGGCATATTGACGATGAGTCTCTTTAACTCACCATTGGCAACCCGCTCAAACGCCCGGGCCATGATTTTGTGATGGCGGCCCTCAATGAAGGCAGGCCAAACATTATTAACAAAACCAATAAATGTGTCTCTGGCTCGCTCTTTCTCTTCAGCAGACTCCAGTTCCTCTAAGAGACTAAGAATCTCCTCCTGTTCTGCAACAGGCAGAAGATTGATGTTCTTCAGAAGATTGGGGTCTATCCGGTCTTGTAACGGCATGAACTCAAACCTAAGTAGTCCCCTTAGACTAAGTTGCCTCCTACCTCATGCTATCTAGGTGTCGCGCCCTCCCGGGCAGCGACATGAGACTCCTTAAGCTCAGGTGACGCCTTAGTCTTAGCTTTGCCTTGAGCTTAGCATATTAGACCCCTTGACAAGAGTTGCAATCAGAATCCTAAAAATTTGCAAAAAATTTTTTGGGTATGGGACTCCTAAGACAAAAGTTGAAACAAAAAGGGGAAGCAGCCTACATAAGACATGCTACGTGGCAGGAAAAGTTGCTAATTGTTTGCGTGGAACATTATGTATGCACATGAGCACCCGCGGCCCACGCACAGGGGGGTGGGGG
>MDTE01000943.1_pt1 | contig 18691 bp, 21 predicted proteins | sample 811231 | NCBI WGS metagenome assembly MDTE01 (sample SAMN05326651, study PRJNA326480) | marine metagenome | isolation source: seawater | place: Indian Ocean: Red Sea | collected 2010 | reverse complement strand
CTATTTTTGATATTAAATCTTTTTTTTCATTTACTGATATAAGTTGGCTTTGTCCTGTAGATCCAAAAAAGAAAACGCCGTGTAAACCATTTTTTATTATATTTTCCGCGTGATTGATTGTGGAGACCACATCAAGAGACATATCTTGCCTAATTATACTTAAACTTGCAGCATATATCCCTTTTTTAATCATTATTTTACCCAATTTTTTTACTAAGTTATAATAATATAAAAAAAAATGAAAGTTTTAGTTATTCAACAAAGAAGCGGTATTGGAGACATGGTTATTCTGCTTCCCTACATTCACAGTATCTCAAAAAAGTTTAATACTCCAGTTAGTATATTGGCAAAAGAAAGTTCAAAAGCTGCTGATTTATTTTCTGAGGATAAATACATTGATGAAGTTATTACCCTTGATAAAAAAAAGGACGGTTTAAAAGGAATTTTCAATTTATCCAAAGTTTTAAAGGAAAAAAAATTTGATAAAGTTTTTATTTTAAATAGTTCTTTCCGATACAATTTAATTGCTAGACTTTCAAATATTAAATCAATTTATCAATATCCATTAACTTTAAAAAAAGATAATATGGTGCATACTGCAAAAATTTTTACTGAAAAGGTAACTGGTCAGGAAATATCTACTGAGCCCAGGTTAAAAATTCAAGAAACCAAAGATATTTTTGACAAAAATTTTAAACATATTTGTTTAGGCATAAGTGCATCAGGTTCAACTAAGAGATGGGATATTAAAAATTATTTAAAATTATCCAAAGATCTGACAAAAATATATAAATGCAAGTTTTATATTGCAATTGGTCCAAATGACGTTGGATTAATAAAAGAATTTAAAAATTCAGCGGAAAATTTAATTTTTGAGTCATTTGAAAATTTAACCATTAAACAAACCCTTAATAAAATTAAAAATTGTGATTGTTATATAGGAAATGATACTGGGTTTGCTCACATCTCAGTTGCGTTACAAATAAAATCATTAGTTTTGTTTGTCGACACGCCAATTAAAGTTTACGGAAGATATGCACCATCTTTAATGTCTACTGTAGAGCCTGTTGGCGAAAAAAATAGCACAGTTCATAATACCTTGGGCAAAGATTCTATTTCTTTTGATGAAGTGTTGACTAAAGCTAAAAAAATTCTTAATTTAAACTAATTCTTTTAATAATTTTTCTTTAGCTTCATTTACAAGTTTACTAAGTTCCTCAGTGTTCACGTCACGGTTTACATCAGGGTGTATCTTTTTTTGTAATTTTGCAGACGCTTTAATTACATCATCCTTCGAGCAACCCTTTTTAAGTCCTAAAAGTTTATAAGCATCATCAATACTCAAGTTAGAAGACCCTTGTTGTTTTCCAAATTGATTATGAGAAAACTTTCCAGAATTTCTAACAAAATTTACCAATCTCCATAAATAAAGAAGTTGCCAAATTGTAAGTCCTTTTATTTTTAGTCCCGTTAATAAAATTATTAAAAAGGGTAAGGAAAATATAAATTTTCCAGCAACTGATAGTATTATTGCCAATACTACAGACATTAATACTGCTAATCTTTTCAAAAAGTGAGCAATTTTCTTACTACTGGTTTTTGCAAACCAGTTAAGAAACAAATAAATTATGACAAATATGATAGTTCCAAATAAAAGAAAATTCATATAATTTTTCCCCTTATGAATATACCAAAATTAAAAAAAATAGAGAGTGTAAAAAAGTATCATAAAAATATTGAACTTAAAGATGAATATAGTTGGGTAGACCAGCCAAATATTTTGGAAGTTCTAAAAGATCCCAATAAATTAAATCCAGAAACAAAAAAATATATTGATCACAATAACAATATAACCAAAAAATATTTCGCTGACGTAAAAGATTTACAAAAAAGACTTTTTAGTGAAATTAAAGGTAAAATCAAATTGGATGATACGTCTCTAAAATTTAAAGATAAAAGATATTTTTATTGGGTTAAAACTGAAAAAAAAGGAAACTATGGAAAGAAGGTAAGACAAATAATAGATGGTTCAAAACCAGAAGAAATTTTTTGGGATGGTGATTTAGAAAAAAAGAAGTGCAATTCAGAATACTTTAACACCGGATCAGTTTCTGTTTCTCATTCTGATGAATTATTAGCTTATTCGTTAGATACGAAGGGCTCAGAATACTTTACAATACACATAAGAAATTTAGAAACCCACGAGGAATTAAAAGATAGAATTTATAATACAAGTGGAAGTATAACTTGGTCATTAGATAGCAAAAGTTTCTTTTATTCAAAATTAGATAATTTTCATAGACCAAGAAAAATTTTTAAACACGTCATAGGTAGTTCATCGGACAAGGATAAACTTATTTATGAAGAGAAAGATGAAACATTTACTTGTGGCATAAGTTTGAGCGCAGATGAAAAATATTTTGTAATTAGCACCTCTGATCACATAACTGTTGAGGAGTATTATTTTCCATCAAATCAAGAAAAGATTATCCCGAAACTTTTCAAAAAAAGAAAAAAAGATGTGCGATATTCAATTGATAGTTGGAAAGGTTTTTTTTACATCCACACAAATGAAAACGCTAGAGATAACAAAATTCAAAGATGCAAAATAGATGACATAAACAATTTGGAAGATTTCATTCCTGCAACAAAAGGAACTATAATAGGCGGTCTAGAATTTTTAGATAATTATATTTTACGCAGTGAAAAAACTGACGCAAAATTTAAAATTTACGCAAGAAATCTACAAACAAACGTAGAAGAAGAAATCAAAGTTTCTCAAGAAGCCATTGGAATACCAGGAATTTCTCTTTTGCAAAAAGATACTAATACCACAAAAATAAGAATTGGTTGGGAGTCTATGAAAACCCCAGGAAGAATTTATGAATATGATATAAAAAAACCTAATGATAAAAAACTTGTCAAGGAAACAGAAATACCTTCGGGACATGATCCTGATAAATATATTGTTGAGAGAATAAATGCCAAATCTCCTCATGATGGAAGAATGATACCAATAAGTTTGGTGAGAAAAAAAGATTCTAAGTTGGACGGAAAATCAAAAGTTATAATGTATGCCTACGGTGCATATAAAACCAGCATTGATCCAGGATTTAGTCCTTCAAGATTTTGTTTGATAGATCGTGGCTTCACATATGCTATTGCTCACATTAGAGGCGGAGGGGATTTAGGTGACCATTGGCACACCGAAGCTAAACTAAAAAATAAAAAAAATACTTTTTTAGATTATATTACTTGTGCAAAACATTTAATAAAAGAAAAGTATACTTACGAAGGCGGAATATGTTTTTACGGTGGTTCTGCTGGCGGTCTTACAGGTGGAGCTGTTGCTAATATGGAACCTAAGCTTTTTTTTTCAATGCTATTATTAGTCCCCTTTGTAGATCCTTTGACAACAATGCTTAATAAAAAATTACCTCTAACACCTGGAGAGTGGATTTTGTGGGGAAATCCTATTGAAGATGAAGAAAGCTTTAAAACAATAAGGGATTACTCACCTTACGAAAATTTAAAAGAAATTGAATATCCTAATATGCTTATTACCTCTTCCTTATTTGACAGTCGAGTTTTGTTTTCGGAACCAGTAAAGTACTTTGCAAGATTAAAGTCTTTAAATAAGGGTAATAATGTTCAGTTGCTTAAATGCAGGACTGAACCTTCTTCTCATATAGGGCCTTCGGGAAGAGATAGCGCTATAAATGAATTAGCCGAAGAATTTAGTTTTATTTTAAAAACTTCAAAATAAAAAAATAAATTTTTAAAAACAATTTTTAGTAGTATATCCTACTACTATATCTCTAGGATTTATCTCAAATTTTCTTACACATTTAATTTTAAGTTTTTCCGTGACGTAAACATAGTTTCTATTTGAGTTGTTTAGAAACTCTATCTTGTCAGGTTTACCGAAATCTATTTTGAGTTCCGTCTCAGTTTTTTTTAACCATTTGCTTAGTTTTTTGTCCTCTTTCTCAATATTAGAATCAATTTTTTCTGATACTGTTTGGCAAGAAAATAAGAATGATATTAGTGCAAATAAAAAGAATTTTTTTTTCATATTTTTTTTCAACTTAGTCTAGAATATATATGAATCTTATGAACAGAAATATTGCCTATTAGTTGTAAAATTATCTAAAAATAAATAATTTTAGGGCTTTTTTTTTAAAATAATATTATTAATTAGGCTCAATTTGGACAAATTTAAACGGAGGAAAAATGTTAGACAAATACTTTCAATACAGAAAACATAAGACAAATTTTAGAACAGAGGTCATTGCTGGTGTAACAACTTTTTTAACTATGGCTTATATAATGTTCTTAAATCCATTTATACTTTCAGGAGAATTTGCAGGTCCTGAAAAAGGTTTTTTTGATTTCGGAGCTGTGTTCACAGCAACAATAGTCGCTGCAGCTTTATCTTGTTTCATTATGGGATTTTACGGAAAAACTTGGCCGATAGGCTTAGCGAGCGGTATGGGTATAAATGCCTTTGTAGCTTTCGGTGTTGTAGCTGGTATGGGTTATACTCCACAAGAAGCTTTGGGCGGGGTGTTAGTAGCAGGAGTTCTCTTCTTGGCTATATCATTAACACCTATTAGAGCATGGATAATAAATTCGATTCCAAAAAGTTTAAAGCTGGGTATTGGAGCTGGAATAGGATTATTTTTAGCAATTATTGGTTTGGAAATTATGGGAGTGGTTGCTGACCATCCTGTAACGCTTGTCACTCTAGGAGATATTAAAAATCCTCTAGTGATTTTAGGCTGTCTTGCTTTTGTTACAATGATAGTTCTGGAAAAAATGAAAATTAGAGGAAATATAATAATTGGAATTTTGGTATTTAGCGCAATAGCTTGGGTCACTGGCCTTGCAAAATTTAATGGTCTGGTTAGTAGCCCGCCTCCAATGACTTACCTTTTTGCTTTTGATTTAAATGCGGCTTTTACAGCTGGAATGTCGACAGTAATTTTTACATTATTGTTCATTGACTTTTTTGATACTGCTGGAACTTTGACATCAGTAGCGAATGTTGCTGGAAAAGTGGATAAACAAGGTAAAGTAAAAGATATAGAAAAAGCTATGCTTTCAGACAGTGTTGGTACAGTTGCTGGCGCATTCATGGGTACTACTACAGTAACAAGTTATGTTGAATCAGGAGCAGGTGTTAAAGCCGGCGGAAAAACAGGGATGACATCTTTAGTTATAGGTGTTTTATTTTTAGCATGTCTATTCTTTTCTCCATTAGCAACTAGTTTACCTAAAGAAATTGATGGCGCTGCTTTAGTTTATGTTGCTATTCTCTTTGTTAGAAATATTACTGACATAGAATGGAATGATATAGCTGAGTCTGGGCCAGCCGTTTTAGCAGCTATCACAATGCCATTGACGTATTCTATAAGCAACGGAATAGCTTTGGCTTTTATAAGTTATGCTCTAATTAAGATATTTACAGGAAAATTTAATAGTACGTCACCAGCAATATGGGTTGTTGCACTCTTAAGTGTTGGTAGTTTTCTAGTTGCCTAAAATTGAGATTTGAAAAGGCTGTCAATTTATTATTGATGGCCTTTTTAACTTTTATGTTTCTTTCTTAAAGTTTCTATTCTTATTTCTTCATACTTTTCAAATGGTTGTACGATCCAAGGATCATTTGAAAGTTTGACTGCACAATAATCAGGTTCAAAGGTAGATTTCTTTTTCTTCCACAAGATTGCTGTCTTGATGTTTTTTATTTTTCCCTTTAGAGGTTCGTAGTTTTTTAACCAATCAATGCTTCTATTTAATGTTACACCTGTGTCAGAGAGATCGTCACATAAGAGAAGATTTCCCCCAAAGTTTTGAACTGTGGAACTCATTTCTCTTGAAAAAATTAACTCTCCCTGTTGATCTTCTATCCCTTTACCTGAATAAGACTCAACGGCTAAGTAGGCGCATTTTAGTTTAAAAACCCTACTTAAAACATCGATAATAGGTGCGCCACCTCGCATAATGCCAATTAAAATATTAGGCTTGAAATTACTATCAGCTATTTGTATTGCAAGTTTTTCAACTGTTGAATTATACTCATCCCAGGATATAAAAAGTTTTTCTGCCATAGAAAAAACTAAATCATTTTAAAGGAGATGTAAATGAAAGCTTATTGGATATCTATATACGAAAAAGTTGCCGAAACAGAAACACAAAAGGAATATGGAAAAAAAGCTACTGTAGCTATACAAAAATATTCAGGAAAGTTTCTAGTTAGAGGAGGAAAAAATATTTCTAAAGAGGGATCTATTTCTCCTAGAACAGTTATTGCTGAGTTTCCAAGTTTTGAAGATGCAGTTAAGTGTTACAACTCAAATGAGTATAAGGAAGCCTTAAAAATTTTAAAAGGTAAAGCAATAAGAAATTTACAAATAGTTGAAGGAATTTAATATTGAACGGGCTCAGTGTCTATCGACCTCCAAAGATACCATGTAGCTACAGAACAGTAAGGTGAAAATTTCTTTTGAATTTTTTTTACAAAACTTTTAGGAGGCAAATACTTCTTTTTATAATTAATAGAGATCGCTCTAAGCAAACCTATATCTTGAACTGGCCAAATGTTTGGTCGATTAAAAAAGAAAAGTAGCGCCATTTCAGCAGACCATCTACCGATCTGTCTTAGGCTAGAAAGATAAATAATTGCTTCTTCATCATTCATCTTTTTTATTAATCTTGGATTAAAAGATTTATTTACAATTTTCTCTGCTAAACTTTTTATCCCAAGAGCTTTCATTCTGCTCAGTCCACATCTTCTCATATCCGATATTTTTAATTTTAACACATTTTTTGGATTAATTTTTCCTTTACATTTTTTTTCAAATTTTGAAAAGATTGAGTCTGCAGCTTTAATGCTTATTTGTTGCGATATGATAGATCTTGTAAGAGAATAAAAAAAATCATTTCTAGAGGTTAAATGTCCTTTAAATTTACTAATTAAATTAAACATAACTTTGTCTTTCGACAAATACCTTTTTGCCTTTTCCCAATAAACTGGTTTCTTCATGACCTTGGTGGAACAACCTGTTTATTTAGTGAGCTTTCTCTTCTAAATATGATTAATGAACTTATTATGACCAATAAAGCACCAAATAACATCATAGGTTTTGGTATCTCGTTCCAAATATAATAACCAAAAAACAATGCAAATAACAAAGATAAATATTTTATAGGTGACACAAGGCTCGCGTCTGCTAATCGGTAAGATTGGGTAAGAAGCAGATTTGCTACCCCTCCTGAAAGTCCTAAAACAACAAAGAGAAAAAATTCAAATTTTGATGGCACTTCCCATCCTGTCGGTAAAGTAAGTAAGCTTAAAAATAGGACTAAGATAGTAAAATAAAAAGCAATCAAATAGTTTGGCTCAGTTTTAGATAATAACCTGATGCTTATAGCTACAAAACTAAATCCAACGCAAAAAATTATTGGAAAAATATAGTATAGATTCATTTCTGTAAATGCCGGCTGAATAATGAATAACATTCCTATGAAACCAAGGAAGACAGCAGACCATCTCTTTACTCCAACTTTTTCTGACAGAAATATGATTGAAAAGATAGTAACAAATATCGGTCCAGCAAATGTAAGAGAAATAACATCTGCTAAAGGCAAATTTCTTAATGCAATAAATAGAGCTATTATTGAAACAGCGCCGCTGATTGCTCTAAACGCATGTAGAATTGGTCTTTTAGTTTTATAGAACGTTAAAATTTTATCTTTTGGGATTAAAAAGAAAATTGGAATAAGACCGAAAAAAAATCTCATAAATAAAAGTTGTGGGACAGGAAAATTATCGAGATACTTTACTAGAATATCCATTGTTGAAAAGCAAACTACACTGCCAACCATATAAAGAACTGCTATTTGAGATTTTGTGAGCAAATTTACCACCTTTCTTTTATCCAAGTATCATATTAGAATTAAAACTTAAATATGCAAACTGCTATTGTAGGAATAGGTTGTTTTTGGGTTGAGTCAAAGTTTAAAGATCTTAAAGGTGTGATTTCAACAGAAGTGGGGTATTGTGGAGGTACTACAAGCGAGACAAATTATGAAATGGTTTGTCGAGGTCAATGTGATTCAGCAGAAGTAATCAAAATAAATTTTAACGATAAAATACTAGATTATAAAGATCTTCTAAGATTTGTTTTTTCCTCACATGACCCTACAACTTTAGATAGACAAGGACCTGATGTTGGCCGCCAATATCGAAGTGAAATTTTTTTTATGGATGAAAATCAAAAGAGAGATGCTGAAAAAATTCGAAAAGAGATTGATGAGAAATTAAATGGAAAAGTAGTAACAAAAATTTCGAAAGTTTCTAATTATAAAAAGGCCGAGGAATATCATCAAAAATATTATCAAAAAAAAGGGATGTTATGAGTTTTGTTAGCACCGACTGGGTAGAACAAAACCTAAAGAAAATAAAAATTTTTGATGCAACCTGGACTATGAGTAATCGTAATCCAAAAGAAGAATATATGAAAGAACACATACCTGGTGCCATCTTTTTTGATTTAGATGAGCATTCTGACAAAGATAACCCATTACCTCACCAAATGAGTAATGCAGACTATTGGACCAGAATGCTTTGGTCTTTTGGAATTGAGAATAATGATCAAATTATTTTATACAGTTCAAACTCAGAAATATTTTCTGAGTATAGATTGTGGTTCAACTTAATATATTTCGGGCATAATGAAAATAAAATCAAAATATTAGAAGGTGGTTTTTCGAAGTGGAAAAATGAGAAAAGGCCAGTTTCAAAAGAACTTCCGGAATTAAAAGTTATAAAAAATTACGAAGTTAAAGAAAATAAATCTTGGATTTTTAAAAAAAAGCAAATTGAGGAAAATATAAAAAAAAAGAAATTTATTTTAGTTGACTCAAGAATACAGGATCGTTTTGAAGGAAGGGTAGAAGAACCAAGACCGGGTCTAAAAAGAGGTCACATTAAAAATGCGGTTAATATTCCGTTCAAAGATTGCGTGGATTTAGAAAAAAATATGCTAAAAGACAAAAGTGAGCTAGAGAAACTTTTTAATCAAAAAAATATAAGAAATACTGATGATGTTGTATTTTATTGTGGTTCTGGGACTAGCTGTGCTGTTAACGCATTTACGTGGTATAAAATAACTGGTAAAAGTCCACAGATATATATGGGTAGTTGGAGTGAATTTGGAAAAAAATGAAAAGATCTAAAAAAGTTACATTAGGAATTATATTATTTTTTGTAGTTGTTGTAAGTGTAATAAGCGCAAGAACTGCGATGGGAGTTTATTTTAAAAAAAAATTTGGGACACGCCCCCCACCTGGTGTAATTGTAGAAGTTGTTGCTGAAAAACAATTTAGTCAAACAATTGAGAGCTACTGCACTGCTATTAGCAGTAAGACTGTTTCTTTTAAAATTAAAAAGACTGAATTACTGGAACCAATAAATATTGGAACTAAAGTTAAAAAAGGAAGTGTTATTGCAAAATTACAGTCAAAAAATATTATCGCTCCCTTTTCAGGGAAAACAGGAACAAGAGGCATAAGTTCTTCTATACTTGGCACTGATTCAATAATTCTTACATTAGATGACTCAAAAAATATTCTTTGTGATCTTCAAATTCCAGAAGTCTTTGCGGCGGTTCTTAAGAAAGGTTTAAAAGTAAATGCAAAATTTTCTGCTTACAAAGGAAAAGAGTATATTGGAGTAATCGACTCTGTAACTTCTAGAATTGATGCTCAAACTCGATCAATTTTAGTCAGAGCAAAAATAAAGAATAATAACCTAGAAATACTTCCAGGATCGCTATTGGAAGTTACTGTTAATTATAATCAAGGAAACTCTTTAGGAATTCCTGACACAAGCGTATTGCTCGAAGGTAATAAAGCTTATGTATATAAAATTTCAGATGAAAATTTAGCAAATAAAACTGAGGTTATAATTGGTTTGAGGAACAAAGGAAATATTGAAATTATATCAGGACTCAGTGAGGGAGACATTATAGTTGCTGAAGGTTTAAAAAAAGTAAGACCTAGAGGAAAAGTTAACCCGATTAATAAATAATAAAAATGTATATAACTGATGTTAGTATTAGAAGGCCAGTTGTTGCTTGGGTATTTTCGTTAATTTTAGTTGTATTTGGTATATTTGTTTTTTCAAAATTACCCGTTCGAGAACTTCCAGCTGGTCTCCAGCCCCCCGTAGTTCAAATTAAAGTCGATTATAAATCAGCTTCTGCAGTTATTGTTGATGAAGAAGTTACTCAAATTATTGAAGAAGTAATAGGTGGAGCTGAAGGAATTAAGAATATTGATTCAAAATCAGAGAATGGGAAAAGTACAATTAATGTAGAATTCGATACTGAAATTGATTTAGACAATGCAGCAAATGATATAAGAGAGAGGGTAGCTAGGATTGTAGACAACTTGCCGACTGAATCAAAGCCACCTCAAATTTTAAAACAAGCAGCTGGTTTTACCACGACTCTTTGGATAGCTCTATCCTCAAAAACTTGGAGTGACTTAGAATTAGGAGATTATGCAGATAGGTATTTAGTAGATCAATTTTCATCGATTAAAAATGTTGGAAGAATTAGAACTGGAGGATTAAGGGAGCTAAGTGTAAGAGTTTGGATCGATCCTATTAAGCTCGCAGCAAATAATCTAACTATTCAGGAAGTAGAGCAAGCTCTTAGGAGTGAGAATATAAGTCTTCCAGCAGGAAGTTTAGAGTCTACAAATGTGGATTTAACAATAAATCTTAATAAATCTTACGATGATTTAGAAAAATTAAAACAATTACCAGTCAAAAAAAATAAAAATAGCTTAGTCAGACTTTCTGATATTTCAAAAATTGAGTTTGGTCCAGTTTCAGAAAAAGCTTTATTTAGAACCCAAAGTAAAAATGCTCTTGATTTAAAAACTGTAGGGATCGGAATATACGCTAGAAGTGGAGCTTCTACTGTTGAACTCTCAAAGGAGATTAATAAAAAGGTTAAAGAAATTAGGAAAAATCTTCCTGAAGGCCTTGAGCTTCAAGTAGCTTTTAATAGAGCAACTTATATTAGTTCTGCAATAAATGAAGTGTATAAAACTTTATTTGTAGCTTTTATTTTAGTAGTAGCAATAATTTATTTATTTTTAGGCAACATTAAAGCTGTCATTGTGCCAGCCATTGCTTTGCCAGTAAGTTTAATTGCAACTTTTTTAGGTATTTATATTTTTGATTTATCAATAAATATTTTTGTTTTGTTAAGCTTTATTTTAGCTATAGGAATAATTACAGATGACTCAGTAATTATGACAGATGCTATATATCGAAGGATAGAAAACGGTGAAAATTCTTTGGTTGCTGCATATAAAGGATCTAAACAAATAACGTTTGCTATAGTAGCTACAACTTTAATTTTAATCGCAGTTTTTTTACCACTTATTTTTATTGAAGGAATTGCTGGAACTTTGTTTAGAGAAACTGCTATAGCTTTATCTTTTGCTATTGTAGTTTCGTCCTTCGTTGCTTTAACACTATCCCCAATGTTGGGAAGTAAATTTTTAAATAAAAAACCAAAAACAAATTATTTTGTAATTAAATTTGACAAGTTTTTTAGAGGTTTTTCTGAATTTTATAGTGAAACGCTTAAATATTGGTTAATTAGAAAAAAAACAATCGTTGTTTTCATGTTGGTAATGATTGCTGGATCATTTTTGATGTACGACATTACAAAAAAAGAACTTTTACCAACTGAGGACAGAGGTGCTTATTTAGTTATAGGATTTACAGATGAAGGAAGTTCCTTTCAATACACTCAAAATAGAGCTGAGGATGTTGAAAAAAGACTCATACCATTATTAAAATCAGAAGATAGTCCGTATAGAAAATTTTTAATGATTGTTCCAGGTTTTGGTTCTGAAAATAGTTTTCTTATTATCGCACTATTAGATCATTGGAAAAATAGAAGTGAAAATTCACAAAAAATAATGAGACAAGCCATTGGTAAAATTGTTACAGTACCGCAAACTTTAGCATTTCCAATCTCTCCTCAAGCGATAAGAGTATCAAATTATAATAAACCTGTTCAAATGGTTATATATGGGAATACATATGATGAGCTCGAATTTCTACAATCAAAGGTAATAGGAAGATTGCACAAAAACAAAAACTTATCTAGGATTGAAACTGATTACACTAGAAACAAGCCTGAATTAAAATTAGTTATAAATAAAAATAAAGCTAAGGATTTAGATATATCTACTCAAGATATTGGGGAAACACTAGAAACTTTATATGGAGGAAAAACTGTAACTAAATTTAATAAACTGGGAAAAGAATATCCTTTAATTGTTCAACAATATATAGAAGATAGACGTGATAGAGAAAGCTTAAGTAAAATATTTGTAAGATCAAAAACTACTGGCGGTCTCGTATCTCTAGCAAATTTAGTTGATCTGAAGGAGGAAGGGTCTGCAAATAAATTATCAAGATATAATAGACAAAGAGCTGTAACTATTTCAGCAAACATTAGTGAAGGCTACACACTAGAAGAAGCTATAAAATATCTTGAAAAAACAATGCTTGAGATAGCTCCGGATAAACAAATAACATGGAAAGGAAAGTCTGAAGAGTTAAAAGAAACTAGTAATGAATTGTACCTAATTTTTGCCTTAGCTCTTCTAACTGCTTTTTTAGTGATGGCGGCAACATTTAATTCATTTGTCCATCCCTTTATTATTATTTTGACAGTACCCCTTGCTGTTTTTGGTGGTCTGACATTTATTCAATTTTTAAATAGTTCAATAAATATTTTTTCACAAATTGCTTTGATTATTTTGATAGGAATTTCTACAAAGAACAGTATCCTGATAGTTGAATATGCTAATCAATTAAGAATAGCAGGAAAAAACATTGAGAGTGCAATTAAGGAATCTTGTAACTTAAGATTTAGGCCTATTATTATGACATCATTAAGTACCATTTTCGCAATGATACCTTTGTGTATTGGAAATATTGGCCCTGGTGCTGGTGAGGGGTCAAGATTAGCCATAGGGGCAACTATATTGGGAGGAATGGTGATATCAACCTTTTTTACATTGTATGTAACACCTACAATGTATTTAATTTTAGCAAAAAATACTAAACGAATGGATGCGATTGATATTCAATTAAATAAAGAACTTAAAAAATAATATACTTATTTTTGTCAAGATTCTTTCTACATAGACTAAGCTGTTTTCTATAGTTGTTTGAAATTTTTCTAACTGACTGAGCATATATTATTGCTTTTTTATCTTTTTTATAATTTTTGTAATCACCCCAGCCTAAATAGTACGCTAAGTATAATTTATAAGCATCTTTTTTTGAAATTTTTAAAAGTTTTGAGGTTTTATCGTTATACCAGCCAATAAAATCAACTGAGTCTTTAAATCTTGCTCTCGTAGCTAGCTTATTTCCAGTTTCTCTTTTGTATTGTGCCCATGTCCCTTTCACAGCTTGAGAATAGCCAAAGGAACTTGATTTACGCTTATAAGGGATAACTTTAAATAATTTATGACGAGGTGGTTTAGCTAGCCAATTAAAATCGCTTTCCTTTTTTACAAAAGCTAACTGAATATAAACTGGGATACCCCATTTCTCTTCAGTTTTTTTTGTATGTTTGTACCATAAATAACGATCTTCAAAGATTGCACAGCTATTTTTAGTATTTTTAGGAATAGAAGAACAGGCAGCAAGAAAAAATAATAAAATTAACAAGTAAAAATTCGTTTTTCGAATCATTTAATTATTATAAATTATTTATTTTTTTTTCTCCAATCTTCTGGCCTATCAAATTGATATTTCCAAATACCTAACTCTTTATTCTTAGCATACTCTTCCCATTTTAAATATCTTTTGGAATATCTTGTGTATGCAACAGCATGTCCATATTTTACCATTAAAGCATTGATAGAATAATTTTCCCATTCATACTGTTTTTTACTTTTTGTTTCAGTTGTCGACCAAAAGTAACCTCCTCCTCCACTGCAGATGCCTAAAATTCTTTTGTATCTGTCTAAGCTTTCATACCTACAATAAACTTTTTTCTTACCTATCAATTTTTTTAATGCATCAGTTGACTCATCACCACAATTATGAGAATTAAGTGATGTGGTACAAATTTGATTTTTTTCTGGTGCATCAATTCCAAAAAGTCTTACTTTTATATTATTAATAACTATTGTGTCACCGTCAATTACCTCTACCTGACCTTGGATAAATTTTGTCTCTGCAGATATAAGACTGGTTTTAAATAAAATTAATGTACTAAACAAAATCAGACTTAGCTTTTTCATCAAAATCTTTCATTTTTTTTCTAATATCTTCCTCAGATACATTATGATCTTTTAAGTCTTCTTTGATTTTTCTGAAAACGTCTTCATCTCCCGCTTCTTGAAAATCGGCTTTAATTACAGCTTGAATATATTCTTTTTCTTTCTCTTGATCATAACCAAGTTTTTGAGAAACCCACTGGCCAAGATATTTATTCCTTCTTGATGCAACTTTGAATTTAAGTTCTTCGTCGTGTGCAAATTTTTTCTCAAAGGATTTTTTTCTTTCGTCAAATTTTTCCATTCGTAAACCTCCTATAAAAAAATATTATAACAATAGCTAATAATGTTCCAAGTAAATTTGCAAAAAGATCTAGTAATTGAAAAGATCGATTTGGTATAATAAAATGAGATATTTCTAGGAGAATTGACAAAGATAATAATAGAAACAAAGTTTTGCTATAGTTTTTTTCTTTTAGATAAGTGATCAGTCCTAGAGTTGTTAGATAAAAAAAAGCTATTGCATGGTTAATAGAAGTTCCTATAGGATTCGGTATTATGTCTAATTGTTGAGCAAGATTTCCATAAAGAAAGTAGCCTATTAAACTTCCTGGGAATAAGTACAATACTAACAAACTTATTAGAGAAAAATAATATAGATAACGCACTTTAAAGAATTTTATTTCTTTCATTAGATTAACAATTTAATATATTGCTTATATAGATTTCAATTAATATCAGATGAGCAAACTAGTTTTAATAAGGCACGGGCAAAGTATTTGGAATTCTGAGAACCGTTTTACTGGATGGGTAGACGTTGATCTGTCCGAAAAAGGTGTCAAAGAGGCTGAAACTGCTGGTTTATTGCTAAAAAGTGAGAATATTTTATTTGATTTTTATTATACTTCTTTACTTAAAAGAGCATATAGAACACTTGAGATAATTTTACAAAAAATTGGAGAAAAAAGAAAATTTACAAAAGCCTGGGAACTTAATGAAAGACACTATGGAAGTTTAACTGGTTTTAACAAAGATGAGATGCGAAAAAAATTAGGTGAAAAACAATTTAAATTATACAGAAGGTCTTGGGACATTCCTCCTCCTGAGCTTGATGAAAACTCTGAATTTAGTTCTTATAAGGATCCTTTGTTTAAAGATTTAAAAGTTAATCAAATTCCAAAAACTGAATCTTTGAAAAACACTTTTGAAAGAGCTGTGCCTTTTTATTTGAATAACATACAACCTCTTCTTAAAAATAAAAAAAATGTTTTAATAAGTGCTCATGGAAATAGTTTAAGAGCAATTTGTAAAAAAATATTTTCCATCTCAGACAAAGACATAAACAGTCTAGAGATACCTACTGGAAACCCTATGCTTATAGAAACAGAAAATGGCACTGATATAAAAGAAAAAAAATATTTAGACTTAAATAGAGCTAAAAAAATTTAAATTTCAAAATTTTTATCTTTTAATTGTTCGTAAATTTTTAAATTTGTAGCGTGAAAAAAATTAGCATTACTTACTACTCCAACGATATTTTTTTTGTCAATACAATTATCCCAAATTTCATTTATTGAAAAAATATCTTTCTTAACAAAATCAAATACATCGGGACTCAAAATTTGACATCCCGTAAAAATGAAGTTTTTTGACCTCGATAACTCATTTTTTTCATTAATATTGAAATCTCCTTTCAAATCAGTATCAAAACTTTTTTCTTTTTTGCAAAGTAGTAACGCGCATTTAGCCTTTTTTGAGTGAAATTCTTTTTCAAGATTAATGAAATCTTTTAAAAAGTCTTTTTGCCAAATGGTATCACTGTTTAGTACAACAAAATTATTACCTTGAAAAAAACTCAAAGCTTTTTTTATTCCCCCTCCGGTATCAAGTAATTTTTTCTCATAAGAAATTTCAATATTAGTCTCTCTTTCTTTTTTGAAATCTTCAAACTTATTATGAAGATGATGAGTGTTAATTAAGATTTCTTCAATACCTATTTTGTGTAAAAAGCTTATTGAATAATCAATTAAGAGTTTAGATCCAATACTCAATAAGGGTTTTGGTTTTTCGTTTGTTAAAGGCAAAAGTCTTTTACCAAAACCAGCACAAAGTATCATCGCTTTTTTAATATTCATTTAATCTTATTTTTTTTCTAATATTTTGGTTTACAGCTTCTTTAAGAAGGTGTTTTAATTTTCGAAAAATTTTTCTTTTCATTCTCAATTCTAGTAATTTCCAAGTATAGGGTAAATACTTTAAGTAATTTGGTTTTTTATCACGTAGGTACAACCTGCAAAAAATCCCCAATATTTTAAGATTTCTTTGAATAGATAATAGCTCAAAATCATTTTTAATATTATTTATCATATTATCTTTAAATTTTCTTTTTTTGACATAATAATTAAATATTTTATTTTTTAGAGATAAATTAGTTTTAATTCTTACGTCATCTATTAACGATGCAACATCATATAGTGGATTTCCTATGATCATATCTTGAGTGTCAATAACTCCCAAAGAACCTCTCTTAATAATTAAATTTGAGACATGGAAATCTCTGTGTACAAGTATGCTGTTTTTAAAAAATATTTTCTTGTACAAAGAATTTAATTCTTTTTTAATAAGTTTTTTATATTTTTGGCTTTTTACTTTCCCTTTAAAAAGTTTCAAATACCAGTCAAAAAATAAATCTGACTCTTTGTGCAATTCTCTCAAATTATATTTTTTCAAAATATAATTTTTTTTTAAATGGAGTTTAAGACTTTTCGGGGTTTTAATTTTTTGTAGTTTTAAAATAACATCAATACATTTTTTATAAATCTTAAGTTTGTTTTTTGAGACTTTTAGTTTTTTAAACAAAATATTGTCTCCAAAATCCTCAATTTCTATCATCCCCTGTGAAAAATTTTGCTTAAGAAGTTTTGGCGCTTTTATTCCCTTAGCATTTAAATATTTATTTACGGCACAATAAATTATTAGATTCCTGAGTTTATCTGTCTCAGATTTTACAACAATTGACGTTTTTTTACCTTTATGCAATCTGTAAAATTCTCTAAAAGAAGCATCACTTTTTATTTTTTTAAGCTTAAATATCATTAATTTTAAAACCTTTCCATTCTCCAAAACCCTGAACTTTTATTTTTCTCTCATTTTCCTTTTTTCCACTATAGTAAAATGAAATTTCTAATCTGTCTCTTACGTTTAAACTAATTATTTTTGGCCATTCAATTATTTTAATACTTTTTTCAAGGTCATTAAAAATACCTAATTCTTTAACTTCTAAACTTTTTTTTATTCTGTATAAATCATAGTGCATTATTTTTAGTTTACGTATTTTGTATTCATATAAAATATTAAAAGTAGGACTTAGAACGTCTGTTTTTTTAACTTTGTTTTTTTTTTGCAACTGATTTATTAAACTTCTTGTAAAAGTTGTTTTTCCAGTTCCTATTTCACCTGTCAAGAATAAGCAGTCATTATCTTGAATTTTTTTAATAATTTTTTTTGAAATTATATCTATTTGGGATAATTTATATTTTAACATTAACTACTTGGCTAGTAGCGATAACTATCCGGTTTGTAAGGACCTTTTGTATCAACATTAATATAATCCGCTTGATCCTTTGATAATTTAGTAAGTTTTGCACCTACTTTTTCTAAATGAAGCATAGCAACTTTTTCATCTAAATGCTTTGGTAAAACATATACTTTATTTTCATAATTTTTAGAATTCTTCCAAAGTTCTATTTGGGCAATAACTTGATTAGTAAAAGAGGCGCTCATCACAAAGCTTGGGTGACCAGTTGCGCATCCAAGATTTACTAACCTGCCTTCTGCAAGAAGTATGATTCTTTTTTTACTTGGAAGTTCAATTTCATGAACTTGTGGTTTAATTTCGGTCCATTTATAATTTTTTAACGCTTCAACTTCAATTTCATTATCAAAATGGCCAATATTACAAAGTATTGCTCTATCCTTCATTTTTCTCATATGATCGGCATTAACGATAGATTTGTTTCCTGTTGCAGTTACCACTATGTCTGCGTTACCAATGGCTTCATCCATTAACACTACTTCGTATCCTTCCATTGCTGCCTGTAAAGCACAAATCGGATCAACTTCTGTAATCATAACCCTCGCTCCACCTTGTCTTAATGATGCAGCGCTACCTTTTCCAACATCTCCAAAACCAGCGACTATTGCAGTCTTACCTGACAACATAACATCCGTTGCTCTTTTAATTCCATCAACCAGACTTTCTCTGCACCCATATAAATTATCAAACTTAGATTTTGTAACTGAATCATTCACATTATATGCTGGAAATAATAATGTTTGATCTTTAGACATTTGTTCT
>MDTE01128959.1_pt1 | contig 18705 bp, 19 predicted proteins | sample 811231 | NCBI WGS metagenome assembly MDTE01 (sample SAMN05326651, study PRJNA326480) | marine metagenome | isolation source: seawater | place: Indian Ocean: Red Sea | collected 2010 | reverse complement strand
TTTTAGAGTTTTTGCTGCAGGGGAATACAAGGATGCTGTCGAACCATATCTCCGAGACGATATGTCTGAGATAGCTAGGATGGGTAATCAGCAGTGGCTCGATGGCCTTTGGGAGACATATAAAAACACCATTCTAAAGAATCGGCAAATCTCTTCCAACGCTTTTCACACATATACAAATGAGTACAACCAACTACTGACTAAATCAGGTGACGATCCTGATCAACTTGCTTTAGATTATGGATTTGTAGATGAACTGCACGACCCGGCTTCTTGGAAAGCCAAAATCATTACCTTGGTCGGTGCCGGTGAAAATTCGTTCCGCCAAGTAACTTACACTGATTATCTTAAAGCACAGCGGAATACATCCTCTGCATCGAATCCAGGAATTAACAAAATAGCAGTTATAACCGCCAGCGGAACTATCTTGGAGGGTGACCAGCCTTCAGGATTCGTAGGAAGTGATTCCATCGTGTCTTTAATTGAAAAAGTGCGAATGGACGATAACATACGGGCGCTAGTATTTAGAGTTGATAGCCCTGGTGGGAGCGCGGGAGCATCTGAGGAAATTCGTCGACAACTAGAGTTAGTTCAAAAAGAAGGTAAGCCAGTGGTTGTATCTATGGGCGGTTACGCAACGTCCGGTGGATATTGGATTTCCAGCACCGCTAATAAAATTTTCGCGCTAGAGAGCACAATTACTGGCTCGATTGGGGTATTTATGGTGTTCCGTAGCTATGCATCAGCGCTCTCTAAATTTGGAATTAGCGGTGATGGAGTTGGTACTACGAACCTCAGTGGAGCTTTCAACCCATTGAAGTCTATCAATCCAATTCTTGAGGACACCTTGCAGAGATCTGTAAGCAGCGCTTATATTCGATTCCTTAATTTAGTATCCGAAGGTAGGAATATGACTGTTGTAGAAGCTGAAACCGCAGCGAACGGTAAAGTTTGGACAGGTAAAAAAGCTCTAGCGCTTGGGTTGATTGATGCCATCGGGAATTTGGGTGATGCCGTTTCTAGTGCAGCGGTTTTATCTGGCATTTCCCAATACGAGATAGTATTTATCGATAGAGAACTATCCGCTCCAGAGCGATTAGCAAATGAGCTATTCCAAATTGCGGCGAAATTTGGCGAGAAAGTATATGTTAATCAAACATTCTCAAATCTAGTTTTGCCGAGAGAAATACAAGATATTTTAATAATGAGCGAATCGTCAAGCCTCCAGTCATACTGCCTTTACTGCAGAGTTCAGTAGTTAGGCGCTCCCAGCTTCGTCAACCCTAACTCTATCAGTTGCAGGTAAGAGAATCTCAAAAATTGTACCTTTATCCAGTTCACTTTTTATTGTGATCTCTCCTTGGTGCGCGGTAACAATATGTTTTACTATTGAGAGTCCAAGGCCGGTGCCTCCTTGATGACGAGAACGTCCGCGATCAACACGATAAAATCTCTCGAATACGCGTTGTTGTTCTTCCAGCGGAATTCCCATGCCGTTGTCTGCTACTTGAATCCTTGCCATTTGACCAAGTTTATTAAGTATTAATTTGACCTGCCCTTCGTCTCCACTATATTTAATACCATTGTCTATGAGATTTGTGATCATTTGTCCAAGTGCTTCCACTTCACCTTTTACGAAGATTGGCCTTGCGGGCAGTTCTAAAGCTAGAGCTACCCCGCCTTCTTCGGCATCCTCCAACCTGGCCTCGTACGTCCGCTTTAAAAGGTTGCCCAAGTCTAACTCATCATTTTTTCTAATGTTTTCATGGGCGTCGAAACGCGATAGTTGAATTAAATCCTTAACAATATTGTCAAGTCTAATGGCTTGATTCTTTATTCGGGATAGAAATGTATTTACCGTAACTTTCTTCATTCCCGAGTCATCAATAATAGTCTCGACAAGTCCTCTAATAGCAGAAATTGGAGTCTTCAACTCATGTGATGCATTCGCTACGAACTCACTGCGAACTTTTTCCAGGTATAACACGTCTGTTATATCCTGAAGCACTATTACGGCTCCTATCGATTGGTTGTCAAGCCCATCAAGAGGCGCAACTGAAACATCGATATTCCTCTGGTCAACCTTCACGAAAGTATGAAGTAAAATTCGTTCATAAAGACAACTTTCTGCTACATGCGCTACCTCAAGCGTTTGTTTTAGATCATGTAAGCTTTGGCCTTTAGCATTCACAGACTCCATTTTTAACATCTGCTGCGCAGACTTATTAATGTGCATAACTGAGCACTTCATATCAATGGCAATGACGCCCTCAGAGAGGCCAGCCAAAATAGTCTCCAGTTGATTTCGATTATTTGTTAAATCATTAATCCTTGTTTCAGTTTCGGCGGCCAAATCGTTCATCGCCGCGGCGAGCTTACCTATTTCGTCGTTCTTATCACCAGATAATCTCAATTCGTAGTGACCCAAAGCCATTTGTTCAGCCGTATTGGTGATTTTAACTAGTGGTTTCATTATCGCTCGCATAATGAAAAAGCTGATAAGTAACGCAAAAACAGCAATTATGAACGCAATGACAAATATTTGGGTGCGCATTGGATCTTGTTGTTTCTGAATTACTCTAAGAGGCATTGCAAGCCGGACATAACCTTTCACGTCTTGATCTATCCTAAGGGCCACATAGAGCGTGTTTTCCTTTGTAGTTTCGCTAAACCGTTCAGATACCCCAAAGTACTTCTCCCCCGCCTGCATAATTTCTGGGCGTGTAGAGTAATCTTCCATAAACTTTGCTAAATGTCTGTTATCCGCAAGAACCCTCCCTTCTAAGTTAAAGAGGGTTACTCTATGCTTTAAACTCGAGGTTAGGTTACGCAGATCGACATCAGAAAGTATTGTGTTTTGCCGAAGATGGGGTAATACGAGCTGTTGCAGGCTAATGGCCTGTGTCTTTAGAGATTCTTCGAGTCTAAATCTGGCATCAGTTTCAAGCTGCTTTACAGCTATCCAACCAAAAACCATTGTGCTAACAATAAGGAGCCCGCCCAAAAGAGCCCAAAGTTGCCAAAGGATTCTAGATTGCAACAATTTCAGCTAATCACTGTTGAAACGATACCCCACACCCCGTATCGTTTGGATTTTTTCGCCATATCCCTTCAGTTTCTTCCTGATTGAGCGTATATGAACATCGATATTTCGATCTACCACAACAACACCTTTCCCTGTAACACGATTCAATAGCTGATCTCTGGTAAAGGCGCGACCTGGTTGGCTAGCTATAAGGTGAAGGATTTTAAATTCTGTTGCTGTCAAGCTTACCGGTACTTTAGCGATTCTGACTTCATGGCGAACAACATCGATGAGCAACTGTTCAATTAAGATTCTTTCGTCCTGCTCAATCCGCCTAATGTCTCCCCTTCTGAGGACAGCTTTCACTCTTGCGACGAGCTCCCTTGGACTGAAAGGCTTGGCAAGGTAATCGTCAGCTCCCATACCCAAGCCTATGACGACATCAGATTCCTCTCCCTTAGCAGATACTATAATTATAGGGATATCTTGGGTCAAAGGATCTGATTTTATTTGTTGGCATACCGAAAGACCATCAATTCCAGGTAGCATAAGGTCCAAGATAACGAGATCTGGCGATTGCTTCCTAACTTGATTTATTCCCTCATCCCCTCGAACTTCGGCTACGACCCGAAATCCTTCACGCCTTAGGTTGTAGGACATAACCTCGACGATATCGGGCTCATCCTCAATCAATATTATTTTTTTTTTAAACATGGCCACGATGCTCAGGCAGGGGCTTATACCAAATCTCTCGATGAAGTTTTATAAGATAATGCAAGTTGCTGTGAGCGATCACAACGGCTCGAATACTAGAGTTTCATAGCTTTTGAAAGACTAAAACCGCATTAGTCCCTCCGAATCCAAAACTGTTGGACATTACCGTTCGAATATTAGCCTCATCTATGCGTGACCTTACTATTGGCATATCTTCAAATAAAGGATCAATGTTTTCGATGTTTGCTGATGCACAAATAAAGTCATTGTCTAGCATAATCAGGGAATATATGGCCTCATGGACCCCAGCAGCACCAAGAGAATGACCTGATAAAGATTTCGTAGAACTAATTTTAGGAATTTTATCCCCAAAAACCCTCGAAATAGCAGAAATTTCAGGAGGGTCCCCCGCTGGCGTGCTTGTTCCATGAGCGTTGATATAGTCGATGGGCTCATTAACTGTGGCAAGCGCCATCCGCATGGCTCGCTCACCCCCTTCTCCTGAGGGTGCTACCATATCATAGCCGTCTGATGTTGCCCCATACCCGACTATTTCAGCATAAACCTTTGCCCCCCGTGCCCTTGCATGCTCATATTCTTCAACTACTAAAAATCCTGCACCACCGGCGATGACAAAACCGTCTCTATCTTTATCGTATGCCCTAGAGGCCAGTTCTGGATGATCATTGCGACCGGTAGAAAGAGCGCCCATTGCGTCGAATAGGGACGTCATACTCCAATGTTCCTCTTCACCGCCTCCCGCAAATACCACATCCTGTTTACCGAGTTGGATAAGCTCAACAGCATGGCCAATACAATGGGCACTTGTGGAACAAGCAGAGGTTATGGAGTAATTCACCCCTTTAATCTTAAAAGGGGTCGCTAGGCATGCAGACACTGTAGAACTCATCGTCCTAGTAACACGATATGGCCCGATACGCTTTAGCCCCCTCTCCTTTAGAACGTCTGCAGCCTCTGTTAGGTTGGAAGAGGAAGCCCCGCCTGATCCAGCAACAATTCCTGTTCTTTCGTTCGAAACATCAGCCTCTACAAGCCCTGAATCTGCAATCGCTTCAGTCAGTGCAATAAACGAGAATGCCGCCGCATCCCCCATAAATCTCCGCAGTTTACGATCGATACTTCCATCTATGTCAATATCTATGCTGCCTGCAACCAAACTCCTAAGACCCATTTCCTCGTAGGCCGTTTGGTACTTAATCCCTGATGTTGTGTTTACTAGTGATCTTCTTGTCTCCGCCACATTATTGCCAAGCGGTGACACTAATCCCATACCTGTAACTACTGCACGCTTCATTTCAAATCCTCAGAAATCATCCAGAGACGTAAATAGTCCGACCTTAATCTCTTTCGCTTCATATATCTGACCGCCGTCCACGTATACTTTACAGTCAGCAATCCCCATGACAGTCTTACCTTCCCTGAGCTTTATTATGTCTATATCGTACTTCACTAAATTTGCGCTTGGTAATATCTGACCACCGAATTTAACCTTACCGCATCCCAGGGCACGGCCCACTCCTGCATTACCTTTCCATGCTAGGAAAAAACCGAGCAGCTGCCAAAGCGCATCTAGGCCCAGGCATCCGGGCATAACTGGATCATCGATAAAATGGCACTTAAAAAACCATAGGTCAGGATTTATGTCCAGCTCGGCTATTACCTTACCCTTCCCTGCGGTCCCACCCTCTTCCGTAATCTCTACAATCCGGTCCACCATCAACATGTTACCAACAGGCAAGTGGGCTCTTCCCGGGCCGAACAAGGTTCCTTTCCCACATTCCTGCAATTCTTCTTTTGTAAACTGATGTTTACCAATCAATGAACGATCTAAAACAACCATATTATTGTCATTCGCTATGTGCAACTTCCAACAGTAATGTTGGCCGGTCTTGGGAGCCAAAGATTATATCATTGGCTTGTAAAAAGAACATAAAGCTTGATGCAAAACAAAAACTAGTGAACTTTGCCACCCACTGACTGGAGGAAACTAGTGAATAGTTGAACTTCCGAAAAGTCGCCTAACTCGGCCCCAATACGACGTAAAGCTTCGGCTTCGGACAGTTCGGACCTAAAGTATAGTTTATGAGCATCTGATATCGCGGCAATAGCTTCACGCGAGAAGCCACTTCTTTTCAGACCTACTATATTCACGCTTTTGACCTCTATTCTATTACCATACCCGGATGAATATGGGGGAATGTTTTTATCAATCACCGACGCCCCCCCTACATAAGCATAAGAGCCAATTCTGAGGAACTGCACGACACCAGTCTGACCGCCTAAGGTTACATGATCGTCTATCGTGACGTGACCACTGAGCCCGACATAGTTTGCTAGGATATTATTACTGCCGAGCACACAGTCATGAGCAACATGAACAAACCCCATAATCAAATTATTATCACCTATTCGAGTCTCGCCAATTCCAGTAACAGTGCCCCTGTGAACTGATACGGATTCGCGGAACACATTCCCGTTTCCTATAAACAAACCAGTCTTTTCCTGTTGATATTTTTTGTCTTGTGGCTCGGCGCCTATAATTGCGAACGGGTAGAAGGTATTTCGGTCCCCAATATCTGTATCCCCATCTAGCACGACGTGAGAGATCAGTTTGCAGCCATTTCCTATTTTCACGCCAGGACCTACAGTGCAAAAAGGACCGATCTCTATATTCGTTCCAAGCACTGCTTTTGGGTCAACGATGGAGGATTTGTGAATAACGTTCATAAGATGCTCCCAGTTCTAACGGTAGGGTTGGGTTACTCTTAAACCAATGTAGAATCAATTGTACCCTGATTCTTATATTGCATCATCAATGCTTTATTACTTTGATTCGCATATAGTACACAGTAGGGATTACCGAGGGTTTTAATTATGATTAGAGCTGTACTCTGGGACTTTGGTGGTGTCATTACTAGTAGCCCATTTGAGGCTTTTAACCAGTATGAGAGGGAAAATAGTTTTCCACTTGACTTTATAAGAGGGGTAAATTCAAGAAATCCAGATACCAATGCTTGGGCCCAGTTTGAGCGAAATCAAATAACAGTCGATGAGTTCGATCAAAGATTTGCTGAGAAATCGAAACAATTGGGTCACTGTATAAGTGGTAAGACAGTGCTTTCTTTAATTGCTGGCAAGGTGCGACCCGAAATGGTCAAAGCTCTCAAGTTGCTCAAAAACAAACTTCCTATCGGTTGCATTACCAATAATATGCTCTCTGGAAAGGGGGCGGGAATGGCCAGAAACTCCAAAAGAGCTGAGGCTATGCAAGAAGTTTTGGACCTATTTGACGTCGTAATTGAGTCTAGCAAAATAGGCATCAGGAAACCTGATCCTCGAATATATCAAATCGCCTGCGACCGATTAGGCATCGCCCCAAATGAAGCGGTCTTTCTGGATGACCTGGGAATAAATCTCAAGCCGGCGAGGGCTATGGGAATGTCTACAATAAAAGTACTAAGCAGTTTTCAAGCTTTGGATGATCTCCAGACATACTTAGCTTTTCCAATAAGATGAAGGTTTTACTAACGGGTGGAGCGGGCTACATTGGATCCCACACTTTACTCGAGCTAATTAAAAAATCCTTTGATGTGACTGTAGTTGATAATCTCGTAAATAGTTCTTTCGAAGCGCTTAAGAGAGTCCAGCTTATTGCGGGTAAGCATATAAATTTTTTACCTATGGATTTGCTAGACAAAAAAGAAATAAACAAGCTGTTTGACAAACATGATTTTGATACGGTCATTCATTTAGCTGGGCTCAAGGCGGTTTCAGAATCAATCGAGAATCCGCTGACCTACTATGAGAATAATATTTCTGGGACTATAAATCTTTGTAACTCTATGATGAATCACGGGGTTAACAATCTGATATTCTCCTCTTCAGCGACAGTTTATGGAAATCCTTCGGAACTTCCTCTAAAAGAGGAATCGTCAATTACATGTGCAACCCACCCTTATGGTCAAACGAAATTAACGATTGAAAAGATTTTGATGGATCTAAGCGATAGCAACCCTCATTGGAACTCAGTGATACTGAGATACTTCAACCCTGGTGGCGCTCATCACAGCGGTCATATCGGTGAGGACCCTAATGGAATTCCGAACAACTTGATTCCATTCATCAGCCAGTGTGCTGCTGGCAGGCGGAAAGAACTCACTATCTTCGGTAACGATTATTTTACGCACGACGGGACTTGTATTCGTGACTATGTCCATGTGGTTGATCTAGCATTAGGACATGTTGCCGCCCTAAGTAAAATTAAAGAGCGGCCTGGCGGGGTGATATATAATCTTGGTACTGGAAAGGGTTCGTCAGTTCTAGAGGTCATACAAACTTTTGAACGGGTCAATGAGGTAAAGATTCCTTATGTATTTGGTCCAAGGAGAGCCGGAGATATCGCTGAGTGCTACACTGATCCGACTAAAGCAAACAAAGAACTTAAATGGCAGGCGGTCGGGACGCTAGAGGATATATGCCAGGACGCGTGGAACTGGCAAAAACAAAATCCTCTGGGTTACGATGCCTAACACATTCCTTTTGGTCTAGCCCCCTTCGATCCTATACAGAAAGTGCACTTCACTTCCAGGACTAATTTTTTCCAGCATAGGTTCAGCAATTATCTCTCCATTGATCGCCACTGACATATCCTCCACATCAGCGGGACTTAACCCTTCGTATCTATCTGTAATCTCTCTTACGAGACTGCGATAGTCTCGCGCCCGCACATCGGTTGCTCGCACCCCAGTGCGTTTTTGCAGCTCGCTAGAAAAAATCACATGAGAAGTCATGTCACAGTTATCATCAAGACGCGTCTTGAATTGCTTTAAGTATTTTCGGAGGTGACATTGGTAATTCACTCATTCTAACCCCAATGGCATTACTCACTGCTGTGCCGCAAGCTGCCAGCGGCGGAATTATACCAGTTTCGCCTATACCCCTTACACCAAAAGGATGGAAAGAATTAGGGACCTCTACGATAACGGTTTCTATCATTGGCAAGTCAGAGGCTAGAGGAATTCGGTAATCAAGGAATCCTGGGTTCTCTAATTTCCCATCTTCGCTATAAACGTACTCCTCGTTTAAAGCCCAACCGATACCTTGGGCAGAGCCACCTTGATACTGGCCTTCCACGTAACCGGGGTGGATGGCCTTACCAGCGTCTTGGATCGCTGTATATCTTAGGACCGTAGTCTTACCTGTATCTGGATCGACCTCGATATCTGCAAGGTGCACAGCAAAACTGGGGCTCGCGCCACGAGCACTGATGTTACCTCTACCGCTGATATGCCCACCGGTTTTAGCCGCAGAACCACAAATCTCTGCGGCAGAAAGGACCCCTTCGCCATTGGTATTAATCGCCGTCCCATCCTTCCATTCCACCTGATCTGGCGTGACATTCCAGGTCGCTGCGGCGCGCTCTTTCAATTGCGAGACAACGTCTGCAGCCGCCTCTACCACAGCCATTCCTGTTGCAAAGGTCGTTCTGCTTCCCCCTGTGGGATTACTGTATGGCAGGTTTTGAGTATCACCAATTATCGCAGAGAATGACTCGACGGGCATCTGAAGCTCTTCAGCAGCCATCATTTGCATGGAGGCTCTACTACCGCCGATATCGGGAGAACCTTCCACAATAGTGCCGGTGCCATCTTCATTCATATTTATCACGACACTCGATTCCCCTCCCACATTAAACCAAAAGCCAGAGGCCACGCCCCTACCTTGGTTTTTCTTCAATGCGGCCTTGTATTGCGCGGAGCTTTTCGCTGCTTCCAAGCATTCCACCAAGCCGACCGCTTTTAGCTTAGGGCCATACATCGTCTGCGTGCCCTCCTTCGCTACATTCTTTAAACGAAGATCGATGGGGTCCAACCCCAACTCATCAGCGAGCTCGTTTATTACCATCTCACAAGCATATTCTGATTGCGGAGCACCAGGAGCTCGGTACGCGGCACACCTTGCCTTGTTCACTACAACTTCAAACCCCTCAACATACTGATGATCAACATCGTAAGGTGTGAACACAGTCATACAGGCAGGTCCAAGGGGCGACGAACCAGGCGCCCAACCAGCCTCATAGCAGAGCTTCGCCTCCATTGCCGTTATCGTTCCATCTTTCTTTGCACCGATTTTTACCCTGTTGCGGGTTGCTGAACCTGGTCCCGAAGCCATAAACACCTCGTTACGATCCATTTGCATTTTTACAGGGCGCCCCGACTTTTTGGACAAAACAAGCGCAACCGGTTCGAGATACACACCTAATTTTCCGCCGAAACCACCTCCAATCTCACTAGCAATAACATTCAGCTTGGTTTGTTCAATGTTAAGCATTGAGGCCGTCGTCGCTCGAACGGCGAAGTGCCCCTGCGTGCTGCACCAAATCATGGAGTGCCCGTCCTCATCGTACCGAACGGTGCAAGCATGAGGCTCAATATAGCCCTGATGGACTGTAGCCGTACGAAACTCTCGCTCTACTATGACCTCTGCTTCAGCAAAACCAGCTTGTATATCTCCCTTGCTAAGCTCATTACGCGAGGCAACGTTGGACGGCGCCGTAGGCTCTTCTACCATACCTTTGGTAAATAAGTCGTCGTGGAGAATCGGGGAATCACTTGAAGTAGCGTCGTCAATGTTCATCACAGGCTTCAGAATACTGTAATCGACTTCTATCAAGCTAAGGGCGCGTTCAGCCGCCGCCTCCGAAATTGCAGCTACCGCTGCCACCGCGTGACCATGATAAAACACTTTGTCTTTTGCGAGGATATTCTGGATACCCGAGGCGGTTTGATTGGGAATATCAGCGTGGGTCATAACCGCAAATACATCAGGGTCTGCCTCCGCTTTACTTGTATTGATACTGTTAATCACGGCGTGGGCGTGAGGGCTTCTTAAAATTTTCCCCCAAATCATTCCAGGCAATGCGAGGTCTGCTGCATAATTTGCCCTCCCAGTGACCTTATCATGACCATCAGGTCGAATAGTACGCTGTCCAATATATTTAAAGTCCTGTGCTTCGCTCATTTTTAGGCGTCCTCCCTCATAGTCTTTGCAGCATCCATAACTGCTTTTATAATCTTGTCATAACCAGTGCACCGGCAAAGATTGCCTGCCAGGTAATAGCGTGCTTCCTCCTCAGTTGGATTAGGATTTTCTTCCAACAACGCTTTTGTGGAGATTACTAGCCCCGGAGTGCATATCCCACACTGAAGGGCAGCGTGTTCCAAAAATTTCTCCTGAATGACATGCAACTTGTCGCCATTGCCAATCCCTTCAATAGTTTCAACGACTTCCCCGTTGGCCTCTACCCCAAGCACCAAGCAGGAGCAGACCAGTCTGTCATTTATAAGCACCGAGCATGCCCCACAATCACCGGAGCCACACCCTTCTTTGGTCCCTGTTAAGCCCAATTCATCCCTTAACACTTGCAACAGGGTGTCGCTTGGATCACAGAGAAATTCTTTGACATCTCCGTTGACTGTTGCGGTTACATGTGTCTTTTCCATGCCTTAAGCTCCTGCTCTATCTGCAGCAATTTTTGCTGCTCGTTTAACCAAAACTCCAACCACATGTTTGCGAAATTCTATGGTACCTCTTCGGTCCGTTATTGGGTTAGCCGCCTCGCTAGCTGCATTAGCAGCGGATTGCAAGGCAGCCTCATCCAACTTAGTTCCAATAAGAGCGTTTGATGCCTCAGGCACTAAAAGTGCGGTGACAGCGACAGCACCAATCGCCACTCTCGCCGCTGTACAAACGCCTTCTGAATCGAGGGTAATACTAACTGCTGCTCCTGCAACGGCGATATCCATTTCTGTGCGCGGTATAAATCGAAGATACGCGTCGGATGTTCTATCTTCAGGTCTGGGGATATTGATTGCAGCAAGCAATTCCCCGTCTACCAAACAGTTTCTTCCCACGCCTGTAACGAAGTCCTCGGCAGCTATGGTCCTGAGCCCTTCGGGACCCTTAATTACACATTTCGCTCCATTTGCTATCAGAGCGGGTATCGTATCGGCGGCAGGCGAGGAGTTACAAAGGTTTCCACCAACACTACATCTTCCTTGAACCTGCGTTGAGCCAATTAGGTATGCGGCTTCGACGAGCCCTGGGAATAGGGCCTTAATGTCTTCTCTCGCCGTCAATGCGGCATTCGGCATGGCGGGGCCAAGGCGCAGTCCCTCTTGATCTAATGTGGCCTCTAACATACCCGGAATTTTCTTTACGTCAACGACGAGTCTTTCTTCATTTATCCCCTGCATCTGGATGATAAGATCTGTACCTCCAGCGAGGACTTTCGCCGTAATTTTTGAATTTGCTAATAGTTCTACCGCCCCTTCAAGGGTATCAGGTGCTTGATAGACAACCGAAACCATCTTTTCTCCTCTTAGTTTCCAACCTTTAACGCTCTACCTCTAACCTAAGTAGAGACCAACGCACAGCCTGGTTACGCCTCATAACGTGGAGAGCAGGGGCCGCTCTTTCCTATTCAAGCCCGCGTCCCAGCAAATCTGAGTTTCCGAACGCCTATAGCGCAACACTTCATACGACACCAACTATTCCTTAGTTTACCCTTAGAGAGACAATGCGCAATGTGTTTCCACTAGAATAGTTTACTTTCTCATCTGAGAGTGATTTAAATTCACCAAAACAGCTTCCAAAAGCAGCAGTGGATTCGGATTGGAGTTACCGCCAAGGTCACGTATCGCTCTAAGAAGCTGATCCCTGAATTGAAATAGTTGAATCGCTTCCAGAGATACCGCCAGCCTTGCTGAAGCATTCTCTTGACTCTGAGAACCAATATCCTGCAAGTCTTCGACCATGGAGAGCTTGATTGCTGTCGAGGCGAAATTCTCCAACACTTTCAGGACGTCAAGAGGCGGATACTTTTGCAAATTTGACGCTTTTTCTAAAGGATTATTCTCCCCCGATAGTAATGCAAGTACATTTTGGGTTACATCATCGCGAAGCCGAACATACTCGCTACTCAACATTTTTAATACTCCTAAGGGAGCACCCTCTGACTGAATCAATAGCTGGGGAAGGTTTTCAGTATGCTCGCACTGACTTTTAAGCCACCTTAAAGCTTCAGTATGCTTAGGCATGTTGAAAAAAATATTTTGGCAACGACTCCGAACCGTTGGCAATATGCTTGCGATATCGTCTGTGACGAGAATATAAAGAGTCTGAGACGGCGGCTCCTCGAGCCCTTTAAGTAATGCATTCGCCGACTGCAAATTCATTTTCTCCAATGGGTAAATAATCGCAATCTTGTACCCACCGTGTTGTGAACTTTGTATGGCCCAGCGGGTGAGTTCTTTTATATCATCAACCTTTATTTGTCCGGAGTCTTCTGGGCTCACATGTCTCAAATCTGCGTGAGTACCCGCTTCTCTGATCACACAACTTTTACAGCGCCCACAATGTTTACTTTCCTCTGGAGCCTTACAGAGAAGAAGCGAGCTAAGGTTCTCGGCGAAAACTTGCTTCCCTAGTCCACTTGCCCCGTGAAGCAATAGCGCGTGCGGATTGCGCCCTGCTGCAAATTGCTTTGTTATTATTTCCCAATTATCTCGATGCCAAGGTAAGTGACCCATTTAAATTTCAGATAAAGCCCTCTATAAAAGATTCAAGATGTTGTTTGATTTCGGCGTGCACTTTCTCTTCAGATTCACTCGCATCCACGACCGAATAGAATGCATTCGCGTGAGCTCTCTCGAGGAAAACTTTTCGGGCCCGCTCAAAAAAAATAATATCTTCCTGCTCGAATCTATCACTTTCACCTCTTCTTGACGCCCTTTTCAAACCCTCTGCTACCGGGACATCGAGTAGGAACGTATGGTCTGGTCTTATTCTCGGGAGACAAAGGTTCTCTAAGTCTTGAATGACGCCCAAATGAAGTCCCCTGCCGCCGCCCTGATAAGCAAAACTTGAATCGGTAAAACGATCACAAACCACCCAGGTACCAATACTCAGCTGCGGCTCGATAACTCGTGCAATATGCTCAGCTCGGCATGCAAACATCAACAATAATTCAGTCATTGGCTGCATAGGTTCTTGAGACTCAGAGAGGAGTATATTCCTAACATTCTCTCCCACGAGAGTACCCCCGGGTTCCCGAGTACGAATATATGGAATATCCTTCTTAACTAGCACATCGGAAATTGTATCAATGCTAGAGGACTTCCCAGCTCCTTCTAAGCCTTCGATAGTCAAGAAGGCCCCCCTATCCATCGGTATTTCCTTTTTTATTTTCTAATTCATTTAACAGCCTTTTTTGAGGGGCGCTTTTATAATTATTGGATCGACCTGACCTTTGATACCTTTCTACCGCCAGATTATGCTCTGCCAACGTCTTCGAAAAATGTGTCGTACCATCTCCTTTGGCGACAAAATAGAGATACTCACCGACTTCTGGATGGAGTGCAGCTCTTAGCGAAGCGAGACTTGGCATCCCTATGGGAGTGGGTGGTAAGCCTTGGTTGGTATAGGTGTTGAATTGAGTAGGTTTACGCAAATCTTTCTTTGTTAGGTTTCCATCAAAGGTTTTACCAAGGCCATATATCACCGTAGGGTCTGATTGAAGTCGTATGTTTCGTCTAAGACGATTTACAAATACTTGGCTCACTTTACCTCTGTCGCCCATAAAACCTGTTTCACTCTCAATTATTGACGCTAAGATCAACGCTTGGTAGGAATTTGTGAGAGTTCCCTCAATTGTTCTATTACCCCACTCCTTTTCCAAAACATTAATCATCTTTATGTGGGCCCGCTTTAAAATCTGAATGTCGCTGTCTCCGCGAGTAAACCGATAAGTGTCGGGGAAAAAGAGCCCTTCCGGCGAGAGCTCGGACTTCCCAGCAACGATGACCATTACCTCACTGTTTTTTAACTTTCCTAGTTCTTGATTGATATATGGAGAGGTCTTTAAATGATTTCTCCACTGCTCGAAGGTCCATCCCTCAATGAAAGTAATTTGTCTCTCTAAAACCCTCCCAGAGCGGAGAAGAGCCAGTAGCTCCGCAACGGTTTTGGTTTTCGAGAGATCATACTCGCCTGCTTTTAGTGCCCCTCTAAAATTGGTTAAAAGAGCATAGGCGAGAAGGAATTCTTCAGATGTCATTACAATATCTTTGGAGGTTAGCTGTTTCAGTATCCCTCCAAGGCTAGTTCCACTCTCGATAACAAATGTCTCATCAGATCTCCAATTAATTGATGAATTCAATTGATCATGACAGAATTTTATAGATGCAATGATCAGAATTAAAATGAAGACAAGTAGAGTTTTTGCGTTGATAATCCTATAAAAAATCTTACTCATAGCGCCGAAAAACTAGGGTGCCGTTAGTACCACCGAATCCAAAGGAATTGGTCAGAACCGAGGAAATCTTCATTTCGCGAGCAAAATTAGGAACATAATCTAAATCGCATTCGGGGTCTGCGTTTTCTAAATTAATGGTGGGTGGTGCAACCTGATTACAAAGAGACAAAATACTGATGACAGCCTCCAGAGATCCCGCCGCACCGAGAGCGTGACCGATCATGCTTTTCGTGGAACTTATTGCCAGGTTGGATGCGTGCGCACCCATACAACTCTTTATTGCAAGGGTTTCCGCTATGTCACCTTGCACAGTCGAAGTACCGTGGGCGTTGACATAATCAATGTCCGCCGGATCCATTTCAGCGTCTTTAAGCGCATTCTGCATTGATCGGGCAGCTCCGGCACCATTCTCTGCGGGAGAGGTCATGTGATGAGCGTCCGCACTCATGCCGAAGCCGGCAACTTCGCAGTAAATCCTAGCATCCCGAGCCCTTGCATGCTCATGTTCCTCAAGTAGTAAAGTTGCTGATCCATCACTCAACACAAAACCATCGCGGTCACGATCCCAAGGTCTAGAAGCACCCTCCGGAGTTTCATTCCTGGTTGATAAGGCTTTCATTGCACCAAAGCCAGCCATCGTAGTTGGCGCAATAGATTTCTCAGAGCCGCCGGCTAACATCACATCAGCATCCCCATTTCTAATCAACCTGGAAGCAAATCCGATATTATGTGTGCCTGTAGCGCAAGCTGTTGTGATGGATATATTGGGCCCACCCATTCCGAACATAATGGATAAGTGCCCTGCAAGCATATTAATGACTGATGAGGGAACAAAGAAAGGTGATACTTTTTTTGGCCCACGCGAACCCAAAATAGCATGGCAGGTCTCAATGGTAGCGATACCACCGATACCTGAACCCACGGCAACACCAATACGATTTTTATTCCCCTCCGTCACCTCGATGCCTGAGTCTTGCATAGCTTGGATACCAGTTACGAGTCCGAATTGGATGAATCCATCCATGCGCCTAGATTCCTTAGCGCTCAAATATTGGTCAATCTGAAAATCAGGGACTTGGCCACCAAATCGGACTGGAAAACCCTCAACATCAATATTTGATATTGGACGAATGCCACTTCTACCCTCGAGCAGTCCACTCCAGGTGCTCTCAAGTGAAGCGCCGAGAGGACTTATCATCCCCAGCCCTGTTACCACGACTCGACGGTTATTCAAGCCCAGATCTCACGTATAATATTTCCTGTAGTATGCGAGGTTATAAAGTCCAAACCCTACTTTAGAATCCACAACAAAAGAAAGGCCGCATTTGGAAACAAATGCGGCCTCAATCTGCGTTCATAAGTTGTTTAAGTGTGCGCTTCGATGTAATCCATCGCTTCCTTAACTGTGGTTATTTTCTCCGCCTCTTCATCAGGAATTTCCGTTTCAAACTCCTCCTCCAGAGCCATTACCAATTCCACCGTATCAAGTGAGTCGGCTCCCAGATCTTCTACAAAGGAGGCCTCCGAGGTGACCTCTTCCTCCTTCACGCCTAGTTGCTCGCAAACCAATTTGATTACTCTTTCTTCAGTCGTACTCATTGGGGACTCCTAATGTTTCTCACAGTTGAGGCTTCTCTATTTTAATAAAATGCCCGTTGGGCAATCAAGCTTTATTAGTCCTGCCTTAAACAATCACCTAATAAGCTTAGTTCATATACAAACCGCCGTTAATATGCATTGTTTCTCCTGTGATATATCCAGCATTATCACTAGCGAGAAACGCCACTAAAGCCGCAACCTCATGGGAGGCTCCAAAGCGTCCTAGAGGGACTTGGGACAAAATCAGTTCTGCCTGTTCCTTCGTCAATTCTTTTGTTAGGTCCGTCTGGATAAAGCCTGGAGCGACTGAGTTTACAGTAATACCTCGAGAAGCCAACTCCATCGCTAAAGACCTACTGTAACCCTCCATTCCAGCCTTGGATGCTGCGTAGTTGCTTTGACCTGAATTACCCATTCGAGACACTACTGAACTTATATTAATTATTCGGCCCCATCTTGCTTTCGTCATACCCCTTAGACAATTTTTAGTAATTCGATATACGGAGCTCAGATTTGTCTCCATTACCATCTGCCAGTCATCTTCTTTCATACGGAGTGCTAAATTATCCCGTGTGATTCCAGCATTATTTACGAGAACTAAAGGGGGTTCATGGTTTTTTGCTATCTCTTTAAAAAAATGCTCGATTGATGCCTGGTCATGAACTTTGAGTACATATCCTTTACCGGACCCAGCTAAAGTATCTGAGATCATTTCTGCACCTTCCTGACTTGTTGCGGTGCCTATAACCTCCATGCCGTCAGATGCGAGAGCAGATAGGATCGCATGTCCTATACCTCTACTCGCCCCGGTTACGAGCGCGACTTTAGCCATTATTAGAGTGTATCCAAGACAGAACGCATATCCTTCTCTGAAGAAAAACTGAGAGCTCTAACAGATTTATCGATTCTTCTGCTGAGTCCAGAGAGTACTGAGCCAGGACCGCATTCAACGACAGTACCTACGCCATCACTCACCATATTTTGGATAGTGGGCGTCCAAAGCACCGCTTTGGACATTTGTGCGACTAAGTTATATCTAATATCTTCCACAGTTTTTGCGTACCGAGCGTCTACGTTTTGAAGCAGTTCGATACTGGGTTCCTTTAGACAGGTATTATTGAGAATATTGGCCATCTCTGCAGCAGCTGGTTCCATCAATCTGCAGTGAAAGGGTGCACTCACTGGAAGCAGTATCGCTCTTTTGGCCCCTGCAGCCTTGCAGGCTTCGATGGCTCTATTTAAGGCCCCAGTGTGACCTGCTATTACCACCTGTCCTGGAGAATTGAAGTTGGCTGTCTCCAGAACATCAGTCTTGGAACAGGTCCTGCAAATTTCAACGACAATCTCATCCTCAAGTCCCAGGATGGCTGCCATACCGCCCCTACCGATAGGTACAGCTGACTGCATGAATTTGCCCCTTTTCTGCACAAGACTAACTGCATCTTCAAAGCTAAGGACTTCCGCAGCCACAAGCGCAGAATATTCGCCAAGACTATGACCTGCCACGCAGTCTGGGGCGGCCCCACGCTTCTTTGCGAGGAACCACATCGCCAGGCTTGAGGTCAGAATGGCGGGTTGAGTGTACTCTGTCTGGTTGAGTCTTTCCTCTGGTCCGTCTTGGATAAGCTTCCATAAGTCATAACCCAAAACCTCAGAAGCTATCTTGAAGGTTTCAGACAGCTTATCACCCCAACTTTCCAGCATTCCAATCTTTTGAGATCCTTGCCCGGGGAAAACAAACGCTATTTTACTCATCACAATCTCTGTCTTCTGTCGCGAAGGCGAATGACGGTTCTAGTCGTCATCGTTCTCTCTATGCATCACCTTCTTCCCTTTGTAAAAGCCGTCAGCGGTTATGTGGTGCCGCCTGTGGGTTTCTCCAGTGGTCGAGTCTTCGGACAGGGTTGCTCCTTTCAAGCTATCGTGAGACCGTCGTTGCCCTCGACGGGCGCGAGTGACCTTATTTTGTTGAACCGCCATTAATCGTTCTCCCTTTTCAAAAGTAATTTAGATAAATCTGCGAAAGGCCTTC
>MDTE01095270.1_pt1 | contig 18716 bp, 15 predicted proteins | sample 811231 | NCBI WGS metagenome assembly MDTE01 (sample SAMN05326651, study PRJNA326480) | marine metagenome | isolation source: seawater | place: Indian Ocean: Red Sea | collected 2010 | reverse complement strand
TTCGATATCACGAACTTGTGTGAGAAATGCAATTCTTAGAGCAGGGGTGAAAACAATGTCCCCTAAATCTTGATCTTGGTTTGAAATGGTACGTAATAATGTTGTTTTTCCAGAACCATTGTGACCCACTACCCCAATTCTATCACCTTCGTCAATACGAAGGTTAACTCCCTCAAGTACAGAAATTGCTCCAAAGGCCTTGTGAACATCATCAAGACGAATCAATTCACGTGACACATTACCAACCTGTTTGGGGGGCCACCCCACCCCTTCATGGCTTAACCGGTCCATGAAGTAAGAATAGGGCTTGAATCAATATTGTTCTATAATTATGGTAGTATGGGTTTCTACTACTGCTCCATCGGGGGCAGTAAGCCAAATCCTGTCAAGTAATTCCCTTAGAGCATGCGTGTCATCAACTGAAATTACAAGTAATAAATCAGCATCAAGACCACCTCCTACTTCGTAGCATGTTAGAACACCATCCCAAGTAGCAAATTCACCTGCTAAAGTACCAACTTCAGTACCAGGTCCCAATTTTGTACGGACTAAAGCAGACAGCCCAATACCTCGTTCAATAATAGTATATCTTTGTATTACATCCTCTTCGAGTTTTTTTATTCGTGTTCGTACGGTCCTCTCTGAAACGCCGGTAGTTTGTGCTAACTCTACGAATGATGCACGAGAGTTCTCTCTTAGTTCTGATAATATTGCGCGGTCTGTGGTATCTATGCCCATGGTTTTAATTTTCCGCTTTTCGTATATTAATCCTATTATATTCCGTTCTCCGGAAAAAAAAATATAAAAAATAAACAAATGCGGAAAAATAATGGAAATTGCCGGTAAATTGGGATGCATAAAAACTGCGAATCAAAGTTATAATGATGATTTGAAATATACATTATTTAGCATTGGGTTCAAATGGGCCGAACTTTTCGTAGTATCATGCAAAGCGGTTCGGACTCTTCTTTGAGTCAACTGCGGGTACAGGAATTTTTGGACGATGTTTGCAATTTAGATACTTGTGAATCTCATATTTCATGGTATAATGTAGATGTTGCTACTATACTAGGAGGGTGCCGAATCCTGGGGCATAGTACAAATCCAGATGATGGTTCTGCTGTTATCTTCCTTGAAGAGAGTGTTGTTGTTTGTAATCCAATAGGCGGTAGGATTCACCATTATCCCAAAGGGATGGTCCACTGTTTTGTAGATGACAAGAGGAATGATCAGAGTCGTTTGGAAGATGAAGCCATATTTTCAACAGAACTATTTTCAATATCTCCAAGAGATGAAGAATTATGCTATATTCTTTCATGTAACGATGAAAATGAAATTCCAAACCTCCAATCAGAGGTTGCTAAATGGCTTGGTTGGTTGAATAGTTGATGGCGCAAGGTTATCCACCGAATTGGACAAGCAATGGTCAAGGCGAGTTGCATGAGTAGTAGAATCAGCGATATTGTTGGCCGTATGGTAATCGATAGTAGGGGCAATCCTACAGTTGAAGTTGAATGTTGGGTTGAAGGAATAATGGCTGGTAGAGCTATTGTTCCTAGTGGCGCTTCAACAGGAGTACATGAGGCTCTAGAATTGAGAGATGGCGACCAATCTCGCTGGGTTGGCAAAGGTGTCGATATTGCAGTAGGAAACGTAAACGGTCCTATTTATGAATCAATTTTAGGTATGGATGTTACGAACCAAGCTGCTATTGATGCAATAATGTGCGAGGCTGATGGGACTGATAACAAGTTAAACATTGGAGCTAATGCAATATTAGGAACAAGCATGGCTTGCTTAAAGGCTGCAGCAAATTTGGCTGATGAGCCTTTATGGAAGCATATTGCAGGGGGAGATGATTGTTCACTCCCAGTACCAATGATGAATATTCTAAATGGCGGTTCTCATGCAAACTCAAACGTTGATGTACAAGAATTTATGGTTGTACCACATGGTTTTGATGACTTCCCAACAGCATTCAGGGCTGGTGTCGAGTGTTATCATTCTCTGAAAAGTGCTCTAAAAATGGATGGTTTACTCGGTGGTGTTGGAGATGAAGGCGGTTTTGCTCCAAATCTCCCTGCTAATGAAGAAGGGCTTTCATACATGGTTAGAGCGATTGAAGGTGCTGGATATTCAACAGAACAGATTGGCATTGCTTTAGATTGTGCAGCAAGTGAATTCCACCAAGATGGCACATACCAAATTGATGGACAGGCGATTTCAGGGGATGAATTGGGACATTTATATTCCAAATGGTTAGACGAATATCCTATATTATCTATCGAAGATGGATTTGGTGAAGATGATTGGTACTCTTGGGAGTCTTTCACCAAAAGAGAAGGGCATCGTTGTCAAATCGTTGGTGATGATCTATTTGTAACTCAAAAGGCAAGACTACAACGTGGAATTGATTCAAATTCTGCAAATTCTATTCTTATCAAACTTAATCAGATTGGTTCGGTCACTGAGACTTTAGAAACTATGCAAACAGCATGAGATTCATCTTTTACCACAGTAGTGAGTCATCGTTCCGGAGAAACAGAAGATGTGACTATTGCAGATTTAGCAGTAGGGACTAATGCAGGTCAAATCAAAACAGGCGCACCATGCCGCACTGATAGGGTTGCAAAATACAACCAATTGCTGAGAATTAGCGAGCATGTGAAAGATTATGCTTCCCCTTTCTGATTAGTCACGAATACCATCGCCTGTCACATTAAAGATAGCTTCACCCTCAGGTAGATTTGGGGAGTCAACCAGGCGTCCAATTCTTCTTCCAGCTTTTGATTTCCTTAAGTATAGTCTGAATGTACTTGCGTGACCAACAATATGTCCGCCAATTGGCTTAGTTGGATCACCCCACATTGCATCTGGCTTAGAATGAACTTGATTTGTTACAAGTACCAGAGCATTGTTAACATCGGCTAATTGTTTCAATTCTTTCAAGTGTTTGTTCAATTTTTGTTGCCTCTCGGCGAGTTTACCTCTACCCAAAAATTCAGCCCTGAAATGACTTGTAAGTGAATCAACAATTACCATCTTAACATCGATATTCTTTGACATTCTCTTAATTTCATCAACTAACAACATTTGGTGTGCTGAATTGTATGCACGTGCAACATGTATTCTTTCTAATGCTGCATCGGGGTCCATACCAATTCCTCGTGCCATTTGAGAAATTCTTTCTGGGCGGAATGTATCTTCAGTATCAATGTAAAACACTTCTCCTCCAAGTCCACCTTCTTCCAATGGAAGAAGTGTGTTTACTGCTAATTGGTGTCCTATTTGTGTCTTCCCAGAACCAAATTCTCCATAAACTTCACAAATAGCTTGCGTCTCAAAACCACCACCAAATAATTCATCGAGGGCTACACTACCTGATGTTAATTTGAGGACTTTACTGCGTCTTTCTAATAGTGATCCGCCACTAACGAAACCACCAATGTTTGCCATTTTCTTTGCCGCATTGATTATTTTATTAGAAACTGCTTCACCAAGTTCAGCAGAATCTGCTAACGCACTTGGGGACATAACTGCAATTGATAGTAGGTCATCATATCCTGCTTCCCTCAACTTTTCTGCGGTCGCTGGGCCAACACCTGGTAGATCATCTACCGTCGGTTCTTCTTCTGGCACCTCAACCACTATTTCGACCTCCTCGTCATTGAGCAACTCGTCGCCCTCCTTCAAGTCTTCCTCTTTTTCCACATCTTTTTTCTTTCCAGCCATTCAATTCATCTCCTGCTTGTGCCCTACTAGTTGGCTAGAGTATATCAATCAATTAAGGAGGGGTTGCATTCGGTTGAAAGTGATTTCCAATGTGAATCTTCTAATTTCATCTGAAATTACTAATTATTCACTTTCACTTTTCATTCACTATTTTCTAAATGTGAACCATATTCTTTCCCTCGTGCTTCACGTGCGTGCGTGGGCGCAACAAAATAATTGGTGGGAAGTTCCAATTGGCAGAGGTTATGAACAGTTTTCTCAGAACAATGGTTCTTCATAACCATCATCACTACGATTCCAAATATCCTGAGGGATGTCCTCGTAGACGTTAAATTCAGGAGTTTCGTCTTCTTCTACAATATCATCTAAGTAACCTTGAGCCTTTTGAGCAAGTTCCGCCTTGAACTTCCAATAGTGAATTCGCCATTCTCTACCATCCCAAAGAGTGGTCTCTTCTGATTCAGTAGTTAGCAAATTATAATCTTGAAATATATAGAATAAATTTCTATCTGTTGGCTCTAATGCATTGTCGATAATACGGTCATAATAACCAAAAAAGCCCAATGCATGTTCAGCCATGCCTTCAGCTACAGTTTTTTCCATTTCTTTATCGATGTGACGCTGAATCGCAGCAGTCAAGCCTGCCATAGTCATTCCCATACTTTCTCTCCCCCAATCCCTAAGGATGCCAACGAATCAGCAATCTCCGGAACACACTTTATTTGTACCCCGCAATATATCAACAATCCGGTTGAAAAATGTGATATTGGCAATTCTATGAAAAATTTGACCTTCAAAAAGTCATAAAAATAAGGGTGCGGGGGAAAAAATGAGGGTCATGGGGTTAGAGTTCCAAGAGGGTAATTTTTTGGGATTACCTAATGCAACAGGTTCACCTGATATTGTAGTGCTTTCATTGCCTTATGAATTGACTGTTTCCTATGGCCAAGGAACTTCTCAAGGGCCCGCTGCTTGTATAGAAGCTTCAGGACAAGTAGAATTATTTGACCCATTAATAGATAGCGATTTACCATCAGGAAAAATAATCCATACTGCTAAGCCTTGGGATGGTGAGGGGGGCACTTTAGTAGAACAACTTAAGGGAATTGAAAATTACCTAGAAAAATGGTTTGATGGAAGAGCATTTCCTTTAGTATTAGGTGGTGAACATGGTTCTTTACCAGCACAAATGAGAGCTCTCTCTAATCATCCAAATTTGAATAATGATTTGGGAAAATTAACTATTGTTCAAATTGATGCTCATGCGGATTTACGTGATGAATTAGACGGAGAGAATTTCAGTCATGCCTGTGCTGCAAGGCGTTCTCTTGACGAAGGTGTAGGAAAAATTATTCAGATTGGTGTACGAGCTTATTCTCGTGAAGAAAATGAATTTATTGTAAATGATGAGAGGGTAAATACTTGGTTTGCTAGAGATTTTATGTCACCTTGTGGCGGCGAAAAAGTTTGGAGACAAGTATTGGATGAAATTTCAAGCATAAAGGGACAAGTTTGGCTAACACTAGACATCGATGGATTGGATGGAAAATTAGTCCCAAATACAGGCACTCCTGTACCTGGAGGGCTAACATATTGGCAAACCGTTGAAATCATTGAAACTTTATTTTCTGCCCGTGAGGCCACCATTATTGGAGCAGATGTTGCTGAAATAGTTCCTGGAGAAAATAATAATGTGACACAATTTACTGCAGCAATGTTGGCAACAAAAATCATTGCTGCCCACATTTCAACATTGTAACAAATGATTTAAAATTGACATGTTTGATTATTAATTGTAATGCTAAGTCTCAAAACAAAACCACCTATGCCGATAATCGTGCGAAGCATTGCCCCTCTGTTGTTGGTTATCGGTCTCTTTGTTAGTAGCGTGCCCACTACAGTGGCACAACAACCAGACATTATCCAGGAGCATTGGTATCACTCCTATGCAACGTTAACAATTGATGTCAATTCATGGGCGGATGACTATCCTGAAATTGTAGATTTAATCACCATTGGAAATACTGAACTTGGCCGAGAATTGTGGATGGTTCGATTATCTGATTGGAGTGTTGAAACAAAACCAGATGGAGAGGCTAAAGAAATTGTCTACATCGATGGAGGACACCATGGAAATGAGCACTTGGGGACCGAATTGGCTTTCCTAACGGCTGAATTTTACATAGAGGGGTGGGCGGCTGGAAATCAGGAGGCCGTTGATGTTCTCAAGACAACTGAATTACATATTCTCATCATGTTGAATGCAGATGGGAATGATTTTGACACTCGTTGGAACGTTAATCAAGTGGATTTGAATCGAAATTACGATCACTACTGGAATACCTGCCCGACTACCCAACCAGGTAGTAGTGCATTCAGTGAATCCGAAACACTTGCAAATTCAATTTACATGAACACGGTTGTTCCTGATGCGGATTTGTATGTGACTATGCATACAGGTGTTTGGATCATGCTCTATCCTTGGGGTAAATGGCCAGAGCAGCCCTCGGATTGGGAATTGTTTCATTTCATCAGAGATGATGTTCACGCAAATATCTCTGATATCCCAATCCAAAATGCAAATCAAGGACTTTATCCCAATTGTGGAACCAGCCGAGATTATGGATACGGGGTAATGGGTTTCCCTACATTCACTTTTGAAACAGACGACGAACAATGGGCACTGGGTACTGTTGAGCCCCTCTCAAGCCGACTTGGGGAAGAAATGGATGTAATGCGATATCTGATTACCAATACATGGTATTGGAGGGCCCGATTATCGGTGACAGCGTTTGATTACAATGGAGATACGATTGAATTGAAGGTTAACAATCTGGGTCGGGCTACCACCTCAAATGCCACCGTTCAATACATCGATGACGGAGAAGTTGTTTGGACCTCGGAGTTATTTAGCGTCAATGCTACCAACAGTTCGCACGTTTATCTTGATACGACAAATCTGAGCATTACAGACTACGGTCACTTCGAATTATTCTATCAGAAACGTGTCATCGATGCGAGTATGTGGGTGAACGAATCAATCCCAGAAGAAGTGATTGAAATTTCTGAAGGAGAGGAAAAGGGGTTTCTCCCTGCACCGGGAATCGTAATTTCTTTAATTTCAGCATTTGGAGCGGCCTTCACCTCAGAATGCCGTAAAAACGATGATTTAGAAGATTGAATGAAAATTTTCAGTCGAAAAAGATAACTACGGCTAATTTTCTTAATACTCACCTTTGAATACTGCAGCCCAATCGGGGTGTTTATGAAACACCAAGTAGATCTAATGGAAGCCTTTGAAGGAACACTAATCCTCCCACTTTTTGAAGGAGTAGATAAACCCCCTAACCGTTCATTAATTGGATTGAGCAGATCAGCTCAAACACAGGTTAAAGCGGCTCTTGCTAGCGATGATTTTGATGGGAAAACAGGCAAGATAATTTCTTTATGGAATGAAGGTGGTAAAGTAATCCTAGTTGGAATGGGCAAATCTAGCGAACTCAAAGACAACGCAGCTAGAGATGCGGGTGCAAAAACAATGGCTGCAATGAATAAAACACATGGTAAAAAACTGGCCGTCCGATATACAACTGGTTGGAAGGCTGAACAAATGATTTCTTTTGCTGAAGGAATGATGTTAAGAGATTACAAATTTGACAAATATCTCTCAAAAGATGATGATGATGGTGATGATGATACCCCATACAATGTTATATTTCAAACATCAGAACGTCATTTATCCAAATTAAAAACAGGGTGTAATAGAGTATCAGCAATGGCAACAGGAGTACACATTGCAAGAGACCTTGGCAACGAGCCGGCTAACAAACTAACTCCTATGGAGTACGCTTCACGTGCTAAATTATTTGCTAAAGGTAAGGATAACTTGTCAGTTACTGTATTAGAATGGGACGAACTTATAGAGAACAAAATGGGTGGACTCATCAATGTTGGAAAGGGGAGTGAACACAAACCTTGCATGGTAATTTGGGAATTAAATGCTAAGGCAAAAGACGGCCCATGCCCAATTGTTGTAGGGAAAGGAATCACTTTTGATACCGGTGGAATTTCATTGAAGCCGGGCGCTGCAATGGATGAAATGAAATTTGATATGCACGGTTCCGCAACCGTATTTGGTTTGATGGTTGCATTACATGGTGTTGGCCACAAAGGCCACATGATGGCGATTTCTTGCATGGCTGAAAATAGTCCTAGTTCAACTGCTTACAGACCTGGTGATGTGATTTCCACATATTCAGGAAAAACCGTTGAAGTGCTAAACACAGATGCTGAAGGTAGACTAGTTCTCGCTGATGGCTTGTGGAAAGCAGGTGAATATAATCCTGAATACATCATTGATTTAGCAACCTTGACTGGTGCTTGTGTAGTAGCATTAGGGCACGAGGCTAGTGGCTTGTGGTCCAATGATGAAGACTTGTTAGAGGATTTACGAAAGGCTGCAGCAGATAGCGGTGAATTGGCTTGGCCGATGCCGCTCTTGCCAGCATTTGAGAAGCAAATGACGGGTTCAAAAATTGCAGATGTCAAGAATCTTGGAGAAAGATACGGGGGATCTAATTCTGCAGCAGCATTCCTCAAACAATTCGTGCCTGAAAAAGGAGATGGAGATGATAAGAAACAATATCCATGGGCTCATTTAGATATTGCTGGAACTGCTTGGGGCACTACTACAAACTCAACGGTTTCACATGGTGCAACTGGAGTTCATGTCCGGACACTTGTTCGTTTGATTACTGGAAAATAAGATCACTAAATCATAAAATGGTGATATTTTGAAAACCGATTCATTGACCGCTGCCAAATTGGCTAACCTGAATATCAGCAATAGAGATGAGCCAGGAATTAGTAGAATTATTGAAAATATTCCATCTAATAATAAATCAGATTCCCCTAAAATATCAATAAATTATAAATTACCAAATGGCAAAATAATTGATGATGAAAAGAGGATTGACTTTCTTAATTCATTAGCTGTTCCCCCTGCATGGACAGATGTTTGGTTTTGTTTAGATGATAGGGGCCACATCCAAGCTACTGGAAAAGATGCTAAAGGGCGTTTGCAATATCGTTATCATCCTGATTGGAACTCTATAAAGTCTGATTTGAAATTTGCAAATGTGGATGAATTTGCTTTAGCCTTACCAACACTAAGAGACAGAGTAAATGCTGATTTAACATTGGATGGAATGCCGTTAGAAAAATCAGTTGCTTTGGTAATTAAATTAATGGATTTATTCCATATTAGGGTAGGTTCTGATGAATATGCAAAAGAGAATGAATCATACGGATTAACAACTCTACAAGAAGGACATGTAAAATTCATAAAAGGGAAAAATGCAGAAGGAAAAATCGATGCGGTCTTTGATTTCATTGGTAAATCAGGAAAACATTGGAATTTGTTAATTGAAGATGATACATTAGCAAAATTAATCGAAGACTCTAGAAAAATAGGGGGGAAGAAAAAAACTCAAGATTTGTTTAGGTATGAAAATGCTAACGGACAAGATTTTGATGTTAAAGCAGAGCATATCAATAACTATATCGAAGAATCACTTGGGGGATTAAGGTATACTGCCAAGGAATTTAGAACTTGGAGTGCATCGTGGAAAACTGGTGCTAGATTATATTTAGTATCTAGCGCCAGTGATAATTTAATCAACAATTTAGTTAAATTAACTAATAATGAATTAAAAAGAATAGATGGTACTGATGAAGAACCATCTATTAAATGGCGAAGTACTAAACTAAAACGCCCACAGAATTTAGCTAAATTAGCTTCATCAGGCAAGATTAAAGGCGACTCTGAATCAGAACGATTAGCAACAATGTTAGCAGTAATTGATACCGTTGCAGGTGATTTGGGTAACACTCGTTCTGTATGTAGGTCATCTTACATTCGTCCAATGTTCTTAGATGATTGGATGGAGGGATCCTTCGAAGAACGATGGGAAAATGCACATTCAATGAAAACAATACCTGGCCTTAACCGTCAAGAATCAACAGCAGTGCACTATATGAGGACACACGAATAAACCTGATTTTGAATCAGAAGAATTAATTTTCTTCTTCGTCAACTACTTCAAAATCAGCATCAACTACATCACTACCATCTGCACCTGCTTCTTCAGCTGCTTGTTCTGATTCCATTTGGGCTGATGCTGCTTCATACAGTTTTGCAGAAATTGCGTGCATAGATTCTTCCAATTCTTTTACTTTATTTTGAATTGCAGCTTCATCTATTTCTTCGATATCTTTTGGATTACCATCATCCATGATTAACTCTTCTAATTCACCAAGTTTTTCTTCAACTGGTTTAGTATCATCATCACTCAATTTATCTTCGGCTTCTTTGAGTGTCCTACGTGTTTGGTAAATTATACTATCAGCTTGGTTTCGTAGATCCACTTTGGCTTTACGGGCACTATCTTCTTCAGCAAATTTTTCCGCATCTGAAATCTTTTGTTGAATTTCATCTTCGCTCAAAGAGGTGGCCGATTCAATACGAATTGATTGCTCTTTACCAGTCCCTAAGTCCTTAGCAGATACGCTAACAATACCATTTGCATCTATATCAAATGCAACTTCAATTTGTGGCATACCCCTAGGTGCAGCTGGTATCCCTTCAAGGAAAAACCTTCCAAGTGTAATGTTATCACGAGCGAATTCACGTTCACCCTGAAGAACATGGATTTCTACTGCTGGTTGATTATCACTAGCTGTGGAAAATGTTTCTGAACGGCGTGTTGGAATTGTAGTATTTCTTTCAATCATAGTAGTTGTGACTCCGCCAAGTGTTTCAATCCCGAGAGTAAGTGGAGTCACATCAAGCAGAAGAACATCTGTAACAGCATCATCTCCAACAATGATTGCCGCTTGTAAAGCAGCACCAAGTGCCACTGCTTCGTCGGGATTAATTCCTTTATGCGGCTTCTTTCCTAGCTCTTTCTCAATTGCTTCTTGAACAGCAGGAATTCTAGTTGAACCACCGATTAACAGAATTTTGTCAATTCCTGATGCTGATACGCCCGCATCTTTCACAGCCTGCCTGGTTGGCTTCATAGAAGCCTCAACAAGATCACTGATCTCATCCTCGAATTTAGCACGAGACAATGAAAGATCCAGATGAGCTGGTTGGCCATCAACCATTGTAATAAATGGCAAATTTAGTTGGGCTTGAGATGTACCTGAAAGCTCAATTTTTGCTTTTTCTGCTGCTTCTTTCAAGCGGCTCATTGCTTGCAAATCTTTTGACAAATCAATGCCACTGGATTTTTTAAATTCGGCAACAGCCCAATCAATAATCTTCTCATCGAAATCATCCCCACCAAGTCTATTATTTCCAGCAGTTGCTTTGACTTCAATCTGTGGTTGACCATCGATTTGGTAAATCTCTAATACTGAAACGTCAAATGTCCCACCGCCTAAATCATAGACAAGAATAGTTTGATCATCATCTTTATCAACTCCAAAAGCTAAAGCAGCAGCAGTTGGTTCATTGATTATTCTAAGAACTTCTAGTCCAGCAATTCTGCCAGCGTCCTTAGTGGCTTTACGTTGAGCATCAGTAAAATATGCAGGACAAGTAATTACTGCTTGTTTTACTTCTTGACCAAGATAATCCTCAGCGTCTGCCTTCATCTTCTGCAAAATGAAAGCTGAGATTTCTTGTGGAGTATACTTTGCATCATCAATTTTCTGAGTCCAATCGGAACCCATTTCTCTTTTTACAGAAATAATGGTCCTTTCAGAATTGGTGACAGCCTGACGTTTTGCTGTGACTCCAACCATTCGTTCCCCGTCTTGTGCGAAAGCAACAACACTCGGTGTTGTTCGTGCACCCTCTGCGTTAGCAATTACTATCGCCTCACCTCCTTCAATAGTTGCAACACAACTATTTGTTGTTCCTAAATCAATACCTATTACTGGTTGTTTTTTTGCCATTATTTCACTTCCTTATAACTTCAAAGTCATATCTAATATTCCATTGTTAATACTCCATTCTTCAATACAAGTCACTGTTTTTCCAATACTATATTTACTCACAGGATGTGGTCGTCCATCAACCATCACACTCAATACTGTTTTATCATTAGTAAGAATTATTTCTACCCCTACACCATTATCATCAATATCTGAAACTCGGCTACAATCAATAGTTAATATCATGTTTTCACCGTCTATGAAAATATCATTTTCATCAATATTTAGAGTGTCGTCAGATTCCACAGTTGCTTCAACCTCAACTTCAAGTACTTCTTTTTCTGGGAATGTTTTTCCCATCATTTTTGCCAAATCATTCATTGTTGCTTCAAGATTAAGTTCCACTTTTCCTTCAGCCACCTTTTCTGGATCTATACCCATTTCCTCAAATTGGCTTTGAATTTGTTCCATCATGGATTTCAATGTGTTACTATCTATTGGCATTCCCATGTTCTTGAACATCTGAACTAATTGATCAAGAATTTGATTTTCCCAATCTTCTCCACCCGGTGTAAAACCCTTGTCCGACATTAGAAAAACCTCACTTATCAACTCGTGGTTGTATAGTGGGAGATAGTGGGTGTATATGAACCCTTGTTTTTCAATTAACAAGTATTCCAAGTGTTAGCCATATCCTCATCAATCCATTGACCTTAAGACAAAGCAGTGGCTCGGAAAGTACAATGGTCACACAAGAGCATGAGTCGTTATTGAGTGATACTGAACGTACTCATGGTCGCGCTGCTCTAAGAAACAATGTCACTGCTGCGCTTGCGCTTGCTGATGCTGTAAGAAGTACCCTCGGCCCTAAAGGGTTGGACAAAATGTTAGTTGGATCTGATTCTACCACAGTAACCAATGATGGAGTCACAGTTCTTGAAACTGCAAAAGTTGAACACCCTACAGCTAAAATGTTAATCTCACAATCAAGTGCACAAGATAGGAAAGCAGGGGATGGGACAACAACAACAGTAATCCTAACAGCAGAATTACTTCAAAATGCCTTAGAATTGATAGATATCGGAGTTCATCCCGCAATTGTTGAAAGAGGCTATAGGCTTGCAAGTGGCGAATCAATGAAATATTTGTCAACAATTGCTAAGCCCGCCAGTAAAGAAGATTGGCTAAAATCCGTAATGACTTCGCTTTCTGGAAAGTCTGATGAAGGCGTTCGTGAACACCTTAGTCAATTAGCGGTTAATGCTGCAACTGAATTAACAAAAGATGTTGAAGATGGAAAAGATGCTGATGCTAGCTTAGTAAAAAAAATACAAGTTAGGGGTAGGCCCAGTACTGAAAGCGAGTTGGTTTCTGGATTAGTATTGGCAAAGGAAAGACTTCATTCTGAAATGAAAATGTATCCAAGCGGCGGTACTATCTTAATTTTAGATGGCGGCATAAGTAGAAGAAAACCTGATCTAGAAATCAACTTAAAAGTTACAGACTTAGGAATGGTTTCAGCTTTAAATGAACAGGAGTTAACCGATATTCAAAATCGCGTGGATGCGATTGCAGCTACTGGATGTAATTTATTATGCGTTCGTGATGGTATTGATGATGATGCAAGAGGGATGTTGCTAAATGCGGGAATTACATGTTATAGAAGAATTGAAAAACCTGACTTAGAACTACTTTCAAGAACAACAGGAGCAACAATTGTTCACGAACCAATATTGGCTCGACCGAAAGATCTAGGAGAGTTTTCTTCACTTACAAGTGAAAGACTAGGTGACGTAACGTACATGAAAATTATAGGTTCATTACGGGGTGGTTTGACCCTAATTATCAAAGGCACAGGCAAAACTAGAATGGAGGAAGTAGAACGTTGTTTTGATGATGCTATTGGTGTTGCTTGTGGAATCGTTCGTGACCCGCGCATCCTTCCTGGTGGCGGCGCAACACAAATGGCACTTTCTCGTCATTTGAGGAAGTTTTCTACTACTATACCAGGGCGAGAACAACTTGCTGTTGAGGCATTTGCTGCGGCCCTTGAATCAATTCCAAGAATCTTGACAGAGAATGCTGGCATGTCACCTCTAGACGAATTATTGAAATTAAATTCCGCCCAGGAACAAAATGGTCCTTGGATTGGCTTGAATCTTTCAAATGGAGAAACAGAAACAATGGATCAAGCAGGAATAATTGAGCCATTTGCTGTAAGTAATAATGCCATTGCAGGAGCAATGGAGGCTGCTGTATCTGTACTACGTATCGATGATGTGCTTTGGGCGAATCAAGACCCATCTATTCCTGATTGGGAAAAATCTGACGGGTCCGAGGGAGAGACTTGAAAAATTTAAGTCCTCAAAAATCTGAACTCTATTCTTCTTCAGGTGGGTTTTTTGAAAGCATGATGGCGATGGGTTTGGTTTTCTCATCATTATCTAGAGCCAGTTTCATAATTACCCCTAGAGGAACTCCTAGAACCATTCCCATTAAGCCCCAAACCCAACCCCAAAAAGCAACTAATAATAGTAGAGCAATTGGTGACATATCGAGTCTTTCACCAGATAATTGTGGCTCAATAAAGCCCCCCCAAGTTTGCTGATTCACAACTAATAGTACCAATAATAATACTAGAGTAGCTGGTTCGAATAAAATAAATCCAAGAAGAATCGGTGGCAAGGTAGCAATAAGGCCTCCAATATAAGGAACAAAATCTAGTAGGAAAGCAATGCAAGCCCAAAGAAACCACCCTGGAATTCCGAAGAAAAAGAGGATTAAAGCTACAACCAATGATTGACCAAAAGCAACTGATGCCCTCGTAAATACATAGGTGCTGACACTTTCTCCAGACCCCCCTGCTATTTTTTCAAATCTAGACACATGATTAGGATATGCTGCCTGCAACCTTCTTGGCAATGATTCCGCTTCAAGTACAATGAAAATTAAGAAAATTAAAGTTGTTAGCACGCCACCAATAAAGTTAGTTAATGTACCAAAAAAATCCGTTAAAAATGCTTCAATTGAGTCAACTCCAACACCATCAATTATTGAACTAATATCAATTGAATAGCCCAAAATTGTAATACTCTCAAGCCAAGAAACCTTGTCATTAAATTGTGCTGTAAGTTCGGGGACACTATTAGAAAACGATTGAAGATTAGAATAAAGTAATATTGCGACTAAAACAATTGAACCAATTGTCAAGGAAACTAATATCCCATAAGCAATTAGAGGATGCCCATAACGTTCTTCTAGCCATTTAGCGGCTGGGTTGATTAGGAAAAACAGCAGTACAGCAACGATAAATGGCTGTATTACAGATTTTAAATGAATCAATGTTAGAACAAAAATCAGTAATAAAATTGCTATATTTGCTGCAGTACTTATGCGTAGCCCGTAAAATTTGTCCACTTTCCCCATGTTAACTCCTCTAATTTCATTCAATATAGGTTTGATAACATTTCGTCAACAAGTTGATCTAAATCGTACTTAGGAGACCAATTCCATTCTTTACGGGCATCAGAATCATCAATTGAATTTGGCCATGAATCAGCATATTGTTGCCTAATGTCAGGAACAAAATTACAAACGAAATCAGGAATCCTCTCGGAAATGGAATTACTCAACTCTTCAGCAGTAAATGATATTCCGGAAATATTGTATCCAGATCTAGCAGGACCAAGGCATTTAGATGGCACGTTCATTAGTTCCAGAGTGGCTCTGATAGCATCATCCATATACATCATAGGTAACATAGTATCAGGTCGTACAAAACAAATATATTCTTTCTTTTCAATTGCTTGATGAAAAATTTCTACTGCATAATCAGTAGTACCCCCCCCTGGTGGGGCTTTCCATGAAATCAGCCCCGGATATCTAATTCCTCGAATATCAACGCCATGGATTTGATGATAATAATTGGCCATTTCTTCTCCTGCCACCTTAGTACGACCATACATAGTTGTAGGGTTTAGAGGAGTTACCTGTGGGGCAATAGAAGGGCAATCAGGGCCGAATACCGCTATAGATGAAGGGGAAAAAACCCTGATATTATGTTTTTTTGCAATTTCTAATACGTTGGCCAATCCGCCTATGTTTACACGTTCACAAAGTTCGGGATTTTTTTCACCAGTTGCTGATAAGATTGCTGCTAAGTGATAAATTTCATTAATTGAATTGTTGATTACCAATTCTTCTAAAGCAGCTTTATCCAAAACATCGGCAATATGGAAGGGCCCAGAATTAATTACTGGATGTCCATCTATTTTACGTAAATCAGTTGCAATTACAGAATTATTGCCATTATTTCTTCTTAATGCTTCAACTAATTCTGTACCTATCTGCCCTAAGGCACCAGTAACGAGGATACGTGAATCTGAACTCCCCGCCATATTCCTACGGCAAGGCAGACGATACTTGAAGATGCGCAACAATAGTATTGATTACAAACCCCAACAAATACTACAATTTAGGAAATATTTGCCCAATGTTGATATGCCATACCCAACGGGTCCATATCCCGTTGATTGGCATGAGGTATGTTGTTGTTAGCGGCGGAGTTCTTTCAGGATTAGGAAAAGGTGTAACTGCAAGTAGCATCGGAATGTTACTAAAATCACTAGGTTATAGGGTTACAGCAATCAAAATTGACCCCTACCTAAATAGTGATGCAGGAACCATGAGTCCATTTGAACATGGTGAAGTGTTTGTACTAGATGATGGTGGAGAAGTAGATTTAGACTTAGGGAATTATGAGCGGTTTCTAGATATTACTCTTACACGAGATAACAATCTAACGACTGGAAAAGTATATTCCAAAGTTATTGAATCAGAACGACGTGGAGATTATCTTGGAAAAACAGTACAAGTAGTCCCACACATTACTGATGAAATTCAAGATTGGTTAGAAAGAGTTGCAAATATTCCAGTAGATGGGAATGGAGACCAACCAGATATTTGTATAATTGAATTAGGTGGAACTGTTGGGGACATAGAAAGTGCCCCCTTTATTGAAGCTTTGAGACAATTTCAATTCCGTGTTGGGCGTGAGAATTTTATCCTAATTCACGTAAGTTTAGTTCCTGTAGTAGGAGTAGTAGGTGAGCAGAAGACAAAACCAACTCAACACACTGTTAAGGAATTACGCGCCGCAGGTTTATCTCCCGACTTCCTTGTTTGTAGATCTGAAAATCCATTAGAGGAAGCTACTAAGGAAAAATTAGCATTATTCTGTCATGTTGATGTATCTCATGTACTTAGCGCTCATGATGTATCCAACATTTATCGCGTACCAATATTACTTGAAGAACAGAATGTCACTCAAATGATTGCTGATAAATTAAAATTAAATATTACTGAAAAAAGGCCATTATTAGATGCTTGGAAAGAAATGGCAAACCACGTTGATTCATTAACAGATGAAGTTACAATTGCAATGGTTGGCAAATATACTGGGCTTTCAGATTCTTACCTTAGTGTCATCAAAGCATTACAGCATTCAGCATTCAAAGTTGGATCAAAAATGAACATCTGTTGGGTTGAGGCGACAATGCTTGAACCTGAATCAAAAGAAACTTCCCCTGACAAATATTCACAAGCATGGAATGATATCAAATCAGCAGATGGCGTTTTGGTCCCGGGTGGATTTGGAAATAGAGGTATAGAAGGAAAAATTCTTGCTGCAAACTATGCGAGAGAAAATGGAGTCCCATATCTAGGAGTTTGTTTAGGACTACAAGTTGCAGTGATAGAATACGCACGTAACGTATTAGGGTTAGCAGGAGCCAATAGCACTGAATTCGATGAAGACACACCCCACCCTACTGTGATTTTCATGCCTGAAGGAAGTCGTACACATATGGGTGGCACTATGAGGTTAGGTAGCCGCCAAACAAATTTACAAACTGAAAATTGTGATGCTTACAGACTATACAACGGGGCAATGGAAATTCATGAGAGGCATCGCCATCGATACGAAGTTAATCCAGACATGATCCCTCAACTAGAATCAGCAGGCCTGCGTTTTGTAGGTAAAGATACTGAGGGGCAAAGGATGGAAATCATTGAATTGGAAGGACACCCCTACTTCTTTGCAACACAATATCATCCCGAATTCAAAAGTCGCCCTACTCGGCCAAGTCCACCTTTCTTTGGATTAGTTGAAGCCGCTCTAAAATCTAAGAATTAATCATGGTTTTCTTACTCTATTGCAATCTTTAACAATCTTGTTGTCCTATATCCTTGCAATACCTTAAGATACTTTTTTGCCCTAAAATCATCATCTAATTGATTATCTCCACTATCAATCCTAAGTGCATTGATGGTTAGTAATTTTGCAGGAGTAGCAATTCCTAAAATGCCATCAATCCCAACTTGTAGGATTACTTCGGGAGAAATCTGTAGGTTTCCTCGCCCTATCAAGAAACCTTGCCCACCCATTGGAGATAAGAGTATGATAGATTTGCCGTCATGTGACGATAGATTATCCAATAATTCCCGTTCATTTACATCTTCTGATAATATACCCCCACCCATAATTATATCGATGCCTAATACTGTTTTATCTATACCAAGATGTTTAGCCATTCTTCTTAGAGTTCCACCCGAACCCCAAATTATCATCAACTTTGGATCTTCTTCCATCATTTCACCGATATGCTCAGCAATTCCTTCAATGATTTCAGACTCATCTGTTGCTTGAACGCGTTGTTTAGCGCCTTGCATCCAACGTGGAGCAGATGGAGTCATTGCCTCAGCGTAGAGTTTTACTTTCCATTGACCCTTAAGATAAGCTTCTTCATCTAGATCCATTACCTCCGTACTAGAAACTAACAAATCACCGCAAATCCAGGAATGTAATACTTCAGCGGCTGCTTGAGGGGAGGCGGCAAAGCACCCACTATGCATTTTTACTCCACTAGGTACGCCAATTAATGGAATGTCTTCTTTTTGAATATCTTTTAGTGCTGAAATTATGTCTCTAGTTGTCCCATCACCGCCAGAATACAAAAGTAAATCTATGCCCATATCTGTCATTT
>MDTE01107234.1_pt1 | contig 18718 bp, 11 predicted proteins | sample 811231 | NCBI WGS metagenome assembly MDTE01 (sample SAMN05326651, study PRJNA326480) | marine metagenome | isolation source: seawater | place: Indian Ocean: Red Sea | collected 2010 | reverse complement strand
TGAGGCGATGTTCCGGAGCAATTAGAGATCTGCCAGGCGGCGATCACTATCCCCGAACTGCGGCAGGGTTACGCCCATGCGGTCCATCAAAGACAGGTAGAGGCTGCAGGCGCGGCGATCCTCGGGGGGGCGTTCCCGGTAATCGAGCATGCGTCCAGGCGTCAGGGAGCCCCCGCTCCCTCCGGCGAGTACCATTGGCATTCGATCTGCCTGGTGTTTGTCGCCATCAAAAAGATTGGAGCAAAACAGCAGTAAAGCGCTGTCGAGAAGCGTCTGATCACCCTCGTCGATTTCTTTGAGCCGTTTTAACAGGTAGCCGAACTGAGCAACATGAAACTGGTTGGTCTTAAGGTACATTGCCTCGCGTGCAGGATCCCGTCCGTTGTGGGTCAGGTCCAGGTGTAGGCTCCCCTGCACGCCTTCCAGGAAGCCAAAATTCATTTGGGATAGATCATTGTTCAACATGCAGGTGGCGATGCGGGTTCGATCCATACGGAATGCCAGCACGATTAGATCCAGAATGAGTCGCATATGGTCTGGTACATTCTGGGGAAGCTCGTCAGCGGGGCGCGCCATATTCGGTTTTGATAACGACGGCCGCCAGCCCTCGAGGCGTTCTTCGTGGGCAGCTCGGTCGATGCGACGTTCGATGTCGCGAATGGACTCCAGGTATTCGTCCAGCTTAATGCGGTCGCGGGCCGCTAATTGGGGGCGGAGGGATTTGGCGTCTGCCAGGACCTGGTCGAGAATCGTGCGGTCGAGGCCGGCTTGACGGCGGTTGCCGACGATCGCATCGAAGGCCCTCGCTGGATAGATTTCTTTGGTGGCGGGACGCGTCGGCGAACTCCAGGAGATGCATGACCCGTAGAGCATGGAGAGGCCGTCTTCCAGACGCAATTCGGTCGGTTCAACGCCAAGAACCAGGCTAGGCAGGGCGGTGCGTGTGCCGACACGCTGGGCCAGGACCTGGTCCATGCTGCGTCCCACGCGCAGGTCGTTTTGATCGAGGCTGACCCAGGCACCCGAGAGCAGATTGGGCATGCGGCCCAGATGGGCGCTCGGATTGGCCACCGATTGTGCGTTGTAGAGGCCTTCCAGGATGCATACGTCGTCGCGGTAGGGAATCAGCGGTTCCAGGCAGGGGCCGAAATGTAAACCATCGGGCGTGGGTTTGGCCCACCAGTGTTCTGGTTCGATACCGTTGGAAAAATAAACGCAGGCGAATCGCCGCGGAGGTTTGTCGGAGGTGTCAGCGATCCGTTTCCCTTGGGCGCTCCGCTGGGGTAGCGATGCGAGCCATGGCAAGGCCAGGCTGCCGGCGGTGGAGCGTAGGAATACACGACGTGAGAGTGCTTCGGACCAGTGTGTTGGTGGTAGTTGCATGGTATTAGCGAGAAGCAGGAGCAGGGTTGGGAGGGTGCACGCGTGATCGTGTGTTGCGTGCATGATAGCGGAACTGGCGGCTTGTCACGATAGATTCCAAGAGCTCAGCGAGGCCGGCGCCGTCGGCCATCAGGGTGGTCATGTGTACCAGCAAGCCAGCGTCGCCAATGGTTTCGGGACGCCCTAGCGCGTAACCCAGCAATTTGGTTGCCAGCGTGCGGTGGAACTGGGATTGCTGCGATTGGAGCCAGGTATGCAGCGCGTTGAAATCTGCGATCGCGGTGCCGTCGCGGAGCGTGCTGGCGGTTTCGATGGGTTTTCCATCCCGATAGCGTTCACGCCAACGCCCTAGCGAGTCGTAGTTTTCCAAGGCAAATCCGAAGGGATCGATCCGGGCATGGCAGTTGACGCAGGCGGCGTCCCGGCGGTGTGCCGCCAGACGTTGCCGGACGGAAAGTCCATCCGGGGGGACGTCATCTGCGGGAATGGATCCCGCGTCCGCGGGTGGCGGAGGTACCGACTCGCCGAGTACCTGTCGCAGTACCCAGTCACCTCGGCGGACGGGGCTGGTTCGCAAGGGAGCGGAAGTCACGGTCAGTACGGCACCCAGACGGAGCAGGCCGCCTCGGTGCGCACGATGCATGTTGTCGACGCGTTGCAATTTGGTGGTGCTGGCCGGTTGGGCCGCGGCTTGTCCGGCTTTCGGGAACGGGACACCATAATGTGACGCCAGGGATTGATTGAGAAACGTGTAGTCGGCAAACAGGAGTTCGGTGGGGGGCAGATTGTTGCGTACGATGTGGCTACACAAGGCGACGGCTTCCTGGTACATCGCGGCCTGCAGTGTTTCGTTCCATTCCGGAAAGCGACTTGTATCGACTCCTCGATACTCGTCGAACCGATAAAAGCCAAACCACTGGCCAAAGAATTCGGTGGCAAAACGAGTCGCTTTCGGGTCCTTCAGCATGCGGCGAGCATGACGCGCCAGGACCTTGGGGTCTTGGAGCCGTCGCCGGGCGGCATCCTTGCGGAGCGCCGCGTCTGGCAACGATGACCAGATCAGATAACTGAGTCGCGACGCCAATTCCCAATCCGAGAGAGGGGCGGTAGCAGTGGTGACGGCGACACGTTCTGCTCGGTACAGGAAAGCGGGAGAGACAAGTATTCGTGTCAGGAGCGACCGCAATGCAGCCGCGTGGTCAAAGCGATCGTCCGCGCGCAGTACTTCATAAAAGGCGCGTAACCGCTCGGCTTCGCTCTGGCTGAGTGGGCGTCGCCAGGCCCTTGCGGCGAAACGAAGCGTGTCCTGGAGATGGGTTCCATAGGCTGCTTGCAACGCCTGCTGGTCGGCCAGGTATTCCAAATGGAGTGGGGCGATGTAACTGCGGGGCGCGTCAGGCAGATCTGCGATCCACTGGCGATCCAGGTCTTTCATCCGGCGGTTTTCCAACGGAAAGTCAAACAGTTCGGACAACATCAGCAGCCAGGCGTCGTGGTAGCCAAACGAGTTGCGCAGATCGATCCACGCACGATCCAGCCGTTGCCGCGTTACTTGATCCAGCATGCGCTCCACCAGGAACTGGTCGTCACGCGCGTATTTGATTCGTGTGTGGAATGCGTTGCGCTGCGGATTGTTGTAGGTAGCGTCGATAGGTGCTGGGACGGGGTCCCGGTCTGAGGGGGCAGGTTCCCGCTGGGAAACCTGGGGAAGCAAACGGGCAAATTGAAGTACCCCTTTCTTCCAGGCCTGAAAAGAAGGGCTGCCGGGGTTAGCCAGCAAGGCGGAGACAGACTTTCCCTGATCCGTTTCTTCGAGCTGGGTAATGGAACAGCGAATGATACAATCTGCACCCAGCTGGACGTCGAGCTCCGCGTCGACCAGGAGACGTGCTGAACCCGCATTGTCAGGGATCGGTATGGTCACACGAACCGGCTGTGTGCCGCGTGTTGTGAAGGTGTCGTCGGCGACAACACCACCGAGCTGATGCTCACCGAAACGTAGCTGTCGGACGGCATCTGCAGTGGCAACTTTGCGCAAAGGGTGGAATGGTTGTTCCCGTAAATCCGCCACACGGAATTGAATGCGTGGTGTTTTCCAGATGACCAGAGCGTCGGGGCGGTCGTCGGGTAACGCCGATTCAACGGAAAGAATCAGGTTTGCGACGGCCGTGCCAGCCGGCCAGTTGATGTTCATTTCAAAACGTTGTGCGCGGGTGACGCGGAAAAGATCGGCCCGCAAAACCGGAGCCTCTTCCTTGGCGTCCGCGTTGGCTCCAAATCGGTTTTGCCAGTGTCGTACGCGGGCCGCTAATTCTTGGCAGCGTTCCTGGACGCCTGTGCAGAAGGCCTGCTGGCCAGCAGGTTTAGCGGGAGGCGGGGGGAGCTGTTGCCATGCGTGGGCGATTTCGGAGGTGGGGAATCCGAGGTCCCGTTTTTGAAGCAGCTCGTGGATGTACTTGAGAAACGGTGGGGAGAGGCCTGTGGACTTGGCGACGTCGGCATATGTCTCCGAGCCGCGGTCCAACGCGTCGCGGTTGGCAAACAACCAGGCCGCATAGAAGGCCCGTGGGTATTGGTCCAACCCAAATGGCTCGCCCCCTTCTCCTGCCGCGGTACGGAAGCCGTGCTGGCGGTAGATCGATTGGATGCGTGTGATAGCGGACAATTCGAACCCGGTGTTGCCAGGGTCGCGGTGGAAGGCCAGCGGGCCGGAGCCGATGACGGCATGGTCGGCAACCTGGCGGGCTGCGTCCAGGTAACGTTGCAGGGTTGCATCCTGGATAAACTGGACGTTTCCGGTGTTCGTAAATCCGGCACCGCCGACCGCGTCGCTTACGAACCCTCGGTGGACATCGAGTTGCAGCCCAGTCAAGTCGCGAATCGTGTAATCGTACTCGGCACTGGTCAGCCGCCGCATGACGATGTTTCCCGGGTTCCCTGCATTTTGCGTCGCTGTTTGTTGCAGTTGCGTGTGGATCCAGTCACTCAGTCGTTTCCGCTCGGCGGTGTTGGGTTGTGCTGCGTCGCGTGGCGGCATTCGCCGGCTACGTAGTTGAGAGACGACCTTTCTCCAGTCGCGAAAGTGATTGGCGAAGTCGTTCCTGGTGACGAGTGTCTGGACGTTGAGGCCGGATTCTACGGAGTCACCGCTATGGCAATCGAAACAGAACCGCTGGAGTAATGCCTGTACAGACGCTGGTGCCTCTTGAGCCGTGGCCGATTGGAGAGCGATGTGGACTGTGAACAAGAAAATAGCTGCGGCGAGGATCGCTTTGGACGACGGATGAAACAGGGGGCGGGACAATGCAGCTCTCCTGGGTAAGCGTGGAGGCCGGTTACAGCCGGTCGCGAAGCCACTTGTAAGCGGCTTCGCGAATGGTGTCCGGGAAATCGTGGGCGGACTCGGGGTATTCGGCACGGAGCGCGTCGCTAGCGCCGCGCAGCTGGTAGATCAGCTTTGCCTGCGTGACCACTTTGCGGACCCCGGTGACGGCGAAGTTGCTGTCTCGAACGGGGGCGTTAATGAACACGGGGCGCGGGGCCAGAGCGGCCACGACTTCGTAGAAGTCGAACGGAACCCGGTCGGGGCTGTTGGCATACTCATGGGCGATCCGTGGCATGTAGCGGGGGCTGGTCCAGCCTGCCAGCTTTCCGTCGTAGTAGTGATGGAAGGCGGTGAAGCCGCAACTGGTGACAATGACGCGGATCCGTTGGTCAAACGCGGCGGTGAAGAGGGCGTTGTGGCCGCCGAGGGAATGTCCGATACAGCCAATTCGGTCACGATCTACCTCAGAGAGTGTCTGGAGCAAATCAACCGCCCGCAGGTTGTTCCAGATGGCCTTCATCGAGCCGCTGGCATAATGGCTGCCCTGGCGTTGGAAGTCATAAACGTAATCACCGAAAGAGGGATAATCGGGTACCAGGCAGACGTAGCCACGATTGGCCAATTCGTGGGCATAATGCAACGTCCTTCGACCCCCGAGGCCGGCCGGTTCGCCTTTTCCGATCCCGGTCGTCTGGTGCAGGCAGAGCATCGCGGGGCCACGCTGCTGGAGGTCGTGTGGGATCAAGAGAAAGGCGGGCACCCGGTCCCCTGGTTCGCTGGCAAACGAGATCGATAGTCGGCGGTAATAGGTGGTTTGGCTGGTGTCGTGCACCTGCATGTCGAGCGGGACTCGTTGTGTGGTGGCCGGCAAGGGCCCCATGGCCCGTTGCAGCCCCGCCAGAATGTGCTGGCGTCGCCGCGCCCAGTCGTGCGGCGTTGCAACTGCTTGCTGCTTCCCAGCAGCGTCCCGGACGATCCGCAGCTGGGCGTGGTCGGCGTAATCCCAAGCGCGGGGAGGTGGATCGCGTTGTCCCTTCCCGACGAGTAGGTTTTCAAACCAATAGATGCCGCTGCGCCCCGGACCGACCAGATCGATGTCGCCGTCGCCGTCGAGATCAATGGCCTTGGGGTCGAGACCGAAGCCGGCGGGGCCCCCAGCTGAGATCACGCCCCGCTGCCAGGTTCTTCGTTGAGCATCAAACTGGTACCAGTACGCCACGAGCGGGTCGTACTCGCCTGGATCGTTGCCTTCGTGACCCAGGTAGCGTTTGCCTGCGACGAGTTCGAGGCTTCCATCGTTGTCCAGATCGGCCAGGAGCAGGCTATGTGCCTGTGACCAACTTGTGTCGATGGCGTGGCGAACCCAGCGGGTGGCACGTTCATTGGTGCGCTGTTCAAGCCAGTAGAGACCAATGTTGTGGGCACGTCCCCAAATGAGATCAGTGTCTCCATCGCCGTCGACGTCGTGGACCAGGATGGGAATACTGCAGTCACGATCGAGTTCGAAGTCTGGGTGCCACTGCCACCGATCGCGGCGGCGGTCGAGGGGGGCTTCCAGCCAGCCTTGGGTGCCAACGATGTCTTTGCGACCATCGTTATTGAGATCACCAAAGCCGATTCCGTGGCCGGCGATGTCGGCAGGCAGTTCGTGGCGGAGCCAGCGTGCTGGCTGGTTTGGGGAAGACTGTTGGAGTTCCCACCAGGCAGCAAAAGGTTGGCCGGTCGGGGTCCGCACGCAATTGGGTAGAACGTCAAGTCGACCATCGCCGTCAACGTCAACCAGTCGCGCGGTTTCCATTCCACCGGGCCTGGCTATCAGGTGCTTCGTCCAGGGGCCCAGGGACGGTCCAGGGTGTTGTACCCAGTACAGGGACTGACTCCGCCAATTGGCACTCACATAATCAGTCCAGCCGTCGCCATTGACGTCCATGGGGAGGTGCGCGTAGTCGTCGTAGCGCCCTCGAATGACACGGACGTCACGCAGGAAATGCCGTTTCCAGGTGGGCGCCTCGTACCACCAGCCACCACAAACGACGTCCAGTTCCCCGTCCCGATTGACGTCGATGGCAGCGGCTGCACTATAGGTCGACGTGGCGTCGATGGTGTGCAGGCGGAAGCCAACTTCGCCAGACTGGGCGAGCTTTGGCAGAAACAACAAGCCTGCCATGAATAGTGCGGTCCGGGGAGACAGTGCGGTCCGGGGAGCGGGAAACACGGCAGTACCTCGTTCACAGCCTGTCCGGCGTGCCGCCCGGGTGTTGGATGGCCGGCACGGCCGGGCCACGGTCACGGTGGAGGGCCTTTAGTGTAGGGTACCGGCGTAGCCAACTCCAGCTGCATTTGTGGCGCTGCGGGAGGGGGGATCCGGCCGGGCGAAGTGTTTGGGAAATCGGATGGGGTGAGTGCCTACCCGGCAGCGCAGAAAGGAGGTCCCTGGGATCTCGGTGCCACGCTGTTGCATCTTGCGGGAGTCGCTCCACAGGCGTTGGTGACGGATCTGTCGGGGTAGCGTGATCCAGGAATTACTCTGAGTTGTGTCGCAGCGAGGTGGCCGGGAGATCGCTTTCAGCGACCCGCGCGGCCATGATCGCAGTGGCCTGTGGCCAACGCGGATGATCGGACTCCGTGCGGATAGACTGGCCCGCAAAGTACCCCTGGTCTTGCCAGTAACGGGCACGCTCCAGGTCATGCTCTGAATGGAGGGGGAACGCGAGACGATCCTTACCCAGAAGTTCCCGAGTGAGATTGACATAATCGGTGAAATTGGACGCGAGCCGACCCGATACCAGCCACGCCCCATCGGGGGTTTTGATGATCTGGAAATATTCCAACTTCTCGGTTAACGGGGTGTCTGCGGGGACGTGAACGTGCCAGCGTTCCTGGGACTTGAGGTGTTTGTGGTAACGGGAGCGGAGTGCGAGTCCAGCGAGGGTGGTTTTCCAGGCGGCAAGCTCGTCGTCCGTTTCAAAACGTTTGTACCCCGCTCCTGCTGGGTCCCAGCTGTAGCCGTGGTCCCAGATCCCGATCGCGTTGGTTTGCGCCAGCAGTGACCCGTAGTCGCGTCGCAACATCCGGAGTGACAGGTTCGGCTGTTTGAACAATCCAGCGAAAAGTGCGCTGGGCGCATGGGAAGCTCCCAGTTCCCAACGTCCTGGGATGAATTCGATGGCTGGGCCGAGTCCGCGGTGATGTACGTCGATCAGCCGTTTGAGATGCTCCGCCAGATCCCAGACGTACTGGACACCGGGTTCGGCGATGGTGCCATCGACGATCGAGTAGGTATAGCCGATGAAGTCCCACAGAGGATGCTGGCCACGGCCGGCGTACAAACCGGCGAGTAGTGCGTGGCGTAGGTCACCGACACGCACCCGCCCAAGCGCGAATGGGCCCTCCGGTGACTGGTGCATATGGTAGTACAGGTCGGGATAAAAGCCGATACGGACCGCGGGGTGGACTTCCACCAGGGTTGTGGCAATGTCCTGTCCCAGCGCATACCAAAAACCTACATCGGTCGACACGTCCTTTTGATCGGCAAATTCGAGGTCAATGAGGATCCGCTGGATGTCCATGTGTCGCATCAGTTCAGCCCGCTGACGCATGCCCGTCAGAACCCAGGTTCGCCATTGGGCTGTATCGCTGGGTATGTGGGTCGGGTGTCGCTTCAGCAAGGGGTGGGCATGCAGGTGGAGAAAATTGTCGGCACATCCGTAATTTGAATACAGACGCTGGAAGCGGCGCATGAGGTCGAACATGCGCTGCTTTTCAGTGGCGGTTTGATAGATCGGTTCAAACCAGTTGCCTTCGTGCAGTGTGGACGTCAGGCCACGTACGTTGATAGCGACACCGTCACAGCCCAGAACGCGTCCCCAGTAAAATGCGCGGCTCGCATCGATGTCACCCTGGGGATGCAACTCGCCGTGAGCGTCGATGTAACGCGTGAATTTTAGGTAGGGCCAATGGTAAAGACGCCTTGGTTGCATCGGTGGGTCCGCGGCGGCCGTTGGCGATGTGATGGCCGCCAGGCAACACGCGATTGCGATGTAACGCAGCATGGGGGCACCTGTTGGCGCGGCCTCTGGGGCCGTCGTGGAGCGGTGAGACAGTACCGAGGCAGGTCGGGTTGTGCTGGCGGAGCCCTAGGGAGCGTCAGCCGCGGGCGACGGACTTTGGTCTGTTTGTTTCTGGGTAGCGTGCGTCTTGAGGAGTTCAGCGACGATCACGCGTTCCTTCTCGATCCGGTTGGTATCAAATTTCATTTGCAGAATAGAGCCGAGGAAGCCGTAGAGTGGCTTAATCTGTTGCCAAGGGGTTTCGACAGTGGCGTTAGGCAGTTGGCCCTTGTTGTTTTTCAGAGTGGTGTCTGCGTCGTGTTTGAGGAGCACCTTGACTACCTCGGGGTAGGCGACCAGCACGGCGACGTGGAGCGGTGTTTCGCCATCCGGGTTCTGTAGATTGACGTCAGCTCCCGCAGTGAGGAGGGCTGCGGCCACGTCGGCATGCCCGTGCAGGCAGGCGACGAGAAGCAGAGGGCTGTTTCCCAGGGGTTCACGACGATCGGGATTCCCGCCGTTGTCCAGATATTGCTTGACGCTGGGAACATATCCCTTGGTAACCGCCAGGACGATGTCAGTCGTCGCCTCCGTGTCGCTATCGGACGCCGTGCCAATCTTTTCTCGCAGGATGGCAGCCACTTGCGGCCGGCCAGCCTTGATCCGCTGGATGTCCATGGGAATCCGCAGGGTGGTTGCGATCAGATCATACAATCCTTTCACAGCAGGACTCCAAGGCGGGGCGATGGTATCGAGAGCCGTTTGACCTCGACTGTTCCTAGCAGCGACGTTGGCGCCCTTCTCGAGGAGCATTCGCACGGTTTCCGGATAGGCGAACAAGGCCGCCAGATGTAGTGCGGTATTACCGTCTGGGTTCGTGAGTGTCAGGTCTGCCTGACGCTCCAGCAGCAACCGGGCTGCTGCGGTGTGCCCGAATGTGACAGCGGCAAGCAACGGCGTAGCACGCGTCGTGGGTTCGAGGCCATTGACGTCAGCACCGTCATCGAGATGTTTGCTGATGGCCGCGGTGTTCCCTGTAGCGGCAGCTGTCCAGATGTCACCAATGGTCACGGGAGCGAGGCTGGACTGGCCACCTTTGTCGCGCAGCAATTGGGCAATTTTCGCCTTGGATTCACGATTCGTGTTGGGTTCGAACATCAGCGTCGCATCGAGGGCCGTGGCGCCATTATTGTCGACGTAGTTCACGGCGGCACCGGCGGTGATCAGGCGTTGGGCGGCTTCAACGTTTCCGAACGCTGCGGCCCACATTAGAGGCGATGCGCCGGTTTCGCTACTGTCGCGACAGTCGATTTCGGCACCCTGAGCGATCAGGAAATCGATGGCGTCGAGCTGGTTGGCGAAGACGGCGGCGTGCAGTGGACTACCCCCGTCTGCCGGGTTGCCCGGCATGTCGAGCGTTCCATTGATGTCGGTGCCAGCGGCGACGTGCTGCTCAAGCAGGCCGACGTTGCCATCACGTGCGGCGGTCCAGATGTCGGTGCTGGGAGCGGTGTTGCAACCGGCAGAGAGAGCGAATGCCAGGCAGGCAATGGTGTTGAGAAGGCGACGCATGGGGAGGTCTCAGGTAAAGGGTGTGCACGCGTGGAAAACGAAGCCCCGCGCGGTGGCAGGTGGCCGTGTGAACTGGAACGGGACCGCTGGACGGTGGCCCCGCTGTGAGATGATGTAGTTGTAACCCTTTGGAGTGTGTGGTGGAACGGGAAAAGACGATTTCAGTGTGAGTGGGTGGGGTGAACACCCTTTGCCGGACTGTGGGGAGGCCACGCCTTCCGGTGATTCAACGAAACCGGGAAACATACAGCTCCACGTTGTGAACCAGAAAGGAGAGACGTACCGTCCGGGTGACGGGTTTCCCCAGCGCAGCTTCCTGTTTCCAGCGTTCGGCATGGTGGGTATCCGGGTCGCCTCTTACAATACCGATATTCCGCTGCAGTGAGTGGCGGTCAGTTTCTCGTTCCAGTTGCTGGCACACGCAAGAGCTACTAAAGAGGATACGCATGTCATCAAGGGTCCAAATCGGTGAACTTCTCGACCTCAATAAACACCCCGTTGCAATCGGATTCCGCGAGCAGGCGCCGCCGGGCATAGCCAAGGTGGCAGCGGCAGCCGTGTCCGGCTGCAGTTATTGGAAGAATGCAGCAGACGGGCAGACGTTCTATACCGATGCGAGTGACCATTATGGTTGCCCGGTCGGAGCCCATACCCATGGGATCGACTTGCCGGAGCAACAAGCTGAGGAGCTGCAAGGTCTGGTGGGGACGATGGTGGAATTGCAGTACATCGCCATGGAGGAAGTGGGCCAGTTACCCCAGTTAAACGGTGGGTTCAGCGTCGCCGTTTACGCGCCGCTACACGAGGCGGACTTCGAGCCAGAGGTGGTTGTGCTCACTGGCAACCCGCGGCAGATGATGGTGTTGGCGGAAGCGGCACATGCCGCCGGAATCGGAAGTGTTTCGTCGATGGTCGGTCGGCCGACCTGCGCCGCGATTCCCGCAGCCCTCCAGTCGCAACGCGTGGTGACGAATCTGGGCTGCATAGGCAATCGGGTGTACACGGAGCTCAGCGATGATGAACTCTATTTCGTGGTGCCTGGAGCTCAGCTAGACGCGCTCACTGACAAGTTGGCGGTACTGATGACGGCCAACCAGGCGTTGGCAGGATTTCATGCCGGTCGGGTGGCAGGTTAAGCCTGACGCCCGGCGTACCCGCATTCAGCTCGACCAGACACGTTGTAATAAACGAATCCAATTGCCGTGCATCATGGCTTCGATGTCAGAGGAGGAGTAACCGCGCGCGTCCAGGAGGGCGGGGATCTTTTGCAGGTCCGCGATGGTGTCCAGGTCACCGGGAGACTGTTCGCGGCCGTAGCCGCCATCCAGATCGGTGCCGATGGCAGCGTGGCCAGCGGTTCCGGTAAGCTGGCAAATGTGATCCATGTGGTCGACGACCGTGGACAGTGTGGTTTGCGAGTTGTCTGGGTTAGCTTTGTCCCAGCCCGGGGACAGCATCCAGGCATCAAACGCGACGCCGATGACGCCGTCACGTTCGGCGATGGCAGAGATTTGTTCGTCGGTGAACTGCCGATCGTGGGGGACCAACGCCCGGCAGCAATTGTGCGTGGCGATCAGTGGCCCGTGGTAGATTTCGAGAGCTTCCCAGAAACTGCCATCGGCCATATGGCTGGCGTCGAGGATAATGCCTAGCCGTTCCATTTCGTGCAGAAGCGGCGTCGCGGCCGGCAGGAGGCCACCAGGCGCCTGGGTGCCGTGGGCATAGGTACTGACCCCGTAATGCACCAGGCTGAGTGTCCGCAGGCCCTGGTCCCACCACTGGGAGAGCTGCTCAGGAGCGAGCACCGGATCGGCGCCTTCCATACTGAGAACGTAGCCCAGAGGAGTATCCTGGGGACGTTCGTTCCAGTCCCGTAAATGCGCGTCGAGCGCAGCCGCGTTGTCAATCCGCCTCAGGAGACCTTGTTGCTGCAGGGCTTCATAGTAGGAGACTTCACCCTGCGCCTTGGCATAGGCGATGTCCTGGGTACGGACTCCCGGGAATTTGCCCTGGAGTGATTCCACACGGCAGTGTGTTGTTGCAAAGCAAAGGCCGATATTTCCTTCCCTGAGCGCGGCTAGCGATACCGTGTTCGCACCGCGCCCCTTGCCTGGCATGCCCGCTTCCTGCGCGCGAATGTTTGGCACAGGCTGGCGAAGGTCTCGGTTGAATTCGATCGCGTTGTAGGCGAGGTCCAAATGGCTGTCGACGATCAGCATGGGGGCTGTTCCGTTGTGTTTGAAGAGACGATGGCAATCAGGGCGTGCCTGATGATCAAGGCACGGTACTGTCTGTGGATGAACCTGGCTCGGATTAGCGTGGTTCCCGGGGCTTTATGGGAGCAGAGTTGGCGGGAACGGTCACCTCGACTTCGTAAAGGGAAACCGGCGCCGTTGCACCCGGGGCGCTGCCGGTAAGTTGCATGGTAAGTGTGTTGTCTCCGTAGACTGCTGGGGGCGAGTAGAGGTTGAAACTTGCCTGGGGAGGAGTGTCGTCGTCGGGCCAGGTGAAGGTGATCTGGTGATTGGCGATCGATTGTCCGTTGATCTGAATCGCCAAGGTATCGTCGCGCCGAATGTGAGGTTTGAACCATAATCGGGGTCCCCGATTGGTAGTTGGGGTGGCTGGACCCGACGGCAGGTGGGCACATAATCGAAAACGGAAATCACCGGAGCGGTTGGGTGGTTTTCTCTGCAGGACGATCTTTTCGGGTTGGTAGGTCCGACTGGGGCCCCGGCCCTGCGGGCCCCACAGTGGGTGGAAAACAAAATGCCGATCGGTGCCGGCGAGGCTCTGGGGATCACGCAGCTGGGTGAGGGTCTCCAGAATCCGTGGATACTGCTGGGGCCGTTCCATTCCTGACTCGCCGGGCGCGGAAAATTTCGGGCCCCAGTGCAGGAAATAGTTCTGGGTTGAAAGTCCATCGCAGCCAGCGCCGTAAATGTTACTGGCGGCGGCGCGGTATTGGGCAGGGGTCTGATGCTCGCGGCGGCGTACGTACTGGATACGGGCTTCGACTTGGGGGTAGATCAAGCACGCATGCTGTCGCGCCAGTTCTGCGAATTCTTCATAGGGCGCGTTAAATTCAGTGAAGCCGATGTCGCCGGGTGCGACATATTGCACCAGCCGCTCTTTGATCCAGGTGGAAAGATCGAGTCCGACCTGGTTGCAGGCATTCAGATCCTGCAGCACCCGCACACCGAGGAGCAGACGGCGGCCACGTTGACGCTCGACGGTGTCGAGCATCCGACGCACACGCCGCACGAACCGCGTCATGATCACATGACTCGCGGCTGCCTGGTCCCTTGGGAAACACTCGGGCATGCGGGTGAAATTGAATTCGATACCATCGATGTCGTACTGGCTCGCCAGCTCGCGGAAGATGCGGAACAGCCAGTCCCGTACGCCCTGCTCTGTGTAATCAAGCGCGCAGCCAATCGCGCGACTACGAGGGTCAGCACCCCGAGATGTGGGTTTGAACTCTTTCAGGACCCAGCGAGGGTGTTCGCTGGTAAGCCGGGCGAAAAAATCAGGGTTGTGACCATGCCGGTCGTTCATACGGATCCCGGCGATGAATTCCATTCCCTGCTGGTGGCATTCATCGAGATAAATGGCCAGGGGGGCTTCACCTTGATCGAGTAACGGGATCAAGCGTTGGTGCTGGAAGCGGCTGTCGTATTGGCAATGTTCGCTGCGCCAGAACGTACTCCAGCCCTGGTGCCAGACTTCCTGGACAAGTGTGTCTATCTGGCCAAAACGCGAATAGTTCCGCACGATTGTGCGCAATTCCTCGGCGGTGGCTGGTTCGCTGAGGTGACAGGTTGTGTTGGAAAGGTCGCTGTTGTAGATCAGGCGTCTCTTCCCACGCGGCAGCTGGGAACCGAGTGGTGCCTTGGCCGTCGCCGTTACCTGAGGTTGGGCGGATGACGCCGGGGCGGGGGACCCAAAGAATAGCAACAAAGAAAGTCCGACGGAGTAGCAATGGTGTGGGGACAAAGTGGATTCCTCCAAACCTCAACCAGGGGAGGTTTTCAGAGTTGTGGGAGTTGCCAGGGATCACGTCGGGGTCGGTCAAGCAGGTGGTTATCTGCAGCCGCTTCAAAGCGCCACGTTGCGGGATCCCAGTCTAGCGTCCGACGATGCGCATATGCCAGGTTGCCGAGGTGAACCACCGTGGCGGTGCGCGCTCCGTACTCGACATCGGCGACAGGCCGTTTACGGTTTTGGATGCAATTCAGCCAATTGCGATGATGGCCTGGTGAAACCGGAAGCCGCAAGGCGTTTGAGCCGAGCGGTTCGGTGGCAAGCTCCGGTGGGTTGCTCTGGAGGACCCCCCGGTCGATTCGCAGAGTGCCGTGTTCGCCATGGAACACGCAACCGCTGGGACCACCATGCTGGATCTCTGTTCCATTGGCGTAGAGATAACGTACACCGGTGGTTGCCTCTGGATCAGCGGGCGGAGTGATTTTCACTGGTCCTGAGTGGTCCATGTTGAGGGCCCAGTGGGCAATGTCGTAATGGTGCGCACCCATGTCGGTGTGCCCGCCACCAGAATATTCCCGATAGTTTCGCCAGGCGGGAAAATGATTGTGTACCCCGCGTGGGCTGAGGATCGAATGGTAATCGCGGAAGGGCGCCTGTCCGAGCCACATGTCCCACGCGAGGCCCTTTTCGACAGGTTCGGCGGGCAGGTCGCAGGCAACACTGGGGGCGCCAACACCAACGGTGACGCGACGGATAGCACCGAGCCGACCGTTGCGTATGATTTCTACGGCCTGGCGGAATTGACCAAACACGTTGGAACGCTGTTGGCTGCCGGTTTGTACGACGCGCCGGAACTTGCGGGCAGCCTGTACGCAACGCTGCGCTTCGGCAATCGTAAGCGTTAACGGTTTTTCACAATAGACATCCTTGCCTGCCTTGCAGGCCTCGATAAGTGGGGTGGCGTGCCAGTGATCCGGTGTGGCGATGCAGACCGCGTCAATATCGGGTCGGCTAATCAATTCGCGAAAATCAAACGTTTGCTGGACACCCTTGAAAGTCCGTTTGGCATTGGAGTAGGCGTCCTCGATCCTGCGAACCGCGTGTTCGCGACGTGTCCGGTCAACTTCGCAGATTCCGACGAGCTGCACGTCGGGTTGACCAAGGAGTTGTGGAAGATGGTAGTCATTGGCCATTTTGCCGCAGCCGACCAGTCCGACTGCGACCCGGTTGGATGGCGCTGCACGGGTGGCGTGACCCAAGGTGGCGGCAGCGACGATGGTGGGTGCACCGGAAGCTGCCCTACGTAGTACCTGGCGTCGGGTGATGGCCATCCTGCCCCCTTGGTTAACGGAAGTGGCGTGTGACGGAATCGAGCGCGGTGCCGGGAAGGTTGCCACTCGTCAATGATTGTCCTGCAGTTCTGGTAACGTGACAAGCAGTTGGCAGCTACGCGGTGACACGCAGCTGTGGCGAGACGTGGGCAGGCTATACTGGCATCCCATATGTCGTCGACCGCTTGGGCGCGACCTCGCTGAATCGCATGTTCCTCGCATCCAGGAGCAGTTGAATGAAACAGAAGGACATTACACGCCGCGGGCTGTTAGCTTCAACCGCGTGGTCGTTTACCATCGTGCCGCGTCACGTTCTGGGGGGCGCGGGGAATGTCGCACCGAGCGAACGCATTGATTTCGCGGGCATTGGTGCCGGTGGACAGGGAGGCGGTGACATCGGTGCCATGGCTGCATTGGGTGCGAACGTGGTCGCCCTTTGTGATGTTGATGCAGCGCACGCTGCCGGGACGTTCAAGCGATTCCCCAAGGCGCGTATCTATAAAGATTTTCGCGTGCTTTTGGATAAAGAGGAAAAGCGGATTGATGCCGTGACGGTTGGCACTCCGGATCATATTCATGCGGTCGCTTCAATGGACGCGATGCGGCGTGGTAAACATGTTTACTGCGAAAAGCCTTTGACGCACACGATCTACGAAGCGCGGCGGTTGACTGAGGCCGCGAAGCAGTACGGGGTGGCCACGCAGATGGGGAATCAGGGGCACGCGACCGATGGTGCTCGGCGTACCAACGAATGGATTGCAGCCGGATTGATCGGCGACATCCGTGAGGTGCACGTCTGGTCAGATCGAGCCGGGAAGTTGTGGAAGCAAGGTATCGGCAGGGCTGTCCAGCAGCCGCCGATACCTGCGACGTTGGACTGGGACCTCTGGTTGGGGCCCGCTCCGCGGCGGCCGTACCATCCGCAGTACGCCCCCAAGTTGTGGAGAGGCTGGTGGGATTTCGGTACTGGAGCAATGGGAGACATGGGCTGTCACATCGTTGACCACCCCGTGTGGGCACTGCGGTTGGGGAGTCCTCACGCAGTGGAAGCGGTGACCACGTTGGACGGCTCGGAGTTTGATGGGAAGCCAAATTTTGAAACCTACCCCATCGCCGCAGTGATTTATTATGATTTTCCGGCCCGTGGAAAGCTTCCCCCTGTGAAAATGACCTGGTATGAAGGTGGATTGTTACCACCGAGCCCACCTGAATTGCCACCCGGTGAACGCCTGCCCGACAACGGGGTTTTGTACGTGGGCAGCCGTGGCAAGATGTATCACGGGTCGCACGGCGCTATGCCGCAGGTACTTCCAGTGGGTTTGCGCGACGCGGCGGCGGCTGTGCCGCGGACGCTGGATCGCTCTCCAGGGCATCATTCCGAATGGTTGCTTGCCTGCCAGGGAAAAGGGACGGCGATGTCCAATTTTAGTTACTCCGGACCGTTAACGGAAACGGTCCTGTTGGGAGTTCTGGCACAGCGTGCGCCGGGCAATCGGCTGGAATGGGACGGCGCTAAAATGCAGGTTACGAATCATCCAGCATTGAACGCTTTTGTCCACAAGGAATACCGCCCGGGCTGGGAATTGTAAACTGGCCGGTTTGTTGACGGGCGGTTTCGCACGCGTTGTGCAGGCCACACTATTCGGACGGCCGCGTGCGGCCTGCCTGAATTAGCTGCGTGAGTTGCTGCTGCATTCGCTGGACGACCCGTGGATGGTCGGCCGACACGTTGTGTTTCTCGGCGGGGTCGGTCTCCAGGTTAAATAGTGCATACCTCGGTACCTGCCGGTTCTTCAGACGCAGACGCGTGTTCCGGCTGCGGCGGGAGTCGTGTCGTTGGAGCTTCCAATTGCCAACGCGAAATCCGTAGTTGCCACGGCGGCCGTTATCTTGCTGTATAAGGTGATCGCGTCCGGGCGCTGACGCGTCACCCAAAAAAGCACCCAGCAGGTTCATGCTGTCCAGGCAAGCGTGTTCGGGTATGTCGACGTTCGCGAGCGCGGCCAGGCTGGCGGCCAGGTCGATGGTGCAGACCATGGAATCCGATACGCCGGGCTTGATACGCCCTGGCCAGTGGGTAATCAGGGGAGTTCGTGTGCCGCCTTCAAGCACACTGTATTTCCCGCCGCCGTAGGGGCCGGCCGGCCGGTGGTTTGCCAGCTTCTCGATTGCGCCGTCACGGTAGCCGTCATCGAGCACGGGTCCGTTGTCCGAACAGAAAATGACGAGTGTCTGTTCGGCAAGTTTGAGTTGGTCCAGTGCTTCCATTAGCTGGCCCACGCACCAGTCAAGCTGAATGATGGAGTCGCCGCGGAATCCGTGGGATGTCTTTCCTTGAAACCGTTCGTGTGGCATCCGCGGGACGTGCAGGTCGTGGGAGGAAAAGAAAAGGAAAAAAGGGGAGTCGCGGTGCGTTTCCATCCATTTGACCGAGCGTCGTACCCATTCGTCGGCGAGATCCTCGTCCCGAAACCGGGCAGTGTGACCGCCGGTGTAAAAGCCGATACGACTAATGCCGTTATGGATCGTTCCGTTGTGTCCGCGGGACCAGTTCATCTTAAGTGTATGGCGATGGGTCCGTCCGGTTGGATGGTCGGGACTCGGCTTCTTGTTACCGACCCAGAGTGGGTCTTGCGCGTCCAGGTTGGGAACCCGATGATTTTCGACGTAGACCTGAGGAACGCGGTCATTGGTGGTTGGCAACAAAAAGCAATAATCAAAACCGATTTCGCGCGGACCGGGTTTCAGGAGTCCATTCCAATTCGGTCCGGTCGGTCCCCCGAGCCCGAGATGCCATTTGCCGATAACCGCAGTGTGATAGCCCGCCGTCTTGAGAAGATCCGGCAGGGTTACCGTGTCGGGCTGAATGATTGCCGGGTTGTTCGGGGCTGCGATGCCGGTCCCTTTTTGCCGGAATGCATAGGTGCCGGTGAGGAATGAGAAACGTGTTGGCGTGCAAGTTGAGGCCGAGCAATAGCCACTGGTGAATTTCAGTCCCTCTTTGGCGAGACGGTCGATGTGGGGCGTCTGCAGAGATTCGGTTCCATAGCAGGAGACGTCCCCATAGCCGAGGT
>MDTE01109486.1_pt1 | contig 18720 bp, 19 predicted proteins | sample 811231 | NCBI WGS metagenome assembly MDTE01 (sample SAMN05326651, study PRJNA326480) | marine metagenome | isolation source: seawater | place: Indian Ocean: Red Sea | collected 2010 | reverse complement strand
TCCTAATGCTCCTCCTGAATCACCAGCTGCTGGTTGAACCCATATTCTTTTGAAAATTTTTTCTTTATATATTTTTCCGTTAGCAACACAATTTAGTGCTACTCCACCTGCTAAACAGAGATTTTCAATTTTATATTTTTGTCGTAAAGACTTTAAAATTTTTATTAAAATTTCTTCCGTAACATTTTGAATTGATGAAGCAATATCCATATAAAACTTTGAAATCTCACCTTCTGGTTTTCTTTTAGCTTTTTTAAATAATTTTGAAAACTTTCTACTAATCATTGTAAACCCAGTTGAATAATCAAAAAAATTTTGATCAAGTCTAAATGATCCATCAGATTTAATATCAATAAGATTCTCCTTTATTATATCAGAATATTTTGGATCCCCGTATGGAGCCAATCCCATTAATTTATATTCACCACTATTTACTTTAAAACCTGCATAATATGTAAATGCAGAATATAACAACCCTAAAGAATTAGGAAAATGGATTTCTTTTACAATTTTTATAGAATTTTTATTGCCAATTGCGACAGATGTGGTTGCCCATTCTCCAACGCCATCAGCTGTAAAAATTAGTGATTTATCAAATGGGGAAGGATAAAATGCACTTCCAGCATGACTTAAATGATGTTCAGAAAAAAAAAGTTTATTTTGATCAAATGAAGACGAAAATTTTTTTAAATTCTCAATAATCATTCTTTTCATAAAAAGTTTTTCATTTAACCAAATTGGCATTGATTTAAGAAATTGTTTAATACCCTCTGGAGCAAAAGCTAGATAGGTTTCGATTAACCGTTCAAATTTTAAAAATGGTTTTTCATAAAAAACTACGTAGTCAATATCATCTAATGAAATTTTATTGTATAAAAAAAGATTATTTAGTGATTTAAAAGGAAAACCTGGATCATGTTTCTTTCTTGAAAATCTCTCCTCTTGCGAAGCATATAAAATTTCACCATCTTCAATCAATGCAACTGCACTGTCATGATAAAAAGCTGAAATACCAATAATTTTGGTCATATTAGGCTTTAAAAAATTGTATAAATAAATGGAGCAACTGCAGTTCCTTGTGTTAATACTACCAATGTTCCAAATAAAAAAAGCGTTACTATAATAGGGATTAACCAAAACTTTTTTCTTTTTAATAAGAAACTAAAAAACTCTTTTATGAAGTCAAGCATAATTAAAATTGATTTTTAAAATTAATAATTTTAGAAGACGGTTCCATCCAATAGCTCTTTAATTTCTTTGATTTTTTTTTATTAATTATATCAATACTAAAAATTCTTAAAACTAAATTAATCGGAATAACTGTAATCACATAAACAGCAAGCAAAATTATTGGAGAGAACAATATACCTAAAAAGATTCCAAACTTTTGCCAGATTTCATTAGGATAATATAAAATTTTAAAAAACTTGAAGGCACAAACATAAAAAATAATGGATATAAAGAAATAAAAGGGATAATAATTATCTATTTTGAAGAAATCATAAATACCTAAAAGAATAAATATTATAGAAAAAGTATAGCCAAAATTCTTTAATTTTTTTCTGTTTTCACTATCTGTCATATTAAAATTAAATTTTAGTTTACAAGTTAAATGAAAATTAATGATTAATGTTTAACTATAATTTATATTTCGTAAACAAAAAAAATGGTTTTTATATATTTTTTTTAAAAACTAGTCTATAATAAACTAATGAGGATTAAATTTATATTAATATTATTTTCTTTTTGTTTAGGCTTTTTATTTAGCCAAAAGGCATATTCATTAAATGTTTTTGAGCTTTCGCTTATTGGAGTAGGGGTGGGGTATGCCTATGATCAATATAATGACAAATCATTAACTTATGAAAGTAATTTTGAAAAAAAAGTAAATGTTATTGAAAAATTTATAGATAGTAAAAAGGTGAATGTTAGTTCGGAAGAAATTTTTTATTCTCCGATTCATCACCAGCTTTCAATTATTGAAGAAATTCATACCTTAAAAAGACACTATCGCTAAATATATTTTTTTTTTAGTCGTTTACTAATTAAAGGTTTCTTTTATGCGATTAATTTTTTTATTCTTATTCACACTATTTTTATATTTACCTGTAAATTCTAGCTCATTTAGTGAAGTTTTCGGTAGTGAAGGTGCAGCAGGTATTAATAACCCTAAAACTAGGCTTCTAAGTTATACTCTTCAATATTTGACACTTTCTGGTTCTATTGGATATCTTGGTAAACAGTTATTTGAATCGGGTTTTATGGATCCACTTGGTTTTGTTCCAGATTCAATGATTAATATTTCTCCAATAGCATACAAAAACGAATTATATAAATCAGAAATAAATCCCAAATTACTTTCAAATAAAGAAAAAATAGATTCTTTAAATCACATTCAAAATCTTAAGAAAAGATCTTTTGATTACAAATTTTCTGCAAAATCAATTGAAACAAGGGGTAAAAATAATTTTTCTAATTCTTTAAATAGACTAAAACAAAGAAACATTCTTACTAGCAGGTATATTAATGTTAAATAGATTTATTATTTGTATTTATTCCTTACTTTTAGTTAGTTGTTCAATTAATGATGTTAACAAAAAAAGTTTTGCTGAATTAACTTCTACAGCTGCAGGTGGATATATTGGTTATGAAATATCTGACGGAGACTTATTCACAACAACTATTGGTTCAACAGCAGGCTTAATTTTGGGGAAATATATCGCAACTTTTATTTCACAAGACGATTATTATTATTATAAAACTGAAGCTTTAAGAATTTTAGAAATGAATAATAATAACATTACTGGCTATTGGAAGAATCCAATAAGTGGTAATGAAGGTGTAATTAAAATTAAAGGATATTATGGTGATCCAGAATGCAGGCTTATTGAACATATTTTTCTAGATAAAGATGAGCCTAACAATGTTTACGATACTGCTTGCAGAGAAAATGGTGGACAGTGGGCAATGGTAAAATAATTTAAGTTTGAAATTTTCAAATTATTTAATATCTTTGTTGTATGATTATTTTATCTCCAGCAAAAAATCTCAATCTTGTATCTGAAGAAATAAGCTTTGATAAGCCTACTTCACCTAGGTTTTTAAACAAAACGGATACCTTGATAAAAAAACTAAAGGATCTAAGTTTGGCTGAATTAAGAAAAACTATGAAAATTAGTGATTCTCTAACCAAACTAAATTATGAAAGGTTTAAAAATTTCTCAAAAAATAACGAAAAAAATATTAAACCTGCAATATTCATGTTTGCAGGTGACACATTTAACGGACTATCAGTAAGAAGCATGAACACCAAATCATTTGAATACGCTCAAAAAAATTTAAGAATTTTATCTGGCTTGTATGGAATTTTGCGGCCTTTTGATAAAATCAAACCATATAGGCTTGAAATGGGAACTAATCTTTCAAGTGTTATAGGTTCTGACTTATATAAATATTGGAAAAACGATATTTATAAATCCCTGACAAAAGATATTAAAGAATCACAATCAAAATATTTATTCAATCTTTCATCCAATGAATATTTTAAGTCTATCGAAACCTCGAAATTAGAAATTGAGTTAGTTAATTTTGATTTTAAAAAAAAAGTTAATAATGAATTAAAAGGAATTGGTATGATGATAAAGAGATTAAGAGGTTCTATGGCAAAATTTATTATCGAAAATAAAGTAAAAAATCTGGATATTTTAAAAGATTTTAATTATCTAGGTTTTTCTTTTAAGGAGTTTAATAAAAAAGATAATTGTTTTCTATTTTTAAATTAAATGAAAAAAAAAATTATAGTTTTAATTCCATGTTTAAATGAGGAATTAACAATTGGAAAAGTAGTTGATACTTTTAAAAAAAAACTTCCCTCATCCAAAATTTTTGTTTATGACAACGGGTCAGACGATAATTCTAAAAAAATAGCAAAAAAACACGGTGCAAATGTAATTCGGGTTAACTCCAAAGGTAAAGGTAATGTTGTAAAAAATATGTTCTCCAACTCTCATGATGGTGATTATTTCGTTATGGTTGATGGTGATGATACATACGATATCTCAAAAATTAATCAGATGTTAGAGATTATGTCAGAAGAAAAACTGGATATGATTGTTGGTTCTAGAAAACACAATGACCCGAATGCATACCGAAAAGGACATATAGTAGGAAATTTTTTATTTTCGAAACTTGTAGCTTTAATATTTGGTAATCAAATTAGAGATATTTTTTCAGGATTTAGAATCTTCTCAAAAAGGTTTATTAAAACATTTCCACTTCACTCACGAGGTTTTGAAGTTGAAGCAGAGTTGACTATTCATGCTCTTGAACAAAGGTTGTCGGTTAAAGAGTTTGATTGTAATTATAATGCTAGAAAAGATGGATCATCTAGTAAACTTAATACATACAGAGACGGAATTAGAATACTCAAGTTAATTTTAATTTTAATTAAAGACGAAAGGCCACTATTATTTTTTACATTTTTAAGTTTAATATTTATTTTCTCTTCATTATTTATTGGGGTTCCAATAATTTTAGAATTTTATGAAACAAAATTAGTTGAAAGATTACCTTCTGCAGTATTAGCTGGATTTTTAATGGTTTTAGGATTTATAAGTTTTTTTTCTGGCTTAATTCTAGATGTTATAAAAAAAATGAGATATGAAAATAAGTATTTAAATTATCTATTGTTTAAAAAATAAATTACTTAATTGAAATTTTTATTTTTTTTCTTGTATTTGGATTAATGTTATTTTCTATTATTTTTTTTTTATTTTCATTTAGTAACCAAACCATTTGCATAGCTAAAGCATGAATTCTTTTTGGAGTGGTTTCACCAGAAATAAACCTAGAAACTTGCCTTTTGCTTAAACCAAGAACTTCAGCTGCAGTATTTATTGAGAGATCATTCTTTTTCATCCACTCTTTAACTTCTTCAGGTCTTGGTTTGTCAATATTTAAAAATATCAATTTTTATTTTCCCACATAAGATTTTCTTATCATAACTTCAAAGTTTTCTTGATTCTTTTTTTTATTCTTTTGATCATTAAAAAGTGATATAAGTATGATTGAAAAAAAGGATAAAGTAACTGAAAAAAGTGCAGGATATTTATAAGGAAAAATTGCCTTCTCAAAACCAAGTATTTCAACCCATATAGTTGGACCAAGAATAACAAAAATAATTGAACTCATTAATCCAATTAATCCCCCCAAAAAAGCCCCTTTGGTAGTTAATCTATTCCATGTTATAGTTAAAAAAAGAATTGGAAAATTAGCACTTGCAGCAACTGCAAAAGCTAGACCCACCATAAAAGCAACATTTTGTCCTTGAAAAATTATACCCAAGATTATCGCTAGTATTCCTATAATAATACTTGATATTTTAGATACAAAAATTTCCTTTTCCTCTTTTACCTTTCCATTATTGATTACATAAACAAATAAATCTCTTCCAATTGCCGATGCACCAGCTAAAGTAAGCCCTGATACAACTGCAAGAATTGTTGCAAATGCCACAGCACAAATAAATCCTAAAAATATATCTCCTCCCACAGCATGAGATAGATGAATAGCAGCCATATTGTTCGACCCTATCAGACTAGAATTTGAATCAAGATAAAGAGGATTATTAGACAAATAATAGATTGCACCAAAACCAATAACGAAAGTGAGTATGTAAAAATAACCAATAAATGTTGTTGCATAAAAAGCAGAAATTCTTGCACTTTTTGCATCAGGAACTGTAAAAAATCTCATTAAAATATGTGGAAGTCCGGCAGTTCCAAATATTAAAGCGATTCCTAAAGATATTGCCGAAACTGGATCACTAATTAATTTACCAGGAAGCAGAATGTCTCTACCACTATCATGAATTTTTGTTGCACTATCTAATAGTGAATCTAGACTGAATGAAAAATCTTTAAGGACTAAAAAAGCAAGAATTGTAGCTCCAAACAGAAGTAAAATTGCTTTTATAAGTTGTACCCATGTTGTTGCAATCATTCCTCCAAAACTAACATAAATTATCATTAAGATTCCAACAATCCAGATTGCCAATTGATAAGGTAAATCAAACAAAACTTGTATTAGCGCTCCAGCGCCCACCATTTGCGCTATTAAATAAAAAAGTATTGTAATTAATGTTCCTAATGAAGCTAAAAGTCTTATTTTCCTTTGTTCTAATCTTAGAGAAGTAACATCTGCAAAAGTAAATTTACCTAAATTTCTTAGTTTTTCTGCTATTAAAAAAAGAATAATTGGCCAGCCAACTAGAAAGCCTATTGAATAAATTAAACCGTCAAATCCAGAGAAAAAAACCAACCCAGAAATTCCTAAAAATGATGCAGCTGACATATAGTCACCAGCAATAGCTAGACCATTTTGAAATCCTGATATTTTTCCCTCAGCTGCATAAAAGCTCTCTTTATTACTTGTCCTCTTAGATGCAAAATATGTTATTAATAAAGTAATAAATACAAAAATAAAAAAAACTATTGCTGCAAAATAATCACTCTGCTCAGTTGAAGCTAAAGATAAGGAAGGACAGAAAAAAAATAAAAAAAATAAATTTTTCATTAAATTTTTTCCTTTATTTTATCAAGGAAAAAATTAGCAATTATTACATAAATAAGTGTGGATACTATTGATATTAAAATAATACTAAGACCTAAAAAAATTCCTAGTGAAATGGAATTTTTAAAAATAAATATTCCAAATAAGCTTGGATTAAAAGCTAATATTAGAATGAATAAAAAATACAGCGATAAGACTATTGAGCTTAAACTATAACTTAATAATTTATTATAATAGATTAGTTTTTTTAAATTAGTAATTTTTTTTTTTGAAGACATGCAATATAAGCCAGATCACTTACGTGATCTGGCTTGTTTTCTTATTAGAGATTTACTGTAACAGCTTTAACCTCGGTATAATTTTTTAATACTTCATGTCCCATTTCACGTCCCCAGCCAGATTCTTTATATCCACCAAAAGGAAGAGAAGCATCAAAAATATTATGACAGTTAACCCAGACCGTTCCAGCACGAATTTTTGCGGCAAGTTTGTGCGCTACACTTATATTTTTTGTCCATACACTTGCAGCTAATCCAAAGGATGTATTATTCGCTGCTTCAGCAATTTTATCAAGATTTTCATCAGAAAATGGTTGAGCACAAACAACAGGCCCAAAAATCTCTTCTTTAACCAGTTTCATATCATGATTAGTTTTGGCAAATACTGTAGGATGAACAAAATGTCCACCAGAAGAATTATCATACTTACCACCGGCAACAATTTCTCCACCTTCAGATTTTCCAGATTCAATATAACCAGAAACTTTCTGAAACTGCTCATCTGATACCAAAGGACCCATTTCTGTTGAGGTATCCATTCCAGGGCCTACCTTAATACCTTCAGCGATTTTAGATATACCTTCTGTAACTTTATCAAAGACTTTTTCATGAGCAAATAATCTAGAACCAGCGCAACAACATTGTCCATGGTTAAAGAAAATAGCAGAAGCAGCTCCAGCAATTGCTGCATCAATATCTGCATCTGGAAATATAATTGTTGGTGATTTGCCACCTAACTCAAGAGAAACTTTTTTTAGGTTTCCCGATGCTGCCTTGGTAATAATTTTACCTACTTCAGTTGAACCTGTAAAAGCTACTTTATCAACATCTGGATGTTCAGCCAAAGGAGCTCCAGCTTCTTCACCAAACCCTGTAACTAAATTTAAAACTCCATCAGGTAAAATTCCTGCATCATGTATTATTTCAACTAATCTTAAAGCAGAAAGAGGAGTTTGTTCTGCAGGTTTCAAAACAATTGTACACCCTGCTGTAAGAGCGGGAGCTATTTTCCAAGCAGCCATTAATAGTGGAAAATTCCATGGGATAATCTGACCGCAAACTCCAACGGGTTCTCTCAATGTATAACTATGATATTTAGCACCTGGAGTATATAAACATGAATAAGGAATTGTATTACCTTCAATCTTTGTAGCCCAACCAGCCATATATCTCATAATATCAGAGGAAAGAGGTACATCTGCAGCTCCAGCAACAGCAACTGGTTTACCATTATCTAAAGATTCCAATTGTGCTAGTTCTTCTCCATGTTTATCAATTAAGTCACCTATTTTCCATATTATTTTACCTTTTTCATTATTTGGCATATCGCTCCAGACTCCTGAATCAAATGCTTTTCTAGCTGCCTTAACAGCTGAATCAATATCTTTGCTATTACCAGCTGAACATGTAGCAATCTTTTTCCCTGTTGCAGGATCTTCGACTTCAAATGTTTTACCAGAAGTTGAGTCAACCCATTTACCATTAATATATATCTTTTTTGTTTTACTTAAAAACTCGCCAACATTATCATTGACAGTATAGTTTAATATAGAAGCGTCCATTTATTCCTCCGTAAAGTTATTTACTTACATATTAGCAATTAAAACTCTAATTTCAAACAATATTAATAGAGCTAGAGTTTGGTAGGATTTGGTGCATCTCCATAAACTTTTTTAGGATCAAACACTTTTTTCTTTTCAATAAAAACAAGGTTATTGGAATCAGTGATTTCTTTAAAATTTACCTTTCTATAAAAACACGATTTATAACCAACATGACAACTAGCTTTCATTCCACTTAAATCAACTAAAAAAATCACACAATCCTGATCATCGTCAATTCTAATTTCTTTAATATTCTGATAAAGACCACTTGACTCCCCTTTTTTCCAAATTTCTTTTCTACTTCTTGACCAGTAATGGGCTAATTTAGTTGAAATTGATTTCTCAAAAGCTTCTTTATTCATATACCCATGCATTAGTATTTGTTTATCTGAATTATCTACAGTAATGACTGGTATAAGACCATTTGAATCAAATTTTGGCTGAAGTTTAAGACCTTCCTCAACTTCTTCAACGGAAATTCTCTTACCAAATTCTATATTCATTAATTTCTAATGTAATCAAGAAATCTTCTTTCAAGATCTTTATTGGTTTTAAAATCACCAAGATAACTGCTGGTAATGGTTGACACGTTGGGTTTGTGAACCCCCCTTGTTGTCATGCACTGATGATAAGCCTCGATATAAACTGCAACACCTTTAGGTTTTAATGTATTAAATATACAATTACTTATTTGTTGAGTCATTGTTTCTTGGGTTTGAAGTCTTTTTGCAAAAATATCTACCGTCCTAGCTAATTTTGAAATACCTACCACTCGCTTCACAGGTAAATATGCAAGATGAACTTTTCCAATGATTGGAACCATATGATGTTCGCAATGAGAATTAAACCCAATATCTTTAAGCATGACAATATCTTCATAACCTTGAACATCATCAAATGTTTTAGACAATATATCTTCAGCGGATTCAGAATATCCAGAAAAGAACTCTTCGTAAGCATTAATAACTCTTTTGGGTGTATCAATTAAACCTTCCCTTTCAGGATCGTCTCCAGCCCAGCGAATTAGAATTTCTACGGCCTTTTCTGCTTCTTTTCTACTGACACTATTTTTATGTGAAACTTTGAGATTTTTTTTTTCAAATGCAGAATCCATTTTATTCCTTATGGTGTACTCATATATATTATTTGGTATTTATATATTTATTTTAAAGTAATATATTTAATATTACTTAATGTCAAAATTTTAATATGAAATTTAAAATCATAAATGGAAAAATAGTTGACCCTTCACAGAATCTTAACTGTGAAATCAAAACTATATATGTAAGTGATGGATTTATAGTAAATCCTGATGAAAAAGAATTAAAGAGTTTTAAAAAAACTTATGATGCTAATGGAATGATTGTTATGTCTGGTGGAATTGACATACATTCACACATTGCTGGAGGGAATGTTAATAATGCAAGATTATTAATGCCAGAAATTCATAAAAAATTCGTTTCAAACCTATTGGAAAATAGAAAACATTTAAAACGTGGAAAGTCCAGGTGGACTACCGACGGCACTGGCTTTAGATATATTGAAATGGGTTTTACAACTGTAATTGAACCTGCAGTTCTTCCCATTAACTCATTTGTGACTCAATTAGAATTAGAGAGTATTCCAATGATTGATAAAGGTGGATTAGGAATTGTTGGTAATGATAATTTCTTACTTAATGGATTAAGTAAGAAAAAAGGACAGTCCTATTTTGATGATTATGTAGGATGGACAATTAACGCATCTAAATGTTTGGGATTAAAGGTAATAAATGCTGGTGGATCAGAATTCTTTAAAAATGGAGGAGAATCAGAATCTTTTTCACTGGATGACATAGTCCCTGCTTATGGCGTTTCGTCAAGACAAATATTAGAAACTTTAAATGTTGCAAATGAAAATTTAAAAATACCTCATCCTGTTCATGTTCATTGTAATAACCTTGGAATGGCAGGCAATATAAAATCGATTATTGATACAATTAATGGTGCTCAAGGTAGAAGAATGCATTTAGCTCATATTCAATTTTATGGTTACGACAATAAAGGTAAAAAGAAATTTTCCTCGGGAGCAGCTCAACTTGCAGAATCTGTTAACAAAAATAAGAATATTACTGTTGATGTTGGCCAAATTATGTTTGAACCAACTGTTACTATATCTTCTGATATATGGAAGCAAAATTTAGCTAAATCTCATGCCAATCCAAATAAATGGATAATTTCTGAAGTTGAAGATGGAGGAGGGGGCGTCGTTCCCTATGAATATAAAAATAAAAATTATATAAATTCTCTACAATGGGCCATTGGCCTAGAATTATTTTTAATGATAAAAGATCCCTGGAGAGTTTTTTTAACAACAGATCACCCCAATGGTGCACCTTTTACGAGTTATCCAAAATTAATAAGATTATTAATGGATTTGGAATACAGAAATCAAGAAATACAGACAATTCATCCAGAAGCAAGAGAAATTTCTGATTTAAAATTTTTAAAAAGAACCTACTCACTTTATGAAATTGCAATAATGACGAGGGCAGCACCTGCACGTATACTTGGTTTAAGTGATAGAGGATCATTAAAACCAGGTAAAATAGCTGATATCTCAATATACGATCAAAATCAATCAATTGATAAAATGTTTAGTAAGGCAAAATATGTATTTAAAAATGGAAAAGAAGTAATAAAAGACGGCAAAATCCTAAACATTGTTAAAGGTTCAACACAAAGCCTAATACTCAATTACGATAAAAAAATAAGAAAAGATATTAAGAAATGGTTTGATAAATTTTACTCTTTAGAACTTGATACTTTTGAAGTTGATGAAAACTTTTTTGGAAATGATAATTTTAAGTATATAAGAAAATATTAATTTTTATCTAACAGTCTATAGAAAAAAGGAGTTAGAAAAAGAGTTAGAAAGATTGAGAAAATTATTCCAGAAATAAGAACAATTCCTATAGTTAACCTAGATTCATAGCCGGCACCTGATCCAACAACAAGAGGTATAATTCCGACCACTGTTGATATGCCAGTCATTACAACTGGACGAAACCTTTTTCGACATGCTTCTATTATAGAGTCATAAGAGTTTGATCCTTTTAACTTTAGTTGTCTTGCAAATTCTACAATTAATATTCCATTTTTTGCTGATATTCCCATCAGAATAATCACTCCTATTTGGCTAAAAATATTTAATGAGTTATTAAAAATAAAAATTGCTAACAATGGAGAGACTAGTGTTATTGGCACTGATAACATTATGATAAATGGAAATTTAAAACTCTCAAATTGGGCACATAAAACTAAATAGACGAACAATAATGATACAAAAAAAAGAAAGTAGAATTGATTTCTAGATTTTTTATACTCCTTACTTTGCCCTTTAAAATCAATCTTATATTCTCCTGTTAGTTTCTGATAGGATATGTCTTCAAGATAACTAATTGCTTCTCCAAGTGAAAATCCTTTTTTTAAACCAGCACTAAGTGTGATTGACCTCATTTTGTTATATCTGTTTAATTCTTTTGCTTCGGCAACCTCATTAAAATCTATTAAATTATCAAGCCTAACAAAATTTCCACTTTCTGATTTAACTTGAAATGCACCTATATCTTTTATATTTACCCTATTATCTTTTTTAGACTGAAGTATTACATAATATTCTTCTCCTTTTTCTAAAAAAGTATTTACTTTTCTTCCCGCTAAAAGTATTTCAAGTGTCCTACCAATTTCAGAATTTGAGATTTGAAGATCAGAGGCTTTATCTTTATCAATGTTAATTTTAATTTGGGGTCTATTTTTTTTATAATCAATTCTAGCAAATAAGAAATTATCATTTTTTTTAATTTCATTTAAAACTATTTGCATATTTTCATATATTTTATCATAGTTATCACCAGAAATTACATATTGAAGTTCCTGGCCGGATCTTCTTTGACCAAGGCTTCTGGGAGGAAAAATAATTGTTTTTGAGTCAGTTATAGTGGATGAGGTATTTCTAAAATCGTCAATAATTTCCCAAATACTTCTTCTGTTATCCCAGTGATTTAATACTATTATTCCAAGTCCATCACTAAAGTTTTCTGTTCCTGAAAAACTTCTCGGCACTCTTAAAAGGATTCTTTTTGCCTCATTATTTTTATTAATTTCCAAAAGCTTTTCCTCAAGCTTCAACATTTGATTAACAGTATTGTCAAATGTACTTCCTTCTGGAGACTCCATTACCATAATAAAAACACCTCTATCTTCTCTAGGAGCTAACTCTTTTGAATTATTTAAAAAAAGTAATATTATTGAAATCAGTATTGAAATTATAATGAAGAAATAGAGAATTTTTTTTCTTATTAAGAACTTTAAAGTTTTTATATATAAATCCTCAAAAAAATTTGAATTTACATTCACTTTTGGTTTTAAAATATTAGCGCACAACATTGGTGTTAATGTTAAAGAGATCACAGTTGAAAAAAAAACTGCTCCGACAATTGTAATAGCTAGTTCTTCTAGGAATTTAGCAGTATCTCCGTCTAAAAAAATTACAGGAATAAAAATACTTATCAAAACAATTGAAGTTGAAATTATTGCAAAAAACACTTCTTTTGATCCTGTGATTGCCGATTGTAATCTTGATTTTCCAGATTCCATTTTCTTATGAATGTTTTCTAACATGACAATGGAATCATCAATTACTAACCCAGTACACAAAACTAATGCAAGTAATGTAATTAAATTTAAAGAGTAATTAAAAAAATTTAAAAAAATAAAAGTTGATAATATAGAAATAGGAACAGTAATTATTGGAATTAAAGTGCTTTTTAAATTCTTAAGAAAAAGTAAAATTATTATTGTTACAAATAATACGGCAAAACATAAAGTGAATATAACTTCCTGTAGTGCTTCAGAAACAAAAAGTGAAGTATCATAACTCTGATATATTTTTATATTTTTAGGTAAATCACTTTGAATTTTTATGAATTCTTCTTTCACAGCATTAGTAACATCTAAGAGGTTGGCAGAAGTTTGTTTTAAAATCCCTAGACCAATCATTTCTTCAGCATTTCCTCTAAAGATCTGCCTTGTTTCTTCGGGACCAATTTCAACCTTGGCAATATCTTTTAGTCTTACAAAAGAAAGATTGTCGCCTTTTTTTATAATTAAGTTTTCAAAGTCAGCAACTGATTTTAAACCACTTTCAAGTTTAACTGTGAAATCTCTGAGTTTTGATTCTAATCTACCTGTAGGAATTTCAATATTTTCTTTCAATAATTTTTCTTCTACATCTGTAACTGATATTTTGTACTGAGCAAGAAGAATAGGATCTAACCAAACTCTTAAAGATTTTTTCTTACTTCCAGATATTCTTACTTTTGCTACACCAGGAATAACTGATAGTCTATCAACTAAATATCTTTCAGCGTAATCAGTTAATTGAAGTTGATTAATATCATCAGAAGTAAGATTCAACCACATTATTGCATCCGAATCTGAATCAATTTTAGAAATTTCTGGGGGATCAGAATCTTTTGGTAAATTTCCTAAAACTCTTGAAACAGCATCTCTTACGTCGTTAGCAGCTTCATTGATATCTTTATTAGTAATAAATTCAATTGTAATTTTCGACCTTCCATCTCTGCTTACTGAAGAAATAGATTCTATCCCATCTATACCACTTATTTGTCCTTCTATAATTTCTGTAATTTTTGTCTCAACAATTGCTGAAGCTGCACCAGGATAAAGAGTATCGATTGTTATTTGTGATCTTTCAATATCTGGAAATTGTCTCAAAGGTAAATTATTAAGTGATAAAATACCTAAAATTATTAAAAAAACTGAAAGAACAGAGCAAAATACTGGTTTTTTGATAAAAAATTCTGATAAATTCATTTAACTTTGACAACAGATCCCATATTGATTTTATTAATACCTTCATATACCACTAAATCTTCGACTGAAATTCCTTTTGTAACTTCAACCATTCCATTATTTCTTAAACCAATTTCAACTCTTTTTAAATTTATAATATTTTTTTTATCAACAGTGTAAACGTATGAAATATCATCTTTATTGAATACTGCTCCTTCACTGACTACTAGTGCGTTCTTTTTATCCAATATAATTTTTAATGTAACCATCATTCCAGGTTTAATATTATTTTTTAAATTTTCAATCTTTCCAATAATTCTAAATGTTCTGGTGGTTTCATTTACAAGAGGTTCAATGACATAAATCATTCCTTTAGTTTTAATTGTATTTTTTAAATTAACCTTTACTTCAAAGTTGGTTTTATTATCAATTTTTCCTGAAAAAATTTCTGGTACGTAAGCCTCAATTTTTAGTTTCTTTAAGTCATATAGATTTGTAATTATATCTCCAGGTTTAACTAATGCTCCTTCACTAAAATTTCTTGAGCTTGTGAAACCGTTAAAGGGTGCTTTAATTTTTAAATCTTCTATTTTTGCTTCAATTTCTTGAACTTTAGCTGACAGCTTTTTTTTTAACATCAATCTATTATCTAATATTGATTGAGAAATATTTCCCTTTTCAGATAATTTTAAGGCTCTTTCATAATTAATTTTAGCCTCTTCAAACTCAGCCTTTACTTGTTTATAAATTGCTTGTTCTTCGTCATCTTGTAATTCAACTAAAAGTTGATTTTTTTTTGCAAACTTTCCTTCCTCAAATAAAATTTTTTTTATTTTTTCTGAAACAACAGTTGTGATTTGAACGCTCTCATTTGCCAATACAGTTCCAGGTAACTCGAGAATATCAATTAAATCCTTTTTTACAGGTTGTTTTGCACTAACCACAATTTGATTTAAATTTTTACTAAAAGTATTACTAAAGTTTAATATCAAAGAAACAGCAAGAAAAAATGAAAAAAAAAAATTCATACTAATTTTAATTCATTTATTATTTTATTATAATTCTTTTGACTAAAAATAGCAGATCCCGAAACTAGAATATTTGCACCAGCTTTCTTTACAATTTTCGCAGATTGCATGTTAATGCCTCCGTCAACTTCGATATCTATTTTCTTATTTCCTACCATTTTTTTTACCTCTTCTATTTTTTTAACTTGGTTATTTAAAAACTTTTGTCCACCAAAACCTGGTTCAACAGTCATAATTAGGATCAAATCAACATAATCTATATATTTCTTTAAAACATTTGATGGAGTAGAGGGTTTAACTGAAATTCCTGCTAGAATTTTTTTTCTTTTTATTTTTTTTAGACATAACAATGGATCTTCAGATATTTCATGATGAATAGTAATTATGTCCGCTCCCGCTTCAATAAAATCATCAATATATTTATTGACTGGATCAATCATAAGGTGAACATCAAACTTCTTTTTAGTTAAACCTCTAATTGACTTAACTACCTCTGGCCCTATTGTAATATTTGGTACAAAGTGTCCGTCCATAACGTCAATATGAATATATTCACAATTAGACTTATCTAACTTAATAATTTCTTTACCTAGTTTTGAAAAGTTTGCAGAAAGGATTGAAGGTGAGATTTTTATTTCTTTGTTCATTAAAAAGTAGTTTCAGAATTACTTGAATAATTTCCTTGAGTTGCATCTGAATTAAGTTTGCTTCTCTTGTACAATGCTTTTTGTGCAATTAAAACATTATTCTCCTGTCCCTTCCATGATGAAATTGAAGGTTGTTGAAGGGCTCTTCCATATGAGAAGCTTAAATTCCAAGGAAAATTTCCAAGCTTATTCATCTCATTTAAATGCTGAGTTGCGAGTTCATTACTTTGACCTCCAGAAAGAAAAACAATTCCAGGGACTTCATTAGGAACCGTGTCTTTTAGACATTTTAGAGTAAGAGTTGCCACCTCATTGATTGAGGCTTGTTTTTTACATTTTTTTCCTGAAATTACCATATTAGGTTTGAGTAAGATTCCAGGAAGAAATACATCATGTGACTTCAATTCCGAAAAAACTATTTGAAGTGTCTTTTTTGTTACTTCATAACAATCTTCAATAGTATGATCACCATCCATGAGTATTTCAGGTTCTACTATAGGCACCATGTTAAAGCTTTGAACTATTTTGGAGTATCTAGCTAAATTGAAAGCATTAACTTTCAAACAATATTCACTGGGCAAATCTTTTCCAATTTCTATTATAGCTCTCCACTTTGTAAAGCGAGCACCCAATTTATGGTATTCTAATAATCTATTTCCTAATCCATCAATACCTTCTGTTATTTTTTCTTTTGAACTCTGATTCAGTTGAATTGCCCCAGTATCTACCTTTATACCAGGAATAATATTTTGATTTTGAAGATAAGCTGGAAAAGTTTCACCATCAGAGGTTGATTGCCTAATTGTTTCATCAAACATTATAATGCCACTTATATGCTCATTAAGTTTGTCAGTTTTAAATAAAAGTTCTCTATATCTCCTTCTGGTTTCGAATGTAGAATCTAGATTAATAGTATCAAACCTTTTTTTAATAGTATTAGTACTCTCATCAGCAGCTAAGATACCTTTTGGTGGGGTTGATAGATCATTTGCAATTTTCATTAATTCGTTATTATTCACGAGATACCCTATTTATTTAAAAAGACAAGTCCTGGCAAATCGATTCCTTTCATAAACTCTAAAAAAGCCCCACCGCCAGTTGATACATAAGAAAAGTTATCAAAAATATTAAATTTCTTCAACATAGAAATAGTATCACCCCCACCAGCTACAGAAAAGAAATTTTTATTCTTATTATTTTTAATTGCATTAACAACAAATCGCGTTCCTGCATCAAATGGAGGTTGTTCAAATTTCCCAAGTGGACCATTCCAAAGAACATTTTCGCTATTATTAATGATTTCAAAAAATTTCATTCTGGTTTGTGGGCCAATATCAAAAATTTCGTCTTTATCAGATATTTCATTTAAATTCTTTACCTCACCATTTCCATCAGAATTAATTACAACATCTGTTGGTAAAAAAAGTTTGCCGTCAGATAATTTTAATAAATCTTTTGCAGCACTAACCATTGACTTTTCAATCGAAGAATTTCCAATTTTTTTTCCAGTTGCATGTAAAAAAGTATTAGCCATTGCACCACCAATAAGAACAAATTTAAATTTTTTTAAAAGATACTCAATTATATGAATTTTTGTTGAAACTTTTGAACCACCAAGCACAGCGACATTGTTTGAACTAGGATTAGTTAATATCTTTTTTAGGTGATGAACTTCACTTTCAAGAAGTTTGCCAGGAAAGGAGGGCAAGAATTGCGGAATCCCAACTATTGATGAATGATCTCTGTGTGAACCAGAAAAACAATCGTTAATAAAGATTTCTCCTAAACTTGCCAAATGTTTAGAAAAACTATTTTCATTATTTTCTTCTTCAGAATAAAATCTAATATTTTCCAAAATTACAATATTACTGGACTTAAATCTTGTTGATATCTTATTTGACTTAATTTTTTTAATATCTTCATCAAGGAAATAAATTTCATTTTCTAATAATTTTTCAATTAATGGCACAATTGGTTTAAGCGATAAACTCTTTTCTTTTTTTCCTTTAGGTCTGCCAAAATGTGAAATAATTAGAATTTTTGCTTTATGCTTTATTAATTCTTTTATAGTCGGGATTATTTTTTCTAGTCTTGTAAGGTCAGTAAACTCGTTCTCATACATTGGTATATTTAAATCAACTCTTAAAATTACCCTTTTATTAAAAACAAAATTGAATGATTCTGAAAATTTTTTTCTAAGCGTGATCACTAAAAAAACTCCTAATTACCTTTTTTTTTATTTTATTTGAATCAAAACCAAAAAATTTAAATAAATCATTTCCTTTTCCTGATTCTCCAAATTTATCTAAACTAATTGATAAATCTTTATCTCTTAAGAATTTATGTATACCAAAACTTGACGAAGCTTCAATAAAAACTCTCGGTTTATTACCCAATATATTTTCTTTGTAATTTTTGCTTTGTTTCTCAAATAACTCCATGCAGGGAAAAGATACGAGATTTGAAATTATTTTATGATTATTAAGACTTTCTTGAACTTCTTTTGCGAGAGATAATTCCGATCCCGATGCAATTAAAGTTATTTGGTAATTATTTTGATTATTAACAAAATAGGCTCCTTTATTTGTTTTATTATCTAAAAAGCTCTCTCTTATAAGAGGTAAACTTTGTCTTGAAAGCGCTAAAACTGAAGGAGTATTATGACTATTTAAGGCAATTTCCCATGATTCAAATGTTTCAATAGCGTCACAAGGTCTAAAAACATTTAAATTTGGAAT
>MDTE01072944.1_pt1 | contig 18721 bp, 10 predicted proteins | sample 811231 | NCBI WGS metagenome assembly MDTE01 (sample SAMN05326651, study PRJNA326480) | marine metagenome | isolation source: seawater | place: Indian Ocean: Red Sea | collected 2010 | reverse complement strand
CCAAATGGGCTTGTCACTCCAGCCTTTCTGGTCCCATCGCATTCTCAATCCCATCGCATAGGCCGGTGCATTCTCAAAGAGAGAATTGCTCCAGGGAACCAGGTATGGGTTGTAAGGATACGTGGAGGTATAGACGGTATTGCAGCCGGTCGCCGCAATGATCCCCCACTCATTCTTGAACTTAGCACCGGTTGCAGAACACATCATTCGTAGCGCGGTACCCTCACCACAGCCGGCACAGCTACCGGCCCCCCCCACATAAATGTGGGTTTCTTCCTTCAGCATCATGTCAATCAGCAACTTATCGCTGATAAATCGGTCATCGCTGGGGCCGAACTCTTTGAAAGTTCGATGCACCTGTTTGAGATCATTCATGATCTCGTCGGTTTTGGGAATCATTTTCAGTGCATCGTCATCACAGACGGTAACACACTCAGCACAGCCCTTGCATTTGCTGGGATCGATGATGATCGAAAACTTGCCGCCTTCACCTGTTTTCTTTTTCGGGCCAGCGTAGTACTTGGTAGGCTCCGACCACTGTTTTGCGAAGAGCTCACGAGCCTCTTTGTCCTCGATCTGCTCCATCCGCTTTTTCCAGTCCTCTTCACCGACTACTTTCCCAAGAATGGCGGTATCGGGGCACAGCGTTACACAGTCCATGCAGCCAGTGCATTCCTCGGTGATATATTCCGGTATTTCCGGCGCCACATAGCTAAAGTCGCGCAGCGTCGCTGTACCAGCTGGAATCACCGAGCGAGCCAATGGAAGGTCCGCCGGCAAATGCTTTTCAGCCGAACCGTCTTCGTATCCGCGAATCACCCGGTCGTTGAAGTCATTAACGTCTAAAATAGGCAAATCAACGGAGATATAACCATCGTCAACGAGTGTTCCATACGAGTTGTTGTTATATGGATCGCGATCGTTGGCGTCGTTCATTCCGCTGTTTGAATCTTGTACCGAAGCCATAACAATTCGACCTCTCGAGGATCAGGGATTGGCTGACGCTGCGACGTTGCTCAAGCAAATTATCCGTGTCTCGCTGGCGTCTTTCTCACTTCGTCGTGGTAATTCAACTTTCCTGCCATTGCTGTGTGCCATGTTTGCCAGGGCACCCTCTTCGCAGCACCTCGCAACAAACTATTCCACAGCAAGGACTTACGGGAAGGCAGTGGTCAGGGGCAGGGTCGAACTGCCGACACCGGGATTTTCAGTCCCGTGCTCTACCAACTGAGCTACCTGACCCAAGCGAACAAATAGGCCGCAAACTAGTTGCAACTAATATCGCGTAAAATTTACGGATCTCTTTAAATATTAAGAAGTTGTGGCAACCCACAACTCCTTAACTCCCAGCAGCCCATACTACGTACTGACGCTCCCACTGTCAATTCGTTGTGCGCTCGAAACTCGCTGACTGGCCAGCTGTGGTCAGGCCTTCTCGTTGGCAGCAACTTCTCACTGGCAAAGGACTTCGGTTTCCAGAGCGTTGCTTGACACTACAAAAAGCTGCCGTTAGCATCAGGTTTAATTGAACTTGTCTCATCTACAAGCCGCAAGCGGCTTGATCGGGATTGTCTCATCGTCAATTTTTGCCCACACGCCGGAGTTGTTCGGGCGGGGCTTGGTCGCGCGCGATTCAGTCGTTTCGCAAGCTAGTTTGTCCAGATGTTGTAGACGCGAGGGATTGGCCAATGTCCAGAAGCGCCAGCGGCAAGCCGACTGAACCAAACGACAGCCTACAGATTTCCCATTACGAAGATGTTACTAGCTGGCTGGTGGCACTCCTGTTGTTCATTGGCTTTTTCGTGACCTTGCTGGGCCTGATTTGGTTAACCAAGGTTTTTGAATTCAAGCAAGTCGCGATCCCAATTGAGTTTGTGGAAGAAAAATCAGGACGGGGTGAAGCCGCCAAAGGTTACGCGCGTGATCTGGCGGAACCCGGTTTAGAAGAGTTAGAAGAACTACAGGAGCCGCAGTTGCAGGCCACTCTGGAAGCTGTCAGCACCATGGTCTCCACCAAGATGGCGGCTCTGGACTCCTTGAACACGGATGCAACACAAACGGGCAAAGGCTCTGGATTAGGAGATAGTCGCGGTGAAGGGGAGGGTGGCGACGGCGACTCGATTCCTCGGTGGGAACGATGGCAAATTGAATACGAATCGGACAGCCTCAACAAATACGCCGCACAACTCGACTTTTTTGGTATCGAGCTAGGCGCCGCCGGCGGTGGCCGCAAGTTCATTGACTACGCGCGTAATTTTTCACGCGGCGGCAGCACACGTCAGGGTTCCGGGAAAGAAGAAAAGCGTCTCTATTTCACCTGGAACAGCGGTACATTACGTCGCATGGACAGCCAGCTACTTGGGCGTGCGGGCGTCACCACGACGGGGCGGGTAACGCTGCAGTTCTATCCACCCAAGCTCGAAGAACAATTGTTCCAACTCGAAATGCGGAACGCCGTAGAAAAATTTGGCATCAAGAATCCTCGTTATCTCCGCAAGACTATTTTCAAGGTGCAATCTTCCGGATCCGGATTTCTATTCAAGGTCGTTAACCAGATCCGTCGCGATCTTCCCACCTAATTTCAAGCACCCAAACTAACGCAGAGCTCGCGTACCGCTCCGCCGTCTGCTGCATTTAGAACACTGACTGAGAGCAATTATGGACACCGTTTTTAAAGTACTTGGTTACGCAATCTACACCGGGTTGGGCGTGATTGCCTTGTGGGGCATCTATTGCATCGTGCAGGTCTGGAGACGCGTCGCACAGAAGCAATACAAGACAGAGGGAGAACAAGACGAATTCCTGGACGCCGTCGAAGACCCGCTGTTACAAGGCCAGTTTGATGCTGCTGTCGAATTGTGCATGGACAAACAACAGGCGATGCCGCAACTCGCGAAGTTGGCCCTAGTCAATCGCAAAGTCGGTTATCAGCGAGTACGTCAATTGGTTCTTGATCGGTTCCAGCGCGATGTCCTGGCCGATTTGGAATATCGTTTGAGTTGGGTCAACACTGTCGTCAAAAGCGCTCCGATGCTGGGCTTGCTGGGAACGGTGGTCGGTATGATGGGCGCATTCCTGACACTCTCCACCAACAAGAATGTCGATCCAACCCAACTGGCAGGTGACATCAATGTAGCTCTTCGTACAACAGCCTGCGGGCTGGCGATTGCAATTCCCCTGATTGTGATGATGTCCAGCGTCAATATCCGGATACGTAAAATGGAGGATCTAGTCTCATCAGGTCTCACCCGTTTTCTGGATGCATACCGACAGGGTTTAGCGAAAAAAGCTCGGGGGAAATAACGCATGGCCACAGCCCAAACTGCGGTACAGGAAGCGGAAGAACTGCCGATTTCTGTAGCCAACAGGAAACGGGAAGAAGGTGACCTGGACATCACTCCAATGATCGATATCACCTTTCTACTGCTGATCTTTTTCCTGGTGTCTTCGAAAATGGATCAAGACGCCGCAGTCGATTTGCCGCCCGCCAAAAATGGGATGAATGTTGTCAATAATCAGTCGGTCATGATCATCCTTCGCAAAGGCGAGGACCGCCGGGCACTCATCAGCACTGGTGCTGGGCGTGAATTCCCTCTTTCCAACGGCCTGGAAGCGCAAGAAGAGGAAATTGCGAAGTACGTCGAGGAAGAACTCCGTCCCGGGAACAAGAAGTTCAGCATCATTATTAAGGCTGAGAAAGAAGTCAGCCACGGTGAAGTTTCGCGTGTCACAAAAGCAGCAGGAAAAAGCGCTAGTGATGCAATCCAGCTGCATCTCGCCGTAATGGAGACTCATTAGGATTCCCGTGAACGTTCAGTTCCAATGCCCATCCTGTGCCAGCGTGCGCAGCGTCAACAGTCGTCTCTTGGGACATCGCATCCGGTGCCCGGATTGTGACCAGTTCGTAGACATTCCTGCCGCAACCGAAGTGGAAGATGCGCTCGATACCGCGCCGCACCGAGCTGCCGATCAATCGGCAGCAAATGTGTCGACTGATTCAGCTGGGGGTGGACACACGGCCAAGACGCGTCGAACTCCCAAGTCGGCTGCAGCATCCCAGGAAGAAGCGATTGACGACGCGGTTCAATTTGGTTCATCTGGCCACGACGAGTCAGAAATGGACATGACACCGATGGTGGATGTGACATTCCTGTTACTCATTTTCTTCATGGTGACAGCAGCGTTTAGCATGCAGAAAGCACTCGAAGTACCAAAACCGAAAGAAGATCAGGCGAGCACCAATACGGTCGAAGAAGAACAGGACGAAGATGCTGTCACGGTAGAAGTGGATGAATTTGACTCGTTTCATGTCATCACCAGTGATGATGAAGCGGAGGCGCCGAGTCGACACGAACTTCTCGTGCAGCTGAGGGTTGCGCGTGAAGGGACAGGCGATGGCACTGAACCTCCCAGCAAACTGATTGTCAAAGCACATGAGGATTGCACACATGAACGCGTCGTTATCGCGTTGGACGCCGGCGCTGAAACAGGGTTCCAGCAGGTCCAATTGATGACAATTACGGAAGATGAATAAATGGCAGCGAGGGCGCGTCCGCAATGTTGAGAATTGCCCTCGTTTGAGCCAGAACACAACAAACAACTCAAACTGATTAGCGTTGATTACAGATCGAATTAACACGAACACGCACAGTGGGCGTGTTGAGAAATAATTGGCAAGGGAGCTGAGTATGCTCGGCAAGCGGTTCTTGGACCATCTCGAAGAACGGGGGTTACTTGACGAAAAAATCATCAAGAATCTGCGTCAGCAGTTGGCTGAACGAGGTAACAGAGTCACCCCGGAGATGATCGCTAACAGGTTGGTAATAAAGGGGCATCTCACCAAGTACCAGGCCAAGAAGCTGGTTGCAGAAGTGAGCACCGCGGCCGAGCAGGAAAAGGAAGAAAAGGCCCGCGCAAAAGAAACAGTGGTTGAAAGCCACAATCCATCGACCGACGAACTCCTGCTCGTAGATGACGAAGAAGAAATCGTTGCCATGGAGGCCGTCGATGAAGAAGAAACAGATTCGCAACTAGCCGGCGGACTAACCCCTCTGGACAACGACTCTGAGTTGACCCCGCTGCCTGGCAACGAGCCAGAGTTAACTCCACAGACCGCGCCAATTTCAAATGACCCACTGGGGGTTGGCGGAATTGCCAATGACCCCTTGGCGGATCCTCTTGGACTTGAATCCGAGGTCACCGCTGCACCAACGGGTTACGCACCGACAACGGAAACGCCGGCAGCACCCAAACAAAATAAATGGGGATCCAAGCTGTTCATCGGTGGTCTCGGTGGCCTGCTGTTACTGACGATGACACTGGTCACTTTGATGTGGGTACTCAATACCGGTAGCGGTGACGAGTTATTCGGCGAAGCAGAGGCAGACTACGATCTGGGTTCGTACAGTAATGCGATCGAGAAGTACACGGCTTACCTGGAAGACTATTCGAGCCATGTCGATGTCAGCAAAGCCAGGGTGCACATGAACTTTGCACAAATCCGTGTCGCCGCGCAGGGAAAAGCAGTCCCTAGTGAAGGACTCGATGCCGCGGAAAAACTCCTGCTTGCAGTCAAAGAAGAAGAAGCTTTTGGTAATTACCGCAGTGAATTAGCTACGCTACTCACCCAGGATATGGCACAGAAATTTGCCACGGCTGCCAAAGCCGCAGCTGACATTGACGAGAAACGCCGCCTGCTGGAACTCGGCGATCGATCGATGAAGTTAGTCGACAACCCGGAATACGTAACGACCAGTGACAAGGGCAAGGTGGGCGCGAATTTACGCAAGATTCTAGAAGACTTTGCCGAAGTCAGACGCGACATCGAACGCGACAAGACGCTTGAGGAAACGCAAACGCTAATCAGTGACGCTCTGTCCAAAAGCGACACCCTTAAAGCCTTCCAGTATCGCGCTGAATTATTAGACAAATACCCCTCCCTTGAAAGCGACGAACGCATTCGAAAAACGACCGCGGATATCGCGGAACGGGAAAGTGATTTAGTAGAGGTTGTCGAAGACCCACTCGAACCAACAACGGAAGATATCCAGGACAACTCCGTCATCCTGGCGAGTAATGAGGGCGACGAAATTCCCGGAGTCCGCGATGACGATATCCTACCTGTCCAAGCCAACGGAACCGTCTACGGGCTGCAAGCCAAGACTGGGCGTGTCCTCTGGCAACGCAAAGTGGGACAGGACCACAGTTTCCTGCCCACTGGCATCTCCACCGAACCAGGCGCTGACACGGTATTTGTTGATAGCCGCAGCAATGCGATAGTGCGGGTACGGTCCCAGGATGGCGCGCTTGTCTGGCGCATCCAGATAGATGAACCCTTCTACCCCATTTTCAGGAACAAACGCGTCGCCATCGCTACGGAATCCGGAAAGTTAATGGAGTTGAACCTGGAGACCGGACAAATTGATCGTCATGCGAAATTGCCACAAACTTTACGTGTGGGGCCAGCTTTTGACGCAACACGTCCTGTCTTGTTTCAGGCAGGAGAGCATTCCACGATCTATATCGTCGATTCAAACACTCTGGAATGTAATGAAGTTTACTATCTAGGGCACCAAAAGGGCGCCGTCTCTATAGCGCCAACATTGGCCGTCGGTATGCTGTTCATTGTGGACAACTACCGCAAAGACGAATGCAGAATCCACGTTCTGCGATCAACCCCGGATGGCAAAGAGCCCAAACAGGCCATGGATCCTATTCGCATCAAGGGGAACATTGTTGCTCCACCTATCGTTGACCGCCGGCGAATTTTGTTTGTCAGCGATATCCGCGGCATCCACCTGTTTGAAGTTGAGCCCAGCGCTGACCCACCCGTCCAGCCAGTCGTGACTGGGATTCCGACTTCGAACAATAAACGTGTGCACTCGATTCCCCTGATTTATGAAACAAGCCTGTTTGTCGCCGATGACCGACTTGCCAAGTACGAACTCAGGGAGACGACCAGCGAACTACTGTTAGAGTGGGCTGTGAATCAAAACAGCACCTTTCAAGGAAATCTGCACCGTGTCGGAGCAGCTATTGTCAGCCAACGGCAACGACAGGATGGTGGGGCAACCGTTACTGCAGCTGATATCAACGATGGTCAGAAAGTTATTTGGACAACCAAATTAGGCCAGGCCGCGGCACAAACGTCCCAGTCTTTCCAAGACTCTGGCCTGGCTGTAATCAGTTCCTCCGGAGACTTGTTTTCGATTGCAAAGCAGCAATTTGAGAGTGGCGCGGTGGTGGAACCAATCCAGCGAGTTGACGCGAAAGTTCCCTATGTGTTCAGCCAGGCACTCAATCTATCTGAGCAGCGGGTTGCGTTGATCGATACCATCCAGGGCCACGCGGCGGTCTACGATCTCTCCAAGGCAACAGTCCCGCCACAACTCATTTCTTTTCGGGACGCACAGAACCCGCATGAAAATGTACAAGCGGCAATATTTGCTGACGCACTATTAGTCCCTCGGGACTCCGGCGCGATCAGCCTGCTCAACGTTCTGAACGGTACAATTCATGCCTATGGTTTTCAGCCGAGCCTCGGTCCCGGTGAAACGATCACATGGACTAAACCCGTACTCGTCAAGAACGGCAGACAGTTTATTATCGGCAACAATAGAAATCAGTTGTTCCGAATCCTGCTGAAGACGGGAAAGGAAAAGTTTCTGACCAAGGCGAGAACTGCTGAACTGGATGAACTCGCTGACGAGCTGGACATTTTGAGAAGTGGTTCGCCTTTACATCACCAGCTTGCCGCAGTGGACGACCATCTCTTTCTGGTAATGAGAGGCGACTCGGACGATGTCGTGCTCCATCTTGATGTCAACAATTTGAAACCAACGCCAAATGTCGAACCTGTGCAACTGAAAGGACGCGTCACTTGGGGACCGACAACCATTGGCAAGTCCGTATTGCTGGTAACCGACGGGGAAACAAAAAACCTGGTCTGCCTGCAGAGCGATGGAAACCTGCTTTGGGAATCTCCGTTGAATCACGGGCCGTTAGTCGGACCGGTACTGGCCGACGGATCAGACTTTCTGTTGACATCCGTTCGTGGAGTTGTCTGGCGAGTGCGTGGGGATTCAGGTGAAGAAGTCGGACAGATACGCGTCGCTGAATCACTCGCATCGGCGCAAATATGTGATGGGCAACTATTGCTTTCCGCGAGTAGTGGTTCGCTCTATTTGAAAGACATGCCTTGAAACGTGAACTTGGACCATCTGATCCAAGACCCTGGCGTTATTCCGTATGACAACATCCTGCGAATTCGATTGAACCCGTGGCTTGCTGAGGCAGAGGACTCAACCAGTGGATTTGTCGCGACTATCTCGACACCCCGACATCATGCACAATCGGTGCAATGTCTCCGCGCGGCGTAAATCTACGCCCCTCTTCTTTAGTTTGCTACTACTTGCATGCCTTTGGCCCAGGACCACCAGTGGTCAGACGGGGAGGCTCATCGATCGCGAGCCATTCGATCAAATTACCCTGAAGACAAGCGGCGAGGTCATTGAAGTCTATCCTCTGGAGCTACCCGACCGAGTTGTACCTCCCGCAGAGCAGCGGAAGGGGGAAATCCGCATCCGGCGTGTGCTTGACGACGATGAGTACGACATCAGTTGGTCAGAAATTGAATCGGTTGCCCTCTTCGAACGTCGTGTCCTGGAGCAAGCAACCGCGAGCTGGGAACAAGCTGGGAATTTTGATGAAGCATTCCAGCTATTTTATTTCTTGCAGCGCCGATACCCAAATCTCTCGGGACTACTTGAAGAGCAAAAACGTTATCTGGCCTTTAACGCCAAGGTGCTACGGGATCAAAAGAAATACCACCAGGCATTGTCTACGATTGAAGAACTCTACAAGCTTGATTCAGAGTCTGCGGCGGCATTACAAGGTTTGAATTCAATTGCGACGGATCTGGTCGAGATCTACCGCACTAAAGACGATCTCACATCTGCAAAGACGTTGATGCTACGCCTTATGCAGACCTATGGAGAAGACAAGCTTCCCGGTTTGCGGCAAGTGCGTGATGAGCTGGATGGTCTTGCTGCAATTAAACGAGATGAAGCACAAGCGCTCGTCAAAGAAGAACGATTCCGGGAAGCATTTCAGGTTTGTAATGAGATGCTCGTTATCTGGCCCAATGTCGCCGGAGGACGCGAGCTGGCACAGAAGATTTCCGAGTTGTACCCTCTTGTTACCGTGGGAACGCACCAACTAGCCGCCGTATTCGATTCATCCCGCATTGACCATTGGGCTTCCCGGCGAACTGGCCGACTCACAAAACGAATGTTACTTGAATTTGAAGGGGCAGGTGCTAAAGGCGGCCGCTACGAAAGCGCATTTGGCTCATCGGAACAGGGGGAAGATCGACGCAGCCTGACGTTACAGCTCGATACAGAAATCCGCCTGGCCGATGGATCAAAATTAACGGCTTATGCCCTCTCCCAGCGTTTGCGGAACATGGCGGATCCGACCCACTCAGAATACGTATCGCATTGGGGAAGTCTCCTCGAGAAAGCGTCCGTTCTGGATGTGTTCCGTCTGCGCATCGATTTACGACGCCCACATGTTTTGCCCGAATCGATTCTGCAAGTTCCCATCTTTCCCGAAAACATGGAGCAACAGCCGATTGCCGACGGTCCCTATCGAGTCGCAGAATCAACCCCGCAGGAAATGCGATTTCTGGCAAACAAGAATTATGAATTGGGGTCTGGCCGCCAACCTGCCGAGATTCTCGAAATTTATTATGACGACCGCGACAAAGCGCTCGCAGCACTTCAAAATGGTCTCATTGATGTGCTGGACCAGATTAGCCCAGCGGACGCGCGGACGCTGCAAGGGGATCCTTCTCTGGAAATAAAACAGTATGCCCATCCCACTTTGCACCTCCTCGTTCCCAATTACGACCACGAGTTTCTGGCGAGACGGAGTTTTCGTGGCGGTCTACTGCAAGCCATCAATCGAAAACGCATCTTCTCGCAACTGGTATTGAAGGGAGAGCAAATTCCCGGTTGTGAGATCATCAGTGGTCCCTTTGCTCCAGGCGTAGGCGAAAACGATCCCCTCAATTACGCCTATGACCATGACCTGGAACCCCGGAATTACGACCCTCGCCTGTCTATGCTATTGTTCTTTATGGCAGAGTATGAGCTCCAGCAAATTGCGGAAAAACGTGGCGAGAAAGAGGGGGCGAAGCTCAGCGACATGAAACCTCTTGTCCTGGGTCACCCACGCGACCCCATGATCAAGGCAATCTGCACTGCAATTCAAGACCAGCTAAAACTGCTTTCAATCCCCTGTCAGTTGAAAGAGTTGCCGGTCGGAAGAACACGCGATCCCGACGGCAAGTGTGATCTGACGTACACTGAAATTGCAATGTGGGAGCCCATTAATGACGCCCGCCGGCTACTTCGCCCTGATGGCGGCATCCTGGGAGACTCAAGCCAATACCTTGATCAAGCACTACGTCGACTGGACGCATCACAAACCTGGACAACTGTAAGGCCTAACCTGGTCGATCTACACCAACTAACGCATTATGAATTACCTGTGATCCCTTTGTGGCAAACCGTAAACTCATTTGCTCATCGTAAGGGGTTATTAAATGTTGGCAGTGCGCCGGTCGTCCTGTATCAGAACGTAGAAAACTGGCAAATCACCCCACGAATTCCCTAGAGGTTGCATGGGCTTTCCTGTGTATCAAATTGTGAAAAACAGAGATCTCACAGGTCACCAGGATCTGCCTGGGAACGGGCCAGCCCGCGCCGGCGCGACCGCTCATTCTACACACCGGCGATACTCCTTTTGCTGTCTGGCACTCTTGTTACTGTTGACTGGATTAGAAACGCGGAGCTTAGTGAGTCAAGAGATTTGGGACTATTCTCCCTACCGCATTCGCGTATTGCTGGCCGTCGAGGAAACTTCACGGCTGACTGCGAGGCGCACCGAGCAGGTAGCGCGGACACTCCAAGAACGTGCACGGGTCTGGGCAGGACCAACCTTGAAACTTTTTGTCTCCAAAGCACCAGCGCAGCTGCATGCAGACGCGCTTTACCACATGGATCAGATTACGCAGGACCAAATTGCCGAACACTGGATCAAGTGGAACAAGGATGACAAAACCGAAGAGACGCTGTCTGGTGACAAAGTCATATTGGTATCGATCCGCGACACCAGTAACAGGTTTCACATCCAAGCGCGAGAGCTGGACTGCCGCACGCGGTTCTGGGGCCCCAGAATCGATCGGCTCATCACGCAACCGTTGCAAGTTGCGCACGAAGCGTTTGCCGCATTGGCAGACGCTTTCGCACCACTGGCTCGTATTGAACGGATAGAAGGAAAAACCGCGTTCTGTCGCGTGCGTGCAGGAGGGCTAATTCAAGAAGGTGAATCCTCTCCGATTGCAATCAGCCGAGGAGACGTACTGCGCCCCATGTATCGACGCAATAATCGTGAAGGCCAGCCGATTCTATTGCAGGCAATACCATGGACGTTCCTGCACGTCGCAACCAATACTGGAACCGTGTTGAACTGTAATGTCCACACAGGGATCCGCAGCCCGCTCCGCGGCCGCAGCACCTCAAGAACGCAGCGATATGGCCTGGGCATTCGCCCAGTCCATGCCCGCACACAACTTCAGTTGACTTCTACGAATGACACGGCTCAATCGCTAACTGGCTACGACATTTATTCCAAGGACCCCGTATTGACAGCGGCTGATGCCCCACCCGCAAATCAACCCAAGCAACTCCCGCCATACTTTGGGCGCAGCGACTGGCGTGGCATCGTCGATATCCCGAAAGGAAAAATTCCTCTTCGCATCATTTACGTCAAGAACGGCAACAACCTGCTAGCAAGGCTCCCAATCGTTCCTGGATTAGAGGACCTGCAAATCGCGGAGATGCGGAACGACGATCCACGTTTGCTCGCCGAAGACTATACACGACAAATTCACGCCCGCGTCATCGGGCTGGTTACTGCTCGCCAATTAATTGTTGCCCGGGTCGAACAGCGAATAAAGGATGAGAAACTTGATGAGGCAAATACTCTTGTAGAGGAACTCCGCCAACTGGCCACACGCGATGACATCGCAGCGATGATTGAGGATTATCAAAATCGCGTTGCTACTGAAATCGACCGATTCCCCGCGACGAAAAGCCGCTCGCGTCAAGACCTGAATAACACACAGGGAAAAATTGACCGTCTATTTGGCAATGTCCGCGCCCTCTTGGACCAGTTTCTTGACCCGAATCTGGTAGAGGACCTGGAACAAAAAATTGCGACCGGCGATGTTGGCGACTCAGCCGAGCCCTCAGAAGAAACTGCGGAACCGGCGGCAGACAGAGAAGCACAAGAGTCGGCGGAACCAGCAACAGAATCAACGCCCTCACCAGTTAAAGAAGCAGAGGACGCGTAAGGGGCCACTTCACGGCTGCCCGAAAAGGAAATCCAGGAACGCTGAATAGACTCGCGCCCGCTTGGATGCGAGAAGATCTGCCCTGGGAGTCAAACGGTGATCACGCTGCTCCACCTCCTGATCCTCGTAGACAGCGTCCGACGGTTTCAGGGAGCAATCGGCTGTCCTGGCTTTACTACCTGGATCTGATCACTCGACTCCGTAAGCAGAATGTGGCAATTTGCCGCAAGATCCGTAAAAGTTTGCTCGAGGCCAGATGGCCAGATCACGACAAGCTGTTTTACCTGCGGCGCATCCGCCAGCCCGAAATGAACGGCTAACGGGGCCTGGGACATAAACGTATTTGCCGGGTAGCACTCCCGAGTTATCTGCCGCTCTCCAACCGTCGCAACAAGCCGCGTCCCAATCCCCAGACGGTTACTTTGACGGCCTCGCAAAGTAACCCGCAAAAAATTCTGTGGAACAAACCGGTTCTCATAAATCAACAGCGGGCCGCCGCCCGCTTGCCGCACAACCAGGTCAAGCATTCCGTCATGATTTACATCCATTGCGAGCGATGCTCTTCCGTCGCCATCGCTGTCAGCACCACCGATGTGACTGACATCCAGAAAATCGCCTCCAGCGACATTCAGAAACAGGCGATTCCTTTCAAAAGCACTTAAGTTGTGCTGCTGTCGAATCTTGAACGGAGCCCCCACCCAAAACTCTCCCAGCTCCTCATCAACTTTACCCGGCTGAGCCAAATCACAATCCGCGTTGCATGGCTGTGACACGACAGCCAACCAGAGGCAGTTTCACCCGTCTGGTTTGGTGCGGTCACGACTCATATATCCCGCAGTGGCAAACAAATCGAGCCAGCCATCGTTATTGAAATCTGCGAGTGTTGGACCCCATGCCCATCCCACATCATGGATCTGGAGTCTTGCTGCCTGTGCGTTAAAACTGAGTTCACCATCGTTTTGGTAGAATTCACTACCCGAAATCAGTCGATCGAGTTTGTCGACAACCTCGTCCGGGTAAATGCCCTCCGGCAAGTTACCAATCACTCGGCTCCCTGCCTTGGAGTACATTCCGCCGAGGTACAGATCGATGTGACCGTTGTTATCAATATCCCCTGTGGCAATTCCCATAGAACCGAAATCATCCGTATTCGGGTCCACATCGACTTCCTTGAATGTGCCGTCTTGGCGATTGACATACAGTATTCCATCACCGAACTCGTTGATCACATAAAGGTCTGGCCAAGAGTCGTTGTTCGCATCAAACCAGGCAGATGAAAACACCACGCGTCCGCCACCATCGGTGCCAGCATGTTGTGTCACGTTTTCAAATTTCCAATCACCCAGATTACGCAACAACAGATTGCGTATGGGGCTGTCAAAGACGTCTTCAATCCAGCTTTTCGGCGCACCACCACTGCGGTGTACGTACAAATCAACCCAACCATCTCGATCGTAGTCCGCGATCGTGATGCCACCGAATTCTTCTCGAGCCTCTACAGCACCACCGCCCGTCACCTGGTAGTAACTCGAGGCAATCTTCTTATGGACAAATCGCTTGCCTTCCTCGTTTCTCCAGATGTCCCCTCGCGAAAAAACGAGATCCTCCCATCCATCGTTGTCCAAATCCACAAACACCGCATGGATTCCGCGTACTTCTCGATAACGTGCCGCATCAAGTCCCATCGCTTGTGTTACATCTCGAAACCCACCTCCGACGAGTCCCTGGTAAAGGCACAACACATCAGGTTCCGCCGGTGGATTTCGACCATCCGTAATCAGCAAATCTACGCAGTTGTCCCGATTAAAATCACATGCGTAAATCCCTCCCGGGTTTTCTTTTTTCAGAGTCTCGTTCCAGTTGTCGTAAAATCTGCTGCCATCAATCCCAAGATCGGCTGCAACTTCACGAAACAGTGGGCTCTGCGAGCGCGATTGCGCAACCTGCAGTAGTTTTAGACCATGGATCCAGCCGCCCGATGCGAATCGTTCTTTCGACGGACGTTCGAAAACCAGGCGAAACAAAAGCGTTACTTCTTGCGGCGCTGAGGCAGCACGATCATTCCAAACCCGCAGCATTACGAGAGCTGTCCATAGCTCCTCAAGGCGTTGTCGATCCTGTGGAAAAATACGTTTAATGTCAAATCGAAATCTGGCAGAATCGCCTAACGGCTGAACGAGTGAAACCAGAAACTCAGCGAGCTCGGTTTTCTCGATCGGGCGAGTCTCCAAATGGTCTGCACTGCGCCGCACACTCGAAATGAGCGCGTCATTGATCGTAATGTTCCGGGCATCCGAAAAGATTTCACCTGCAAACTCTGACGAGAATCGCTCCACCAGAGCCGGAACGCTTTGCTCCACTACTGCAGTGCCCACACTACGAAGACCAAATTGCACCAGCAGATTGGAATGGTGTTCTAGATCCCAAAGGTATTCCTGATCTTCTTTGTCTAACGACCACTGGAGCGCTTCAGGATTTACCGGTGCGGTAGAACGTTCATAGACTAAACTCGCGTCACCGGTCGTCTCAGGTATTACATCAACATGCTCCGTCTGTTCGCTGCCGCAACCACAAATCGCCAGGGCCAAGAGACAAAGACCGACGATCCACTTCCAGCGGGCGGACTGGAAGACAGGACCAAACAAGAAGCAAACAATCCACAAAGAAGCATGCGGCATACCCACAGATCACTCCGCAACAGAACCTAACTTGCCATGATTGACCACAATACGACACTCCTGCTCTCAGACAAGTCGTCAGTCCGCCAACCATCTGATGGTACCATCCGTGTTTCTCACCAACAAATCAGCATAGCGGTCACTCATTCTCTCGCAGGACATTTCCATTGCGAAACCAGTACAATCCCTACGCACGTAAACCAGATCGACACTCCCAAAACAGACACCACCAAACCGGCTCGAAAAGAAGGCGGCTCAAAACGCAATAAAATCCTGAAAGGTCCCGATGACGGAATAGCAATGGCCCGACACGCCCCAAATGCCTTCTCCACTGCCACAGTTTCCATCTTTCCGTTCTGCTCCAGGACTGCGGACCAGCCAGGGTAATAAAGATCACTGACGATCAACAGTGATGGAGTGGACGCGACTCCGTCGATGGTCAGACTCTCACCTGAGTCAGAAGCAACCGCCAAGGGGACGGCGGACTCAAGCATTTTTTGGCGGGCGGGTGGAGGAATTCGCATCAGCCGAGGGTCTGTACCCACATCCGGACGGTCTAGATTTACTGGAAATAACCAACAGCGCGAACTCACAACGCTTTCCGGAACCTCCCAAATGGACCATGAGCAAAGATCCGGGTAGTCGTCGAGCATTCGTAAGATTTCCGCTCCAAACACATCCGCAGACAGATTTGGATCACGGTAGCGACCCGGTAGTTTTTTGCCTGTAGAAGGGTTCCTAGCAACGGCAAGTTGCAATGGACCAATTTCCTGGTCCGGAAATAATTGTTGTGTAGCAACTCGCCCTAGCTCTTCTTGGCTTCCGGCGGTGAAGTGTGGCACGGTTAACCAGCGAATACCAGCTAGGCGCAGAAACTCGATGTCGTCTTCCGTTATCAACCAGGATTCTCGCGCCAATTTCGTACCCATATCGCCAAATCGGGCAGCTGGAGGAATCGTGCTAATCGCTTCCGGCCAGAAATCCGCCACATCACGGCGAACTGGATGCCAATAAGCTTGCATGTCTGGAAGCGTAATGTTGCCCAAACCACTTATTCCCATTGCCATGGGCCGCCGGCCTGTAGCACCAGCTACTCGCTCGTTGTGGCGTCCGCTTCCAACTAACCGTCTCAGGTGTTCCATCACTGGACCACGCGGTTCCGCTACCTGAGCTTCTTCAAACCTGACACGGCTGGACAACCCATTGCCAATCAACAAGTCACACGTCGTCCAAACAAGTAGAGTTGCCACCAACCATTTTCGCGACTTCAGAGAATCGGCACGCAGACTCACAATTAGCAGCAAACCGATATTCAAAGCTGGCAATATCAATTCAGCGCGGAGTATTTGCACAAGCCGTCTGAAAGCAAAGAAAGAATCAGGCCTCGACAAGTCAACTCCCTGTTCCAGTAGACGAAACGCGAGCCTCCCTTCGAGTGGGAATTCTTTCGTGCCAATCAGTAAATAGAGAGCAACCCCGATGCCAACTGACAGCATTAACATCACGGTAACTGCGTAACGGCGACACCACCTGGGAAACTTCTCAAGGTCCAGATGGTCAATTCCAACACCTGCGAGTATGGCCAGAAACAAACCACTCGCAATTCCCCACCGCGCACTTGACGAAAACCAGTTTAGCCCAGGAACTTGGGCCAACCAGGTCCAGCCTGGCAAATGCGATCCCAACCCAAGTAGCGTGGTAGTAACCAATAAACCAAGCATGACTCTGACTCGCTGGTCTTGGTGCAAATGATAAGCGGTCCACAGTGCAAGCCCGAGTGGAATTAGCCCCACGTACTGCAGACACTGGGTTGGGGATGATCTGAATGCTGTCCAAATCGACGGCTCCCACAGCGGATGCTGAAACAGGGTTGGCCCAAGATACTGCAGCAACTGCAGTGGATGCATCGCAAAACTACCCAGAAAATCCCCACCGCGCCCTCGGAAATCCGCTACGCGCAACAACTCGGCAGTGGGAAGCAATTGTGCGCCGGCTAGCAACACTGCTAAACCTGTCGCTGGCAACAACATCGCACCGCGAAACCACTGCTGCCGACCGCGATCAGACCGACAACACAGGACTAACACTCCGAGTAACCAAACAATGCACACCGTCTGAAATGCTATTTGAAAGTGTCCCGCCAACACTTGCATCGCCAATACGACACTAATTACAAACCACCAACCCCAAGAACCGGCCCCGAACCAACGCCAGCAGGCCAAGACCGCTAAAGGAAGCCAGCACCCAGCCGTATAAGACCATGGACGTTGCAGGTTCACGACAAAAAAACCCTGCCCCATAAACGCCACAGCAGCGAGGGTAGAAGCCGGATAACTTAATCGAAAACCGCGTGCACAGAGATATGCAAACCAGGCCGCCAATGCGTAATGCAAAACCATATTTGTCACGTAGGCACTATCGGCCCGCGTGAATCGGTAGAAAAGTAATCGCAACGGGTAGAGATTGCCGATCTGCCCCATCGCGTGCACGGGACTTCCCAACCCGTCCAGTTCATTCCAGAGTGGCAGCCTGCCGCTCTGTAACGCTTCGCCGTAAAAATTCATAATTGGACGAACATCGCTCGAAATTTCGCCGCCGGTGGGACGTCGCCCAGCAATGGTCATCGGCCAAAACCAGAGAGCTGCCAGGAGGCAGCAGAGCAGGGGGGGTAACCAAATTTGCTTTTGCACAGCCGCACGCAAAAGACCGCGAAATGTGTCAGGTTGGTTAAGCGACGGGTGCATGGTATTGGTCGCCAAAACACTAGATTCAAGTGAGACCGTTGTCCCGCCACCAGAGTATGCTCTCGACTTTGAACTGGCGATTCAGCGGTTTACATTCGTTTTCTGTACAGCTTTCGTATCAGTAACAACTTCGCTCATCACACGATGCAATTTCCAAGAAAGTCCCTCTGTGGACAAATGAAATCGCTTTGCTTCTTCTGGATCCAGGACGTGATACCAAAGAGTCGTGCTTGCTTTCAGTGATTTCCCGATATCAGCCTGCACGAGTGGCACCAGATACACGAACTCGCGAGTCTCATTGGGATTCAAACGCGTATCCGGAGTTGGTGAAACTCCTGACTCCGTGCCGCGTTCAAAATCCCCTAGGCGCTTGCGAATCTCTTCCACGTGGGGAAGCTCACCAACGACAAGCGGACGTGCCGCAGGTGTTACGTCGACTGCTCCAGAAGATTGTTTGCGTGGCGTCACGACATTCCCTGATGCATCATGCAACGTCGTACGAATCGACAAATATCTGAAAAAATGCTCGCCGCCCGGCACTCGATGCCCAACACCTTGAACAGAAACCGCAACCACCAATTGAATCGCGTTGAGTTCAGGTTGCCAGGATGCTGCCAATGTCAAACCCAACGCATCGCGAACAAGTTCGCGATCGTATCCACCTGACATCGTGTGGCTACCTGCAGGCAAATGACAGTCGTGGCAACGTAGTGCGTCACCTGACACGCGGTTCTGCTCAATCAACTCAATCAAACTTGCCTGCTGCAGGCGCCCTCGAAAACTGTCCGGAAACTGCCGCGGTTTGTGTGCAAATTGATGACAACCACCGCAAAATTCAGCGGTGCTCAATTCAGGCGCCTCACGCATAGGATGTGCCGCTT
>MDTE01204937.1_pt1 | contig 18722 bp, 14 predicted proteins | sample 811231 | NCBI WGS metagenome assembly MDTE01 (sample SAMN05326651, study PRJNA326480) | marine metagenome | isolation source: seawater | place: Indian Ocean: Red Sea | collected 2010 | reverse complement strand
GCAAAATCTGCCACATAACTTCAACATATTCAGGTGCATAACCCCAATCTCTTTTTGAGTCGAGATTCCCTAAATATACTTTATCCATAACACCAGCTTTGATATTTGCAATCGCTGAAGTAATCTTACGTGTTACAAAAGTTCTCCCTCGTCTGGGACTTTCATGATTAAAAAGAATACCATTACTAGCAAATAGAGAATAACTCTCTCTATAATTGACCGTAGTCCAATATGCATGTAACTTTGAAACAGCGTATGGACTCATAGGTCGAAACTGTGTTTCTTCGTTTTGAGGTGAAGGTGAAGAACCGTACATTTCAGAAGAAGATGCTTGGTAAAACTTGACTTTAGATGACCTAAATTTAAGTGCTTCCAAAATCCTTAAATTTCCTAATGCATTTACATTACTAGTGAAAGTGGGCATGTCAAAACTAACTTGTACGTGTGATTGTGCACCCAAGTTGTATATTTCGTCCGGTTTTATTTTATCAAGCAAATTGTGAACACTGTCTAAAGTTGTCATATCTTCATAATGCAAAAACAAATTCACGTTTTTTTCATGGGGATCTTTATACAAGTGTTCAATCCGACCGGTATTAAAAGAACTCGAGCGCCTTATCAAACCATGTACCTGATAACCTTTATACAATAAAAATTCAGCCAAGTATGAACCATCTTGTCCCGTTATCCCTGTAACCAATGCTACCTTACTCATCATTTCCTCTCACTAAATTAATTTCAGCTCAACTTTATATTTTGCCAGTCAGTAAAATTATTATCATATATTTCTAATTAAATCTTTTTTTCAAAATATATATATCTACTTTAAATCTATACCAAAAAGCGTGCAAAAAATGAAAAATAAATCCTCTATATCCATCCAAAACCCCCATTCTAAAGAAATATCTGATTACAAAATAAACCAAACAGCGAAAAAATAATGGCATCTTATAATATAAATTGTTTTTCAACCATCTTCTTCGCTCAATTGGCGTACCGGTAAATTTACCCTGAACCAATTTTGAACTCCGACTTTTCAACAAAACCTGAGATGCTTCCCTTTCAGCCCATTTCATGTGCCTTTCAAACCAAACTTTTAAATCATCGGTAACATCTATAATATCGCCATCCAAAAGTTTCACCTTACCATCTACAATAAAATGTTGATCGTACAATCTCGCTTCACATGAACCTTTTGAAAGTCTAAATATCCTATTATGATATACCGGGTAGTGACCACCATGCTTTATAAATTTGCCCATAAATATTGTACGTCTAGATATCAAATACCCAGCTAATTCATTATCATTGGTATTAGTGAGGGCATTAAGAATATTTTCACGTAGTTTTTCTGTTAGTCTTTCATCGGCATCCAGATGTAATACCCATTCAGTGTTGATCCCTGTGTTTTCCTGTGCCCAGTTTCTTTGGTCACCATAATTATGAAATTCATTATGGTATATATCAACATCAAAATGTTTGAGAATATCTATAGTTTTATCTTTGCTACCAGAATCTACAGCAACAATCCTACAATTAAGAGGTACTAAGCTATTTAAACATTCTTCTAAATTCATCTCTTCGTTATATGTCAATACAACAGCAGTTAAATCCAGATTGGTATTTTTGGCTTCTTTAGTTTGATTCATTTGAAATCAACTCTTCATAATATTTTTCTGTTTCAAATGCAATTTTATCCCATGCAAATTCATTCTCACAAAGCTCTCTCCCATTTTTCCCCATTTGGTTCATTAGATTCGGATCATCTAACAATTTACTAATTTGATGAGCTATTAATTCTGGGTTGTCCTTTCCAAAAACCAAACCTGCCCCATAATCTTTTACGTAGTCGTTTATTCCCACGTTATTTGATATAACAACTGGTAAATTCATGGACATAGCTTCAGCAACAGCTACTCCAAAATTCTCATGATGTGAAAGTAATATAAATAAATCTGATTTTTGAAAAATAATATTCTTTTCATTTGGATTTACACTACCTATCATATGCACTACGCCGCTTAAACCATTTCGCTTAATCATTTCCTGCAATTTACGTTCATAACTTGCTTCTCCACTACCACCTATAATCAATTTGAAATCTTTTCTTAATTGATAAAGATTACTTATGACTGCAATCAATCTATCTATTCCTTTTATTGGATCCAGCCTAGCCACAACTAATAGTGTTTTTGATCCAGGTTCAACATTGGAGACAGTTCGATTCCTGTGTAGGGTACTTGATTGAGGCAAATCGACTCCTATAGGTATTACCTTTCCTTTATTATTAATCTCCAATTTTATAGAGGAATCCATTTCATATTGGCTCGTGTATTGAATTCCCTTTGCTCCATGTAAATCATATTTGCCAAATAATTTCATATATCCATTTTTTTTGATTTTGCTCATGTACGAACCAATGAAACTCTCGTAATCCTTATTGATATTTATTGAATCTAGTAACCCAGCTGGTCTGATAATATATGGGATTTTCATCTTTCTACACCAATAAGAAGCAATCGTTGTCGGCCATAAATATACCGAATGTATATGCACAATATCGAATTTAGGCAATTCCTGTTTTAAAGCGTTGCTAAGTTTAAAAGAAAAATAATACCATTTTGGAAATTGTACAGGAAAATATGTGACTTCTATCCCTTCCATGTTCAATGGTTTTCCCGGCTGTACAGGCAAAACACTTGAACCATCTTTGTTAGTTGTAAACACTTTGACATAATGCCCTCTTTTTGCCAAAGCTGTCGTAAGGCCTAAAGATGCAACTATCGGACCACCATATCTCCAAGCAGGTGCGAAACTAGGTATCACATGAAGAATATTCATTCGACCACATAATTACCCATAACCAAGATGTCCATATTTGTACGCTTAAACGTTTCCAATGCTTGTTTCGGAGTATCCACAATAGGTTCACTTTCATTAAAAGATGTATTTATTAAAGCGGGTACTCCTGTTTTATTTTCAAAGTGTTTAATAAGGTTCCAATATAAAGGATTAGTTGTTTCATCCACTGTTTGAATTCTGGCAGAACCATCTACATGTATAGGAGCTGGCATATGTTTAACTTTGTCTTTTCTAGCCTTGTAGGTAATTAACATAAACGGCGATTCAGTTGTGTCTTCAAACCATTCTGATGCCTTTTCTCTTAAAACTGAGGGGGCGAAAGGCCTAAATGTTTCTCTATTTTTTATCTTTTCATTCAATATTTCTTTCATATCTTGATTCCTAGGATCAGCTAGTATACTCCTATTGCCCAAAGCTCTTGGACCCCACTCTGCTTTACCTTGATACCAAGCAACAATTTTGCCATCAGCTAAATTTGAAGAAATATAATCGAACATATGATTTTCATCTTTAATGGAAAATTTTGAACCTGAATCCTTTAAAACATGGTTTATTTGGTCATTTGAATATTCGGGACCCCAATAACTATGATTCATAACAAACTTCCTTGGATTACCTAAAATATTGTGATAAACAAAAAGTGAAGCTCCGATTGATAATCCCGCATCTCCAGCAGCAGGTTGTATATACAAATTATCGAAACCAGTTTCACCCAATATGCGTCCGTTCAAAACACAGTTAAAAGCAACCCCACCCGCATAGCAAATATTTTCTTGAAGTGAAGAGCATTTGATACGTCTTAACAATTCTAAAACAACAGTTTCTATACGTTTTTGAAGACTTGATGCTATATCTTTATGATGAGAAGTCACTTCGGACCCAGATGCCCTTGGTGGACCAAAGGTTTCGATTAATTTATCAGAAAACATTTTGCCAATGTAAGGTTCACCGGTTTCAAAGGTCATATCAATCCCTTTTTTATGGTGCGTGAAATAATTTAAGTCCAGCTTAAAATCAATTGATTTTCCTAAGCGCACTATTTGTTCAAAAACATCTGTATATTTAGGATTACCATAAGAGGCCAACCCCATCGTTTTATATTCATCTCCATAAGCTTCCATGCCTAAATATTGAGTAATAGCGGTATATAAATATCCAAGTGAATGAGGAAAATACACATAATCCTTGATGGTTAGTTTATTATCTTCTCCAATTCCCCAAACCATGCTGGCATGATCGCCCATGCCATCTATAGAAACCACAGCTGACTTTTTATAAGGAGAGGTGTAAAAAGAACTCGACATATGTGCTAAATGATGTTCTACAAATTTAAAATCTGCTCGTATATCATTAGTCCTTAATCCAAAGCATGCTGCCAACTGTTCATTTAAACTGGTGAAATTCTTTAAAGCTTTGAGCCTACCAGCACTTGAGACTGGAAGTCGTGCTGCCCATGTCAATTTTCGTAAAATATGGGCGTTAGATTTCCTTGGAATAGCCACATAATCAATTTCCCTAGGATCTATCTTAGCTTTATTTACGCACCATCTAACTGCATTAGAAGGAAAACCACCGGAGTGTTTGAATCGATTAAACCTTTCCTCTTCAACAGCGGCTATTAACTCACCATCTCGAAACAATGCTGCTGAAGCATCTCCATGGAAACAGTTTAATCCTAAAATAATCATTTCGTATTTTTTTTCGTAGAGTTCCTAAAGTAATTCAATGTGTTTTGAATACCGATATCATAATCTACCTTTGGATTCCATCCTAACAACCTATTTGCTAACCCAATGTCTGGTCTTCTTATTTTCGGGTCATGAACGGGAAGAGACTCAAATATAATCTCGCTTTTACTATTTGCAGTTTCTTTAATACTTTTAGCTATATCCAAGATGGTCATTTCAACAGGATTACCGATATTCATTACTATAGGACCCGCTACCTCCTGGGTTCCTTTATCAACTTTTTCTAAATCCCGATATTCTGCTAATCTACATATCGCTTCCACAGTATCAGTAACATAACATAATGATCTAGTTTGACTACCGTCTCCATAAACTGTGATTGGATCGTCTTTTATCGCCTGCGTCATAAAATTTGGTACAGCTCTACCGTCATCTATTCTCATTCTCGGACCATAGGTGTTAAACAATCTAGCAATTTTAACATTTACCCCATGTGCATGGTAATATGCACTTGCTAAAGCTTCAGCAAATCTTTTGGCTTCATCATAAACACTTCTTGGCCCTGTCGTACTAACTCTTCCTAGGTAGCTTTCATGCTGAGGATTAACTTCAGGATCTCCATATACCTCGGAAGAAGAAGCAAGTACAAATGTAGCTCCATATAGTTTAGCTATACCCAAACCATTGAGAGTGCCCATTGAACCCACTTTCAAAGTGTGAATTGGGTGATTGTAGTAATCTTTTGGGCTAGCCGGGCTAGCAAAATGATAAACAAAATCAACATTTTGTATTTTCTCATCACATATTTCATCTAAATAGGCAGGTTGGATAATATCATGCCTTACCATCCTGAAATTAGGGTTAGATGCTAAATGAGAAACATTAGATTTTGCACCAGTCACTAAATTATCCAGAGATATTACTTTTTGTCCTTTACCTAACAAATATTCACATATATATGAACCAACAAAGCCTGCACCACCTGTAACCAATGATACTATTTGCCTATCATTCATCAATTTACCTCAACCCAACTGAATAATATTCAAATCCCAGTCGATTAATTAATTTGGAATCGAAAATATTACGGCCATCAAATATTATTGGAGTTGACATTTTTCTTTTTAATTCCGACAAATCTATTTCCTTAAATTCCTTCCATTCAGTAAGTATTACTAGAGCATCAGCATCGGTAGCTGCTCCAATCGCAGAAGAAAAATGTTCGATCGAAGATAAATCATTAGTCATAATATCTTCTTCGAAAATGTTAGCAACTGATGGATCATAAACTTTTAAACTTGCATTCAAACCCAGCAGTTTTTTCACCACCTCTATTGCAGGAGATTCACGCGTATCATCTGTATCAGGTTTAAATGACAAGCCCCATACAGCTATTTTCTTCCCTTTTAGTACCCAGAGTGTTTTCTTGATTTTGTCTACAAAACTAGAAATTCTTAAAATATTAATATTATCAACTTCTTTTAACAGGTTAAAATCCACTCCGTGTTGATTGGCAATCCATGTAAAAGCTCTAATATCTTTAGGCAAGCAATAACCACCAAAACCAATACCTGCATTTAAGAAAGACGATCCAATCCTTGGATCCATTCCGATGCCTTTAGCCACGTCAGCAACATTTGCGTCAGCAGCTTCACATAAATCAGCTAACATATTTATGAAAGATATCTTAGTAGCTAAAAATGCATTAGAAGCATGCTTAATAATTTCTGCGGTATTAACGTCAGTCACCATAAATTTTTCTTCAAATATCCTGGAAGACTCAAATAATGGCAAATAAATTTTCTTTAACATATCCTCGGATCTTTCATTATCGACTCCAACAATCACCCGGTCAGGGTTTAAAAAATCATCAATAGCCGTTCCTTCCTTTAGAAACTCAGGATTAACTGCAACATCAAATTCATCAAACACATGTGTTTTTGATTCCTTTGTCTTTCTACTTTGCATATGTCTTTGAATACTACGCTTTAAACTAGCAGCTGTCGTTACCGGGGTAGTACTTTTTTCTACAATCAATTTGTACCCATCTATATTTTCAGCTATAGTTTTCGCTACAGTTTCCAATTGAGAAAGATCAGCGGAACCATCATCATTTTGGGGAGTTCCTACACAAACAAATATACATTCAGCATCTTGAATCGCTTTGACTTGGTTTTTTTCAATCTTGAAAGTGCCTTGCTTCAAGTATTTTTCCAACATCTGATCGATTCCGGGCTCGTAAAATGGAGTATCTCCATTTGATATCAAATTCAACTTATCCAAATCGCTATCAGTACCTATTACATCCCAACCAATATGTGCGAATCCCAGAGCCGTTGGTAAACCAACATGCCCAAGACCCAAAACAGCTATTTTCAATTTTTTATTCACTATTCACACCCTAAAATCTAACTAACCAAAGAAACCTTCGAAATAGTATTCTTCTTTATTATTCTACCCTTTCCTCTCGTTCTACGAGGCGCTTTGTTTTTGATTAAACTAACTGAATTAGAATTTATGTATTTCCATTCAATAGACGTCGCAATATCTCGCCCCATGAATTTCATTAATACCAATGCACTATCATAAGGAGATGATGGAGTTTCAATTATCTTAGCTTTAACTGCAAATCCTGCAATAAATACATCTACGATTTCATCTTTTTGATATCTGCTCCACAATCCTCCATCTCGGTTTAGTTCATCGATATAGGAGCTTAAATCAATAATTACTTGGTTTGGTATACTAGAAACCGACCCATCAAACTTAACCCATCCTGACAAAAAACTAATCGACCTTATGTCAGGCAATTCAGAATTATAATTACTAGCTTTTATAAAAACATAACCAGGGAAAATACAGACGTTTTTTTCTCCATGATTCGAAGTTACCATCCTAACAGTAGGAAGAAAAGATGAACACCCAATACTTTCAACAGCTTTAACCGCTAGCTTCTCACACAAAGGTTTAGTCTTGGCTAAATACCAATCAGATTCATTTTCTAAATCATAATTTAAATACGTGTTTAACATAGTATATTATTTAAACCATATTTCCATTTTTTAAAAGTCCAACTATTTGATTAGAGTCAGCAGATCTTTCTTTCAAAGACGCGTTTATAACATCTATATCATCTGATGTAACAACAATTTTCGAGTAATCATTAACTTCGATGTCTTGAATAGATACAACATTCATCCCTAAAAAAATATGTTTATCATTTTCATTCCCAAACATATCTATTTCATCCACTCCTATATCCAACAAGGCCAAATAAGCCAATTCTGCTAATTCACCGGTACCAACAATCGCCACTTTAGATTCTTTGTTCAAAGTCAAAGAATTAAAATTTTCTTTAAGTATTTTTTTCACCCTTCTATAATGACCTAAAAATGATTCAATGTAAGACAAAGTCAAATTAACTTTCCTAGTCATTCCCTTTGGGGTTATAACATATATCCACCGTTTCCAACTTAGGTGAGTGACTTTAATATAACCTTTTTTGGCAAGGTTCTTGAGTAGTAAATTACCAACTCCCAGTGCAACCCCCATTCTCCGAGATAGTTGTCTTTGGGATAACTCAGGATCTTGTTCAATTTCCTCAAGAAGCCTTAGTTCTTTATAGGATACATCTTCAATTTTATTAGGGTGTTCATTTTCCGAACGCATAGATTCAATATATTCCGCGAATACCTATATGTCAAGCTATACTATTAATGTACGTTTTCAACTAAGCATATTTAATAATACTGTATTAGAATATATTCAAAATCAATTAAAGATTACTAAACGCGCTTAGAATGTATTTGTACGAGAGAACATGCAAATTAATTCATTAACAATTTCGAATTTACCCTCGGTATTTATAGCAGTAGGTATATTAGTCTTTGTATTAACACCTATCTTCCTATTTATTAATATATATTCGACAAATCAAAACACCGCCTTATTTTTTAAAGAATCATTACAAACAAACTCTATTGAAAATCTAGATCGTGGAACTCACTCTACTCTTGAAAAGAAATTATATTCAAATTCAAAAACAATCAAATATTCAATTATATTTCTCCCTAATTTGAGTTACATACCCGTATTAAATAACGAATTATTCGCTTGGAAATTGGAAACTAAAAGAATAACTGCAACCATTGAAAGTGGTTTAATCTTGTCTCAAAGCTCATTGAAACTTTTTGAGTCCATCTCAGAAGCTAACAAAGCTTACACATCTTCAACTTATATCACCGGGCCTGAAAAATCAGAGTTTGAAAACATAAAATCTGCTCTATCCAAATCAATGTTTGATTTGGATAAATATCAAAAACTTTCGAAAAGGCATCACCCATTATTTTCACCAATCGAATATCTCGATACAAAATTAGATTTCACAACCAACGAGATGCTTATATTGAATACAAGTTCCGTAATTCATACGTTGATTGATATTGCCTTTGGATATACAAAGATTGTCGAATCATCACATCCCTTTAATGAGATTCTCTCAGGATCAGCATCCGATTCAAATTTAGCACACATTGAATTGTCAGTTTCATTAACCAAAATATCAGAGGATTCAAATATCTTAAATCTAAAAACACAAGGATTAATTGAATCTATAAAGGAACTTGATTTATATAAAGAATCCGAAATAAATGACCTTCTATTTTTGTTTGAATTAGTCTTGGAATCAATTTCTTCCCTCTCATCAACGACATCGATTTTGGCAACAAGCATTGAAGATACCCACACGAATGAAACCGAACCTGAAACAATAAACCCAATTTTAGATATTTTGAAAAACATCAACAACAATCATATGGTTCTTTCCAAGAATTTAGAAGATTTAAAAATCATTCAATCAAAAATTAGAACAACAAAATCACTTTTCAAAAACAGTAATTTAATTACCGAAATAGAAGTCCTTGAAAATAGAACAGACAAATTAACTAATGGAGTAAATTTACTTTTAGATATTGCTCCTATAGCGATAAAAACTCTAAACAATCCAAATCCTACAAGATATTTGATTTTAGGCCACTCATCTGACGAATTAAGAGCTACTGGAGGATTCGTTTCATCTTTGTGGGTTATTGAATTTAGTAAAGGACAGAATATTCAAACCAGATATTATGACACAGTCAGAGTAGATAACTGGGATAAATTAGAACTATACCCAGAACCACCAGATGGACTAAAAAAACATATGAATGCTCACGTTTGGTTACTCCGTGATGTATCATGGGAAGCTGATTTTCCAACTACTGCAAATATAGCATCTGACATGTTTTATCTGGGTCAAAACATCAGGGTTGATGGAGTAATAGGTATAAACCAATGGGTTTTAGTTAAATTAATTGAATCAATTGGAGATATAAAATCCCCTGATGGAGAATTGATATCTCCACTTAATTTCCTGTCTAAAATAGAACAAGGTACCGATTCTTATGGTAGAGCATATACCGATTTGGTTCTTGATGGTTTTATAGAGAAGATATTCGAATCAAATCCTGAAGATATCAACTTCTTTATATCAACTGGTGAAAACTTAAACCAACTATTGAATTCAAAAGAAATCACTGTATATGCAGCAGACCCAGACATCCAACAACTAATATCTAGCAAAGGATGGGATGGTCAAATTAAATCTCACTCAGGAGATTATTTGTTTATCATAGACTCAAACGTTGGATGGAGCAAATCAGATAGAAATATCCAGAGAGAAACCTATTATCATATCGACCTGTCAAAAACCCCGCCCAGAGCTAATTTGAAACTTAAATATTTTAACCATAGCGGTTCTGGCTCTGTTTCATGCAACCCTCAGTGGGTTAACAGAGGTACTAATTATAATCAATTGAAAAATGCTTGCTATTGGAATTATTGGAGAGTTTATACTCCAAATAATATAAATGTATTATCACATACCAAATTACCTATAAAAGATTATAGCGTTGCATCACAAGTTGGATTTGAGTCAGCAGGAAACGACTCATTCAAAATAGAATCTCTTTATGGACAAACAGTGATTTCTGGACTATCTGATACAGAAGCAGGAGAAAGTGAATCTATAAATCTGGTTTATGATTTACCCAAAGAAATTTTAAGAATCGAAGAAAATACGATAAAATATAGTCTGCTAATACAAAAACAATCCGGGGTAAGGAAAAGATCTTCAGAGATAACAATAGTATTGCCAGAAAACCATAGAATTATTTCATCAAACCAAAACTACTCAATAACCGACGAAAATCTCATAATTATCAAACTACAGATTACTGAAGATACTCTTATAGATCTCGTTTTTGAAAAAACCAAATAATTTTCAGAAAATCTAATTACATGCTAAACAAATACTTATATGCTTCATCTATCTTCAAATAGAATACTTTACACAATAATCTTATCCATTATGACGTTAATTTGTGTACTAGGTTGCTCCACAAAACAATCAAATGAACAAACTGATGAATCCTATTCTAATGTCCAATATTACTATACGACTACCACTATAACCACTTCGGTACTCATCACCAAAAATTCTGAAGACGATTCAAATATCGCTGAATCGATAGAAATAAACCCTGAAGAAATCGTCCTGAAAATAGGAGAGTCAATTCAGCTTCAAACTAAAATATTTGATAAAAATTCATCAATCATCTCTGATTCAGAAATAGTGTGGAACCTATCAGACCCACGAAGTGGAACTATTACTAAAGATGGAATATTCACAGCCGGTAGAAATCCTGGCATATTCGAACAAGCAATATCGGTTGTATCAATTCAAAACACCCCTCAAGGAATACACTATACAAGTAAACCCATTGGAGTAACCATTGTAGGTGAAACAAAAACTCGCAACCTATCTTTTATAGAAATTATTCCATCAAATCCAACTTTGATGAAAAATCAAATACGGAAATTACAGGCAGTTGGGTATGATGAAAATGGAGTTATAATACCGGGCGTAAGATTTATTTGGAAACTGGAAAATCCAGATCTTGGCAGGTTAAATCAATTAGGATACTTAACTATTGAAGGCGAATCAGGCAAATACTTTAATTCAATATCTGTTACAGGAATTTGGGGAGGAACAGATATAACATCTTCCAATCATCTTACTATCATAGAATCATCAAAATCATTTGAATCATATAATGTACAAGCCCTCCCTCAAAAGTTTTACACATATCCTGAAGATAAAATCCATCTAAGAGCCATTGCATTAAACGGTTTAGGGGAAATAGCATCCGGAACCCAACTAAGATGGGAGATGGTTAATCAAACTGCTGGAAATATTGATGGTAACGGCAATTTTATAGCAGGTAATATACCAGGCATATACCCAGAATCAATCAAAGTTGAAGCTATGATACCTAGTGAAAATGGATTTGTAAAAACACACGACTATTCTACGGTAGTTGTTAGAGCCATTAATAAATTACAGCCACTTGAGTATATTGACATAATCCCTGATTCAATTGTTATTGAACCTAACTCACAGATTATTCTACGAGTATTCGGCAAAGATAAAAACGGTAAAACAGTTGACACCAAAACTACAAAATGGCACGTCTTGAACAACAATATCGGCACCATCAGTGAACTTGGTATTTTTAAATCAAATAATACCCCTGGTGTATATCCTAATGCTATAGAAATCTCATTATTTCAAGATACAGACTCAGGTACTATTGAAAAACAGTCAAAAGTTGACGTTACAATAACAGGAACATTGAATACAGGTAAAATTTACCCGGAATTAGGACTAGTAGAAACTAACAAAACGGTTCATTTTACTGCTGTAGGATTTGATGAAAGCAATGTCCAACTGCATAATACAATTGTAAAATGGAACCTTACCGATAATTCAGTAGGTGAAATTGATCAATACGGTAATTTTACTGCGTATGAAAAGACCGGACTTTACAATAATTTGATAAAAGCAGAAATTTTACAAAGGCATATTTTGAAAAACCCAATTGAAAATAAATTAGGGCAATAATCCCACCCAACTAAGTTGTTGATAACGTGAAATTAATATTATCCACAATTTTATTATTTGTTGTAGTTACATGTATAAATGCATGTTCAAAAGACACACATAACAATGCTGCAAAAACATCTGACCAATCAAATATTACTGATAGCAATACATTGATTGAAACCGCTATAGTTAATACAATAATTGATCCTATAACAATAGAAGTATTGCAAGATAATCAAAAAATGATTGTCCAGTTAATCGGACTATCACTACCTGAGAATAAAAGATCATCCCAAATTCATCAATCCGCTTTAAATTTCACGAAATTTCATCTCCATAAAGGAAAAGAGGTCAAACTACAAAAAGACATATATAGCACTGACTCAGAATTTCATTGGCGGTATTTGTTTATAGATGGAGAAATGTATAACAAATTGATGTTATCGAATGGACACGCTGTATTATGGAGCATTCATGAAAAATTTGAACTTATACAAGAATTTCAGTCTATTGAACAAAACGCTCAAGATTCGCATTTAGGTTATTGGTCTTATCAAAACGAAATTTTAAATAGCCCAGACGAAACAAGTGAAAATTTTCCCACAAACGAACCCGCAGGAACCTTACCAAAGCTAAATTTAACAAAAAAGTCAAATAATAAATGTGACTATACAATCGACAATATTCCAATCATCAAAGGAAACTATGACAAAAAAATGAAAGTTAAAACGTATTACTTACCAGATAGTATTTTTTACAAAACTATAGATATAAACGAGGATGATGGAGATGAATTATTCTGTACAGAAAACGAAGCTGAAATAAATGGATGGGTTAAATCAAAACACTAAATTTCATCTGTCATAGTCATCTTTGATTCTAATTATATCTTCCTCATCAATTGATGCCCCTGTTTGAACTTCGATTATTTCAACTGTGTCATTAGACAAATTCAATAGTCGATGAACCTCTCCCTTACTAACGTAAGTAGATTGATTTTCTTTCAAAATGAATTTTGACCCGCCTTTTACAACCTCTACTTGTCCTTTAACTACAACCCAATGTTCCGAGCGATGCTCATGAAACTGTAAGGAGATAGAGGAATTTGGGTTAATTAATAATTTTTTCACCTGATAGGTTTCACTTTGATCAAGTATAGAAAAACTACCCCAAGGTCTTTGTATTTTAAGATGATTTTTCTGTTCAGTACGATTTTCGCTTTTTAATTTTTCAACTATATTTTTGACCGACTGAATAGTTTTTTTCTCTCCAACTAGAACTGCATCTCCTGTTTCAACAATTACTAGATCATTAATACCCGAAGTCACCACCATTCTATCAGTCGCAATAACTATACTATTCGCAGTTGAATCGGTATACACATCTCCTCTTAAAACATTGTTATCATTACCATCACTCCACATATTCGCCAGGGTTATCCAGGAACCTACATCAGACCAACCAACATCCAAATCAACAACACAGCTATTAATTGATTGGTCAATGATAGAAGATTTTTCTTGTATGGATCCTAAATTCTCCATAACCGCATAATCTATAGCGATATTTTCGCAGTTCTGGAAGGTGTTCCTATCCGGCCTATAAAAAACCCCATCTTTACTACCTTTCAAAACAGCCTTAGAGCAATCCTCGAATAAATCTCTATTGAAGCTAGTAATTGCCTTTTTCCACAATGAAGGTTTCATCATAAACATCCCACTATTCCAAAAATAGCTTCCGGATTCTAGATATGATTCAGCTTTTTCACGAACAGGTTTTTCAACAAATTCTTCTATTTCAAAGCAAATAAATTCATCCGACTCCGATAACTTTTCTTCACCAAGTTTTGGAGATTCATCAAATCCGGAAATCGATTTAATTTGATCTCCCATACGGATATACCCATAACCAGTTTCCGGTTTATTTGGTTTAACACCAAATGTAACAATATAGTCCGAAGCAGCAAACTTAACCGCTGACTTTAACGTATTTTCAAATATACTATGGTCATTTATATAGTGATCAGACGGTAATACTAAAATCACATCTTCTGTACCAGAAAAATCTTCTATAAGCTCCAACATTCGCAAAATTGCTAATGTCAAAGCCGGAGCCGTGTTTCTACCTGTAGGCTCTAATATTATTTCACCAGCTTCTAAACCTAAATCTTTCATTTGATTCTGTATTAAAAACCTATGAATTTCATTACCTACTATAAAAGGAGATCGATACAATCGAGTATTTCGAAACCTCAATAAAGTTTCCTGAAAAAGGCTATTAGAACCAATCACGGGTAAAAATTGTTTCGGTTGCTCCTCCCTTGATATTGGCCAAAGTCGAGTACCGGCACCACCTGCCAAGATTACAGGAGTGATTTTCATAACAAAATTCTCATATCAACATACTTCACGGCAACCTCTTTCGCTCTATTTACAAATTTACAATCAAATGCTAGTTATTATTATTGTGATGACAGGGTATCCAATGCTTCAGATATTGACCTAAATTGAAGTTCAGCAGACGGATTAGTCTCAAGATAATTATTCATAGTCTCTTTAGCCTTATCAAATTCACCCATATAAAGATATGAACGTGATAAATGGCGAACAACTTCTACTCTGTTTGGTGCTAATTCAGCTGCCTTTAATGCCAAATTATTACCTCTTGAATTATATGCAGGATCAAGTGCTACACCTAAATGAAATATAGTTGAAACAGGGACATACATCCTCCAATCCTCTGGCTCAGAACTAGTTCCGTACACGCCTTGTTTATTAACAAATTCCAACGCCTGTAATCGGTCTTCAGCACTTAACTCGGGCCAATCTCGTATTATCTGATTATAGGCAATAATTCTAGGATAATTGGCCAACGGCCCAAATTGTTCAATTGAATCATTAAATATAATCTGTTTTGCACTCCACTCCTTTTTACCGATCAGAGTGCCTAGAAGAGTATTAGATGCTTGATACGTTTTATAATTTAACTGATAGGCAATTATTCCCACAAAAATCAAAACACCCACAAGACATGATGCTGTAATAAACTCGTGGTACTCTGATAATTTATTTTTTGAAATCCGCTTCACACTTAAGTCATAACTTAATTCAGCATCCTTTCCTTTAGTGATTTCAATCCAAATCACAAACGACATTAATATTATAAATTGACCTATTGTACCTGGAGTATCAAATAAAAATAGATTTTGCACAAAATAACCAATCAACGCTGAACCAATTAATATAGTAAAAACTCTATATCGATTAATTTGATTTTTTAGGTTTCTAAATAATATGTAAAATGCTGCTCCCCATATACTTAAATAAAAAACCAATCCAACAATACCTTTAGTAGTTAATTCTTCGACAATTTTATTGTGTGCTTGGTCGAAAGAGCTTGTAGATTGCGCCGCAATTTCAGGCGTAAGATGACGATCATATGCAATTGTAAAATTCTCTGGCCCCCAGCCCATAAGTGGCTTTTTCGTAAAACCTTTTAACCCAAGTTTTAATGAGCTAATTCTTCCCTGGAAACTAGCATCATTAATACCTGTACTAATTGCCCTTGAAACTACATTATCTCCACCGCGCACACCATCAACAAACCCATTGCGATTTATAATTAAAGCAATTAACCCCAAAATCAAGATACATGCGATAGAAATCCTTACCGCTTTTAAAATAATATCTTTATCACCCCATTTTATGTAGCTAACGGAAAACACAATTAATCCTGCTATCAAACCTAAGAATGCACCTCTAGTACCACTCAAAAACAGAGTAAACAAACCTACAAAAATAGATAGTACCCAAAAACTTCTAATGTAAATTAAATTGCTCGAATCCGATGATTCATCAATTTTAGATGATTTATTCCTCCTACGAACACTTCTGCTAACGCCTGTTACAACTTTGACCGGATTGTCTGGATAATATGATTGAATGAACAATCCAATTCCAATCAAGATATTCACAACCATATATGCACCTACATAAGTGGGATTACCAAGCGTTATTTCAATACGTCCGCCTTCCTGCAAATATGGTAAAAACCCTAATCCATAATATTGAGTTAATCCTAATAGCCCAAGTACCAAACTGATCGAAAGATTGATATTAAATAACCTTTTCCAATCTGCAAATGTCCTATGAGAACAAATCAGAACAACTGAATAAAGATACCAATGAGTTATATCAACCCATCCAGACATACGCTCATATGTTGACCAAATACTTCTTTGCGGACTTACTCCTGTTGATGCAGCCAACAATACAATCGCAATGTACATTATCATTATGGTTAAAAGCCAAGACCAATTTGGTCTATATGATGGATATCTTATTATTAAAACAAAAGATAGTCCGACCAAAATCTCAATCAATGTCCTAGCATATAATGATTTTCCAACGATAAAAGGAAAAAAAGTTTGAGGCAGTGGATCTGTCATTACTATAAGAGGTGTCAATAACACCATAAAACATAACAACCTGATAGTAGTTAAAAGAAATCTTTCCATGTGAATATTGTTTTTTTAATCGCTTATAATTGGTATTAACTATTATTTTACTAAATACTGCTCAACTAACAATGGTTTCCTCTATTCAACATCAATTTGAAGCATGCCAAGACAAAGTCCTTTTGATTCCTTCAACCAAATCCACTCGCGGGGCCCATCCAAATAATTCACTTGCTAGTTTATTAGACAAAACAGAATGCATTAGGTCGCCATGCCTAACACTTTCGTAATTAGGTGACATTGAATTCCTACAAATTTGACTCATCAATTCATATAATTCATTAATTGACACCGTTTTTCCTGAACTAATATTAACACTAAATGTTTCATCTTTTTTTATTACTTGTTTAAATGCTTCCACAACATCCTCAACGTATACAAAATCTCTGGTTTGTTTACCATCTCCAAATATTGTTACAGGCTCGCCAGACAACATTTTATTCGAAAATATTGATACGACACCCGCCTCGCCAAATGCATCTTGCCTTGGACCATAAACATTGGACAACCTCAATGTTTTTACGTGTTGATAAGGTTTTTTTCGCATTAACAAATAACGCTCCGCAGTCCACTTACTTAATCCATAAGGACTAATCGGATTAATTCGGTGTGATTCATCTAAAGGTAAATACTCAGGGTCACCATAAAGTGCACCTCCGGTATTGATATAAATGAAATTCCTACACTCTGTTTCATTCATCGCATCAAAAACTTTCATGCTACCAATAATATTTGAATACGCATCCAATATCGGATTATTAGTAGAGATGCTTACAGAAGTTTGGGCCGCAAAATGTGATATAACATTCGGGTCAAAGGCCTTTACCACATCTGAAATTCTTGAGTCGGTAATATCTATATTTTCAAAATCTGCCTTATGATTTAGATTATTTAATTTACCCGTTGACAAATTGTCAATGACTAATACCTCATGACCATCATTAATCAAATGATCTACAGCATGAGAACCTATAAAACCCGCTCCACCAGTAACTATAATTTTCATATTTAAATGATATCAAAAAAATTGGAATTAGTATCAAAACTGACTCATATATGTTAATCGGCTTTATTTAATCACAAGTTGCCGATTTGCAACTATCCAATTAATTTAAATTTAATTAACCCCATAAATCGAATTTATATGACTCCTAAATACTATGATGCTAAAAATAATTGTTGGTATATTTATTTTTGTACAATACTTGGGTTTACACCCTGCATATCAAATATCAACTAAGTTGATTCAATATATTAATTGGATTCCAAAAGACAAAACAATAATAGAAGTGATAAATGGCTAAATACACCAGAACTATATAGCTGGCTAAGAAAAGCCGCCTTCAATTCCCAAGGTTTTAACCCCAGATCCTATGAAAACAAACCAATTATTGGCATATGCAATTCTTGGAGTGAACTAACCCATTGCAACCAAAACCTCAGACAATTAGCTGAATCAGTAAAACGCGGGATTTGGCAAGCAGGCGGATTCCCATTAGAATTCCCTGTCATATCACTTGGTGAATACCATATGAAGCCCACCTCAATGTTATATAGAAACTTAATGAGTATAGACGTTGAAGAATCAATACGGGCTAATCCTATAGATGGCGTTGTATTATTATCCGGATGTGATAAAACCACTCCAGCAATGCTAATGGGTGCTGCCAGTGCG
>MDTE01049708.1_pt1 | contig 18723 bp, 17 predicted proteins | sample 811231 | NCBI WGS metagenome assembly MDTE01 (sample SAMN05326651, study PRJNA326480) | marine metagenome | isolation source: seawater | place: Indian Ocean: Red Sea | collected 2010 | reverse complement strand
TATCTAGCATATAGATATTACTATAATTTATTCATTAAAATCCAAAACACCTCATCTAGAAAGATTTTAGAAACTAGAATTAGAATTCCTAATTTTAATAAAATAGGATTAATGTTAAAATCAATGGTTAGACATCAATTTAACTTATTATGAGTTTAGTAAAATCAATATTTTTTATGTTTTTAATTTTGAATTGCCAAATTTCAAAATCAGACGATCTAAATAAAATTAGAAAATCATATTTGAATGCAAGCTTAAATGAAGACAGTTGTAAAAATTTCATGTTAAGCTTAAAAAAAGTAAAAATTGAAGAATCTCCATTAATAGAAGCATACAAAATATCAGCAGAGTTGATAAATATAAAGTATTTAAAAAATCCTTTTAAAAAATATAAATTATTTAACCATTACTCAAAAAAATTAAACCTTATTATTAACAAAAACCCGTTGCAAATTGAAATTAGATTTTTAAGATATCTTATTCAATTAAATTCACCTGATTTTTTGTTCTACAATAAAAATATTGAAGAAGATTACAACTTTATAAATAAAAATATATTTTTTGAAAATAAGGATATTCAAAATTTTATTTTTTCAATCATAAAAAAAACAACTTAAAAAAGATAATTTAATTATGGTTTTACTATATAATATAATTGTTGTTTTAATTTCATTTTTAATAATGGAGTTGGTTTCTTGGGCAACACATAAATATATTATGCATGGTTTTTTATGGAAGCTTCACGAAGACCATCACAATGTTAATAAAAATAAAATGTTTGAAAAAAATGATTCTTTCTTTTTAATCTTTGCAATTCCAGGTGCAGGTTTTATAATGTATGGCATTGAAACAAATTCAATATTATTACTTATAGGATTAGGCATAACCTTATACGGATTAGCTTACTTCTTTGTTCATGAAATTTTTATTCATCAGAGAATTAAAGTTTTTAGAAAAACAAATAATAAATACTTAAAAGGATTAAGAAAAGCTCATAAAATTCATCACAAAAATCAAAATAAAGAAAATGGTCAGTGTTTTGGAATGTTAATTGTTCCATTAAAATATTTTAAAGATTATAAATGATTAATAATTGTAATTACATTTTCTTATTAATATCTTTACGAAATAATTGTCGCTAACATGAATAATAAAATATACCTTTTAATCGCTTTTTTTATTTGCTCTATTCAATTTTCAACTTCACAAGTTTTAATTAACGAATATACAGCAGCAAATTATAACAATTTCCAAGATAATTATAACGATTATGAAGATTGGGTTGAATTTTATAATCCAACTGGAAATAATATTGACCTAAATGGTTATTTTTTAAGTGACAAAGCAAATAACTTAACTAAGTGGCAATTCACAAGTTCTTTTCAAATACCTGCTAATGGACATGCCGTTGTATTTTTTTCAGGTAGAGATGAAATTAATAACAATGCTCACACAAGCTTTAAATTACATCAAACTAAAGGTAATGAATGGATTATTCTTACAAACCCTAATGGAACAACTGTTGAAGACTCTGTTTGGGTTAAAAGATGTCAAGCAAATCATTCAAGAGGAAGAGAAACAAATGGCTCTGCTAACTGGGGTGTTTTTGATAACCCTACTCCAAACGGAAACAATAATAATGCATTTCTAGGTTACGCAGAAAAACCCAACTTTTCAATTCCTGGTGGATACTATAATGGAAATGCAACTATTGACATCAACACAAATACAAATACTAATATTTTCTTTACAGTAAATGGTGACTTCCCAGACAACACAACTAATAATTATACTGTTCCAGTAACATTAAATAACACATCAGTCTTAAAAGCAAGATCATACAGCACAAATCCTCAAATTTTACCTGGATTTATTGAATACCATACTTATTTTATTAATGACAATCACACCATTCCTATAATATCAATTTCAGGAAATGATATTGGAACACTATTAGGAGGTGCTGGATGGTTAGAACCAATAGGCACATTTGAGATTTTTAACTCGAATGGCCAATTAATTGATAAAGCTAGAGGTGACTTTAATGAACATGGTAATGATTCATGGGCTTACGATCAAAGAGGATTTGATTATATAACAAGAGATCAACTAGGATACAATCATGAACTTGAAGGTAATTTATTTAGAACAAAGGATAGAGATGGTTACCAAAGACTCATATTAAAAGCCGGTGCAAATGATAATTACCCATTTGCATATGGAGGTTCAGGTGCATATGTTAGAGATGCTTACTGCAACTCTTTATCCCAAGTAGCTGACCTAAGAGTAGATGAAAGATCTCATGAGCCATGTATTGTTTATGTTAATGGTCAATATTGGGGAGTTTATGACTATAGAGAAAAAGTTGATGATATAGATTTTACTGATTATTATTATGATCAAGATGATGGATATGTTGACTTTTTAAAAACATGGGGAAATACATGGATTGAATTTGGAACTGATACTGGATGGGTAAATATTAGAGATTTTATCACTAATAATGACATGAGTGTAGCTGCTAATTATACTCACGCTAAAAAATATTTTAATACTGGAAGTTTAATTGATTATTACTTATTAAATGTATATACTGTAAATGCTGACTGGCTTAACTGGAATACCGCTTGGTGGAGAGGAACAGACCCGGACGGAGATAAGAAAAAGTGGCGTTACGCTTTATGGGACTTTGACAATACCTTTGATCACGGAGCAAATTACACAGGAATTCCAAATACTGACCCAGATTCAGATCCATGCGACCCAGAAGGAATGGGAAACGTTGGAGGTCAAGGGCACATACCTATATTAAATGCATTATTTAATAATGAAGATTTTGTTGCTGATTATATTAATCGTTGGGCTGACTTAGGAAACAGTTATTTCTCATGTGATTTTATGACTCAGCATCTTGACTCATTGATTAACCTCATCGACCCTGAAATGCCTGCTCAAATTAATACTTGGGGTGGGAATATTAACACATGGCAAAATAATGTTCAAGATCTAAAAGACTTTATCTTAGATAGATGTAATACAATTAATAGTGGTATTGTTGATTGTTATGATGTAACTGGACCTTATAATGTGACAGTAATTATTAATGGAATCGGAGAAGTACAATTTAGTGATATCTTTATTAATGAATTGAATTCTGGATGGTCTGGAGAGTATTTTGGAGATGTCAATATTCCTGCTGAAATAGTTAATGGAAACTTCTCTTATTGGGAAATTGTTTCAAATGGTAATTATATTTACGACCCTTTTGATCCTAATTTAACTCTAAATTTAACCTCTGACATAACACTAATTGCATATTTTGATGCAAATGGTATTACCTATTTAACTAACCCAATTAATGAAGGAACTATTACAGAAAATGGAAATATTATTACAAATTTCCCATATTCTAAATCATATATAGATGGTGATATAATCAATTTAAATGGTGCAGCTAACACTGGATGGGAAATAAGTCATTGGTCAAGCTCAAATCATAATTTTACCCCTGATTCTATTTCTTCAGATGTTTCTATTACAATTAATGGAGGAGATACAATCGTATTACACCTAGATAAAATAGAACTTACAACAACTATTTTAATAGACCCACCAAATAGTAACGGTGAAGTATATCTTAATGGTGATATAATAGAAGGTTTTCCAAAAATTGATGTTCATGATTACGGAACAAACATATCAGTTTCTGCAACATCAAATTCTGCATGGGAGTTTGATTATTGGACTGCAGATAATTTTATTACTGATGGAACGACAAGCACATTTCAAAGCTTCAATTTAACAGATAATGTAACTATAACTGCTCATTTTAAAGAACTGATTTATCATGATGTTGAATTTAATGTTAATCCTGAAAACTCTGGTACCATCATTATAAATGGTGAAACTCAAAATTCGCTTCCAATTACAAAAACTTTTTTAGATAATACAACGGTTTCTGTAGTTACGATACCTTCTGATGGTTTTTTATTTACAGATTGGAGTTTAAGCACATTAGATTTTCAGCCTAATATTTTTGAAACTTCAGGCTTTGTAAATATTACATCAAATGAAGAAATAACAGCTAACTATAAAGAAAATTTTGAAATTTATGTTCCCAATGCTTTTACTCCTTCAAACGGAGATATTAGACATGATGATTTTGAAATAACTGTTAGATCAAATTATGAATTTAATGTTGAAATGAAAATTTACGACAGATGGGGACAAGAAGTTCATAGTATTAATGAAAACCATATTCCTTCAGAAGGCTATTTGGAAGTTCCTCTATGGGACGGATCAAGTAATGTTAATGAACAACAAGTTTCTGAAGGAGTATATATTTATACACTTAAAGTAACTTCTTCATTTTCTGGGAAAATAATCGAAAGGAAAGGAAATATTACTATCGTGAGATAATTCCAAACTTTTATAAATGACTCCTATTATTGAAATAAAAAATATTTCAAGACATTTTAAAGTTGGAAATGAGGTGATAAAAGCACTTGACAATGTCGACTTAAATATCTTTATAAATGAATTTGTTGCTCTAATGGGTCAATCTGGTTCAGGAAAATCTACCTTAATGAATATTCTAGGTTGCTTAGACACACCTTCTAATGGAAGTTATAAATTGAACCAAAAAACTATTAGTAATCTAAATGATAATATTTTGGCTGAGATTAGAAATAAAGAAATTGGCTTTGTTTTTCAAACATTTAATTTACTACCTAAATCTACAGCACTAGAAAATGTTATGCTTCCTTTAATATATGCTGGATACAACAAAAAAGAAAGAGAAAAGAAAGCTCTTGAGGCCCTTAAAAAAGTTGGTCTATCTGATAGAGTTAAACATAAACCTAATGAGCTATCTGGCGGTCAAAGACAAAGAGTAGCTGTTGCAAGAGCACTGGTTAATAATCCATCAATAATTCTAGCAGATGAGCCTACTGGAAACTTAGATTCAAAAACATCTTCTGAAATCATGAATCTATTTCAAGAAATTCACAATAATGGAAATACCGTTATAATTGTTACTCATGAAGAAGATATTGCAAAATATACTAAAAGAATTATAAGACTAAAAGACGGAAAAATTGAAAGTGATAAAAAAAATTAAATATGAAAATTTATACTAAAAAAGGTGATAATGGGTCAACTCAATTAATCGGTGGAACAAGAATTAAAAAAAACAATGAGAGAATAGATTCATATGGCACAGTCGATGAATTGAATTCATATATTGGCTTATTAAGAGATAATATTTCAAATAATGATATTAAAAAAGAACTTATTTTAATTCAAGATAGACTGTTTACTATTGGAGCATTACTAGCTTCAGATCCAGATAAAAAAGGGATGAATCTTCCTTTAATTAAAGAAGAAAATATTACATTTCTAGAAAACTCCATTGACAAAATGAATGAAGAATTACCAAAAATGACTCATTTTATATTACCTGGTGGACATAACACCGTTTCTTTTTGTCATATAGCAAGATGTGTCTGTAGAAGAGCTGAAAGATTAACAGTTGGCTTAAATCAAAAAACACTGCAAAGAGACATAATAATAAAATACTTAAATAGATTATCCGATTATTTATTTGTTCTAAGTAGATTTACTAGTAATGAACTTAATGCGGAAGAAATATTATGGAAACCAAGTAAGTAAAAATTTGCGTAGTTTATTAAAAAATTTATTTTTGCAAAAAATTATATATTATGTATTGGACTTTAGAATTAGCTTCAAAGCTTGAAGATGCACCTTGGCCAGCAAATAAAGATGAATTAATTGATTTTGCTATTAGATCTGGTGCTCCTATGGAAGTTGTTGAAAATTTACAAGAGTTAGAAGATGATACAGAGATGTATGATTCAATTGAAGATATTTGGCCTGACTACCCTGACAAAGATGATTTCTTTTTTAATGAAGAAGAATATTAAAAACTTTTACATTTAAAAGACTCTTATCTTTTAAGTTAAAATCCTACCTTTGTTAAATATCAAAATAACTGACTAATTATTCATGGGAATATTTGATTTTGTAAGTAAAATTTTTGGAAATAAATATGATAAGGATTTAAAAGAAATTAATCCAGTCATAAACCGGATTAAAGAAATATATCCAACTATTGAAAAGCTTAGCAATGACGAGCTAAGAGAAAAAACATCACAATTTAAACAGCAAATTTCAGACTCAATCCAAAAGATTCAAGAAAGTATTAAACTTTTAAAAGATAAAGCAGAATCCAACGAAATTACTACTGAAGAAAAAGAAAAAATATTTTCTGAAATCGATTCTAAAGAAAAAGAAATTACCAAAATAATTGAAGAAACACTTGAAGCAATTTTACCTGAAGCATTTTCAGTTATTAAAGAAACTGCAAAAAGATTTTCAAATGGAGACATTATAGTTTCTGCTAATGAGTTTGATATAAATTTAGCAGCAAAATATGATAATGTTATAATTCAAGGAGATAAAGCTACGTATAAGAACAAATGGGTCGCAGCAGGTACAGAGATTGAATGGAACATGATCCATTATGATGTCCAATTGATCGGAGGATACGTACTTCACAAAGGAAAAATTGCAGAAATGCAAACAGGTGAAGGGAAAACACTATCAGCTACTTTACCTGTTTATTTAAATGCTCTTTCCGGAAAAGGAGTTCATCTAGTCACAGTAAATGATTATTTAGCAAAAAGAGATTCAGAATGGATGGGACCACTATACCAATTTCATGGTCTAAGTGTTGATTGTATTGATAAATATCAACCAAATTCAATTGAAAGAAGAGAAGCTTATTTAGCTGATATAACATATGGAACAAATAATGAATTTGGTTTTGATTACTTGAGAGATAACATGGCTAAAAGAGTGGAGGATTTGGTTCAAAGAAGTCATAATTATGCAATTGTAGATGAAGTTGATTCAGTATTAGTAGATGATGCTAGAACACCATTAATAATATCTGGACCAACTCCTACTGGTGATAAACATGAATTTAACGAATTAAAGCATAAAATATCTCATTTAGTAAGTGTTCAAAAAAAATATATCACTACTGTACTTTCTGACGCAAAAAAATTAATTAATGAAGGAAATGACAAGGATGGTGGTTTTAATTTACTTAGAGCTTTTCGTGGACTACCAAAAAATAGAGCTCTAATAAAATATTTAAGTGAAGAAGGAATAAAAACACTTTTACAAAAAACTGAAAACTACTACATGCAAGATCAAGGTAAAGAAATGCCAAAAGTAGACGAAGAATTATATTTTGTAATCGATGAGAAACTTAACTCTATAGAACTTACAGATAAAGGAATTGATTTAATAACTTCTAACACTGATGATAGTCAATTTTTTATAATGCCTGATTTAGGTGCTGAAATTGCTGAATTAGAGAAATCAGACTCTTCAGAAAAAATTAAGCTAGAAAAGAAAGAGAGCTTAATGAGAGATTATTCTATAAAAAGTGAAAGAATTCATACTGTTAATCAATTACTTAAAGCATATACTCTTTTTGAAAAAGATGTAGAATATGTTGTAATGGATAACAAAGTTAAAATTGTTGATGAACAAACAGGTCGAATAATGGATGGAAGAAGATATTCAGATGGACTACATCAAGCAATTGAAGCGAAAGAAAATGTTAAAATTGAAGCTGCGACACAAACATTTGCTAGTATAACATTACAAAATTACTTTAGAATGTACAATAAGTTGTCAGGGATGACAGGTACAGCTGAAACAGAAGCTGGAGAATTTTGGGATATATATGAATTAGATGTAGTTGTTATTCCTACTAACAGACCAATACAACGAGATGATAGAGAAGATCTAGTATATAAAACAGCAAGAGAAAAATATCATGCTGTAATTGATGAAGTCGAAAAACTTACAAAAGATGGTCGACCAGTTTTAGTTGGTACAACATCAGTTGAAATTTCTGAACTACTAAGTCGACTTTTAAAAATCCGAAAAATAAAACATAATGTACTAAATGCTAAACTTCATCAAAGAGAAGCTGATGTTGTTGCAGAAGCAGGTAAAGCAGCTAATGTGACCATTGCAACTAATATGGCAGGTCGAGGAACAGATATTAAATTATCAGAAGAAGTAAAAGCTGCAGGTGGACTAGCAATTATTGGAACTGAAAGACATGACTCAAGAAGAGTTGACAGACAGCTTAGAGGTAGAGCTGGTCGACAAGGAGATCCAGGTTCATCACAATTTTTTGTTTCATTAGAAGACAATTTAATGAGACTCTTTGGATCAGACAGGATAGCTAAAATGATGGATCGTATGGGTCTTAAAGAAGGAGAAGTAATTCAGCACTCCATGATTACAAAGTCAATTGAACGAGCACAGAAAAAAGTTGAAGAGAACAATTTTGGAATGCGTAAAAGACTACTTGAATATGATGATGTTATGAATGCTCAAAGAGAAGTTATTTATAAGAAAAGGAAACATGCTTTGTTTGGAGAACGATTATCATTAGATATTGACAACATGATTTATGACACATGTGCAAGTATTGTTGAAGAATGTCAAGCAAGCCAAGATTTTGATAATTTTAAAATAGAATTAATTAGATTATTAAGTATTGAAAGCCCGGTGGATCAAGATTCTTTTAAACAAATATCTTCTGATGATTTAACAAACAAAATTTACAATAACGTAATTGAACAATACAAAATTAAGTCAAGTTCAATTTCAAAAAATACTTTTCCTGTTATAAATGATGTTTATGAAAATCAATCTGCTAATTATGAAAATATTGTTATTCCGTTTACAGATGGGGTAAAGACACTTCAAGTTGTCACGAATTTGAAAGAATCATATGAAACTCATGGAGAAAATATACCATTATCAATTGAGAAAGGAGTTACTTTAGCAATTATTGATGAATCATGGAAAGAAAATCTTAGAGAATTAGATGATTTAAAACAATCTGTTCAAAATGCAACGTATGAACAGAAGGATCCATTACTTATCTATAAGTTTGAGTCGTTTAATTTATTCAAACAAATGATCGATAAGGTTAATAAAGATATCATTTCATTTTTAATGAAATCTAATCTTCCATCTAGAGATCCGTCACAAGTCCAACAAGACAAACATAAAAGAGAAAATCTACAAGCAAGTCGACCTGGAATTGTATCTGCCCCTCAAAACCCACAGAGAGAAAGACCAAAAAAAGTGGAACCTGTTAGAGTTGAACAAAAAGTTGGAAGAAACGAAACTGTAATAATAACAAATGGAAAAGAAAGAAAAAAAATGAAATGGAAGAAGGCAAAACCATTAATTGAAAGCGGTAAATGGGCTGTAAGTCAGTAATAATAAATAAGTTTAAAAATGTTGGAAAATAAATTTGAAAAAGCTCTTTGGAATACTAGATTCATAGTTATTATAGCAGTAATAATGTCTATTTTATCTTCCATAACATTATTTTTTATTGGAGGATGGGAAATTATTCAAGAAACAATAATTAATAATCCTTTATTTAATGAAGATATTAAAAATAGTAACAATTTAATTTTTAAAATCATCTCATCTATTGACTTGTTTTTAATAGGAATTGTTCTTTTAATTTTTGGTTTTGGTGTTTACGAACTATTTATAAGTGAAATTGATTTCGCTAAAGGAAAATTTGCTGAATCAACATTGAAAATTAATAGCTTAGATCAGCTGAAAAATAAATTAATTAAAGTCATAATTATAGTATTAATTGTAAAGTTTTTCGAAAAAGTATTAATGCTATCTTATAATTTTCAAACACCAAATGATATACTACTTTTTGGCATATCTATCTTATCAATTTGTATAGGTTATTATTTAATTAATAGACAATAATAGATATTCTATTTTAGTAATAAAATAATCTATTTTATTATTATATTATTTACATTTACTTGATTATTAATGAGCACTGGGACAAAAAAAAGAAAGAAAAGCCCTAATAACAGGGCTTTTTTTGTACTATTTTATAATTGGGTAACATTAAAAGTTATCAATTAATAAATTCTTAAAAAAATGTCACTAAAGTTTGAAAGATATGTTATGTATTATTTTTTTGTACCATAATCTCTTTTGGTATAATTAATCTTTATCTCTTTAAATCCTTCTGAAAATTTTTCAACTATTTCAGCTTTTATTGCGTTTCTATCACAATTTAAATCTCTAACTTTTAGTGCTAATCTTCCAATTTCTTCTAATGGAAGATTTGTTCCCTTTCTAATATCAGACTCTGTATCCCAAAGCTTACCATTAGCTATATATAATGAATTTATGTATTCATCTAAATCAGCATCATATGAATTTATTTCTTTCAAGTAGCATTCAAGCTCTTCTTGGACATCTTCATCAGTCCTTTCAGATTTTAATTTTGTAATAGTGTACCTGTCTAATATTTCTGAAATAGGCATCTTCATATTATCATAATTTTAAGTTAAAATTCACTTATACAAGTTGTTAACCACTCTTTGAAAAGATTAACTTTTCCATGATCTTGGTAATTAGCTGACTCCCCTAATTGATTTTCATCATGATCAATTACAACATAATAAGGTTGTGAATTAGTCTTATATCTTTCAGTTTGTAAAACCATCCATTTATCTCCAGTAGTTTTTACTTTTTTCTTTTTACCAGCAATTGTCGTTTCATATTGCTCTGACAAAGGAAGGTCAATTCTCTCATCAACATATAAAGAAATCAGAACAATATCATTTGAAAGAATATTTTTTACTTCAGGATCGGACCATACTTGTTCTTCCATTTTACGACAATTTACACATGCCCATCCTGTAAAGTCTAACATTGCGGGCTTACCAATTTTTTTAGCATATTCTAAACCCGCATCATAATCATGAAAAACCATTATTCCTTGAGGTCCTAAATGTTGGTCTCCCGAATGATGATAATTTACTTTTTCAACTCCCCCACCAGCTGTATTACCAACACCGTAAGGCGATTCACTATAATGCATAGGTGGTGGAAAAGCATTTATAATCTTTAAGGGTGCTCCCCATAATCCTGGAATCATATATATTGTAAACATACCTGTAAAAATTGCAGCAAATAATCTTCCAACAGAAATATGTTTTAAATCACTATCATGAGGCAATTTTATAAAACCTAATAAATACATAGTTAATAATGCAAAAATTATAATCCAAATTGCAATAAACAGTTCTCTTTCCAATAAGTGAGTTTGTAACACTAAATCAGCATTTGATAAAAATTTAAATGCAAGTGCTAACTCTAAAAAACCTAATACGACTTTAACAGAATTTAACCATCCTCCAGATTTAGGTAATGAATTAAGCCATCCTGGGAAAGCAGCAAATAAAGCAAAAGGTAGTGCTATTGCTAATGAAAAACCAAGCATACCAATAATTGGCCCCATATAACTTCCACCTGCTGCTGCTTCAACTAATAAAGTACCAACAATTGGACCAGTACATGAAAAAGATACTAAGGCAAGTGTAAAGGCCATGAAGAAAATACCAACTAAACCACCTTTATTAGAAGCTTTATCTGCTTTATTTATCCAAGAACTAGGTAAAGTTAAATCAAAAGCACCTAAAAAAGAAGCTGCAAATACAAGAAGTAATAAGAAGAAAGCAATATTAAAATAAACATTGGTTGCCATATTATTTAAAGCATCTGCACCAAAAATGGCTGATACACCAACACCTAAAGCAAGATATATTATAATTATAGACAGACCATAAATTATTGCATTACTAACTCCTTTTGCTTTATTTTCACTTTGTTTTGTAAAATAACTAACTGTTAAAGGAATCATTGGAAAAACACATGGTGTTAATAATGCTGCAAAACCACTTAAAAAAGCAATGAAAAACAATGCCCATAAAGAAGCTGAAGATTGTGATTTATTTTCAGCTGGAGGAATATTAAACTCAAACTCGACAGCTTCTGGAGGTAAGCATTGAGTAGGATCACAAACCATGAAATAAACTTCTCCTTTTAAAGTAAATGATGTATCAGATGTTGTTTTAATAATTTGCTTAAACGTAACTTGATTCTTAAACAACTTCAGTTCCATATCAAAATTGGGATCATATTCTGAAGCTGCTTGTGGTTCAATAACATCACTAACTATTTCAAAACCACTTTGAGTAAAAAAAGAAAATTCAGTTGCTACAGGTCCATCCCCAATTAGTTCCTGCGAATATATATACCAATTTTCTTCAATATCAGCTTGAAATGTTAATTCAACTTCATCTTCATTAATGTTTTTTTGAGAAAAAGTCCAACTAACTGGATCGTAAATTTGTGCTTGCAGAAAAGAAATTGCAAACATTAAACTACATATACTTAAAAATTTCTTCATTATTCTATTTCAATTTTTAAAACTCGTATTAATTCATTTATTTTTTGACTTCCTATTAAATAAATAAGCCCATCTTTATCAATTAGCTGAACACATTCTTTGCCTCTAGTGAAAAAACGAATAGTCCCCTTATTATGCAAATTATAAACAGATTGATTAAAAAAGAAACGACTATAATTAATTTTTTTAACTTCTTTAATAGAACTCAAGTCTATCTTAACTTTTCTAGCAGTCCAAAGCCCATCTAAAATCAAACTATTATTTTGAACTTTAGTCTCAAAATGTAGTACAAAAATTAAGATTGCCGAAAAAGCAATAACTAAGCATCCAATAATAAAAAAAATATCTCCAGATTTATTTTGACCTTCTGACCAATAATAAGCAATAAAACAAAATAAAGCTAGAATCATTCTTCTAAAAAAAGAAAATTTATTGTACCCTAAATATTGTTTTTCATTAAACTTTACTGAATCACCCATTAGTTATTATATTGGTTGTACAAGATATATTTTTTCTGTTTGATGACCAAGTTTATATCGATCATCTATTCTGTTTCCAATTACACTAACTATATCATCATTTGAGCATAAAACCCATGTATTTTGTTTTTGTAAAAGTGACATCTTTTCATCAATCATATAATCACTTACTTTTTTATAACCTTTCATACCTAAAGGAATAAAACTGTCACCATCTTTCCATTTTCTTAAAACTAAAGGGAATACTAGTTTATTATAATCTAATGTTGAATTTTTTGAATTTTTTAAACATTGGTTCGATAAACTATTAACCACACTAAAAGTTAATGAAATAGGCTTGGCAATACTTGATATGTTTTCGTCTATAAAAAAAACTTCATCACTAGTATTTGATTTTTCTGAAATTAAAAAAGAACCTCTATTTTTAATTATAATATATTTTTGATTTTCAATTTTCTTACCTGTTGAAGTACTTGCTAAATTAAATATGTCTACCCAGTTAAATGGACCATATGATTTCAACAACTCATATAATAATTCTTCTTTATTTTCGTGAGTTAATAAATCATTTAATAATAATTCTACATGACTATCATATTTGATCCATGATTTATCTTTTATTTTTTTTGCTTCTAATAATAAATTCGAATACCTTATCTTATTTTTTTCTATCTCTAATAATAACTCTTCTTTAATATTTGAATTATTTTTTTCCATTTTAGGTAGAACATTTAATCTAATATTATTCCTCTCATATTTTATTAATTTATTGGAGCTATCATCTCGCCATTGAATATTATTTGAAATCATATAATCGTTTATTTCTTTTTCATAAAAACAAAGCATAGGCCTGATAATATTTTTATTTTTTAAGGGTATACCTCTGAGTGCTCCTAGACTTGATTTCTTATTTTTTTTTAAAATTAAAGTTTCAATGGAATCATCTATGTGATGAGCTGTTAATATTTTATCAAAACCCAATTGCAAAAACCAATCATATCTTTGTTTTCTAGCAGCCATTTGTATAGATAGATTATTTTTCTTAGCATATTCAGCTGTGTTAAATTTTTTTGAAAAAAATTTAATCCTATGATTTTTAGCAATGTTTTTAACGAATAATTGATCGTTATCACTTTCATGGCCTCTTAATTGAAAATTACAATGTGCAACGGAAAAATCATAATTAAGATTTAAAAACAAATTAAACATACATACACTATCCTTTCCCCCACTGATTGCAAGTAAAATCTTATCGTCTTTGTTGAGTAAGTTTTCTTTTTCTATATGTTTTATTAATTTATTAATCATTTTCTAATACTTCAAACATTGCTTGTGCTTTTAATAAACACTCATCGTATTCAAATTCAGATAATGAATTAGATGTTATAGCACTACCAACCATAAATGAAACATATTTATTTTTAGAATTATACAAAATTGATCTTATTATGACATTAAAATCAAAATCTCCTTCAGGTGTAAAATAACCAACTGATCCAGAATATAACCCTCTTTTAGTTTTTTCATACTTCTCTATTAATTCCATAGCTTTGACTTTTGGAGTACCTGTCATACTTGCCATTGGAAAACATTCTTTAATTATATCAACTGGATTTGTTTTTTCATCAATTTCAGATGATACAGTTGATATCATTTGATGTACCTGTTTAAATGAGTATATACCAAACAATTCTTCAACATTTACAGAAGATTTAGAAGCTGTTTTTGACAAATCATTTCGAACTAAATCAACAACCATTACATTTTCACTTCTTTCTTTAGGACAATTAAATAATTCATTCTTTAATTTCAAATCTTCGTTTTTAGTTTTCCCTCGCCTTCTTGTCCCTTTAATAGGTTGGGAGATTATTTTCAAACCATTTTTCTTTAAAAAACGCTCAGGACTAGAGCTAATCACATGAAAATGATTTACTTTGAAATAGCAGCTAAATGGAGCTTCAGAAATTTTATAAAGTTTTTTAAAAATATTTATAGGATTTATAATTGAATTTTTAGCAAAAAATTCCTTGCAATAATTTAATTCATAAATATCACCTAATTGTATATGTTGTTTTATTTTTTCTACAATATCGATATATTCTTTTTTCTTAACTGTAGAATTTATTTTTGAAACTTCATTTTTTATATTATTTTTTTTTGTTTTTAAAATTTTAGAAAATAAAAGATGTACCTCTTTTCTATCAATATTTTTTGGAAAATGAATAATAACTTCATTATCTATTATCAAAAATACCCACTTAGGCTGAAAAAAAAATAATTGAGGAAAATTTAAACCATCGTTATTTGTGGAGTTTAATTGTTCAATTTCATTTTTTAAATCATATGTGAAATATCCAAATAACCAATCATTAATATTTGCTTGATATTTTTTTAAAGTTGAAAAACAATTTTTAGAAACAGAAATTTCACTTAAAGATTCAACAGCAACAATATAATTATATTGTAAATGAATACCATGCGAAGGCTTATTCTCTCCAGACAAAATAACTGTTTTGTCAAAATTAGAGGCCCAACTTAAAAGTTGGTCTTTAAATTTTACTATATCTTTTATTTGATATTTAGCAGTTAAACGCATAAATACAAATTTAGTCATATTTAGCCCATATTTTAAAGAATAATTTATGTCTAAATTTATTTTATTAAATTGCACTAAATCAAATAATTATATCATAATGAATCAAATCGAAAAACCATTAAGTATTCTATTAATTGTTGGTGCAATCATATTTTCTTTTATGTACAATTCTAATAATGGATACTCAATTAAATCAACTAATACAGAAACGGGTTATTTTATAAATTCGGCAAATCTTGATGATGGGTACAATGTCACAAACGCTGAATTAAAAAATCCTGTTTTTTTAAAAGCTTGGTTTGGTCTTGAAACTGAAACTATAGATGAAGTTGCTATAGAAGACTCAATATCTACAGAACAAAATATGTCTGAATTGATTGAAGAAATTTCAGAAGATAACCTAGAAGAGGTTACAGAAGTAGTTAATGAAGAATTGATTGAAGAAGTTGAGGGAAGTGAAATTGATAATAATACAGATAAATAAAAAATAATCTAAACTATTTTTTTTCTTTTCGTAATTATTGAAGAAAATAAAAAAAGTATTAGAATAGCTGCTATAAAAGAAGATATTCTTCCTATATAATTTCCGTAAACTAGATAAAAACTTTTATAGCTAGATAATGGAACATCTAATTTAATTACTGCTTCCTCCCAAAATGAAGTAGGGTTTATAATATTTCCATATATATCTATAAAAGCAGTTGTTCCTGTATTTGCTGATCTCGCAATACTCCTTCTTGTTTCAATAGCTCTTAATGATGCATATGACAAATGTTGCTTATAACCTGGAGTATCTTTCCACCACCCATCATTAGTAATTATAGCTAATAGATTCGCACCATTTCTAACATAATCAAGCACATACTCTCCAAATATAGATTCATAACAAATTATTGGAGCTACTTTCGCTTTTTCTGATTGAAAAACTGTTCTGTTATTTTGAGAGCCTAAGCTTCCTGAAACTCCACCTAAATTAATAGATAAGAATTTAATACTTTTTAAAATACTTGAGAAAGGAATCATTTCAACACCAGGCACTAGTTTTGATTTATGATAAATTTGAATACCTGATGTATCTATTTGCAATGCAGAATTATATGCTTCATAGTATTTATCAATGGACTTTATATGACGACTTGTATTAGAAAATTTTTCTGACTTTTCTAGCATTTTATATGTAGAAGATCCAAGAATAATTTTTAAGTTAGGAAATTTATTTAAAAAATTATTTAATTTAATGATTGAGGGACTATCTTCAAAATTGTTTTCCCAAACTGGATCAACTAAAGCTGTTTCTGGCCCAATCAAATAGTCAGTATTATAATCAATTTCTTTTTCAGCTTGATTAAGTAACTTTTCAATTTGCTCATCTGAACTTAAGCCTGTAAATTTTTCTTTATAAGGATCTATATTTGGTTGGACTAAAACAATTTTCACATAATCATTAAACTTATATGTAGGCTTTACTAAAAAAGAAATTATAATAGGAATTAATAAACAAAAAATTAGTTTATAGTAACTTTTTTTTCTGATAGCTTTAAAGGTGAAAATATTTAATAACAAAACCCACAAACTTCCCCCTAAAACACCAGTATATTCATACCACTGAATTATAGAAGTAGTGTTTGCAAAGACATTACCTAATGACAACCATGGCCAAGCTAAATCCCAATTAAAATGTAAATATTCAAATGCTAACCATAATGAGACAAATGACCACCAACCTCTACTATTACCTAAATATCTTTTAATTAAAATAAAAATTATAAAAACAGTTGACATTAATATAGAGTTAACAAATATAGCCATCAACATCCCAAATAAACTTGCATGCATAATCCAATATGTTGTAAAGAGATTCCAAAAAATAAAAATTAAAAAACTATAAAAGAAAATTTTAAAAATTTTATTCTCTTTTTCAGCAATATAGAACATGGGAACAAAAGCACCAATAATAAGAAAAGGAAAACCTTTTACTGGCCATGAAAAAGTAAATAAAAAAATTGATATAAAAACAAGTAAAAAATTACGAAACATCTTTTGTATTATTGCAATGTAAATTTTAGTTATACAAATATCGCATTTTTGAAAGTATTTAAACATATTCCAAATATTCTAACATTAAGCAATTTATTTTGTGGTATTTTATCTATTCTTTTTATATGTGGAAACCACCTTATAATTGGTTGTTACTTTATTATAATAGGTGCATTTTTTGATTTTTTTGATGGAATGTTCGCAAGAATTTTAAATGTCACTAGTGAACAAGGTAAACAGCTAGATAGTTTTGCGGATATGGTTACTTTTGGAATAGCGCCGAGCATACTAATTTTTCAATTATTTTTTTTAATTGAAGGAAATGATTTTTTCACCAACTATAATCAAGATTTATCCCTTTATAAATCTAATGGTTTTGCTTATTGTGCATTTTTAATAACTATTTTCTCGGCATTAAGACTATCAAAATTTAATATTTCTGAAAATCAAAAAAATCATTTTATCGGACTACCTACTCCAGCTAATGCATTGTTTTTAGTTTCTTTAGTTTTCATATACAAATTTGATGTAAATTCAATATTTTACAATTATTTATTTTCTAAATATTCAATTGTACTATTATGTTTAGCAATGAGTTTTTTGTTAATATCTAACATTCCTTTCATAAACTTAAAATTTAAAAATTATAACTTTAGAGAAAATAAGTATAAATATGTCTTTTTAATATTGAGCTTTATATTATTATTACTTTTACACTTTGAAGCTAGTCCATTTATTTTAATTTTGTATTTATTATTATCAATTATAAAAAATAAAAAATGAAATTTTTTGCAAAAATAAATATAATGCCTCAAAAAGCTCTTTTAGACCCTCAGGGCAAGGCTGTTACATCTAGTATGGTAAATATTGGTTGTTCAGAAATTACTAATGTTCGTATAGGTAAACATATTACTCTAGAAGTTAATGCAACTAGTGAAGAAGAAGCAAAAAATAAAATAAATACTGCTTGTAAAGAATTGCTTTGTAATCAGATTATGGAGGAGTATAACTTTGATATTACAAAAGCTTAGTTTATTTCTTTCTCAATTCAAAATTACTACCTAGGTACAATTTCCTAACTTGTTCATCTTTTGCTAACTCTTCAGATGTGCCTGACTTCAAAATTTTTCCTTCAAACAAAAGGTAGGATCTATCAGTAATACTTAATGTTTCATGAACATTATGATCAGTAATCAAAATTCCAATATTTTTTCTCTTTAAACTACATACAATATCTTGTATATCTTCAACAG
>MDTE01021821.1_pt1 | contig 18726 bp, 13 predicted proteins | sample 811231 | NCBI WGS metagenome assembly MDTE01 (sample SAMN05326651, study PRJNA326480) | marine metagenome | isolation source: seawater | place: Indian Ocean: Red Sea | collected 2010 | reverse complement strand
CCATGAGTTCTCTCCTTGCCCAGGGGCAGTAATGAAGGCAACGGGCAGTGACGAAGGCAACGGATTCTTGGGAATCCAATGCGGGGTAGACTACCAGACGCATGAAGGCTTGCGGAAACAGGGCGGCGGTCAGGGGGCCCGGTGTCCGGCGGAGATCTGGGTTTCGTCCTGCCGCGAGCGCACCATGTTGACGATCATACACTACGATGGTTCCAGCAGTGCCATACGGTGTTTTCTGCTATCCGGTCGGAGGGGGGCCTTGCGGCCTGCGGCGGGGCGCCATTTGGGAGGCGTTCAATGAGCTAGAGTACGTGGCCGGCTGTAGCGATTTGCCAGGGAATCCGCCACAATAACCGACGCGATTGAAAAGTCCCTGAGGGACGCCCGTTTTTCATCAGAAAGCCAGAGCCTTATGCAGTATCGAACGTTAGGTAACAGCGGTTTGTTGGTTTCGCCTATTTGCCTGGGGACGATGACGTTTGGTGAGCCGGTTCCTGAGTCCGAGGCGATTGATCTGGTCCATGGTGCGCTTGACCTGGGGATTAACTTCATCGACACAGCCAACGTGTACGAAGGGTATCAACGCGTGCTGGGAAGCGCCGGCGGCGTGGCGGAGGAGATCACGGGTAAGGCGCTGCGAGACCGCCGCGATGGCGTTGTCTTGGCGACGAAAGTCGGTGCTCCTGTCGGACCGGGACCACAGGACCGCGGGTTGTCGAAGACCCACATCTTGCAACAGTTGGAACGCAGTCTGCGGTTGCTGCAGACAGATTACATCGATCTCTACATTATTCACTGGCCCGACAAACATACGCCGCTGGAAACGACCCTGGAGGCGATGGATGTTGCGGTCCGCCAGGGAAAGGTCCGCTATTTTGGCGCTTCGAATCATGATGCCGGCCAGCTTTGCGAGTTGCTCTGGTTGGCCGATCGATCGGGGGGGCCTCGGGTTGTCTCTTCCCAGATTCCCTACAGTTTGCTACGGCGTGAACTTCACTATGATTTGGAGTTCTGTGCGCGGCATGCGATCGGAGTAACACCCTATCAGTCACTCCAGGGTGGTTTGTTGACTGGGAAATATCGTCGGGATGCGGAGCCACCCGCTGATTCGCGAGCCGCGGAAAAACCGCAGTGGGTATGGGAACGTGACACCGCTTTATACGATCGGCTGGAAGTCCTGGAAGGCTTGGCTCTTGAAGGCGATATTCCGATGGTTCAATACACATTGGCTTGGACTTTGGCGCAGCCGGCGATGAGCTCGCTGGTGGTGGGTGCCAAGCGATTGGAACAAGTTGCCCAGGCTGTGGGTGCACTTGAAATTACCATTCCGTCTGACCACTTCGCACGCGTCGATCAGACTTGTCCACTGCCCTGGAAGCAGCCAGATCCCATCCGCCCGGCATAGCAGGTGGATTGCATCCCCGGTGAATAAATACCCTGGTGAATAAATAACGGTACATCGTGATTTCCAACCGCTGCCCAGGTGACAGGCTTTGTGTCGCCGGCGGCAGGTTCCCTCCTGGAAGAATAATTATGCGGATCTCGACAGGTAGTTGCTGGCTACAGGGCGCGCTATGGGCAGGCCTGGTTTGTCAGATTTTGGCGGTTCCCGAGAAAAACGCCACGGCAGAGGAAGCGGGAACCGGGCAGTGGAAACTGGAAGAGGTACCGGGGTCTTGGAAACGCCTGACCTCTGGGCGTTACGTTTCCAAGGGGGGATTTTCCTGGTTTCGGTGCCTGGTGGAGGTCCCTGCGGATTGGGAGGGGACGCCGACGGAACTCTTTGTCGAAGCCGTCGACGACGCCCGGGAGATTTACTTTAACGGACAACGTGTTGGCAGCCTGGGGACGTTTCCACCCGAATACCGCAGTGGCTTGGGTCGCAGTGAACGGCTGGCATTGAAAGCAGGGCTCGTGCTGTACGGTCAGGCGAATCTGGTAGCGGTCCGCATTCATCAAAATCAGAGTCGTTCCAATTTCAACGTGGCAGCGCCAGTCCTTTTTGCTGGTAAGAAAGCAATTCGTCTGCATGGAAAGTGGGAGGCGACTCCCGGCGACGATCTGGCTTGGGCGCGTTTGTCCGAGCGTTCCCGAGTGGCCGCGGTAACGCGGTTTCGCCGTATCGAAGATGCACAAGTCGTTCTCGATTCGCTTAAACGCCTGAATCCTGACGACCGCCCTCTGTCGCCGGCAGAGTCGCTCGGTCGCATGGATATTCCCGATGACTTGACGCTGGAACTTGCGGTAGGTGAGCCAGCCGTGCGTCAGCCGTTGTCGATGAAGTGGGATGCACTGGGACGGTTATGGGTCCTCCAGTATCTCCAATATCCAGATCCCGCGGGCCTCAAGATGGTCAGTCGGGATAAGTATTTGCGCGCTGTTTACGACAAGATTCCCCCCCCGCCTCCGCACCATTTTCCCGGCCGGGACAAAGTGACGATCCACGAGGATACGAATGGAGACGGTCGTTACGATCAGCATAAGACGTTTGTAGAAGGCCTCAGCCTGGCGACCTCATTTGCCATTGGACGGGGAGGGGTATTCGTTTTGAATCCACCGTATCTGTTGTTCTACCCGGACCGTGATCGTGACGACGTACCCGACTCCGATCCGCAGGTTTTATTGGAGGGTTTTGGGCTGGAAGATTCCCACTCGATCGCCAATAGTCTCCAGTGGGGTCCGGATGGCTGGTTGTATGGTTGTCAGGGGAGTACCGTCAGTGCTGCGATTCGTAAATACGGTTCCCAGGATCCGCCGGTTCGCTCCCTGGGCCAGTTGATCTGGCGTTACCATCCGGAGAGTCAGCGTTACGAGATTTTTGCCGAAGGTGGTGGCAACTCTTTTGGGCTGGAAGTCGATTCCAAGGGGCGGGTCTATTCTGGTCACAACGGCGGAAACACACGCGGATTCCATTATGTGCAAGGCGGCTATTTTCAGAAGGGGTTTGGCAAGCACGGCCAGCTATCAAACCCCTACGCGTTTGGTTATTTTCCCTGGATGACGCACCATGCCGTGCAGCGTTTTACGCATGTGTTCGTGATTTACGAAGGTGGTGCTTTGCCGGCGAATTACCATGGCAAGTTGTTCGGAGTAGGGCCGTTACAGGGCCACGTGGTTTACAGTCAGATTGAGCCCCAGGGTTCCTCGTTTCAAACGCGTGACCTGGGCCACCCTTTGAAAAGCCGTGATCCCTGGTGCCGACCAGTTGATATCAAGGTGGGTCCCGATGGTGCGCTCTATGTGGCGGATCTCTACGAGCAGCGCATCGATCATGCGAGTCACTATCAGGGGCGGATTCATCGAGAGACGGGCCGGATCTATCGATTGCGTGGTAAAACAACTGGACGGCCGACGATTCCTGGGATCGCCTTACTCGATTCTCAGGATCTGGTCGGACTGCTCGCGGACGAGCATCCCAACAAATGGGTCCGGCAGACCGTACTACGCGTATTAGCCGACCGCCGCGATCGTTCGATTGTGCCGCTGCTCATGGAGATCCTTGCTGAGCGTACAGGCCAGGCGTCTCTCGATGCGCTCTGGGCGCTACACCTCTCTGGTGGTTTGAACAGTCCCACAGCATTGGCACTGCTGGAGCATCAAGATCCGTATGTCCGCTTGTGGACGGTCCGGCTGCTGGCTGATGATGGTCGTGTCACCGCGGAAGAGGCGGAGCAATTACAGAAGCGAGCCGCGGCGGAAGTCCATGTCGAGGTGCGCAGCCAGCTGGCTTGTTCGGCGCGGCGGCTGCCGGCATCGCAAGCTTTACCGATAGTCGCGCAGCTGGCAGCACGCAGCGCAGATGTGGACGATATCCATGTCCCGTTACTGTTGTGGTGGGCCATTGAAACCCATGCGGAGTCAAGTCGCGATCAGGTACTGCAACTTTTTCAGAATGCCACATTTTGGAAGCAGCCGCTCGTCAAAAAACACTTGCTGGAACGTGTTATGCGGCGTTATGCCCGCGCTGGAAAGCGTGCCGACTTGATGGCCTGTGCACAAATACTGGGTTTTGCTCCGGACCAGGAATCGGCAAAGCAGCTTTTGGCTGCGTTGGAAACCGCTTTCCAAGGGAGGTCGCTGGGATCCTGGCCAGCAGAACTTGTCGACGCAGTGATCAAGTCGGGCGGAGGATCACTTGGTCTACGCGTGCGGCAGAGAAGTCCAGAGGCACTCCAGGAGGCGTTGCGCCGGGTTGCGAGTTCTCAAAGCCCACTAGAGGAACGACGTGAACTGGTCACGATTCTCGGAGAGATTCGTCAACCGCAGGCCGAGGCTTTGCTGTTACAGCTGGTCGGGGGAAATCACGATCCGTCATTGACGATTACGGCACTGACTGCACTGCAGGCGTTTCAGGCACCGCAGATTGGTGAACGCGTGATTGCCCTTTATCCGGACCTTAAGCCAGAAGTACAGGCGGCAGCCCAATCTCTGTTGAGTAGCCGCCGCGACTGGGCGCTGCAACTGCTGCACGCAGTGGAATCGCAACGGATCAAGGCAGCGGCTATTCCCGGAGCGATGGTACGCAAGATGATGTTGCATGAGGATGCGCAGCTCCGTGCGCTCGTCGTCAAGCATTTCGGCAAGGTGCAGGGTGCGACGACTTCGCAAATGCTGGCTGAGATCAAACGTCTGACTGAGGTGATCGGGACGGGTTCAGGAGTGCCGCATAACGGTAAGCAACTGTATATGCAAAGTTGTGGTAAATGTCACAAACTCTTCACGGCAGGTGGGGAGATTGGCCCCAATCTAACGTCATTTCAGCGGCAGGATTTACAACGCGTGCTCGTCAATGTCGTCAATCCCAGCCTGGAGATTCGCGAAGGTTACGAGAATTACCGAGTGATCACTGAGGACGGTCGCGTGTTGACTGGATTTGTTGTCGATCAGGATGACCAGCTGGTTGTTTTGCGGGGAGCCGATGGCCAAACTACGATTCTTCAGCGCGATGCAATTGAAGAGCTTTCGGCCACGCCGCAGTCGCTGATGCCGGAAGAACTCCTCACACGTTTCAATGATCAACAGGTCCGCGATCTGTTCGCTTTCTTGCGGTCTTCGCAACCGGTGCCCTGATCGCAGCGCCGCTGGCGTTGCGCTGTCTCAGGCGGCTTTCAGGACCAGGCGAGTGATTTCCGGTGGGCAGTTCCAGCGAATCGGAAACAGGCCTGACACACCGCGGCTGACGTGCATGAGTGTTGGTGGCTGAAAGAACGTGCCGCCAGCGTATTTGACACCGGCCTGGCTCGGTGCGATGACAGGCCCCAGTAGCGGAAACCGCACCTGCCCGCCGTGCGTGTGCCCGGCAAGCATCAGGTCGGTGCCCTGTTGGCGGGCCCAGGCTATCTGGTCAGGTGAATGGGACAGCAGGATCGAGAAATCAGCTTCGGCGCATGCTGCAGCGTGCGCCGTCATACTTCCGTCCAGAGGAAACCACGGTCTTTCATTTCCTGCCAGGTAGATCGACTGCTCGTGAATCTGGATCCAGTGTTGCCCGGCGCCGAGGTCGATCGCACCTCCCTGAGTGAGCATTTGCCGCAGTGGCGTGACATCTCCCAGCCTGAGGTCGTGGTTGCCCAGTACAAAGAAACAACCATACCGGCTTGTCAATCGATTCAGGGTTGTGTCGATCCAACTCAAACACTCGGGATGATCTACCAGATCACCCGTGATTGCCACCAGGTCGGCAGATAACGCGTTGGTCTGGTCAATGACTTGCTCAAAATACGCCCGCGGCAGCTTTCCTTCGAAGTGCAGGTCGGAAAGGTGTGCAATCGTCAGGCCTTCCAGGGCCTGTGGCAAATGAGGGAGTTGAAGTTGTTTTTCGGTGACTTCGAGTTGCGCGACCTGGTTTCCAGGGACACGCATGAACCAGGGGGATTGTTCCGGGAACAGGGGCGGTTGTTCGGCCGGATTGGCTAAATCTATGGTGTGGGCAGCCAGGACCGTTAGCCTGCCGCGATGCGGTTTGCTCGCCCGCTGAATGAGCCAACAGCAGAAGATGTAAATAGCCACCACCTGGTAAATGAGGACCAGGCCTCGGACGAGTGTCGGATGGCTACTGGCGCCCCAGGAGACCAGTAAACTGGCTCCTGATAGGTAACTGTAGCAGCACCAGCAAACGGGAATGACCAGCGTTGCGATCAGGATCGCTCGACTCAATCGTCGTACGCGCCCGTGCTGCTGAATGCGTCCATGAACCTGGTTGTAGGCCATCACCCAGAACGCGAAGTGGCCGAACGCAGCGCAGGCACTTGCTGCGATCATGGCAGGTGACAGGTCAAGCGGTAACGCCATGGGCAGTCACTTCGCGGCAGTGGGATTTAAATCAGGCAATACAGCACCTGGCGTGGGGGTGGTGCGTTACCGTACCAGTAGTACCCCAGCTGTGTAAACGGAGACGGGGGCTTGATATCTTGTTTGACGGATGGCCTGGTGCGGCGCCGTGCACCCGCGAACAGACGAAATACCTGCTCCAACCCACGCGTGGCTGTAAGCCTGTGGCATGCGGTATACTGGACACGCTGGCGGCACTTGGCCGAAGTCGATTGCGTAGCCTTTTCCAGATGGCGGCTGTGCGATGGTTTCCTGCCGGTCCTTGGTATCCGTAGTTTTGCACGAATCCTGCGAGAGCGCGATGGCAGTTACAGGTTTTCATCACACTGGTGTGACGGTTCGAGATATGGACCGAATGCTGCGTTTCTATACCGAGGAACTGGGACTTGAGGTATTTCACGATCTTCAGTCCACTGCACCTGCCGAGGGAGATCACACGGGCATTCCTGGAGCGCGCCGCCGCCTGGTGTTTGTCGGTTTTCCCGATGACCACCAGATCGAGCTTGTCCAATATCTTGATCCGCCGGCCAGTGAGGGGCACCTCGATCGCCACCAGCTTGGTTCGTCGCACGTCTGTTTCCGCGTCGATGACCTGGAGGCGACCTGTACGACACTGCAGAAGCGGGGAGTTGCCTTTCTGACTGAGCCGTACTTTCGTGAAATAGATGGCCGCAGGGTAGGTGTGGTATACGCACAGGATCCAGAATTGAACTGGATCGAATTCATCGAAGGGCTGTAAGGCGCCATCGAAGGGCTGTAAGGCGCAGTGTTCATGACGAGAGCGAACAGGCAACGATGAGTAAACGTCCTCGCAAAACCAACAAGATCCGCGCCGAATTGCGCAAAAAGCACCAGACTCGTAAACGTCAGGGGAATCTCACTCGAGGTTACCATGAGCACGGGTATGCCGAACAAGATCTGGAGTATGGAGAACGTGTCAGTGGCAAGGGGGAACTGACGCGTCGCCGGACGGTGAAGGGAATGGAGGCGGACGCTGAGACTACCGGCTTTGGTGTGGTTCCTGAAGTGGATCGTGAGACGTGCTCTGAAGGTAGAGTACTTGCCGTACATGGGCTGGTTAGCCAGGTTCAGGCGGAAAACGGAGACCTCTACCAGTGCGTGACACGGGGCCTGTTGAAGACGTTGAGTACCGATCAGCGGCACGTGGTGGCTGCCGGTGATCGGGTGTGGTTTCGGCCGGGTGAAGACCAGTCCGGTTGGATCGAACGTGTAGAGCCGCGTACGGGCATCTTGAGTCGTACTAGCCGTGGCCGGCAACACATTCTGGTCACCAACGTAGATCAAGTGTTGATCGTCGTGAGTGTCGCGGAACCAACGCTCAAGCCGAATTTGATCGATCGTTTTCTGGTGACTTCAGAGAAGACCGGCATTGATGCACTGATCTGTCTCAACAAGGTCGATCTTGTGGACCTGGCCGATCTCCAGCCGCTGGCTGGTGTCTTTGGACAAATGGGCTATTCAGTGATTTTCACATCGGTGAAGACCGGGTTTGGCGTTGACCGTCTGCGTACTCTGTTGCGCGGGAAAGAAACGGTCGTGTCCGGACAGAGTGGGGTCGGCAAGAGTTCGTTGCTGAATGCCGTTGAGCCCGGATTGGATTTAGCTGTACGTGAGGTCAGTACGGACAACGAAAAGGGACGACATACGACCACCGTGAGTCGCTTGCTCCCCTTAGCTCAGGGAGGATACGTCGTCGACACCCCAGGGATTCGCCAGTTCCAGTTATGGGATGTGATCGCCGAAGAAGTCGCCGGATTTTTCCGCGACCTGCGTCCTTACGTGAATCAGTGTCGGTACCCGGATTGTACGCACACGCACGAAGCCGAATGCGCAGTCAAGGATGCGGTCGCCGATGGGCATCTCGATGTCCGTCGTTACGAGAGCTATACCCGCCTGTTTTCCGGTGACGCCATGTAAATGGCGTTCGCCTGTCAGGTCGTGGTTGTGCTGCTCAGTTAAAAGCCCGCAGAAGCTTGTGGCCTTTGTGGATACCATAGGCATCGACTGCGAGCAGCTGCGGGTCGTCAGGGCCCTGTGGTCGCCAGTAAATGTCCGTATTTTCCAGCAGTACGTATCCGGGTTCGCCATCGCGAACTGCTTTGGCGACGAGCGTTTGCTCTCCCAGAAAAAAGCCCAGTAGTGAAGGCGTGAGGACCTCATAGCCGTCACGTTCAATGCGCCCAACGTATTCAGTGACGGTTGGCGTCGGATTCGCGGGATCGATTTCCACTTCGTAAATCTCTTCGTGATCGACATGCCACCCCGCGAAACCAGCGTAGGCGTCCTCAGCCGAAAGGTCACAGAAACTGGTTGCGAAGGCGTGGGTCAAGGGACCGGCAATCGCGACGTTACTGTACTGTGAATTCCCGAATTGATAGGTAAATCGAAAGAGAAAGCAGGGCATTGGTGCGTCATAACCAGGCCAGTGCTGGGTACGTGAATCGACCAGTTCGCAGGTGGTTGGCGGGATGCCCATTTGAGTCGGTTGAGCCAGCCACCATGCGACTTCCGCTTCTGCTTCGGCAATGGGTGTTTTGTACTTCTCGTCAATCTGATCAACGAGGCCCAGTTCCTGGGCGTAAGCCAGGGCACGTAAACGAACAACAGGTTCACCCGCCAGCTGGATCAAGGCCTGTTGCGCTTCGTCTTCTCCCAGGCGGATCAAGCTCGCGGCTGCTTCCAGCCGCAAACGTCGATGGCGCAGTTCCAGCGCCTGGTAGAGCTGGCTAATGGCACTCGTCGAACCGATCAAAGCCAGGGCATCGCAGAGTGAAACGGCCAAGGAGACACTTTCTGAGACACGTTCCGCATCGTTCGGCCTGGTGGCGGCTGCCTGTGGTTTCTGGTCCAGTTGCTCGAGCTCGCGGACGAGGCCCCCCAGTAATTGGGTGAGCTCGGATTGGCGGTCCTCTGCGGGATGCTGATCGAGTAGTTCTTCACGTACGGTGTAGTTCGCCAGATCCAGGATAAGGACCGCCAGGGACGTATAGGACAGCCCATCCAGTAGACGTGGAAACAAGGCTGCCGGGTCGTAATTCTTGGATTGGAACAGTGGCGTTAAAGCGGTCGCGGCGTCGACTGGTGGATCGCTGACGAGTAGTTCTGCGAACGTCGTCAGACTGTTGTGGTCGTATTGCAGCGCCAGGCACCGTAGCAACCAGACACGCGTCGCATCGGCTCCGTGCCAATGGCGATAGAGTGCCGCCAGGTGCTGCGGCGGGAGCGTGTCGTTGTTGTCTGCCCTGCTGCCGGCGCGCCACGCCAACTGCTGCAGAACCGTTGCTACCAAATTCTGGGCGACGGGCGTCTGGGGCGCTGGCCGAATGGTGAACGCCTCCAGCAAAGGTATCAGGTCGTCAGTTTCAGCGGATTGGATCCAGGCAATACTGGCTTCCCAGTCACGCGGAGGCAGTTGATTTTCTTCCGTAGCGAAATCAATGACTGCCAGCATTTGTTCCAGATCGGTTGACATGCCCATGAAACTACGATGATCTGTAGAATAGCGAAAGTGGGTGGACATGAACTTCGTGGTGATACAACCGTGGTTGCGGTGATGCGACTTGTTAGAACTGGGAGAGGGTGGCCATGAGGGATGGTCTGACAGAGTGCTCCTGGGTGCACGGTGCCAACGGCATGGGGGAACTGCCACGGGGTCCCAAATGCATGTCACGGCGCCGCTGCTTGCGGCGTATCGCCGCCGCAGCGACTGCTGGGGGACTGGCGGGTTGCCAGGTCGGAACGGATTCCGAGGTGGTTGTCTATTGCGCTTTGGACAACGACTTTGCCGATCCAATTCTGACGCGGTTTCAACAACAGAGCGGGATTCTGGTGCGTAGCAAGTATGATGTCGAGTCGAACAAGACCGTCGGGCTCGTCAATCGACTGTTGCTGGAAGGAAAGCGTCCTCGCTGTGATGTTTTCTGGAATAACGAGATTGTGCATACGCTGAGATTGGTTGAGAAAGGGCTCACCGCAGGTTGCCCGATTCCTGGGATCGAGGGGATTCCCACCAATTATCGTTCGGCGGAGGGGCATTGGTACGGTTTGGCGGCACGAGCGCGGGTCTTGCTGGTGCACCGTGAGTTGCTTCCTCAGCCCCAATGGCCGCGTTCGATCCACGATCTGGTACGCCCTGAGTGGCGTGGTAAGGTCGGAATTGCAAAGCCCCTGTTTGGGACCACCGCCAGTCACGCAGCTGCATTGTTTACCCACTGGGGACAACAGAAAGCGACATCGTTCTTTCGCGATCTGAAGAAGAATGTGGTTGTGCTGCCTGGCAACAAACAAGTGGCGCAAGCCGTCTCTCATGGACGGTTGCTGTTTGGTCTGACGGACACCGATGATGCGATTATTGAGCGAGAGCAAGGGGCACCGGTTGAAATCGTATTTCCAGATCAGCGGTCAGGAGAAATGGGGACACTGTTCATCCCCAATTCGCTTTGTGTGATCGATCGCGGACCGAATCCGCAAAATGCGCGTCAGCTATTGAAGTATCTGCTTTCTCCTGAGGTCGAAACCAGTCTCGCGGAGGGGCCGAGTGGCCAATTTCCGGTGAATCAGGACTTGCGGGTTCGTTCTCGTGTCGATCCAGGTGAGGGTATCAACTGGATGGACACCGACTTTAACCGGGTGTCGCACCAGTGGAATACCGTGGCTGGTATTCTTCGTGATCTATTCGCGGTCGTCGAATAAACGAATCCGATTGGCTTGCGGCCTGCAGGTTTGCGCCCCGGTGTGGCCAACGCAGTTTGGAATGCCCAGTCCTGCTATCCGATGCGATTCCACTCGACTTGACGGCATTTTCCCCCTGTTGCTAGACTCCGCGCCTTCGTGACAGCAGGGTAAGCGTGAGAGCAGCGTACGGCTGATTCACGTGAGACAAGCTTTGTGATCGCGGATCAGGTGGGACGTTCTGTCAACGAAAAGGATCAAAGCAATGGACCCAGGCCAGGGAAGGCCACGGTCGGAGGCGGATGCAGCAGATACGACGCCAGATGTCGACGAGACAAACAGGGCAGTTCCCCTGACGGCATTGCTGTTTGATGTTTGCGGCGTCTTTTACGACGATACTGGCTGGCGACGTTGGTTGTTTCGACTGGTAACAAAAATGGGTGTCGATACCCATTACGAGGCGTTCTTTGCGCTCTTTGACCAGGATTATCTGTCAGGTTCGGTGGAAACGGATACGGATTACTGGGAGGCCCTGCGGGCCTATCTGGGCGCTATTGGTCTCGGACGAGGGACAATTGATGAAGTACTTGCCGCAGGTCGGCCCCGCCGCCGTGACTGGGAGACGAGCCTCAGGCCGCTGCCAGGTGTACGCGCCACATTAGAGACGCTTGCGACGCGTGGCGTTCCGTTAGGCGCCGCCTGTAGTTCTGCGATCCCTGGAAGCTCTCTCACGCATCGGCTAAGACAATTGCGTCTGGATACATTATTTGATCGAGCTGCGCCGGAGGATGGTGATTGCGACTTGCCACAAATGGAACGATTTGACCGGCATGCCCAGGCCCTTGGGGTGGCAGCAAACGAAGTTGGTTTTGTCTCCGGCAGTATCTTGGCGCGGCAACATGCCGTAGGTACGGGTTTCCGGGTTATCTCGATTGCATCGACGCCACAGGAAGCCGAAGGTGTTCAAATTGGTCGATTTAGTGAACTCGTTGGTTTGGTTCAGGAAACGGGTCGACACCGGTTGGCCGGTTAGCACGGATCGCATCAGCAGTGTTCGTGTATGATCCGCACCAGGACAAATTCTTGCCGTCTTCGGTTCGCAGTTCGGTACCCAGGAAAGTAAACTAAGAGCTAGCGCACAGCTGACGTTTTTCGTCCGATGTGCATTGCGACCGTTTGTCTGGCTGCTGTCTTTCAGAGTTCTTGGGCAAGAGGGTGAACTTTACAGCGGCGAAGTGCGTATCGAGGAAAGCCGCTTGTCAATCTGATGGAAGCCTGGCTGAGACCGGGTAGCAAACCGACGATGCGATGTTTCATCGACAATCTGAAGTTTCCCAGCTGGATGTCCGGTGGCGTTTTTTGTGTCGTTGGGTTGTGGTGTTTACTGCCGGCGAAAACGGGTCAGGCCAGCTGTGGCGATTATGTGGTGGCGGCTGGCGACTCCATGGCTGAGCACGCTCCCGCTGCGTCCGACGAGCCAGTCGACACACCGCCCTGTGAAGGGCCACAGTGCAATCAGAGGCGACCTGATCATCCTGCTCCCGCGGTGCCTCCTGCAGGAGTAAACCGTGGGCCTGGTAAGGCCTGTCTGGAGTTCGCAGATACCTTGGTCGCCAGTGGCCTCTCCGAATGGGTGGAGTGGCCGCGATTCTTTTCAAGAGTGGGCTTTCCAGGGGCGTTGCTGCGCCCTCCGCGCGTCTGAAGGCTGCGTTCCCATCGGATTGGGCTGATCGGTTGATTTTCTCTTCAGGAATGAGCCGATCTGATTCTATGAGACGCTCACCGTCGCGCACTGCTGCTGGTTCTCTGTGGCTGTGCGCAACTCGAATGCCGGAACGTCACCGGTTCAACCTGGAACGCCCTCATGTCGAAAATAGACCCAGCAGCTTTAGCTGCACCTACGCGCAAGTACCGTCGGGCGGTAAGTCCGCGGCTGAAGAAGTTGTTGTACGTCGTCTTCGCGCTGGTCGCCGTATTGACTGCCAATTCTCTCTACCTGGCGAGCATTACCGCGTTGGGATACCTGCGTGGCGAAAGTTACGAGAATGTGTTCTACATGTACATGTTCGGCTTGCATCTTGTACTCGGATTGACACTACTTGTCCCGTTTCTGGTTTTTGGCATTTTGCACATGTTGGCTGCCCGCCATCGGCGCAACCGCCGAGCGGTCAAGATCGGATACCTGTTGTTCGCAATCGGTATTCTGGTCCTGGCGAGCGGTGTCGTGTTGGTGCGCATCCCAGGTTTGATTGAGCTCAAGCACGAGTTAAGCCGCTCTGCGGTGTACTGGTTACACATTATCTGTCCTGCCGTTTGCCTGTGGATGTACTGGCTACACAGACTGTCTGGTCCCCGTATCAAATGGCGGGTTGGGGTCAGCTACCTGGGAGTGGTCAGTACCATTGTGGTGGCGATGGTCATTTTGCAGTCGCAGGATCCTCGCAGCTGGTATCAAGTTGGATCGAAGGATGGCGTTACCTACTTTGAGCCTTCCAAGGTGCGCACCCCAGCAGGTCTGTTCATCCCGGAACGGGCCTTGCTGAACAACGATTACTGCATGAAGTGCCACCCTGATGCGTACGATGGCTGGTTTCACAGTGTCCATCACTTCAGTTCGTTCAATAACCCGGCTTATCTGGCAGCCATCCGCGAAACGCGTGAAGTGGCGTTGAAACGGGATGGCGATGTCAAGGCATCCCGCTGGTGTGCTGGCTGCCATGATCCCGTTCCATTCCTGAGCGGAAAATTCGATGACCCTGATTACGATCTAGTCAACGATCCCACCTCGCAAGCGGGCATTACCTGTACGGTCTGTCACAGTATTACCCATATCAATAATCCACCAATTGGAAACGCTGACTTTGTGATCGAAGAACCGCTGCATTATCCCTTTGCCTATAGCCAGAACTCGATTCTGCAATTTATCAACAATACTCTGGTGAAGGCGAAGCCCGCGTTCCACAAGAAATCGATGCTCAAGCCGTTTCATAAGACGGCGGAGTTTTGCGCTGCCTGTCATAAGGTGCATTTGCCGAAAGAACTCAATCACTATCGCGAGTTCTTGCGAGGTCAGAATCACTACGACGCGTATCTGCTGAGTGGTGTGTCTGGTCACGGCGCGAGCAGTTTCTATTACCCTCCTCAGGCGGTAGACAATTGTTCCAAGTGCCACATGCCGCTCCAGGCTTCTAACGATTTCGGAGCACGAACCCGGTCGTTCGAGGGCACTGAACAGTCGACCATCCACGGTCACCTTTTCCCTAGCGCCAATACGGGAGTGGCGTGGTTGAATTCTCGGCAGCAGGGAGATCGTTTCGACAAGGTGATTCAAGACCATCAAGAATTCCTGGACGGTGCGATGCGGGTGGATATTTTCGGGGTCAAGGAAGGAGGCGTCGTGGATGGCGAGTTGCACGCGCCGCTGCGACCGGCTGTGCCGACGCTGACACCCGGTCGTAATTACCTCCTGGAAACGGTGATCCGCACGATGAAGCTGGGCCATCTCTTCACTCAGGGCACTGTCGATTCGAACGAAGTGTGGCTAGAGGTCACGGTCTCTAGTGGGGGCCAGGTAATCGGGCGAAATGGTGGAATGGATGGTGACCGAGAAGTCGATCCGTGGTCGCACTTTGTGAATGTGTTCCTGCTGGATCGCGAAGGGAATCGTATTGCCCGTCGTAATCCACAGGATATTTTTGTGCCGCTCTACAACAACCAGATTCCGCCAGGTGCGGGCCAAACCGTGCACTACGAATTGCGTTTGCCACCCCAGTTGAAAGAGCCGGTCACAGTGGAAATCAAACTGAATTACCGGAAGTTTGACAAGCAGTACATGGATTTCGTGGCGCGCGCTGCCCGACCTGGGGACCACCCGATCCGAGGCTTGACCCCCGGAGAAAAGTATCTCAATGAACTTCCTGTCACCGTTTTGGCGACCGATCGTCTGACATTTCCGGTCGCTGGAGCTGCAGCAGAGGTGACCAATGCCGTGAGCCAAATCCCTCCCTGGCAACGCTGGAATGATTATGGGATTGGCTTGTTGTTAAAAGGGAAGGCGGAATTGCGCCAGGCTGCGGACGCATTCCGTGAGGTTGAGAAGCTGGGGCGGTACGATGGTCCCCTCAATTTGGCCCGCGTACTGCTTGAAGAAGGCCGTAACGATGAAGCTGTGGCGGCGTTGCGGCGTTCCAGCGAGTGTGACGATCCGGCACCGCCGAGTTGGACGCTCGCCTGGTTGACCGGTATGGCCAATCGTCAGCAAGGGCGGCTGCCGGAGGCGGCGGAGAATTTTCGCAGTGTGGTGGAAGACATTACTCCGGAAATGCGGCAACGGGGATTCGACTTTGGATTGGACTACCGGGTCGTCAATCTGCTTGGTATTACCCAGTTTGATTTAGCGACCAGAGAATTTGCCCGAGGAGAATCGGGTCTGGCTGACGGTCGCGCCTTGCTGGAGGAAGCGATCACGACGTTCCATAAGGTGTTGGCAATCGATTCTGAAAACGTTACCGCGCACTACAATTTGCATCGCGCCTACGCCCAGTTAGAGGAGCAGGACAAAGCGGAGGAACATCGCGTCAAACACCAGCGTTACAAGCCAGACGACAACGCACGCGACCGTGCTGTCGGGTTGGCTCGCAAGAAATACCCGGCAGCAGATCGCGCGGCGAATTCTCTGGTGGTCTATTTATTGAATCGGAAAGGTGCTCCTGAATTGGATGAAGCGTATCAGTTTGTTGATCCACAAGACGAGTCTCCTTGACCTGCGGGAAGCGTTGCAGGCAGGGTGACTCGAGCTGCGACTGTGAAGGATCGGATATTTTCCCGGAGAGAGTGAGCCGATGACTGACGACCGAGAAGACGTGCTTCCCGATGACGAGTATGACCTCGAGGTAGAAGAGCGGGACGATGCAATCATTGGCCAGGCATTTCGCTGGTCGTTACTCGCAATCACGATCCTCGTGGTGGTCGGTGGCGGCACCGCCTGGTGGCTAACTCGACCTGAAGAACAGCCTGAGGCGAAGGAACGTGTGACTGCCAGAGTCGGTTTGCGGGCACGGAGCAAGGTGGAAATACCCGCCGTGACATTTGTCGATGTCACTAGTCAGGCGGGAATCAAGTTCACGCATCAGAATGGTGCCTCTGGCCAGAAGTTATTGCCGGAAACGATGGGGGGAGGATGCGCATTCATTGATTACGATGGCGATGGAGATCAGGACTTGTTGCTGGTTAATTCTCAGCGCTGGCCGTGGGACCAGGATTCCCAGCAGACGCCTGCGACAATGCACTTTTACCGCAATGATGGCGCAGGAACATTCGTCGATGTCACTGTGGAAGTAGGTTTGGGGCACTCGTTTTACGGGATGGGATCCGCGGTCGGTGACTACGACAACGACGGTGACCAGGACCTCTTTCTGACCGCAGTGGGCGCCAATCATCTGTATCGCAATGATGCTGGGAAATTTACTGAGGTGACTGCAGAGGCAGGCGTGGCTGGCGATGAAAAAGAATGGAGTACCAGCTGTACGTTTTTTGATTACAACAACGATGGTCTGCTGGACCTTTTCGTTTGCAATTATCTATTGTGGTCTCGTGAAATTGATTTGGCACAAGACTTCAAATTGACAGGCACGGACCGGCGGGCGTACGGAAAGCCACAGTCGTTTGGGAGTCGATTTCCGTTCTTGTACCGGAATGATGGTGGGGGCAAGTTCAGCGACGTTTCACAGGAGATGGGTGTTCACACCGTGAACTCGGACCAGGGAGTTCCGTTGGCGAAGTCTCTCGGAGTCGTGGCTGCCGATCTGGACCAGGATGGCTGGATGGACCTGCTGGTCTCCAACGATACGGTGGAAAATCAGCTGTTTCATAATCAGGGTGGTCAGAAGTTTACAGACATCGGGGGCAATTCGGGTGTGTCGGTAGATAGTCGGGGGCAATCGACAGGTGCGATGGGCATCGACGTAGCGCCCTTTCGCAATAATCACATGCTGGGGGTGGCTGTGGGTAACTTTGCAGACGAAATGACGTCCCTCTATATCGCGCAAAAGAAAGATGCGCCGCTCCAGTTTTTTGACGCGGCGGTGCCTACCGGGTTGGGGCCACAGACCCAGATTGAATTGACATTTGGGCTGTTTTTCTTTGATTACGACTTGGATGGAAGGCTGGATTTACTGGCTGCCAATGGCCATCTGGAAGATGAGATCAACAAAGTCATCGAGAGCCAGACCTATGCGCAGCCTGTCCAGTTGTTCTACAACGCGGGCACCGACGGCGCGACGGAGTTTGTTCCTGTTCCCGCAGCGAAGGCCGGTGCCGACCTGGTCCGCCCGATGGTGGGGCGTGGTGCGGCGTACGCGGATATCGACAATGATGGAGATCTGGACGTGCTCGTGACAGCCACAGGTGCTGCGCCGCGTCTGTTGCGCAACGATCAGGACCTGGGCCATCACTGGATTCGCTTTCAACTTTCAGGAAGCCGTAGTAATCGGAGCGGAATTGGTGCACGTATTGCAGTACACACGGCGGGACGTATTCTGCCTCGCCTGGTCACGGCGACACGCAGCTACTTGTCGCAATCTGAACTCCCTGTCACCTTTGGGTTGGGGAGCGCTGCCGCCGTGGAAAAAGTCGTGATTCACTGGCCTTCCGGTGCAGTTCAGGAGTTATTGACGCCGGCGGTGGATCAGGTCCACCAGGTGAACGAACCCGAGTGATGATGTGAGTGCTCTGGTGGGGCAGCTGGGCCTTCAATCACGCTGTTGTTTGTGAGGAGCGGAAATAGTGAGGATCTTGGCGTTAGAGACCTCGCGCAAGCCCGGGAGTATTGCGCTGTTGGACGATGCCACACTCGTTTGCGAGGTGGAACTGCCAGAGGACGGTGGGCCCGGCCGTTCGCTGGCACCGCTGATTGACGCGCAGCTCCGGTTCGCCGGCTGGTGCGTTGCAGATTTGGACCTGATTGCTTGTACGGTTGGTCCAGGTTCGTTTACTGGACTGCGGATTGGAGTGACGACGGCCAAGACGCTGGCATACGCGGCGGATTCCCAGATTCTGGGCGTTCCGACCTTGGATGTGGTTGCGGAACAGGCACCTGGCAACATAGCGACCTTGACGACCGTGCTGGATGCCCAGCGGAGACAGCTGTTTGCGGCGCGGTATGACCGCAGTGCCGACCAGCGGTGGCAGGCCGCGGGAGAGCCTCAGATCATTGATCAGTCGGTCTGGCTGGCACAGTTAAGCGGCCCGTCCTGGGTAAGTGGCAGTGGTTTACAGCGGCTTGCAGGGGAGTTACCAGCAGCGGTTCAGGTGGTAGCGGACACCCAGTGGGAGCCACGTGCCGCGACCGTCGCGGAAATAGCTCTCTGGCGCTACCAGGAAGGCCAGAGAGACAATTTCTGGCAACTGACTCCCCGCTATTACCGCAAGAGCGCGGCAGAGGAAAAGTGGGAACGCCAGCAGTAGATGCGGGCAGTTCCTGGGGTGATATGGGAAGGCAAATCGGCTCGGGAGCGAACGGCTTGAACAGACCTCTTCTCAAAACGGACAAAATCTGGCATATTCTGTGACTGCTCGATGAGGTCTGCCGTTCCGGTGTGGTTTTTTTCGGGCTGTGACAAGCGAAAAGGGGCCGTAGCTCAATTGGTTAGAGTACCGGACTGTCGATCCGGTGGTTGGGGGTTCGAGTCCCCTCGGCCTCGCTTG
>MDTE01079995.1_pt1 | contig 18727 bp, 17 predicted proteins | sample 811231 | NCBI WGS metagenome assembly MDTE01 (sample SAMN05326651, study PRJNA326480) | marine metagenome | isolation source: seawater | place: Indian Ocean: Red Sea | collected 2010 | reverse complement strand
AGTAGGAGTAGGAGTAGGAGTAGGAGTAGGAGTAGGAGTAGGAGTAGGAGTAGGAGTAGGAGTAGGAGTAGGAGTAGGAGCCACGGTTATATCTTCGATCCGTTCTACTTCGTTACGGTCACTCATTTCATTTGTACATGCAACGACTGCCGTCAAGATAATCAACGTGACTAATGTCTGCGCGATTGTTGATTTTAATTGAGTATTTCGCAAGATTTGACCTAATTCTTCTGACCTCAAGAATAGATTTTTTTAATGATTTTTGTTTGAATTCCCTATTGATTTAATGTTTGCGCTAGGTTCTTCCTGTGTATAAATCACCAAACGCAAGCAGTAATCTCACTTCAATAAACGGTCAATCCTTGCCATTAAGAAGCTGGGTTACAAATTTCCATTTACTCCTCGTAGTAATTGACCCATTTTCCCATGAAAGTTCTTGGATAATCAATACAGCATCTAGAGTGCTTTCAAACTTTACCGGTGCTGATTGTCGTGTGGGGTGGCTTGTCATCGGGGACGCCGAACAGGCTGCAACCTTTCTTGGACCACATTCCGACGAGTTCATAACATTCATAGACCCAGATGGCGATTTCGTAAAAGAAGTTGGTTTAACACAAACACCTGGAATCATACACATAAATCAGGCACCTAAACTTATCGCCGCTACGCAGGGCTGGAATCCAGAAGAATGGAAAGCAATCGTTTCAGGATTAGCGGATCATATGCAATGGTCTCGACCAGCAATCCCTGCTGAAGGAGATCCAACACCATATGCCGGCTCAAGTATCGGGGATCAAGGACAAGAGGCTGATGATACGTCACCTCCAGGATGTGGCAAGTGCTCAGTATGCCGAGCTGGCAAGCCCGAGAAGTGCCAGATAATTTAGATCAGAAAAGCGGCGCTCTTACTTTTTTGTGAAACCAATATTGAGTTTCTTCATTGGCCTAAGGAAAAAGCTGAAATGATGCACATCTTCCTCCATTTCATCAATCAAATGTATGTCACCCATACGTTGCAAAATAGCCTCAAATGCGGCAAGGAGCTCAGCTCTTGCCAAGGACGCACCTAAGCAAAAGTGGTTTCCAAGCCCAAAAGCTACATGCTGGTTAACATTGTCTCTCTCGATGTCGAACGTGTCAGGATCGGTAAATATTTCACTGTCACGGTTAGCTGATGCAAATCGGGGCATGACCGGGGCGCCCTCGGGGATTTGCGTTCCGGAAAGTTCTGCCGGGCAAGCAGCCGTTCTCCAGAGGCCCGCCACGGGACTATCAAAGCGAAGGCTTTCCTCAATGAAGTTTTTTGTCAAAGATGGATCAGCACGGAGTTTTTCCATTTGTTCGGGGTATTTCAAAAGCAGTAGCATCGATTTTGACAGAGCAGCAGTTGTGGTTTCAAACCCTCCAGTCACTAATTGATGCATAAGGTCCTGCAATTCTTCCATGGTAAAAGGTTCCTCATCCTGGTGGGCGTGAACAATCAACGAAATCAAATCATCAGATGGCTCTTCCCTCCTCTTTTCAAACTCACGCGCTAAGTGATGCTGGGCTTCAACCTCTAATTCAGCTTGTGTTATCGCTTCTTCGGGTGAAAGCGGTCGTTGGGACATCGCAAGCATCGCGTCAGCCCAACGTTTGAATGTTTCATATTCTTGAGCTGGTAAACCTAACTGCTCACAGATAAAGATTCCAGGCAACGGCAAAGCAAACTCTGAGACAAACTCGCATTCTCCTCTATCTATGAACTGATCAATTAGCTCATGGGTGAGTTCATTGATTCGTGGCTTCATCTTCTCAACATTCCTATTTGTAAAAACTCGCCCAAGAATCTTTCTATAATACGTATGTTCAGGTGGGTCAGTTCGCTGGAGGGTCCTTGCTTTTACCCATCCTCGCTCTTCGAAAACAGCTGCATGCGCTTTAGAAGCATCATTTGCTCCGCCAGCTCCAGCTCCGGGTCGACTTGAGAAAGTTTCGGGATTAGTCAGGGCCTCTCTAACGTCTTCGTAGCGAGTAACCATATACAAACCGGTCTCTGGTACCTGATAAACAGGACATTGCTCTCTAAGTGTTGCGTAACTCTCAAATGGATCATCTTGGACAGCAGGGTCTAAGAAACTGCTCTCTAAATGAAATTCTTGCTCCTCTATTGCCACACAAAGAGAATAGCAATTAATCCGTAATTGCGTTAATTAAACATAATTACGGACCGAAATTGGTTACGAGGTATCATCGGGCTATGGAGCCTCAGTTGAAAGTCAGAATAGGATTTGGGCTCGGCACGCGGTCTGAAGTGAAAAAACCTAATGACTTGGGAGAATTAGCTGAAAACTTAGAGCGTCTAAAATTTGACTCACTATGGTTCTCAGAAAGAGTAGCCGGTTCTAGCCTTGATCCGCTTGTCTTGATGAGTTGGATTGCTGGGCGCACCCAGAAACTGAAATTTGGCCCCTCGATAATGGTTCTTCCTGGACGGAACCCTGTCATTCTCGCAAAATCGTTAGCAAGTCTTGATGTAATTTCTGAGGGTAGGCTGCTACCCGCATTTGGTTTAGGCGCAGCTGATACTGCTGAACATCAGGCGTTTGGGGTAGAGAGAAAAGATCGAGCACCATGGTTTAATGAGGCCTTACCGTTGATGCGAAGGCTATGGGATGAGGATAGGGTGACTCATACTGGTCAGAGGTTTTCCCTTGAAGGAGTGAGAGTGCTTCCAAAGCCACTTCAACGCCCGCTTGAAATTTGGCTCGGAGGCTTAGCTCCAAGCGAACTTCGAAGAGTGGGAAGATTAGGCGATGGATGGCTTCCTAGCTTTTGCACCCCCGAGGATGTCGCTGACGGAATCCCAGTTATTGACGAACATGCTGAAGCAGCGGGGAGACCCATAATTGATCGCGAACATTTCGGATCACTCATCATCTACACGTCCGATGGGAGTATGCCAGACCAGATCGCACAAGCAGTTAGGAGACGTCGACCCGAACTTGACCCTAGACAGATAGTAGTTCAAGGTCACCAAGGTCTTGAGAACAGAATAAAGGAATTCATTGACGTCGGCGCTAGCAAGTTTATTCTTGTGCCATACATTGAACCGGAAGACTGGTTAACGGAGTTGGAGAGCTTGGCGGAAGCCACGCTTGAACTACAAACTTAGTATCACCCAGTATTGGTCAACTCATAGCCTGATCAAGGTCACTGATAAGGTCATTAACTGTTTCAATCCCGACTGACAATCGAATGAGAGACTTATCTACCTCTAGTGGGGAGCCCTCAGTTGAGAGATGCGTCATTGCTGCTGGGATTTCAATGAGTGACTCAACAGCGCCCAATGATTCAGCCAATGTGAAGATTTTGGTTCCCTGCGCTATGCCCCGTGCCTCCTTTTCCCCACCATTCACGGTGAACGAGATCATTCCGCCGTATCGCTCCATTTGCTTCTCAGCAATGGGGAAGGTTGGGTGAGTATCCAGACCCGGGTACAGGACTTCTTTTACCTTGTTGTGATTGCTGAGGAATTCAACAATCTTTTCTGCGTTGTCGCAGTGGCGATCCATTCGCACACCTAAGGTCTTTATTCCTCGTAACAACAAATAGCAGTCCCATGGGGCTGGAACAGCTCCCACGGCATTTTGGAGAAAGGCCAACTCTTCATCAATTTCTGGATTGTTTGTAGCGACGAACCCACCTACGACATCTGAGTGCCCACCTAGGTATTTCGTAGCTGAATGAATTACAAGATCTGCACCAAGCAAAAGGGGCTTTTGAAGGTAAGGGGTCGCAAATGTGTTGTCTACGACCAATAACGCCTCCTTGTCATGAGAAAGCGTCGCGAGCAATTCAATATCGACAACTGACAATAGAGGATTCGTTGGTGTTTCGGCCCATATCATCTTTGTCTTATCTTTAAAGGCAGCTTTGACCTCGTCAGGGTTTGAAAGATTTGTTGACGAATATGAGATTCCGAATCGTGTGAGTACTTTTGATATGAGCCGGAACGTGCCTCCATAGGCGTCGTTACCCATGATGACATGATCACCTGGGTCAAGTAGGCGCAAAATAGTATCTTCGGCAGCCATTCCGCTCGCAAATGCCCTACCGAAGTTAGCTCCTTCTAGAGCTGCGATACTTAGCTCCAACGCTGAACGGGTGGGATTACCTGTTCGTGAGTACTCGTAGCCTCTGTCTTGCCCAACTGCATCTTGTTGGTACGTGCTTGTCTGATAAACGGGTACGGTAACGGCTCCTGTGACAGGGTCAGGTCTTTGTCCAGCATGCACGGCTTTCGTCCCAAACCCCCATTCTGGATTGTTGTTTTCAGTCGCCATCTCGTAATTTCTCCCTACTCCCCTTCGTATCTAATGTAGTCAGAAAAAGTGAGGACTGTGTATGGCTTACCTTCATCCAAAACAAGAAGTTTTTTGCCCTTCTCAAGAATAGATTTTGCATTCTCTATCGATTCACCTATTCCTATAAATTCAAGGGAGTCATTCATCATAGTTGAACATGCAATATTCAGGTCCGGATCTTTCAAGCTTGCTTCCTTAACAGCTTGGGCGGTCAAGGTCCCCTTCACTTCCGCTGCTGATAAGGGTAGAGGACCTTGAGCAACAATCACTTGTGAAATTTGATGCTCTTTCATAACTTTCTGAGCATGAGCAACAGAGTCATCCGGTTGAACGTGCACTATTCCGGTACTCTTTTTGACCTTTGTATCCAATATTTCTTTTACACAAACTCCACCCTTGGACAAGAAGCCGTAAGTAGTCATCCAATCATCGTTGAAGATTTTTGAGAGATAGCCACGCCCTGAATCAGGCAAGAGGACAACTACCATATCTTCTTCAGTTAATTCCCTAGCGACGGTAAGTGCAGCATTCACTGCTGTCCCACAAGAGCCCCCGATTAGAAGTCCTTCCTTCTGAGAAACCTCTCGTGTTGTTTTGAATGAATCCGCATCGGATACAGCTATTACGCGATCTATTATTGAAGGGTCATAGGTTTCGGGCCAGAAGTCTTCCCCGACTCCTTCCACGAGATACGGTCTTCCGTCTCCGCCGCTGTAAACAGAACCTTCTGGGTCAGCAGCAATAATCTGGATAGAGGGGTTTCTTTCTTTGAGATATTTCCCAACGCCGCACAGTGTGCCACCGGTTCCTGCTCCTGCAATAAAGTGAGTGACTTTCCCATCAGTTTGTTCCCATATTTCAGGCCCTGTTGTTAGATAGTGAGCATGAGGATTCGTTTGATTTGCGTATTGATTTGGCCTGAAGGAATCAGGTATCTCTTCTGAAAGCCGTTCAGCTGTTGAATAATAAGATCTAGGGTCATTAGGTTCAACGTCTACAGGGCAAACGATAACTTCTGCTCCATATGCTTTCAATAGATCAACTTTCTCGGGACTAACTTTGTCTGTCATGACGAAAATACAGTTATACCCGCGTTGCGCAGCTACGATCGCCAAACCAACACCAGTATTCCCTGATGTTGGCTCAATAATGGTAGACCCCGGCTTCAGGAGACCTTCTTTCTCCGCTGCCTCAATCATTGCTAAAGCAGGTCTATCTTTGACGCTTCCTCCAGGATTTGTGGTTTCAACTTTTGCAATTACAGGACATGGAATACCCTCGGTGACACGAACAAGTCGAACCATGGGAGTGCGGCCAATAAGTTGAAGAACGGAATTAGCGATATCCATGTACATGACCATAGTGGAGGCAGTAGTAACCTCCACACGTTGAAGGAAAGAAATCCTTGTCAGAAAATATGACTCTTCAAAAAGTTTTACCCAACGGTCCTCGGCAAGGTTTAATCTCCGTTGAGCCTCAAAATTGGCGCCGTGACGCTTTGGTTTCGGCAGTTGAACTTGGCGGAGGAACAGTTTGCTCTAATCAGGAGGCCAGTGCATTAATTTGGGCAGCACCTGAAAAACCTGAGCTGATTCAAAGCTATATCTCCGACAACCATGACTGGGTCCAGTTGCCCTACGCAGGTATCGAGCCGTTCATTGATGTTTTAGATAGGCAACGACTATGGACATGTGGGAAAGGTGTGTACTCCCCTGCTGTTGCAGAGCATGCGCTTGCGATGATGCTTGCAATGAAGAGAAACTTGGCTGCCTACGCTCGGTCTCCGCAATGGAGCAAAGGAATCGGCAGTAACCTTTTTGGGGCAAAAGTAACAATTCTAGGAGGCGGGGGAATAGCCGAAGATGTGATTCCACTGCTTGAACCTTTTAAGTGTGAAATTACAGTTATTCGGAAAAGGCCTATATCTCTCCCCGGCACTGTTAGAACGATCCAATTAGAGGACTTAAATGTTGTTCTCCCAACTACCGATGTTCTTCTAATAGCGTTGGCACTGACGGATGAAACCGAAAATCTGATCGGGGCAAGTGAACTTAAACTACTTCCGAAAGACGCAGTCATTGTGAATGTTGCGAGAGGCAAACATATCGTTACTGAAGACCTAGTGAAAGCCTTGACAGATAGTGAGATTGCGGGTGCAGCCCTTGACGTCACAGACCCTGAACCACTTCCGGCTGGCCATCCTTTGTGGAATCTACCTAATTGTTTAATTACACCTCATACAGCGAACACACCTGAAATGGGTATAGAACTTCTCTCTTTGCGTGTAACAGAAAATGTTTCAAGATACCTTCAGGGACTTGACCTTATTGGGTGTATAGATATTGATTCAGGGTACTGACTAGTACTCCCACATTCTTTGGTATACCATTTCTCCATCAAGTTGCTCTAGAACTCGTAGAACTCTTCTCAGCACGGCTTGTGTTCCACCGAAACTAATTGGTCCGGAGACAGCGTCAAAGGTATCAATTGATTTGATCTGATCAGCGACTGCCAGGCTATTTGATGTTCCAGCTTCATTCACTGCATATGTCCAAAGTTTTGCAAGATCTGCTCCAAGCACGAATCTTCCACTTGCAGGGGGGACACCGTCAATAGATACAAAATTTACCGATGCGTCTCTGACCTCAGGGTATGGGTCATCATTAGCGGTAGAAGCAAAGCTAAGCATACGAAAATCACCAATACCTGATACATCTAAGGGTCGAAATGCTGCACTGTCCATGGTCACCCCAGCGATGACAGGAGTTAACCAGCCAGCCCCTCGAATTCGTTGAAGAGCAAGCGTTCCGACTCTATTGAATGCGCATAAGATAATTGAGTCCGCGTCTAATGTTCGGGCGCGATCGCCTGCGTTGATGATATCGGTTGCAGTGATCATATTGATCGCTGAATCAATGGTCGTTCGGCCTCCAAGTTGACGCCACCTGTTTTTAAACGCACTACATTCTTGAATGGGTTCGGGCGCAGAATTATCCCAAAGAACCCCAACTGTCCTTTTCCCTTCGTCCCATAAAAGGTTTGCTAGTTCCACACCATACTTTTGCGATTGTGTAGTCATTGAAAAGGCTAGCTTGTCTACTGCCCCCGTCCCCCACTGTGTTTCAGTTGCGCATGGTGATATCACAAGTACTTCAGCCTCTTTAGCTCTGATCAATGCTGGTCCTGCGTAATCTAATTCGCATGTAAGTACTAATAGTTGTGCCCCAGCCTCAATTAATTTCTTTGCGGCATTATCGATGACAGAAAGACGTGATTCGCTGTTGACCCTTATGATTCTGACCTGTTTCCCCAGTAGTCCCCCATTTGCGTTTAGTTTCTCTATCTCACCCACAAATGCAACTCCAGGTTGACGATCATGAGGTGACATGAGGTTCTCTTCATCAATGATTACGCCGACGACGATTGCGTCCTCTTCTATAATTCTTTCAACTAATATTTCTGTTGTATCTTGAAAAACAGTTTTGGGTTCGTCAGCGTCGCTGGCTACTTGATTACTTTGAGTCTCTTGGTCATCTTCCATAGGTGCGCACGCCACAGTATGAAAAATTAACGTTGCGCCCAGTACAAATGTGGCCAGATATTTCACACGCAAATACTATCTGACTAAGGTCCTAGAATGGTAGTAGCCCTTCAAATCGCAGAAGTTTCACGAAGTTCGGATATCTCTTCCCAGTTGTAACCTAATTCAAGCAATATCTCTTCGGTATGTTGCCCCAACTCTGGTGCCTCTGCAGATGCCACTGAAGGTGTACCTGACATCTTGATAGGAGAACCAACTACACGTTTTATGTTTCCACTCGAGTCCTCAAGGTCAACGAGGTAATGATTCTCTAGAACCAAATTGTCATTCGCTGCCTGCTCATAGTCATTCACGGGTGCGTATCGCACTTCCATAGCATCTAGTATTTGACCCCACTCCTCGGTAGTTCTTTTCTTGAAACCTGGTGCTAACAACTCGAATAACGATTTTCGTATTTCTGTGGTGTAGATAATGGGTGCGAATCTTTCATCATCTATCAATTCGGGGACACCAACTGCTTCATAAAACTCTTTTCGCTTATCGGGCAAAACCCCAACTAAGGCTATGTAGCCGTTTGCTGTCTCAAGAATTCCATATGCCATCGGAAGCAAAGGGTGTCCAGCATTACTGCGGCCTGGTATTTGCCCTGTCATAAGATATGCTGTGTACTCTGAGGCTTGAGCATATATCTGCCCGCCAAGTAATGAAACATCTATTCGCTGACCTTTGCCGCTGCTTTGTCTTGCGAAGAGAGCGGCTAGAATTCCAACCGCCATATTCATACTTCCGATGTGGTCAGCGATAGTTGCTCCAATCGGAGTTGGAGGTTCACCATCGTTACCTGTTGTACTAATCAGTCCTCCGGCAGCTTGCCCCGCCAAATCAGCTCCTTCTCTCTGTGAACCTTCACCCTCGGGACCAAATGTTGATCCCATTGCATAAACTAACCCTGGATTGGACTCGCTTAGTTCCTCATACCCTAGACCCCAAGCCTCTAATGTTCCTGGTTTAAAATTGGCGAGAAGAACATCTGCGCTATCGACGAGTTTACGAAAGATTTCTGCCCCTTTAGGGACTCGCAAATCAACTGTTATGCTTCTTTTCCCGCGGTTACACGCTTCAAAATACGGCGTCCTCAAGTCCTCCATTGATATTGGGATCCACCTCGCCATGTCCCCCATGAGAGGAAGTTCTACTTTAATTACTTCTGCGCCAAGATCAACGAGTGTTTGGCCGGCTTGGGGGCCTTGTACCAGAAGTCCCACGTCAATTACGCGTATTCCACTTAATGCTCCCAAGTCATGACCTCCATTAGTTAATGATGGGAATAGTAGGAAATTTTTTGGAAAGCTTCAAGAAATCACAGAGATATATCCTTATTTGGAGTTCGCTTGAGTCGCAGTTTATTATTGCCTGAGCTAACCTCATGTGAGCAAAGAAATTCAGGAGATTCGAAATGGCAAAACTTGTTGAAGGAAAAGTAGCACTAATTACCGGGGCAGCAGGTGGAATTGGTCGTGAGCACGCGTTGATGCTCGCTTCACATGGAGCGAAAATTGTTGTAAATGACCTAGGTGGGGATATGTCCGGACAAGGAGAGGATCTAACTCAAGCCCAGAAGGTCGTGGAGGAAATTCAGGCTATGGGTGGCGAAGCCGTGGTCAATGGTGGCAATGTTGCCAGCTTTACAGATGCCAAATCAATGATTGATCAAGCTATAGACACCTATGGAGACCTCAATATTCTCATCAACAATGCTGGCATCCTCAGAGATAGAATGCTCTTCTCCATGTCAGAAGACGACTGGGATTCAATTATGGCAGTCCATTTAAAAGGAACATTTGGTCCCACCCATCACGCTGCCGTTTACTGGAGAAATAAAGCTAAAGCTGGGGAAGAAACATATGGACGTGTAATTAACACGTCTTCACCTTCTGGAATATATGGAAACATTGGTCAAAGCAACTACGGTGCCGCTAAAGCAGGAATAGCTGCATTCACGGTCATAACAGCCATGGAGTTAGCCAAATATAATGTAACCGTTAACGCATTGGTTCCTGCTGCATTATCCAGAATGACAGCCGGTCTCGTAGGAATGGACAATTTATCAGATGAACAGAAAGAAGCGATGTCGCCGCGATGGCAAGCTGTAACAGCCGCATGGCTATGCAGCGAAGAGGCAGCGAAAGTAACTGGTCGATGTTTCGACGTGCGCGGTAACCAGATCGGAATTTCAGAGGGCTGGGTATTAGGTCCTACCGGAACGCAACCAGAAGACCCACAGGACCTTGGCCCGCTCATGGCAGAACTGATGTCCAAAGCAAGACTTAACGCAAATATGGGTGGAAATCCAAGTGGTGGTACAGGCAGACCAGAAAACGAGATTTAACTGATTGAAGCAGGGGCTACCACTTCAATCCCTAATTCAACTGCTGCAGACATATGCGCGTGGTTAAATGTTAGGTATTTAAAAGGTCGGGGGATCCTATCTATAGAAGCCAGATGTATGGCGTCTACTATCTTTAGGCCAAACTGGGCCCCAAATTGTGCGGCGCGATTCAGGCACTTGCTATCTATAGGGATTACATAAAATGAGTCCCAATCAGATCTGAAAGACCGTGCGATGGTATCGTAATGGTGAGGTGAAACAGCTCCATGACGAAGCGCTAATAGCATTTCAGTCTTTACCAGTTCGCTGGCGATCCACTTTTGTTCGGTAGCCATTTCTTCTAGGAGAAACTCCCTGTTTTTTCCCGGAAGATAGCGGTAAAGAAGCGCAGAAGTATCTATGGCAATACAGTTCGTCATCCTCTCACCTCCCGAATAATTGCTGAGACATTGCTATCAGCTGGAAGTATCGCCTCTTCGGGGCCTCCTAAAGGCTCATCACGCAAAGGCTTATTTACTAATCCACCAGCTACGAGGTGATCTATTGTGATCTCATACTGAGTCTCCAATGGACCTAAAACAGCAAATGGTTTCCCATCGACAGTAATCACCACTTCTTCACCTGAATTCGCAATCCTCAAATAATTAGCAAGATCCTTTCGAAGTTCTGACATCGACGTTTTATGTTTTCCATCCATGGCACCAGTATAGGTAATTTGTACATTGCTGTACATATTATGATGTGCAAGTCTTTAAGGATGCGTGTAGTTTGGATAGCCTAAAGGAGAACAACATGAACTTTGCATTTTCAGATGAGCAAGAACAATTGAGAGAATTCGTCAGGAGTTTTCTTGAAGAGAAGTCCGATGAGGCCGCAGTGCGCGAACAGATGGAAACCGAACAGGGTTTTGATTCCGACGTATGGCAACAAATGTGTGACCAACTCGCGCTACCCGCCCTCATTATCCCTGAAGAGTTTGGTGGCCAGGGTTATGGCTATGTTGAACTGATTGTTGTTCTTGAGGAAATGGGGCGATCATTATTGTGTGCTCCCTATTTCTCAAGCGTAGTTCTTGCCGCCAATACACTTATCCATGCTGGAGATGACGAAGCCAAAGCTGAATTGCTCCCGCAAATTGCTTCAGGAACCATTGCCACTCTGGCCTTAACTGAAGAGAATGGGAAATGGGATGAATCCGGAATCACGATGCAGGCAAGCGGATCGGGCAAAGATTTCACTTTAGACGGAACCAAAATGTACGTAATTGATGGCAATAGCGCTGAAATTCTCATAGTAGCTGCTCGAACTGACAACGGAGTAAGTTTATTCCAAGTAGATGCAAATGCCGAAGGCCTTACAAGAACGTCATTGGCCACGATGGATCAGACACGTAAACAATCTCGTATAGACTTCGCTGGCACTCCTGCCAAACTTATAGGTAATGAGGGGTCCGGTTGGGAAACTCTTTCTACTGTTCTCGATCTAGCTGCTGTAGCTCTAGCTGCGGAGCAAGTCGGGGGAGCTCAAATGTGTTTAGATATGTCAGTTGAATATGCAAAAGTACGTGTTCAATTCGGACGCCCAATTGGATCCTTTCAAGCAATCAAGCACAAGTGTGCAGACATGCTCCTTGAAGTTGAGTCTGCGAAATCAGCGGCCTACTATGCCGGATGGTGTGCTGCTGAGATGAATGATGAACTTCCTTCAACGGCAAGCCTTGCAAAGGCTTACTGCTCAGAAGCATACTTCCATGCGGCAGCAGAGAATATTCAAATTCATGGAGGGATAGGATTCACGTGGGAGCACCCCGCTCATCTTTACTTTAAGAGAGCGAAAAGCTCAGAGCTGCTTTTCGGTGATCCTACCTACCATCGAGAGTTACTTGCACAACGAATAGGTTTATAAGATCTCTGAGATTTGATTCCCGAATTACATGGTGAGGTCGCTTTACAGTAATTTAGGCATATGCGGGTAGCGATAACGGGAGCCACAGGTTTTACCGGTGGACATACCTTAAAAGAATTAGTAGCTTCGGGCCATGAGCCTGTCGCTTTCGTTCGGAGCCGCTCTAAATTAGATGCCGTCATTAAGCTTCATAAACTTCCCAACATTGAGTATGTTGAAGGCGATATCACCTCTCGTGAATCTTTGCGCCCACTGCTAAAAGATTGTGACGCTGTTATTCATACGGCTGCGGTAGCGGCAACAGGCAAGAAAGCTGTTCCTTTGATCAAGAAGGTGAACGCAGTTGGAAGCAGGAATGTTCTTGAGCTATCAACCGAAGCACACCTTGATCCGATAATTTACGTATCCTCACAGAGTGTCTTACATCCGCCACCTGGCGGGTTTTATACAGACGAATGCCCGATAAGCCCATTGCCGATTGATGAATATGCTAGATCTAAAGCTGAAGGTGAGTTCGTTGCGCGCAAACTTCAAGGTGAAGGGCAGCCAGTGGTTATCATTTGGCCATCGGGGATTATCGGACCAGATGATGTCGGGGTGAGTGTTGCAGCCAAGGGAATCGCAAGATTATTGAAGGCACCTATAATTCCTTTACCCAAAACGGGCGGTATTTTGATGCATGACGTCAGAGATCTAGCCACAGTTCTATCTCGTTGCTTGGTTGCTAATAAAGGACCACGAAAATACGGAGTTTTCGGGCATTATCTAGATTGGCCCGAAACAGAGATCTTTCTTGAATCTGTGACCGGTAAGCGATTACGTACAGTTACTCTCCCGAACTCTATGTTCCATACCTTTGGGAGATTCGGAGACCTTATAGGGAACCTTGGAATAGATTTCCCGCTAGACCTTGCCACTTCGAAGTTCATGACAAGCTTGACACCTGGTATTGATGCACGAACTAGGTCAGATTTAGAAATTGAGTGGAAACCCTTATCAGAAAGCTTTACCGATACTCTTCGATGGCTTGTGCAGGAGGGGCAAATACCTAAGCGATTAGTTCCAAGGCTTGGAAACTGAAGGTTTTTATCAAAGGTTTTCGCTATCCACTGATGTTTGTATCCGGTGAAGAATGTCGGGCATAGCTGACATAGCCACAGACCAGGATGGGATAAAGGGTTGTTCCATTGGATGCATTAAATAATCTTCACCAGCTTTGGTGATTGCCCGCGAAAACAGTTCAATGAGATTCTCCTCGGAATGCCTATCTATCGGGTACCCATTCATTTCTGCATCGTGCTGGTAACGGTCTGAGAGGTCAAGCGCAGTTCGATAGTAAGTGGCTTTTAACGTGCGGAAAAATCCCTGGGAAAAGACTTCTCCATTAATTGCGAGTTTACGGAAGATCGACTTTGAAATGTCTATTGCCATCCTATGGAGTCCTTGAGATGGATCGTCTTCAGAGGCAACTTGATGTTTATGTGAATAGGAATCAGCTACATCTACTTGGCAGATACGACTTGTTGTGTAGTTTCGATAAACCTCGGAGAGAACCCCTATTTCAAGACCCCAGTCAAATGGAATGCGTAAGCCTCTGACGAGGTCTGCATCCATTGAGAACTCCCCTGCCAATGGATAGCGGAAACTATCAAGATAAGTAAGAAAATCATCCTCACCCAGTATTTGCTTCATGGCTCGCAAAAGAGGAGTGACCAATAGTCGGGCAACTCTCCCATTAAAGCCGTCACTGTCAGTCCGAAAGTAATAGCCCTTACAGAATGCGTAACCAAATGTTGGATTAGCTAATGGATAGAGTAACCGCGCTAACATCTCGCTTTGGTAATTCAAGATATCAGCATCATGCAAAGCCAATATCTTTCCCTTTCCAGATGCTAGGAAGTATCCCATGGCGTACCAGACATTGCTTCCTTTCCCACGCTCTAGTGGGGCTAGACCTTCAGATGCTAATTCGCTTTGAAGATCGCTCATCGCGGGCCCATCATTCCAGATGACCTTTACATCAACTGGTATATCACTAACTTGTTCCTTAACCATTTTGAATTGCTGACTATCTGCCCGATCCAATCCAATTATTATTTCGCTAAGGTAATTATTAGTCTCTAGTTCAGAAATTATCCGAGGCATAGCAGGCCCCTCAAATTCACTATAAAGAGATGGAATAATTAAGGACATTGGTCGTTCATCAGACCAGCCCTGAAGGTCTTTCTCTAATTCCCCCACAGGACGGTCAGCAAGGTTATGCAGAGTTGTGATAACACCATTTTGGAAAAAGTCGCCCATTGCCGGCCTTTCTTATTACATTAAGTTTCGCACATCAGATAGGGTGTGCGACAAGTAAAAGGACTAAAGAGACCAATCGATTTCCGATACGCCCTTCCGCTGTAACAATCGGTTAACGCCTGAAAAGGGCTTACTGCCCAAGAATCCCCTATGAGCGCTAAGTGGTGAGGGGTGCACCGACTCAATGCAAGTATGCTTTGTAGCGTCAATAAGGCCTTTCTTCCTTCGTGCGGATGCCCCCCATAAAACAAAGATAATGTTTTCTTTCTTCTGGCTTATGCACCGAATAACTTCATCAGTGAAAGTTTCCCACCCTTTGCCTTGGTGCGATGCAGGTGTCCCCTCCCGTACTGTTAGGGTCGTATTCAAAAGTAGAATACCTTGCTCTGCCCATTTAGCGAGATCCCCACTTTGTGGCTTCGAAACACCCACATCATCTTCTAACTCTTTGAAAATATTACGGAGTGATGGGGGGAAAGGAACCCCAGAAGATACGGAAAAGCACAAGCCATTTGCTTGCCCTTCACCGTGGTACGGATCTTGGCCGAGTATCACGACTTTCAATCCAGCGAAAGAAGTTAGATGAAACGCACGGAACACATCCGAATGTGCTGGGAATACTTTATGAGACTCACGTTGATCAAAAATATACTTTTGAAGTTCTGCCCAATATGGCTTATTAAATTCTTGACGGAGAATTGGGTTCCAATCAGTCTGCATACTATGCAAGCTAGCTGAATTCTTTTAATGCCTCGATGAGGGTTAACAGAAGTGTTAGGTCTCGCCTGCACTTGTGCGAAAAGCGATGTTCTAGATAGCATGCCCAAATGGGCAAAAAACTTGAATCGTTAACTGCTGGCATGAGGATTCCTTATGGTGGGAACAATCTTGCGATAGTGTCCGAGGAGCTAGCTTCTGAATTTGAGAGTGGCGATAGGTTGATCGTCATACAAACAACCGGGGACCTACTTCATGTTCCTGCAGATGTATGGAAAATTTCTACTAAAACAGTTCAAAGGGCTCATGACGCTTTTTTAGAAATGGGATCAGTTGACGATCATGCAATCACAAAGTTCTTTAAGTTATTTGCAGATTACTTATCAGATGAAGAGAGATTCTCTGCTATTAAAGACTCTAATGACGAAGACGTCAGGGTAGCTAAGTCTAGAGGGCGGTCAACAACACGGTTAGTTCTCTCGGAGAAGATGAGAGAAGACATGGTTGCTGGTTTACGCTTATGGGAAAACACGCCGTCCCAAAGAGGGTCAGCCATTGAGGAAATAAGCCATGACGGGTGGAAGGTCAAATTAATAACTGCTGGGCTTGGTGTCATCGGTTTTATCTTTGAAGGTAGGCCCAACGTCTTCGCTGACGCTACCGGAGTTCTTCGTTCAGGAAATACAGTTGTGTTCCGGATAGGTTCTGATGCCTTGTTGACAGCAAACGCTATCGTGGAGCATGCTTTGGATCCTGCTTTAAAAGAATCAGGGTTGCCAATTGGATCGGTGAGTCTGATCAATAGTGCTGAGCGATCTGCCGGTTACGCTATGTTCTCAGATCAACGGCTAGCTTTGGCGGTGGCCCGAGGGTCTGGACCAGCCGTTGCGCAATTGGGTGCAGTTGCAAAGCAGTCCGGCATTCCGGTGAGTTTGCATGGAACAGGTGGAGCCTGGCTAGTTGGTAGCAGCAACTCTGACCCTGAAATGTTCAAATCAGTTATCTATCATTCGCTGGATAGAAAAGTTTGCAACACACTTAACACGTGTTGCATAACCAAAGAAGCGGCATCGGTCTTAGTCCCAGAGTTTTTGGCAGCGTTAACAGAGGCTTCTGAGGCGAGGGGTGCAAATGCAAAATTACACATTACTGAGTCGACTGATTCCTTTATCCCTGATGCATGGAGGGGCAACGTTGCAATCGAGCGTGCTGAAGGGGAAGTCATTGAGCCTCAAACCGAAGAAATCCAGATAGATGAAATCGGCGTTGAATGGGAGTGGGAAAATTCACCGGAAGTCACTTTGGTCGTAGTTGAATCCGTTTCGGAAGCCATAACGCTCTGTAATAGTTACTCTCCGCAATTTGTTGCGAGCATGGTTACCGAAGACGACGCGGAATTTGAAGCTTTCTTTGATGGTATTAATGCCCCATTTGTTGGTAATGGATTTACAAGATGGGTTGATGGGCAGTATGCCCTGAATCGACCTGAGCTTGGGTTATCTAACTGGCAGTACGGGAGGCTCTTTGGGAGGGGTGGAGTTCTTTCAGGAGATTCTATTTTTACTATTCGAACACTTGCGTCTCAAGAAACTTCTGAGATAACTCGACGTTCATAGTCAAAACTTCTCAGAAATATATTTAGTTGAGAATTAATTCGCTTTATTTGACTTTCTGATAATAATCATTATTATTAATATCACTCGTGTCAGGATTTCACCAACATAAATAAATTTATGAGACTCCCTTTTGCCACTTTCAAGAAAATTAAATTACTTATTCCAAAGCCAGCTTCAAGTAGTTACACCAAAGAGCGTCTCAAGTATCATATGCTTAATAACAACGAACCTCCCCTGAGATCACCCAATGCGGTCATTTCAGTTACGCGCAGAAATCAAAGAAGGCAGGAAACCATGCATAAGGTCAAAATGTTCCGAACAGCAGGATTGATACTCCTGATATCGCTTATAGCGATGTCTTGTGGTGGAAGTGGGAGCTCTGAATCCTCAAATGTCATCATTGGACAAGGTGGCCAAGTAGTGATCGACGCTGATGCAGTGAAAGCGGCAGAGGACAAACAAACTGGCGAAAGCAACACAACAGAAACCCTTTCTGTTGAAGACGTTGACGTTGAGGAACTTAATACCGAAACAGAAGCGGTTGAAGAAGACGATGGCATTGACGTCGCCACTGCAGACGAGGACCCGCTAGATAATTTACTTAACACCGTTGCACAGTTTCAGGGTTGTCTCGAAAACGACGGATTTGAGTTTATTGGGGCACCAGGTCAACCTGGCCCTGACGGGGAAACTGTTGACCCTAGCTCGTTCACACCCGACTACATTGCTTCACTCCAAAAATGCGCCACAGCAACGAACATTATCGACGCTTTCACAGCCTTTAGCGAAGCACAAGAAAACTTGACCCCAGAGGAGATAGCACAAAATAATTACGGGATCCCAGTGTTTGGAGAGTGCCTGGAGCGACTTGGATGGGAGGTCGGTGAAATAACACCCGATGAGCGCGGGCAACTTGGATTTGGCACGAATGGATCAGGCCTAACCCCCCCTGACGATTCAGAAGGCATCTTCCCTGCCGGCGATATAAATACTTGTAGGCAAGAGGCAGAGACATACGTTTTGGAGAATTACGAGACGAGTGAGGAGTAGTTCATAAGTTGAATAATCAAAAGAAAGTTTTCACAGGAATAGGAATAGGCCTTGTCCTCGTTCTATTGGTTGGTGTTTTCGTCTGGCCGGGTACGGGGGGAAACAGCAACAGCACTCAAAGAAACGATGGCCCCACGTACGTTGTTGCTCCTGTCGAGAGAAGAACGCTATCTGACGAGATTACTGTAAGAGGAGAAATCCGTAGAGATCAACTCCAAAGAATAACAGCCAACGTCGATGGACAGGTTAGTTCAGTCCTTGTGGATGACGGAGATACTATTAACGCCGGAGATATTCTTTACGCTATTGACGGACGTGCTGCTGTTGCTGTTGACGGAGAGTTTTCCTTCTTCAGGAGATTAGATGTTGGCTCTGACGGCCCAGACGTTCTCCAATTAGAAACAATTCTTTCAGCAAGCGGCTATGAGGTAGGAACTGTGGACCAACTTTTCACTGAAGAAACGAGATCTGGTTTGCGTGATTGGCAGATAGCCCGAGGCTATGGAGGTGCCAGCCCAGAACCCAACGAAAATATTATTATCTCTTTGAGCTCTAACACTGCCGGATACTCAATAGGGGCACAGAATACAATCGCCATAGAACTCCAGCCAAGCGTCCCTGGCCAGAGTCTGACTTCAACAACTGGTAGTTGGGAGACTCAAAATGCGCTTTACTCTCAGAACACAATGAGCGCTCACGCATTCACTCCGGCTAATTTCCCTTTCCAGAACAATGTATTGCAAGACAATAGACCCGTCATCGAAGTCAGTGTAAATCCAACTTCTGTTGTAGAGGGAGAAACTGCGACTTTTACCTTCACCTCAGACATAGCGATGCCTTCAGATACTGTTATCGATTACGT